>JABAHR010000162.1_pt1 | contig 18096 bp, 19 predicted proteins | sample 7062101 | NCBI WGS metagenome assembly JABAHR01 (sample SAMN14534553, study PRJNA622989) | marine sediment metagenome | biome: marine biome [ENVO:00000428]; feature: marine pelagic biome [ENVO:01000023]; material: deep marine sediment [ENVO:00002113] | place: India: Gulf of Kutch | collected... | reverse complement strand
CTCAAATTCTATATACGCATCTATTAATTCTTTTGTCTCATCATCCATTACTCGGTCCCAACAAACTATATTGATGCATATTATAAGGATTTATAAATATAGATCAAAAACAAATGAGGGTAAATTTTTGTTGGTTTATAGTTAAAACTCTTCTTTTCCGAACGGCTTATTAAAGTTTCTGACTCTTCTTGGTTTGGTTTTATCCTCACCTTCAAAATACTCTGCCCAGTAGATCACGTCTCTATAGTCTCTATTTGCACACTCTGTATAATGCTTTAGCTTCTCAAGATTTCCTTTTGCAAGATATATAATACACCTGAGTACCCTATTGGATAAATCTTTATCTAAGTTTAGTAAAGTTGTGATTACTGAAAACTGTTTGAGTCCAAAATCCTGTTTTATTTTACTATTAATATCATCTGCAAGATTATTTGTAGACATATCTCAATATTAAGAATAACGCCAAACCACTGCTCTTGAATCAGTACTACCTAACCATACTGACCCAACCACAATAATCTGATCTTCTTCAACAGATATATTATTTGCTACTGATCTTATAAATTGCGGCTCGAGCAGTTCATGCAGCAGAACAAAGCTTTCATCAGACTCCTGCCAGATGCAGGCCTTCTCATCTGTTGGAGAATCGCTGTTTTTAGTATCTGTCCATACATTACCAACTTGAATTTTCTCAGCTGAATGAGAGATTTGCCCTCCAATAAAACCTTTTCCTGGAATAAGGTCAACCACACTATCAGCACTGCCATACCAAATCGCCGGATGATATGTATCGAGATTATTTCTGCCCTTGCCAATTCCAATGTATCCGAACTGCAAATCACCATCTACTCCGTTTGCCTCCGATTCAAGACTATGATCCGGGTTAAGCCTTACAATGCTATCCTCTGTCCCCCTCCACATACAGGCAAACCTTCTATCCCCGCCGTCCCAGCAAACATGGCCGGCCTGAACTGAGCCGTCTGTATATCCTGCATATGACGGTAGGCCTTCCGGCCCAAGCCATGTAGCTTTGCCATCTTCGTTCCATAATACAGCTCTCTGCTCTGTATCCCAATCATCTTCTTCATCCTCTGCCTCTAATACCCCGACAATCTGTCCTCCCGCTCCATGTACACTAAATCCTTCGCTGCATCCTAAAGAATTAAGTACTTTATGCTCTAATGATTCACCGTCCCATACTACGGGCTTGCTTGACTCTCCTCTGAAAGTCTGCCCGCAAAATCCGTTTTCTGTTATTCCATAAACCGCGTATGAAGCAGCCTTGCCAAATGATATTTTTTGAGGTTTATCCCCGTTAATGTTCGATTCATGCAGAAGTGCTCTAACACCTCTTTTCCCCGTGGCTTCCAAATATATTCTTCCATCTCTAATCCAAAGCCCTTTGCTGCTTTTAGTGCCGGAAGGAAGTGGTATCTCAATTACTTTCCTGCGGGACAAATCTGAAATATTATCTATATCTATACTCATCTGCGATTATATTCTTTTCTTATACCTAATAATAGGAAATATTTCGCCTTTAAAGTTAAAATCCTTAAGGGTCTTCTTTTGCTCTTTAAACCCGTGCTTTATAAAAAACTGCCCCCATTTGTTCTCTACTACTACCCAGACGTAAATGTTCTTTCTCTTTTCATACTTTTTCATTTCGTTTAAAAGCATTGTTCCTATTCCATTTCCAAACTCTGCAGGGTCAACGTATATAGAGTATATTTCATATGAATTATCCGCTTTGTCTTCTAGGTCTTCATCCCATGTATCACCGAATATAACAAATCCAACTATCTTTCCGTCCATATCGGCAACAAGAGTCTGAGCGTGCTCATCTTTTAAATACTGATCCCACTCTTTTTTCTGTTTAGCGACTGTGATCGAAGAAAGGGTCTTTTCGGTCATTATGTCCTTATAAGCCTCTTTCCACGATACAACATGAACTTCAGCAATCTGTTTTGCATCTTTGGGACTTGCTAATCTAATATTCATTTCACTTTTCCCCACTTATGAAGTTTAAGTTATAATATAATATTAATTTTTCATGGAGAAAACAAGTGGGAATAATTAGTTGGATTGTTTTAGGACTTATAGTAGGAGCACTCGCAAAGTTTCTTATGCCTGGAAAAGACCCGGGTGGTTTTATTATTACAACCATTCTTGGAATCCTTGGCGCTATGGTAGGTGGATATATAAGCACAGAGCTTGGCTTTGGAAGCTTCAGCGGATTTAACCTTGGTAGTATAGTAATCGCAGTAGGCGGGGCGATGTTACTTCTAATTCTTTATAGGGTTATAAAGGGTAAGAAAATATAAATTTATCATTACAGTTTTTAGATTATATAGGTATATTATATAAACTGGTACTTGATATTTAGCATCTATTATAAATATTGGAGTAATTTATATGATATACAAAACATGTGCTTTTATATTTACTTTATTACTTCTATTTTTAACAACTTTAGATTCTATTGCTGCATACCCCGATGATTATCCTAATAAATTAAATATCATTAAACTACTTCAAGAAAACAAAATTGAGGAATTAGAACAAGGTTTTAACAAATTACAATCTGGATATGAAGATGGCAAATATGATGAAATGCATATTTACCATGCTTTCTCCGCATTCAGCAACACTGATCCTGAACATAAGACTATATTTGATAATTGGATTAAAACGTACCCGGAATCATCTTCAGCTTTTCTAGCTAAAGCGTATTACTATCACTCAGTGGGCTTTCATTCCAGAGGTTATCAACTTATTACAGATACTTCTCAAAAAAAGATTGCGTCTATGCAAGAGAGTTTCAAAATCGCAATTGAAAACGCTCTAAAGTCACTGGAATTAAATAAAAACAATATCCCAGCTTACGCTCTTCTTATTTCAATTCAGATGCATCTTGGAAGCAAAAGCTATCTAACTGAACTATATAATAACGCTCTCAAAATTGATCCTGCTACCTATATTATTAGATACAGGTATATGTTTGCATTGCAACCCAAATGGGGAGGCTCCTTTGAAAAAATTACTCAAGTCATAGAAGAAGCAAAAAAATATTATAGTCACAACCCTAGGTTAAAATCTTTGGAAGGATTTATAGACTACGCATACTCTGCTGATCCTAGATCCCGATTTGATGACGAGAATTATACTAAGAGACTAGCATTTCTTGAAAAGGCCATAAGTAAAGGTGACCACTTTTATTATTATCTGACAAGAAGTTTATATAATTCTCACCTTAAAAACTACGAACAAGCTAAAAACGATTTGGACAAAGCAGATAAACTTTCTCCCCAAAACCCCGAGACTTTAGTTTATAGGTGTAAAGCTAACCTGGAACTAAAGCTCCTAGATAAAGCATTGGCAGACTGTAACACTGCCATCAAACTAGACCGGTATCACTCTTACGCGTTATCTAAACGAGCCAGAGTTAATTATGACTTAAATAATTTTGAAGACTCTGTAAATGACTACAAAGATTATCTCAAATATGATAATGACAAAAATACTATTTTATATAGCAAATATATGTTGGGATTTATTTATTTATATAAAATTCAAAATTACGAAGAAGCTGCTTTATATAACAAGAAAGTAGTAGAACTTGATAACAATATTTATATAGATCCTTATTATGGAATAGCATTTTCTTTATATAAACTCAATAACTGTGATTATATAGGTGCGGCTAAGAAATATATTAGTGTATGCACTGAACAATCCAAATGTGATGAAAGCAGAGTTAATTGGGTAAAACACATTATTAATCAGGCATCAGAAAAAGGATGTTAATTAGATTTTCTATGATATAGAATATTTTTTAGAATCACTTATCAGACCAGACGGCAAGCTCATTACCACTGGGGTCTAGAAAATGAAACCGTCTTCCTCCTGGAAATGAAAAGATTTCTTTAACTATCTTTCCTCCGTTTGAAATAACCTTATCTTGGGTCTTCTCTAAATCGACAGCATACAAAACAATCAAAGCAGCTCCGTTTTCTGTTGAAGACTTATTATCAGATTTATAAAACCCGCCGTCTAATTTACCGTCTGTAAAAGCCCTGTAATTTTCCCCAAAATCCGTAAACTTCCACCCAAATGTCTTTTCATAAAACTCCTGCACCGCATCAAAGTCCCTAGCAGGAATTTCAACATAATCTATTATTTGGTCTGTGGGCATAATCATTCTCCTTGGTGGCTACCAGCCGCCACCTCCTCCACCGCCTCCACCTCCACCTCCAGAAAAGCCACCTCCTCCAGAACTTGATCCTGGAGGACTTGATGAAGACGAAATTGCTGAGCTAAATGATGAATTAAAATCCGCAAAATTAAATATATTCGTATTAGGAGAGTCATACCAAATAGGATAATAATGATATATTTCATCTTTATCCTTAGGATCAATGTTCCTTAGAACTTCTGCAAATTGTTCACCCCACGCATCCCCCATACCCAATGCTAGAACATACGGCAGGTAAGCTTCAAAAAGTTCTGGGGTTTTTTCTTGATAATGAATGAATTCAACATCATTTTCCCCTACCATCTTTAAATATCTGACAAATCCCTCAATTTTATCCAGTAGCTTTCTGCCTGCTCTTGTCGGAGCTTTAAGCAATTCATAAAATATTCCATTTGTTATACATACTGTAAGTAAAACTATCACCATGCTCCAGGATGTGATCTTTGCCATAACTAATATTCCAAAAAACTCAAATATCCCAAACAATCCTACAAATCCCATAGCAGATATGACTTTACCTTTTAACATATCCCCGCTTACCATTCGCCATTCTTTAATTGCATTTGAAACTAAGGCCACTAAAGCCATCGTCCATATGCTAAGCCAAATAGTAGTCAAAATAACAGGGAAATATCCATCACTTGGCTTAAGTGATACTAATGCATAACAAAGTGTAATTACAGTCAGTACAAGTCCCACAACAAAGTACATTGAATTTGTGATGAAATATTTTTTCTCATAGTCAAGATTAAGAGAACTTTTATGCGCAGATTGAGCATTCATTACCGCTAAATAATTAGATTGATTTATCTCAACTCTATTCGAATTAAGCATAAGTTCATTGATTAACTCCCTCTCTCCAGCTGCCATTTCAATATCTCGCCCAGTTTTTTCCAGTAAATATTCCTTATTATTCTCCTGTGTTATTTTGAGATAACCCTTCACAGCTAAATTTACTAATGCTGATGCAAAACAGATATCGTCATATTCCATCTTTTTTATATAACGCAGGGAAGCAGGCGAATATCCATCTGGTGGTTCAAACTCAGTCACAATGTGACCTCTTTGTGGATCACGACCTACAAGAAACCATGAACAAATATAGTAAGTGAGAATAATTAGAAAACCGATTAATCCGTAATATAGCTGCTGATTGTCACGAAATAGAAACCCTAACTGTTCAGATACAGTTGGTTCTGCAACATGACCCTTTGGCCAGCCAGCAACTATAGTAAATCCCTCTCTCTTTCCCAACGAAGTAGCTGTCGCATAGTAAATTCTATTAAAACTCTCAGTATCGGCAGTATAGTCTTGAGCCTTGCTCCCATAAGGACCCGTATAACCATCTATAGACACCCGAGATGTTGGCACACTTGCTGGGAGATGAACTCTGGCACTTGCCTTATCTATAGGAAAAGCCCATCCATTTCCTGTAACATTCCAGTAAAGTTCATCATGGTTTTCAAAAAATCCAAGCTGCCTGTTGGTTTCATATTCGAATGAATAAGTGTATGTACCTGGATGGAGGACCTTATCTCTTCTGCCAAAATATACCCTTACGCCATTTGAGTGTTTATCGATATGATAATCTTCAGGTTGGCTGTCACGTTCTACATTCTTTACTACAAATTTTACTATATGTTTATTACCAAAACGATCCTTATAATCTGTTGGAAATTCACGATAAATACCCCGCTTGATTTTTATCTGTTTCGAGCGCACCTTTATGGTCTCAATAACTCGCAGACTGCTATTTTGATTCACATAAATATCGCTGTGAAAGGAAAGAATTCTTTCATCAGTATGGCCAGATGCAATAAAACAGAATGAAATTAGGATAAAAAAGTAGAAAAATGTCCTAAACAGCATAGCACAAATTATAATCTGTTTAACTGCTTATAACCAGACCCTTTTTATAAAAGCTCCTTTTGCGTTCCACTAAACCTACCCAACCTTTTCAGTGCCTTTATCTTCTCACTCCTATCAACTCTTGATTTATCCAGTGCATTACTAAGAACCTCAATCGTTTTTTCGTATGTGTTTATGTCAACCGGATAAGGGGTGCCGTCTTTGCCGCCGTGGGCGAATGAAAACCTTGCAGGGTCTTTCGTGTTGACTTTAGATTCATAAATAATTTCAGCAGTTAGAGAAAGTGCCCTAAGTGTTTTGGGGCCCACGCCTTCTATTCCTAAGAGGCTCTCAAAATCTTTTGGAGCAGATTCATAAGTCTTTTCAAAAATCTTCTTAAGATATCTGGAATTTATGTCTTCTATAGTAACTGGATGTCTGTCCGGCATTACAAGATTAGGAAGTTTCTGTAAGTCTTTTTGCAGTTTATCCGGAGGCAGATTTGCAAGCTCGGTCATTATTTTCGTATTATCCTTACTCTCATGAGCCACAAGATTTAGCGTAGGCTTTTTCTTATCACAACAAATAGCTGTATGCGGTTCTTCTACAAAGCTTTCAATTTCTGAGTTAATCCAGTGATATCGCCTCGCGATCTTTTTAGTCTCATCAAACCCCTGCTGTACTACTGTCCAACCGTCATCTGTAAAGAAAAAGCAGTGATGATAAAAAGTAAAACCGTCCTGAAGCGCTGAATTATCCACCTTAGCTGACATCTTGGATGCATAGACCATATCTTTAGGATCTTTTGCAAGCCTTTCACATTTATTAGTAATTTCAGATGGAGTTTTTCTAGAAGTTCCCCCCTTGCCGCCACAGGCATAAAAACCAAGATCATTCTCAAGCTCTTTTATTCCTTCTTTAACTGCTCCGCATGTTGTGGTCGTCACTCCGCTCGAATGCCAGTCAAACCCCAGCACACATCCAAATGCCTGAAACCAGTATGGATCTGATAGTTTACTCAGCATCTCTGCTGCCCCAAACTCATCAACAATGTGGCAGGTAATCTCCCTTGCAAGCCTGGTCATCCGGCTGAAAAGCCAGTGCGGCGCCTTACCTCCATGTAGTGGTAGCTGTGCAAGTCCCGATCTCATGGCTCAATTAAATTGATCTCAAATTTCATAACAGTTATGATTTTACATTATTGAATTTGAGATGCCCAAAAAATGTCCAACCAACTGAACAAAGAGAATTTTGAAAGTCTTGTTCCATGCATAAAGGTAAAAGACGTTAAGGCTGCGATGGAGTACTACATTTGCGTGCTTGGCTTCAGCCCTCGCTACTACATTGAAGGCAATCCACAAAGCGGTGGTGTGGGCATAAACGATCTCTCAGTGGACTTTATTTCCGGCGAGGGAAAAAGCACAGACACATCACTCAATTTTTTAGTAAACGATGTAGATGAACTGTTTGGATTTTATAAGGGCAGAAAAGCACAGATTATTTTTGAGCCTCAAGACTCAGGCGGAATGCGGTTGTTTGGTATTCGTGACCTTGACGGATACAGGCTGTTTTTCTACAGGTGGACAAAGAGCGATCCCGATAAAGACAAAAGAAAAAACCCCGTGGTAAAAGAAATCCCCGAAAGGTTTAAAGACTCCCTAATGGAATCTGCTGTAAGTGCAGTAAGAAAAGGAGATGTGGAGGTGCTTAAAAAGCTTCTTATTATAGAACCAGATATTATACAATGGACAATACCCGGCACATATTTTGGTGATAAACATCTTACGTTACTGCATGTATTGATTGACTATGGAAAGGGGAGATTCAATGAATATTCTGCCGATGTTGCAAAACTGCTTATCGGCTCAGGTGCACAAGTAGATGCGCTTGACGGGGTTACAAGCGGAAACACCCCCCTTCAGATGCTAAGCAGCATGACAGGAAATCATTCTTATATGCTGGATATAGCAACAGTTCTCCTTGAAGCCGGGGCAAACCCAAAAGATGTCATCTCAAACGACTGGAGCATGAGCGCATTTGCCTGTGCGTTGCTAAATGGTCAAACCAGGCTTGCTGAGATAATGTTTCCAAAAGTACAAAAGCAGGGCTTTGGTTGGATTGCAGGGCTTGGAAATCTCGAACTTGTAAAGTCATTTTTTGCACCAAGAGACTCGGATGAATACAAGAAAAACTCCATACATTGGGCAAAGGAAGAAACCGACCCAGAATTTGATCTCAGTAAAGACAAATCATCGCTTATAGCAGCCTATCTTGTTTCGTGCATAAACGGCCAAACTGATGTTACCGAATTTCTATTAGAAAAAGGAGTTGATATAAATGTGCTCGTGCCTGGAACTGACTTTGCAGGCATCGGCGGCACAGGTCTTCACTGGGCTGCCTATCATGGTCATTTTGATACTGTTAAATTTCTTGTCTCAAACGGTGCAGACATTTACGCAGAGGACGACGCATACGCTCTTACTCCCGCAGGATGGGCAGGAAGAAACGGTAATTATGAGATTGCTGACTATCTGCTAGAGCTAAGAAGCTCTTGATTTTCCCAAAATGGTACACACATTAATATAAGAACATTTATTAATAGCTGATTTGGAGAGTTATACTTATACCTATGAAGGAAAGAAACTTTATTGATACTTATACAATAAAAGGAGACTGGTGGCACACGCTGGAAGACGGCAGGATTCAGTGTGACCTCTGCCCAAGAAATTGCAGACTCAAGGACGGTCAGCAGGGTTTTTGTTATATAAGAGAATCACAAAACGGTGAGATGGTTCTAACCAGTTATGGAAGAGCATCTGGTTTTTGCATAGACCCGATTGAGAAAAAGCCGCTAAACCATTTCTATCCCGGCTCAAGCGTACTTTCATTCGGTACCGCCGGCTGCAACCTGGGATGCAGGTTCTGTCAAAACTGGGATATATCAAAAGCAAGAGAAGACGACAGACTCACCTCTCCGGCATCACCTGAAATAATCGCTAAAGCCGCAAAAGAACATGGTTGCAAGAGCATCGCCTTTACCTATAATGACCCCGTTATCTTTGCTGAATATGCAATTGACAGCTCATTTGCAGCTAAAGAGCTTGGAATAAAAACAGTGGCCGTAACCGCGGGGTATATTACTGAAGAAGCAAGAGGAGATTTTTACAAAAATATTGATGCTGTGAACGTCGACCTTAAAGCCTTTACCCAGGAATTTTATGGAAAAATTTGTTTCGCTGAACTGAAGCCCGTGCTCGATACTCTTATTTGGCTAAAAAATGAAACCGATATATGGATCGAGGTGACTACACTTCTTATTCCGGAACACAATGATTCGGATGATGAAATTACTAAACTATCGGAGTGGTTTTTAGAAAACCTTGGCCCTCATGTTCCTCTACACTTCACGGCCTTTCATCCGGACTTTAAGATGATGGACGTACCGGCAACACCTCCCGAAACACTAAGCAGGGCAAGGAACATTGCAAAGGAAATTGGTATATACCACGTCTACACTGGCAATGTGTATGATACTGAAGGTCAGTCAACATACTGTCATAAGTGCAATATTATTTTGATTGAGCGAAACTGGTATGAGCTCGGAAAGTGGAACCTGGATAAAACAGGATGCTGCAACAATTGCGGAGTGAAGCTTTCAGGCCATTTTGATAAAAATCCAGGAGACTGGGGATCGAAACGACTTCCGGTGTTTATACAATGAAAGACATTCGTCCATATTTAGAACAGGGATGGTACCCAAAAGACCCTGTAGAACTCAGCAGTAGCATAGAAGACTATCTTAATACTGCAGAGACCGATCAAATAGAATCCAAAATATACGGCTTAATTGTTCCTCATGCAGGACATATATATTCCGGTCAGGTAGCAGCCTACGGCTTTAACTGCATAAGAGATTTAAAACCTGAAACTGTAGTAATAGTTTCTCCTTCACATTACATAGGCGGTGCAGACATTATCGTTTCCCCCCATACATCATATAGCACTCCACTTGGAAATATAGATATAGACACACATTTACTGGATGAAATTCTAAAACGTCTATATAAAGAGTTTGATATCACAATTTTAAAATACCCGGAAGACCCTGAGCACTCTATTGAAGTAGAGCTTCCATTCCTACAGCAAATTTATGGAGAATTTAAGCTTGTACCCATAATGATACGGAATCAAAATCAAAAAGTTTCACAGGCTCTGGGACACGTTCTTGCACAAATTTTCTCGGATAGAAATTCAATACTCATTGCAAGCTCCGACCTATCACATTACTACAATCAAAAATTTGCTAACAAGATGGACAGAGAAATAATAAATAGAATAGAATCCTTAGACCCTGAGTCAGTTCTGGATGCAGAAGAGCAGGGCGTTGGACAGGCATGCGGTATTGGAGCCATTGCCACTGTGTTGTGGGCTTCTAAAGAAATGGGGGCAAAAAAAGCAGAGATTCTTAATTACGCAACATCGGGTGATGTTTCAGGTGACTATGATAGAGTTGTAGGATATGTTTCTGCAGCCTTATATTAAACAGTAGATTACCACCAATAAGTGACTACAAATAAGCTCACCATAATTTAGGTATAAGTCTGTATTTAACTTTCGATACATATTCCATATAGCCCGGAAGCTCATACTGAAGCGTTTTATCTTCTAAAGATGTACGAATAACAATCAAAACAACCGATAAAACCGCCGGGACAAAAGACCACAGCGATCCAAGAATTAGCGGTATAGCTATCCACATAGCGGCCCATCCTACATAACCCGGATGGCGCACATGTGAATATGGCCCTTCTGATACAACCCTGTGTCCTCTTTCAGACTGTATGCGTACCAGTTTCGAAAACCATTTATTTACAGCCATGGCCCATAGAATATACATATTTCCTACCACAAATAAGAATACTCCCAGGTAAAGCCACACTACTCCTGAAAGCTCAGACCATTTGTATTTTTCATCAAGACCTGCAATTACTAGTGTTCCCAAAATAAAGATCGATCCTACAGACATTAAGACCATATCCCACTTCTTGGCATCTCTGTGAAATTTTGATCTCTCCTCTACTACTTCAGGATTGACTTTTAAAAGTATTACAAGATTGATAACAATACAGATAAAAAAAGTAAATATGAATATCCAGCCCCTGTCCCAACTAAAAGTGCCCGCAAAACCAAAGAGTAGACCAGCAAGGACAAAAAAGGATAAAACCATCCATATTATGCTTTTAATGATCAGTTGGTTTAAATTGAGATCAAGTTCTGAGGTATCTTCTTTTTTTTCATTCATAACTTAAATCCAAAAAAATGTGTTTACGGTTATGAGTTTCTATACATAAAAATAATGATTTGTATTAGCGATTCAAGTGATTAATTTGATATTCTAATAACAAGTATGTAAAACTCACTTTTATGTAAGACAATTTGACATAATACATATTTAAAATAATCAAAAAACATAACCTACTTAAACCATTGGATTAATTGTTGCCCATTGTGGCATAATTCTTGATATTTATAATCATAAGATTAATAGCAGGGGGTTTAATTAAATGAGTATAAGCACATTATGTAATAAAGAGGTTATATGTGTAGAGGTGGGAACAAGCATCGAGCAAGTTGGCAAGCTCATGGAACAAAAAAATATAGGATGTGTAGTGGCAATAGATAATACTAAGCCGTGTGGACTTATTACAGATAGAGATATACTTATCCGTGTTATTAACAAAGGTCTTTCTCCTAAGGATACTTATGTCAACGATGTAATGAGTGAGCTAGTTATGACTTTAGATGAAGATATGGGCCTTCACGAAGCACTTGAAAAAGTTAAGGGAATGAGTGTAAGAAGATTTCCTGTAACAGATAAGAACGGGGATTTGAAAGGGATTGTGACTCTTGATGATATAATATATCTGCTTGGAAAAGAAATGTATGATGTTGCGAGTATAATTAAGAGTGAGAGTGCTACGCTTTAATTAAGGAACATTATCGTTGCTATGATAATCATAAATCTATATGGCCCTAAAATAGAGTTATAGCGAATATTAATCCAGAACGATGCAAAACGCTATCATAGTAAGACCTCTTGAAAGGCTGCTTCCCTACGATCAGGAAATTGAGATCGTAGAAAGAAAAGGTATAGGCCATCCGGATACAATCTGTGACATAGCTGCAGAACAGGTTTCTATTGCTCTATCCAAACTGTATTTATCGGAATTTGGCAAAATTATGCATCACAACGTAGATAAGGCTCTTCTTGTAGGTGGATCAACCAATCCTGCATATAAAGGTGGAAGAGTACTGAGACCGATAGAGATCATAATCGCCGGTAGAGCCACAATAGAAAAAAACGGGAAAGTTCTGCCTGTGGAAGATGTTGCCAGGGAGGCAATATTAAATTATTTAAGCCGGACAATAAGACATTTGAATCTTGAAAACAGCGTTAAACTAACAATTAAAATAAGACCCGGAAGTTCTGAGCTGACCGAGCTTTTCAGCAGGTTCGGTCCTGAGCAGGTGCCAATTTCAAATGATACTTCTATCGGTACGGGATTTTATCCATTCGATGAGACTGAGCGGGTTGTTTACAGCATCGAAAATTTTTTAAACAGCCATAAAATAAAGAGAAAATACCCTTTTATTGGAGAAGATTTAAAGGTTATGGGGGTAAGGGAGCAGGATAATATAAAAATAACCCTCGCAGTAGCCACTGTAGACAAGTACATAAACGACCTAAACGATTATATAGATAAAATAAAACAAATTAAAGAATTAATTAAAGAACAGGATTGGTTTAAAAATAGTCATGAAATTTATATAAACACGGCAGATAGTTATGAACAAGAGAGTATTTATTTAACAGTAACAGGCACGAGTGGAGAACATGGTGATGACGGCCAGGTTGGAAGGGGAAACAGGGCAAACGGACTGATTACCCCTTACAGACCCATGACACTAGAGGCCGTCGCCGGTAAAAATCCCATAAATCATGTGGGCAAACTTTATAACCTGTTTGCAAACGATTTATGCAAAACTATAGTGGTAAACCGCTATGCCGAGGAGGCATATGTAAGTCTCGTATCTCAAATAGGTAAGCCACTAAACGAACCTCAAATAGTTGATATTAAGGTAAAAGAACAGAAAGTTGAAAAAACCATAATTGAAAACACTGCCATAGATATGCTGGGTAAGATGCCGCAGATGTGGAAAAATATTATTGATGGCATGTATGAAATAGCTTAAAAGTTATATTTAATTAACTTTTGTTTCATACAACATATAATATTAGTATGGACCAACATGTACATGAACACTCAAGCGAACATGATAGCAACCACGCCTGCTGTCATACCACGGGTGAAAAGAATAGTATAGATTATCTTTTCTGGGGTTCTCTAGTAATAGTAGTGATTCTATCTGCTATATATTTTCTTTTTCATTCTGTTGTAGAAACCGTACCGTGGCTAAATACTCTCAGCAGTTCGGTGCTTGAGCTTCTAAAAACCATATGGTGGGGAATATTACTCGGGGCGCTTTCTGTAGGATTACTATCTAAAATTCCCCGTGAGTTTATTATATCCATACTGGGAAATGGAGGGACACTAAAAGGAATTCTTAGGGCTACTCTTGGCGGGGTATTTTTAGACCTCTGCAGTCATGGCATTTTGATGGTTGGAGCAAAGCTTTATGAAAGAGGTGCCAGCATCGGGCAGGTAATGTCTTTTCTTGTTGCAAGCCCCTGGAACTCTTTTTCACTGACGTTTATTTTAATAGCACTAATAGGTTTAAAATGGACTCTGTCATTTATTATTTTGTCTATGATTGTTGCAGTTATTACTGGATATATATTCGATAAACTCGTTGGTAGTAAACATATTCCATCAAATCCAAATTATATTGATGTTCCCAAGGATTTTCAGTTCATATCTGAAGCAAAAAAAAGTTTTAGTAATACCAAATTTGATAGAAAACTGTTCAAGGACATTCTAATAAATGGAATTCTCGAATCTAGGATGGTAGTGAGGTGGATACTTTTTGGAGTACTGCTTGCATCAGCCATCAGGGCATTCGTACCAACTGAGCATTTCGTACACTTTTTCGGCCCGACACTTCTTGGGCTTGGCCTAACTCTTGTAGCCGCAACCATAATAGAAGTCTGCTCGGAAGGTTCTACTCCAATCGCTGCCGATCTTCTTACAAGAGCAGGCTCACCCGGAAACAGCTTTGCATTTCTTATGGCAGGTGTTGCAACCGATTACACGGAACTAGCGGTTATTAAACAAACAACAGCATCATGGAAGATTACATTTCTGTTGCCAATACTAACTATTCCACAAGTATTTGTTGTGGCATATTTTCTAAACAGTTCAGTTCAGTAAGGCGCCACCTTTTCTGTATCGTTATATATTTCTAATTCAAACCCGTCAGGATCCAAAAAGTGATACGCGACCGGATCACCTTTTGAGTTTTTCTTAATTTCTATAAATTCAACTCCTTTGGATTCAAGTTTTGCTTTTGCCTTCTCAATATCATCTACAAAAAAAGCAATATGTGAAACAGAATTATCTGCATTGTGTCCTTCTTTTTTCTCAGAGTTCTCAGTAAGAGCAATTAGCGATTTATCCTTTGTTCCCAGAAACGATTTCTTCTCTCCACCTTCGCCTCTGCCGTCATGAAGAATTACAAGCTCTAAAATCTCTGAATAAAATTCTATAGACCTGTCCATATCTTTTACGATAATCGCGGCATGATCAAGCCCCTTAATAAACCCGGATTTGGCTTTTAATCTATCGAATAATTTCATAAATTCAGATCAGTGCATCTTGAGATTTGCTAGTATAAAAATGGTAAGACCAATCCATAGAACAAAAGTGGTAGGAATAAAAATCATAAATACATTTTTTTTAGTAAGATCAGCACTAACGTTTCGAGTATTATAATGATTCCATAGCAACAACGAGCTCTTAATAAGTAATATAGATATTAAAAAACAGATACATAGTGAAGCTATAATGTAAAGAATTATATAACTCATTGCTATTTAAAGTATATAATATCTGTTTTATATAAGCTAACCCTAATTTAATAATATATACCGAGGTATACGAAATGGAACTATATGAAGCAATGAGAACAACATACTCATCAAGAGAATATACAGATGATCCTGTAACAGATGAAGCAATTTATAAAATTCTGGACAATGCCCGCTTTGCACCAAGCGGAGGAAACAGACAGGGCTGGAAAGTTATTGTCATTAGAAATCAGGAATCGAAAGAAAAGATAGCCGAGCTCGCCATTCCCGGAGCCAAAATATATGCGGCACAAAGAATAGCAGGTGAAAACCCTTTGAACACAATAGACCCAAGCAGGGTAACTGAGGAGGAAATTGATAGCACTCCTCCCTCACCAAAATTACACATGACCTATGTAGATGCTCCTGTTGTGTTAGTAGTCTGTGTCGACTTAAAAGTAGTTGCAGCTATGGATCAGAACCTTGACAGAATAGGGCTTGTAAGCGGAGCATCCATTTATCCATTTGTTTGGAACATTTTGCTAGCAGCAAGAAATGAAGGTCTTGGAGGAAGGATCACAACTATCCCAATTTCAAACGAACCTGCGATTCAGGAATATTTAAACATTCCCATACATATAGCAATTGCCGCTATTATGCCGATCGGAAAACCTGTGAAACAAATAACAAAATTAAACAGAAACCCTGTAAGCGAGTTTACATTTTTAGAAAAATGGGGCGGTGATAAATTAGCATAGATTAATGATCTAGAGCCTTAAACTTTTTCAATAAACTATCTTTTGGAACGAGATAAAATAACTTTCCCCACTGCTTCATTACCCCTGCACTCTGTCCGGCTTCTTTGCCGCTGCCCCAAAAAAGATCGACCCTGTGAGTGCCTTTAATTGCTCCACCAGTATCATGATCTAGAATAAACCTCGAGGTGTCTTGCCAGCCCGATGGATGCCTTGAATCCGGATTATCAAATACCGGTTTTTTAAACTGTAAAAATCCAAGGGAACCTTTTGGGAAGAATCTGTTGTCTGTAGCAATGGTCCTTCCCGAGACAACCTCAGTACCAAACGAAGTAATGGGTCTGGAATCAAGCTTCCTAAAAAATATGTATCTTTTATTCAAATTAAGGATTTCTCTCATTTCATTTTCAGGCAGGCTTTGAAGATATTGCTCTATTGACTGCATACTCATTTTTTCTTTAGGTATGGTATCGAGAAGGTGCCTGCCAATAGCAAAAAATGGGTAACCATTGTGGGATGAGTATCCAAGCCTTAGTCTTGAACCATCTTGAAATATAACCGTACCCGAACCCTGAATATGCAGAAAAAAAGCTTCAATCGGATCTACCCAGGCAAACTCTAACCCCCTGCCTTCCAGTTTTTTTTCAGAATCTATTTCTTTTCTCGTATAATAAGGAATAACGTTTTGACTACCCCCCTCTACATAAGCTGGAGAGACCCTGCCTCTAAAAACTTTAATAGCGTTATGACTATTCAATACCTCATTTTTTATCACAGAAAACCTTTCGAATTTATCAACAAATTTACCAAGATGAACGGAAACCAGATCATCAGGCACAGCATAGAGTGGCTGAGAAAACCCGCCGCTCTGTACAATTGAGCCGTCCAGCACCGGTTCATAATACGAAGTGATTAAAACATCTCCCCAGTTTTCTTTGCCGTAGACTTCGTAGAAATCGAAATTATTTTTTACAATTTCGTTAAACTTTTCTTTTGTGATTCCTGACCTTAATTTTACCTCCAGTAGCTTTAGCGCCAGTATATAGTCATCTTTTTCGATAGTTACGGGGCCAAAAATTAACCGTTCCTTTTCTATTTCTTTAAGCCTTTCTATTTTCTGCGAAAGCGCAGCTTCTAAGTCTGATAGGGAAAGGTCATCAAAAAGTGCAGGAGGATTTTCTGCAAGCCTCATTGCCTCTTGAGGAGTCTTAATAGCTGACCTCTCACAAGATGACAAAAAGAATATAAATACTATTAATGTTAATAAAACTTTTATAGATGAAGTTGCAGATAAAGTCATTTTTCTTTATTTAAGATAATCACATCATTTCCAATAAATTCCAGACTTGCTCCCAATTTATCCGCAAGCCAATTAAAAGTTTTAACTGAAAAAAAACATATATGGGTTCTGTCGGTAACGTAGTGCCAGGTAGAAAATGCCTCTTTATCTATAACGAGTTTAGTCATAACACCCAAAATACCGTCTGGTCTTAACATGCTCCATATCTGTTCTATTACAGTAATTGGTTTTCGTAGATGCTCAAACACCTCTGTAGCTGTAATGAAATCATATTTTTTTTTCAGAACTTCTTTATCATTAGCATAGAAGTAGTCATAAAGATCGACTGTGTGGCCATATTCTTCAAGCATTTTTGAAAGTGTAGGCCCCGGGCCTGATCCGAAATCAAGCCCATGACTATTGGGCTTCAATTTTTCTTTCAGTGGTATTGCTAGTCTGCTTAAAAATTTTCTATAACCACCATCCTCCGGATCATTTTCATGAAGGTCATAGCGTTTTTTTTCTTCCTCGTAAGTTAAATGAAACTGCTCAGGCACAAAAACCAAACCGCAGTTTTCGCACTGTAAAAAATCTCGTCTTTTATTACTAAAGTAATCTGAAATCTCTTTGCTACTGCACAAAGGGCAGTGCATTAAACTCCTTTTTTCTCAAGGTCCGGGGGAAGCTCGCCGTAGTAAAGAGAGTCTTCTTCATACATAGCCTTTATGTGTTCCTTTGGCATATCAGGCATATCCTCTTTAAATCCAAACATACGGCAAATATGCTTTAGCTCCTCTTCTCTACCCGGTAGCGGGTCCATCGGCTGGATCAATTTCTGGTCAACAAGCTCCTGCCTTACGTCTGCATCTTCTTCGTACGGAGTGCCGTATTCATTATAATGATATAGTCTGTCAAAGCGCTTGCGCGGTCTCTGCCC
>JABAHR010020856.1_pt2 | contig 18105 bp, 17 predicted proteins | sample 7062101 | NCBI WGS metagenome assembly JABAHR01 (sample SAMN14534553, study PRJNA622989) | marine sediment metagenome | biome: marine biome [ENVO:00000428]; feature: marine pelagic biome [ENVO:01000023]; material: deep marine sediment [ENVO:00002113] | place: India: Gulf of Kutch | collected... | reverse complement strand
CGGCATTCTCATCCCGCCGAGCATCATGCTGGTGGTGATGGGTCCGATCCTCGAAGTGCCGGTCACCGACCTGTTCGCGGCCGCCATCATCCCCGGGGTCGTGCTGGCGTGCCTGTACACGGGCTACGCGCTGCTGCGCTGCGCCCTGAATCCCGAGCTCGGCCCGGTGCTGCCGCCCGAGCAGCGGCCGCAGTCGATGGGCCACGTTCTCAGAGAGTTCCTGCTCGGCCTGGTGCCGCCGGCGGCGCTGGTGTTCTCCGCGCTGGGCAGCATACTTTTCGGGCTCGCCACGCCCACCGAGGGCGCCGCGATGGGCGCGTTCGGGGCACTGCTGCTCACCCTGGCCTACAGGAAGCTGACCTGGTCGGGCCTGCAGGACGCGCTCGTCAAGACCCTCGAGATCTCCACCCTGATCCTGTTTCTGGTGGCCGCTTCGAATTTCTTCGGCGCCGTGTTCTCGCGCCTCGGGACGCCGACCATGCTCACCGAGTATNNATCTTCCTGCTCGGCTGGCCGCTCGAATGGGTGCCCATCGTTTTGATCATCGTGCCGATACTGCTGCCGCTGGTCGATCAGCTCGGCTTCAACCTGACCTGGTTCGGCATCCTGGTGGCCGTCAATCTTCAGACCGCATGGCTGTCACCGCCGGTGGCGCTGTCCGCTTATTTCCTCAAGGGCGTAGTGCCCGAGTGGGATCTGCGCGACATCTACGCCGGTATGATTCAGTTCATGGGCATACAGGTGCTCGGCCTGTTCCTTATCATCGTGTTTCCGGAGATCGCGCTGTGGCTGCCGCGGCTGATCTACGGAGAGTGACAGCGAAATATCGTTCATCCGGAGGACCCCGGGCATGGCTGTGCAGCATCTGAAGAAAGCGACGAAAACCCCGGCGACGGGTGAGACCGACACGCGTGAGCGCGTGGCTGAGATGCTGCGCGACATCGAGGCCGGCGGCGAGGGGCGAGCCCGTGACTTCGCGCGCGAGCTCGACGGGTGGCAGGGCGAGATCGTCGTGTCGAGCGAGACCATCGCGGCGGCGGCTGATCGGCTGCCGCAGCGCCACAAGGACGACATCGCGTTCGCCCACGAGCGGGTGCGCAAGTTCGCCGAAGCGCAGCTTGCCAGCATGACCGATTTCGAGACCGAGCTCTCGCCCGGGCTGATCGCCGGCCAACGCCTGATTCCGGTGGCCACCGCGGGTTGCTACGTTCCCGGTGGACGCTATGCGCACGTCGCCTCGGCGGTGATGAGCGTCACCACGGCCAAGGTGGCCGGGGTCCCGAACGTGATCGTGTGCTCGCCGCCGCGTGGTGCCGACGGCATTCACCCGGCCATCCTCTACACGGCCGACCTCGCCGGTGCCGACACGATCCTCAACCTCGGTGGGGTGCAGGGAATTGCCGCGCTCGCCTTCGGGCTGTTCGGCGGACATCCGGCCGACATCCTCGTAGGGCCCGGCAACCGCTTCGTCGCCGAAGCGAAGCGTCTGCTGTACGGCAGAGTGGGTATCGATTTGTTTGCCGGTCCGACGGAGATCCTGGTCATCGCCGACGAGACGGCTGATCCGGAGATCGTCGCCTCGGACCTGATTGGCCAGGCGGAGCACGGACCGGATTCGCCGGCGTGGCTGGTGACCACGTCGCGGGCGCTCGCCGAGGAGGTCATGGGACGCATCGATCACTATGTCGAGCGCCTCGCGGAGCCCAATCGAAGCGCGGCCCGGGCAGCCTGGCGCGACTACGGCGAGGTGGTCGTGGTCGATACGCCGGCGGAGGCTGTTGCCGAGAGCGACCGCTACGCGCCCGAGCATCTCGAGGTCCACGCACGCGATCTGGACTGGTGGCTCGTGCACCTGCGCAACTACGGCTCGCTGTTTCTCGGCGAGGAGACCACGGTCGCCTATGGCGATAAGGCGTCGGGACCCAATCACATACTGCCCACCAAGGGCGCCGCGCGCTACNNCGGCAAGTTCATCAAGACCGTGACCTGGCAACGCATGACCCGGGACGCCAACCGCGACGTCGGCGTCGCCAGCTCCCGCATCTCCCGCCTCGAGGGCATGGAAGGCCACGCGCTGACCGGCGACGATCGCCTGCACAAGTACTTCCCCGGGGAGCAGTTCGAGCTCAGCTAGTTCGCCGGTCGGCCGTCAAGGGCTGCCGCGCCGGGCCGCGCGGCCGGGCGACGTCAGGCCGAGCGGCGGTAGGCGCTCGGCGGTTTTCCCGTCCAGCGCTTGAAGGCGCGCGTAAAATTTCCCGGCTCGGAGAAGCCTAGCAGAAAGGTAATCTCGCCGAGCGACAGCCGCGATTGACGCACGTACTGCTGTGCAAGCTCGCTGCGCGTCTCGTCGAGCAGCGCCCTGTAGCTCGTGCCCTCGGCGGCAAGCCTGCGCTCACCCGGCCGGCACGGTTCGCTGCGACGCCCACTCGCGCAGCCCCTCGATGCGCTCGGCCATCAGAATCGACAGCGGTCGTGTCTGGCCGATCTCGTGCAGCAGCAAGGCGGTGTCGGGGTGGCGTGTATTGCCCGCGTGAGCCGNNACCACGGCCTGTTCGATCTCCGCGCCCGAGAATCCCGCGGTTCGCTGTGCCAGCTGATCGAGGTCGAAGCGGTCCGGGTCAAGCTCGCGCTTGGCGAGATGAATCTCGAAGATACGTCTGCGGACGTCGGTTTCGGGGAGATCGACGAAGAATATCTCGTCTAGACGACCTTTGCGCACGAGCTCTGGCGGCAGCGCGGAGATGTCGTTGGCGGTGGCGACGAGGAATACCGACGCCGTGTTCTCAGCCATCCAGGTGAGCAGCGTGCCGAGCACACGCCGCGACGTGCCGCTGTCGTAGTCGCCCGCCGAGAGCCCCTTCTCGATCTCGTCGACCCACAGCACGCACGGCGCCATGGCCTCGGCCGCGCGCAGCACCTCACGCACGTTGCGCTCGGTCTCGCCGAAGAACTTGTTGTAAAGCGCCCCAAGATCGAGGTGCAACAGCGGGACGCCCCACAGGCCGGCCACCGCCTTCGCCGCCAGACTCTTGCCGCAGCCCTGCACGCCAACCAGCAGAATGCCCTTGGGGGGGTCGAGGCCCGGTGGCGGATTGGGGTCGGTGAACGCCACGCGGCGCTTGTCGAGCCACAGCTTGAGGTTGGTGAGCCCGCCTATCTCGGAAAATCTCGCCGTGTCGTACTCGAGCGAGAGCATGCCGTCGGGGCTCAGGATGTCGCGTTTGGCCTCGATGACCCGCACAAGATCTTCGCTGCTCAGTGAGCCGTCGTCGTAGATGGCATTGCGTACCACGCGCCGGGCGTCGCTGTCGGTGAGGCCCGAGAGATTGCGCACCAGATGCTCGACCGCGTCGCGACCCGCGCGCACCTTGCGGCCCCCGTGGCGCCGTCCCCATTCGGCGGCCTCTTCGGCGACCAGTCGCCGCAAGGCATCGGCGTCGGGCAGCTTCAGGCTCAGGCGCGCGCTGTAGCGCTCGAGCTCCGACGGTATGTCCAGCGCGTGACTGACGAGCACGACCGTGTGCCGGAGCGTGTCGTAACGCTGCGCGATGTCTTTGAGATAGCGAACGTGAATGGGGTCGGCGAGATAGGGGTGGAAGTCGAACAGCAGGTAGGTGCCTGGCCGCGTCGACGCCTTGATCTGGGCCAACAGCTCTGTCGGCTTGGCGGCGTGGCGCTGCGGCGCGTGGCCGCTGGCGAGCCGGTGCAGGCCTTCGGTGGCGGTCCAGCGGTACAGCGGCAGGCCCAGACGCGGTGCGAGTCTCTCGAAAAGCTCCAGGATGCGGTCTTCCTCGTGCGACTCGATCACAACGATCGGTATGCGGGAGTTGACGATCAGCTCAAGGTCGTGAACATCCTGTAGCGACACGGTCTACCTCGGTGGACGTAGGGTCGGCCGGGCGTCTTCCCGGACGGATTCCCCAAAGATAGAAGATCGACGGCCCGCTGACCAAGACGCAGCGGCACGAGCTGTGTGCTCGGCGATGCAGGCGGTACCCGTGAGTGCCCCGCTGGCCCGCTCAGCTTCGCCGCGCGGGCTGCGCGACGTGTTCGAGCACCCGCATCGGGCCGTGCCGTCTCAGCAGCCCCATCTGGCCGGGATCCCGCACCAGCATCGCGCCGGCAAAGCCGAGCGCGTTGACCGAGATGCCGCCGAAGGCTTCGGCGCTGCGCGGTACCAGCAGCATCCACCGGCGCGTCACGAGCAGGTTGTAGGGCGCAGTCAGGGGGACGCCGTCGGCGTCTTTGGCCTCGAGCAGATCCGTGGCGTCGATCATGGCCAGATACTGGGTGTGGGTGGCTTCGGCAACGTGCCGCACCGCGTTGCGGGAAAAACCCGCGACCTGCGCCAGCAGGTGGGCGTAGGGCAGGCCGGGCACCGCCACGGGTGCCGTGGCTGCGCCGCCGCCATCGAGCAGCGGCGCCATCGGAACGGGCGGTCCGCGCGAGGCGAGCGGCAACGGCACCAGCTGCAGGTGCTTGTGCGGCTGGCTGGCACCGGCGATCACGCCGGCGTTGTAGAAGCCGAGACTCGGATACTCGGCCATGCACCGCCACAGCGCCTCGAAGTCGGCGAGGGTGAGCAGCGTCTGCTGATGCTCGAAGGCGCGCGTGACGATGAGCAGATGGTCTCTGACGACGCTGAACTTGTTGAGCACGCAGAGGTGCGTGTCCGAGACGCTGCCCACCACGAGCGCCTGCTCCGGAGGCAGGAACGGATCGGCGTCCCCCGCGGCATGCGCGGCGGTCTGCATCTGGGCACGCCGGGCGGCGTCCTTGCGCGCCACGTCGCCGAGCATCCGGACGAGGAAGCGCACGCCGCGGTCGACGACGTACTCGCTCGACGTGGCGATGGCGTGCAGAGCGCCCAGCTGCTGCGCGCGACGCGTCTGCATGACGACCCGGCGCCGCAGGCTGCCGGGCGCCAGCGCCTGCGTATCAGGACCCATGCCCACGACGGCGGTCTGTGGGTGCCGGGATTGGTGCGGCACCGTCGGGGGTAAGGCGGCCGGAGCGAAGGGCCGCGGCCGCTATAATATCCTGCGCGCACGCGACGGGCGCCGGGTCGTCGCGCCCGACAACGCCGCTCACGGGGGTTGCACCATGGAACACATTCGCTTTGGCTCGACGGGCATCAAGGTCTCGCCGCTGGCCTTCGGCACCATGACCGTTGGCGACGCGCTCGACGAGGCGGCCGCATTCGACGTCTTCGACCTGTGCGTCGAGCACGGAGTCAATTTCATCGATACCGCCAACACCTATGTGGGCGGTCGCTCGGAGGAGATCGTTGGCCGCTGGATGAAGGCCCGGGGCTGCCGGGAGCGTATCGTGCTGGCGACGAAGGTACGCTATCCGGTGGGCGGTGACGCCGCCACGGCGGGCCTCTCGCCGCCTGTCGTGATGCGTGAGGTGGAGGCCTCGCTCAGGCGTCTCGCCACCGACTATATCGACATCTATTACCTGCACCAGCCGGACGACGACACGCCGATCGAGGTCACCTGGCGCTGCCTCGACGCGCTGCTCGCCCAGGGCAAGGTGCGCTGCGTGGGTCTGTCGAATTTCGCGGCATGGCAGGTTGTGGAGACGGTCCATGTCAGCGGCGGCCAGGGCTGGGTTCAACCCACCGTGCTGCAGCATATGTACAATCTCATCGCCCGCGGCCCGGAGACCGAGCTGTTTCCGATGGCGCGCCACTACGACCTCGCGACCTGTGTCTACAACCCGCTCGCCGGCGGTCTGTTGACCGGCAAGCACCGGCGCGGCGAGGAAGCGGCGGCGGGCAGCCGTCTGGCCGGCAACGAGATGTATCGACAGCGCTACTGGGAGCCGCGCCTGCGCGAGTCGGCCCATGCGCTCGAGGAGATCGCCCGCGCCCACGGCCGCGCACCGGTGGAGCTGGCGCTGCGTTTCCTGCTCGACGCCGATGATGTCGATGTGGTGTTGCTGGGCGCGACGAAACGCGCACAGCTCGAACAGTCGCTGACGGCGGTGGCCGCCGCGCCGCTCTCCGAGGAGGAGCATCGCGCCTGCGACCGGGTGTGGAATGATCTGCGCGGGCCGATCCCAAAGTACAACCGCTGAGCAGCGGCGTTCGGCGGTGGGCGGCGGCGGAGCGAAACGGCGGCGGGGCCGCCGCGATCGCTGACGGCGAAGGACGCGAACGGCGCCCGCTCAAGGCGACTCCTCGCGCGAGGCCGGTTCGTCGGGCGCCGGGCGGCACACACCGCTGGTGCAGCCGAAGCGGTAGTCCACGTAGAAGTAGAGCGGCACCATCAGCGGGAAGGCGAAAACGCCGATCCACTGCGCCAGCGTGCCGTCGAAGCGCTCGAGCTCGAGCAGCCAGCCGGCAAAGGCGAGCCCCGCGTAGCACAGCGCCGCCACGTAGGCGATGTGAAAAGCACGGCCGAGCAGGTAGCGACGAGACGGGCTCACGACGTAAGAATGGCAGTCGCTCTGGTGGCTATCGCCGTTTATGGTGCCTCAAGTGCCAACAGCCAAGGGCGGGGCGCCGCCCCACGGCCGGCCGTCGTGGTGGCGGCGACAGCCCTAGCGTGACCAGGGCTGGCCGGTTTGCGGTGGATACTTGAGAATAGGCTCACGAGTGGACATAGTAGCCCTCCGAGCGCGGGCGGCGGGCCTTGACGTCGATGACAAAACATGGGGCAACAATGACATGCTGACAAGGGGTTTCAGAAAGCTGATGGCCGAGGCCAACGCCGTCATCGACACCATTGCCGTGCACGATGCGATCGAGCTGCTCGACGATCCCGGTGTGCTGTTTGTCGACGTCCGCGAGCAGGTGGAGCTGCAGCAGGCGGGTGTCATTCCGGGAGCCGTGCACGCGCCGCGCAGTCACCTCGAGTTTATCGTCGATCCCGAAGCTCCGATGCATGACAAGGTGTTCGGCGCCNNCCGGACCGGGGGGCGCTCCACGCTCGCGACCAAGACGCTTCTGGACATGGGCTTCAGGGATGTGGCCCATATCGCCGGCGGTTTCAACGCCTGGCGCGAAGCCGGAGGCGCCATCGACCGGCTCGGCTAATCGGCGCCGTGTGGCGGGACGTCACGGTGATCCGCCGCGCGGTGCACCAGTTCCCGTCCGGCGGCGCCGTGCGTCCTGAGTTGACATCATCTCGCTCGCCAAACACGTCATCGCTACGCGCACTCGTGCGCCGGCGCGCCGCGCGTCGCCGCACCCCGCACACCGCCGCTGTCCTCGCCGTCGTGTTGAGAATCGCCGGGTCAGCGCTGCGCGTCACCGCCGTCGCCGCCTCGGTCGCGTTGCTCGCGCCGGCGTCGGCGCAGGAAGTTGGGCCGGCTTCCGTCGCCATGACGCCGCCCGTCACGGCCGAGGTCCTGAACGCCAAGATCCGCGAGGTGGAGGCGTCCAGCGATCTCGATCCCGAAACCAAAGATAGGCTTAATGAGCTCTATCGCAGGGCGCTGAGTCACCTCGAGACCGCGCGCGCTCACGAGGAGGCCGCTGAAGGTTTTATAAGCGCCGAGACGTCTGCGCCCGAGCAGGCGAAGAATCTGCGTGACGGGCTCGAGCGAATTCGGGCCGCACCGCCGACGGCGGTGCTCGACATCGCTGCCGATACGCCTTTGAGCGAGCTCGAGCAGCGCCTGCTCTCGGAAAAAGCGAATCTCGCGGCGGTATCGGCAAAGCTCGCTGAGCTCGAGAAGCAGCTCGAGGTGGAATCGGCCCGACCCACCCAGGCGCGCCACCGGCTGACCGAGGCCCGGCTGCAGCAGGATCAGTTGTTGAGCGCGCTCGAGGCCCCACCGCGCGCCGACGAGTCGCCGCAGCTCGCCGAGGCGCGCCGCTGGGCCACGGAAACGCAGCTGGCGGCGCTCAGTGCCGAGACGCGCATGCTCGATCAGGAGCTGCTGAGCCAACCGGTGCGCCTCGAGCTGATGAAGGTGCAACGGGACTCGGAGGCGAGCAGCGTCGAGCGCATCGGCGCCCGGGTCGACATGCTCGAGGCGACGGTGGCCAATCGACGGCGGGCGGAAGCCGAGGCGGCCCAAGCAGAGGCCGAGCAGACGGTGGAGCGCGCGCTCGGGAAACATCCGCTCGTGCAGGAGCTGGCTGAGCGCAATGCGGCTCTCAGTGAGCAGCTCGGTGCCGTCGCCGCTGACCTCGAGCGTGTGACGGGGCAGGAAGACGTCGTTGCCGCACGGGCGACGCGCATCGAGGAGCGGTTTCGCGGTGCGCGGCAGATGTTGGAGGTTGCGGGCATCAGTCAGGTTCTCGGGCAGGTCCTGCTCGAAGAACGACGCGACCTTCCGGACGCACGCGATTTCCGCCGCTCCGCCCGCATCCGGGAGGATCTGATCGCAGAGTCAGCCTTGCGCCAGCTCGGGCACGACGAAGAGCGCCGCCGCCTGCGTGATCGCGGGGCGTACGTCGACGGGCTTGTCAGCGGCCTGCCGCTCACGGAGCAGGCGCGTCTCCGGGGTGAGCTCGAAGCGTTGGCCGAGAAGCGGCGGGAGCTGCTCGACAAGGCGATCGCCACCGACAGCAGCTACCTGCAGGCGCTCGGCGAGCTCGATTTCGCGGAGCGACAGCTGCTGGTGACGGTCGAAGCGTATGGGGATTTTCTCGCAAGCCGTCTGCTGTGGGTGCGCACGGCGCCGCCACCGGGACGCGAGTCGTTCCACGCGGCACTCAAGGAGACCGCGATGCTGGTCTCCCCGGCGAACTGGATGGAGGTGCTCGACACGCTCGGCGCCGCCGGCGGCCACCTGGTGGTTTCGCTGGCGACGATATTGGCCTTTCTCTATCTGCGTCGCCGGGCCGCGCCGTCTCGCGAGGCGCTGCGCGAAACCGGACGCAACGTTGGTCGTATTCGATTGGATCGCTTCTCCGACACGCTGCGGGCCGTCGGCTGGTCGCTGCTGCTGGCCATTCCGGGGCCCGTGCTGGCGATCGGGGTGGCGTGGCCGCTGCGCATGGCCGACGAGGCCACCGACTTCGCGCGGGCAGTCTCCCAGGGTTTGCTTTGGCTCGTCGTCCCGCTGCTGAACCTGAATGTCTTCCGTATCGTCTGTGAGCCGGGCGGCCTGGCGGAGAGACACTTCGGATGGTCGCCGGCGCACACTGCGCTGCTGCGCCGCGAGCTGCGGCGTCTGCTCATCGTGTTCGCGCCGGCCACCTTCGTGACCGTGACGCTCATTGCCCATGACGCAGCGGCCCTGGGCGGAGGTCTGGCTCGTGCGGCCTTCGCGATCACCATGGTCGTACTGGCGCTGTTTTTCCACGACGTGCTGGGCACGCGACGAGGGGTGCTGTGCGAGTACTACGACCGCAACCCGCGCAGCGGGCTGGCGCGCCTGCGTCTGATTTGGCCGGTAGTGGGGACGGTGGTGCCGCTGGCCCTGGGAGTGTTGGCCTTCGCCGGCTACCTCTACACCGCGGGCAGTCTCGCGCGCCGACTGATCGACACGATGTGGCTCCTCTTCGGGTTGGTCATCGTGCATCAGGTCGTCACGCGCTGGCTGCTCGTGACCCGTCGGCGTCTGGCGCTGAGGGCGGCCATCGAGCGCCGCGAGGCGCAGCGGGCGGCGCGCTTGGCCCAGCAGGAGGAAGCAGCGGCCACGGAGGCGGCCATATCGCAGGCCGAGGAGCGGGAGATCGATCTCGTCGCGCTGAGCGAAGACAGTCGCAAGCTTTTGAGCACCGCGCTGGTCGTCGTGGCTATCGGCGGGCTTTGGGCCATCTGGGTCGGCGTCCTGCCCGCGTTCGCGATCCTGGACGAGGTGTCGCTGTGGTACCACTCGGATGTGGTCGCCGGCGAGGAGCGCCGCGTACCGATCACACTCGCCGACGTCGGGTTGGCGATACTCATCGCCGTCATCGGTTTCGTTGGGGCAAGACGGCTGCCCGCGTTGCTGGAGATCGCATTTCTGCAGCGACTGGCGATGACGCCCGGCGGGCGTTACGCGGTAACGACGTTGTCGCGCTATGTCATCGCCGGCGTGACCGTGATTTTCCTGTTCAACGTCATTGGGGGGAACTGGTCGCAGGTTCAGTGGCTGATCGCGGCGCTGGGCGTTGGCATCGGGTTCGGCCTGCAGGAGATCGTGGCGAATTTCATCAGCGGTCTCATTCTGCTCTTCGAGCGCCCGATTCGTGTTGGCGACATCGTCACGGTTGGCGACACCGATGGAGTCGTGACGCGCATCCAGATCCGCGCCACTACCATACGCAACTGGGATCAGAAGGAGCTGCTGGTGCCGAACAAGGAGTTCGTCACCGGACGCCTGCTGAACTGGACGCTTTCCGACGCCGTGACGCGACTGGTGATCACCGTCGGCATCGCTTATGGCAGTGACGTCAGCAAGGCGCTTGCGCTGCTCACCGAGGCTGCGCAGGAGAACGAGCAGGTGCTGCGCGATCCCAAGCCCGTCATCACTTTCGAAGGCTTCGGTGACAACGCCCTCACCCTCGTGCTGCGCTGCTACGTGAATACGGTCCAGGACCGTCTGCCTACGACGACGGCTCTGCACCTGGCGATCAACGAGAAATTCGAGGCGGCCGGCATTGTCATCGCATTTCCGCAGCGCGACGTTCACCTTGACACCAGCCGGCCCCTGGACATTCGCATCCACCGCGGCCAGGGCGATATTCCCCGGGAGGCGTGACCTTGACGAATCTCCGACAGCAGCGGCCCGCTGTACTCCATCGTGAGTGCGTGTGGGATTTCCCGCGCCCGCCGCGGCTGGAGAAGACCGCCGCGCGCCTGCGTGTGGTGTTCGCCGGCCTCACGGTGGCCGAGACGACCGCAGGTTTCCGAGTTCTGGAAACCAGCCATCCTCCGGTCTACTATTTTCCGCCTCAGCACGTGCGGCGCGAGCTGCTGCGTCCGGCGCACGGACAAACGTCGTGCGAGTTCAAGGGAGTAGCCCGCTACTGGGATATAGAGGTTGACGCGCGTCGGGCCGCGCACGCGGCGTGGAGCTATCCTGACCCGACACCGCCTTTCCTTCCTATCAGGAACTGCCTCGCCTTCTACGCGGATCGGGTCGATGCCTGTTACGTCGACGCCGAACGGGTGCGCGCGCAGGTCGGTGATTTCTACGGGGGGTGGGTCACGGCCCACCTCGTCGGGCCGTTCAAGGGCGGTCCGGGTACGGCGGGTTGGTGAGGGAGGTCGGCTGTATGAGCGGCGAGACTGCGGCAATGGGTGCTTCGCGCGTGCGAGACTACGGCACGCTGGCCGTCTTCGTGGCGATCTGCTTGGCGATCGCCGCCCTCGGTGGCCTGGCCACGGCGACCTCGGTCGAGACCTGGTACCCCACTCTGGTGAAGCCGGTCTTCAATCCACCGAACTGGTTGTTCGGACCGGTCTGGACGGTGCTGTACCTGATGGTGGCCGTCGCCGGGTGGCGCGTGTGGCGATGCGGCGGTTCACCTATTCAACGGCGCGCCATGCTCGGTTACGCCATTCAGCTGCTCCTCAACCTGATCTGGTCGATATTGTTCTTTGGACTGCGTCTGATCGGTGTTGCATTCGTAGAGATCATTGCCCTTTTGACGGCTATCGTCGTCACGGCGCTGTTTTTCTGGCGTGTCGATCGGCCTGCGGGACTGCTGTTCGTCCCCTACGCGGCGTGGGTCGCCTTCGCTACCGTGCTCAACGGCGCCATCTGGCGCCTGAACTGAGCGGGCCGCGGCCGCGTCGGGCCGCATCGCATGCTCGCGACGACGGGAATTAATTCGGACCTCCGGCATCCAATAGGGTCCCGCCCGTGATGCAGAGGTGGGTATGATATTGGGCGCAGAGTGGTTCTGCGAACGCGTGCAGACGGCGCCTGCGCCGTGCTGGCCAATCGCATGCAGGCTGAGGTGAAGGGATGTCCACGACCGGTTTTGAAAAGCTCGAGCGCAGCGCAGAGGAGTGGCGCGCGCAATTGACGGCGGAGCAGTTCGACGTGCTGCGAAAGGAGGGTACGGAGCGGCCGTTCACCAGCCCGCTCAACAAGGAGCACGGAAAGGGCACCTATTTGTGCGCGGGCTGCGATCTGCCCCTGTTCAGCTCCGAGGCCAAGTTCGACAGCGGCACCGGCTGGCCCAGCTTCTTCGAGGCCATCGAGGACCATATCGAGACCAAAAGGGACTTCAAGCTGCTGCTGCCACGCACCGAATACCACTGCGCACGCTGCGGCGGGCACCAGGGTCATGTGTTCAACGACGGCCCGGCACCGACGGGCCAGCGTTATTGCAACAACGGTGTGGCGCTCAGGTTCGTAGCCGAACCGGCCGGCTAGCCCCTGTTCGACGGGAACGCGCACGGCGCATCGTCCAAGCCATGTTCGGTCTACCAAGCCGGCCCCGCAGCGGTATTGCAGTGATCGTCGAGCACGAGGCGCAGATGGGCCCACTGCTGAGCGGCGCCTACCGGCTGGCTACGGCGCGGGGAGAGCGCCTTCATGTGCTGGCGCTGACGCCCGGCGGGACGCGGCCACAATGGCTGCGCGTTCCGCCGAGCTACGACGCGTCGCAGGTCCGCTTGCAGCCGCTGCCAGCCGAGGGCGCGCATCGGGCAGTAGCGGGGTATCTGCGCGAGCATCCACCCGCGCTGGTGGTTTTTGCTCTTTCGACGACCCACGAGAAGTCGCGCTACGGACTCAGCCCCCAGCTCGATCCGGTCATCGACGGTCTGCGTTGTCCGGTGGCGCTGCTGCGGGCTCCCGAAGGATGGGTTTTCGCGCAACGCGCGCCGCGCATTTTCGTTCCGTTCTGGGACGATAACAACTCACGTTATGCGCTGTCGGCGGCGCTGGCGTTCAGCAACGAGGCCTTGGTGACCGCCGCGCTCGTCGTCAGCGGCGGCGAGGATGCCGGGCAGCGTATCGCGCAGGAGGAGGATGCCCGCGCGGCTCTGGGCGAATGGCTCACTGAAGATCGTGTTTCGATGAAGCTGCTGCGCGGCGACGACGAGGCGGCTGCTCTGCGCGCGGAAGCCGACCAGCACGATCTGATTCTGCTCGGCGCGAGCCGCGGTCACGCGTTCCTGCGGGCCATATTCGGCGATCCCCAAGCGGTGATTCTCAAAGATGTCGCGCGCCAACTGGCAGAGCGGAGCACGGTGCCGGTGCTGCTGGTGCGCGAGTACCAGGGCTGGGGCGGATCCACACTCGGCCGCGCGTTACGGCACGGCGGGCGCCTGTTGCCGTCGTTGGACTCGACCGAACGTCTAGAGGTGTACCGCCAGGTACGTCGGGCCGCACGCCCCAGCGTCGATTTCTTCATCATGATCGGTCTCTCCGCGGCGATCGCCGCGCTCGGCCTCATCCTCGACAGCCCAGCCGTTATCATCGGCGCCATGCTGGTGGCGCCGCTGATGTCTGCCATCATCGGCATGGGTCTGGGCATCGTGCAGGGCAACGTCACCATGATCCGCCGCGGNNATGTCTGCCATCATCGGCATGGGGCTGGCCATCGTTCAGGGGGACATCCGTTTCCTGGGCACTTCTGCCGTCGCCACCCTGCGCGGTGCGGCGATGGCGGTCGGCGTCGGCCTGCTGATCGGCATCTTCAAGTTCGATGACGAAAGCACCAGCGAGATGTTGGCGCGTACAGCACCGAGCTTGCTGGATTTGCTGGTTGCGTTGTTCTCGGGCATTGCCGGCGCCTACGCCATCGGTCGCCGGGACGTCTCCTCGGCGCTCCCCGGGGTGGCTATCGCCGTGGCGCTGGTGCCGCCGCTTGCGACGCTCGGGCTTTTGATCGGCATCGAGCACTGGACGGCCGCCTACGGCGCGTTGCTGTTGTTCATCACGAATCTTGCAGCGATCACGTTCGCCAGCGCCGTGGTGTTCGCCATTCTCGGATTTCGGCCGCCCCAGGCCAAAGAGCAGCACCTGGTGAGGCTCAGGGCCTTCCAGAGGAGCTTTATCGCGGTGGCGATTCTTGTCTTTATAGTTGTGTCGCATCTCTCGGTGCTCACGGTCAGGGAGATCGCCACCTGGCGTATGGAGAAAATGGTCCAAGACGTACTAACGACCTACTTCGAGGAAGTCGGTTACGGTGCCAATCTGGTCCGATGGGAGGTCAACCGCGAAGGCAAGGGTCGGGCGGAGGTGACGCTGCATTTCACCGCCTACGGCGAGATGGATCGTGAGGATGCAACGCGTCTGGCGGAGAAGATCGCCGCGGCGTTGGGCCGGCCCGTCCGCCTCGGTCTGACGCAGGTACCCGGTTTCGCCGTCTCGTCGAAAGATTATTTCGACGCCCCGCGCGCCGCGCCCACGGAGGCAACGCCGCAGTAGCGTCCTGTCGCCCGGATCGGGTCGGGGTCCGTCCGACCGCTAGCCGCGACGTTCGTTCGCCGCAGAGCCATCGCCGGCGAGCTCCACGGGGAGCTCGAGCCGTTTGTGCAGCTCGACGGGGCGCCCTCGTCCGCGCATCTTCAGATTGAGCAGCTCCACCGTCACCGAGAAGGCCATCGCGAAGTAGATGTAGCCCTTGGGAATGTGGAGGTCGATGCCCTCGGCGATCAGCGCCACGCCGATCAGGACCAGGAAGCTAAGGGCCAGCATCTTTATGGTCGGGTGATCGTCGACGAAGCGGCCGATGGCGCCAGCGGCGAGCATCATCACGCCGACGGCGATCATCACGGCGATGATCATCACTTCGACGTGTTCGGCCATGCCCACCGCGGTGATCACCGAATCGAGCGAGAAGACGATATCGATCAGGCCGATCTGCACCATGATCGAAGAGAAGCTCGCGGTGGCGGCGCCGTGCTCGTGTTCCTCCGCGCCTTCGAGTGCCCCGTGGATCTCGAGCGTAGCTTTGGCAAGCAGAAAAAGGCCGCCGCAGATCAGAATCAGGTCGCGACCCGAGATGGCGACGTCGAGCACCGTGAACAGCGTCGCCTGCAGCCTCATGATCCAGGTAATCAGCAGCAGCAGCAGGATGCGCATGCCCATCGCGATGCTCAGACCCAGTATGCGCGCGGTGCGTCGCTGGTGAACGGGCAGCCGCGCGACCAGGATGGAGATGAAGATGATGTTGTCGATGCCGAGCACGATCTCGAGCACCGTGAGGGTGGCAAGCGCGATCCACGCTTCGGGTGACGTGATCCATTCCATAGCTGCGATTCACCTTTTTCCCTGCATGCGCCCGTGGGCGCGAGCTGCCCGCACTGCTGCAGCAGCAGTCGGTACCTTTAGATGCCGATGATAGGCGTTCGTTTGCCGAGCGGCCACGCAACGATCGCGCGCCGGCATCGGTTGACGTCGGCCCGCTGGGTCGGACGGCGGCGGTGGAGACCGCGCGTGCGTGCCGGCGCTCGGTGTGCGCGACGGCGCGTTGCAGCGGCGACGCCGGTAGAGAACGTCGCGGCGGCCGTTCGTCCGGACGCACGGTGCGCAGCGGTGATGTCTGTGACCGCTATGGTAGCATCCGCGCTGCCGTACCGCGGGAACATGCGCTGGACAGACGGGCAGGTAGCACGGGTGACCCTGACCGATGTCTGAGACAGTCGGGCAGCAGGGGGCAATGTGGCGCCTGGTGCGACGGTGGTCATGTCGAGGGAGAGACGGTGTCACTGATCGGTAATTGCTGCGCCAGTCTGCGTCTCGCTCCTATCGCTCCGCTGCTTCTCGCTCTCGTGCCATCGGCCGGAGTGAGTGCGGGCTTCGAGGCGGATCGCGCTCTGGCGGAGCGCGAGCTCGGTATGTGGGTGGCGCAGGCGGCGGAGAGCGCCGAGTCGGACGGGGAGGACGAGCGAGGTCTTCTGCGCACGATGGAGGAGACCCTGGTTCGCTGGCAGGGAATCCTGTCGGGGTACGTAGAGTCGATGGGCGAGGCCGTCGACCGGGTCTTCGATCCGGACATCGCTTTCGAGGAAGTCAATCAGACCACGGTTCGGTTGCGCTTGGACGTCGATTTCGAGGATGGGGAAGGCGTCGATTTCAACCCCAACGTGTCGATCAAGTGGGTGCTGCCGGGGGCGCAGCGGCGCTGGTCGCTGGTCATCGGCGGCGATTCCGACGGGTCGTTCGACGATGGCAGTGATAACATCGGCGGCTCGCTGACGGCCGATGACGACGAGACGGCATCAGCGGCGCTCGAGTTCGCTGTGCGCGATGACGCTAAATGGCGCACCTCGTTCTCGGTGGGGGTGAAATCGGATCCGCAGCTTTTTGCGCGATTCCGGGTGCGGCGCAACTTCGAGGTCACCGAGCTATGGAGCGGACGAGTCATCAACCGGCTGCGTGTGCTGCAGGACGACGGCTGGGACAACGATTTCAAGGTGAATTTCGATCGACCCTTCGGGCCGCGGCTGCCCGACACCAAGGAGTTCTCCGCATTGGCGGTGGGCGGCGACCGCCGGCCGTGGCTGTTCCGCTCGCTGAGCCGGGTGCGCTGGTTCGAGGAGAAGGACGGGGTGTTCGGTCAGCAGCGCTTTAGTTTTTTCAACCGCCTGACACAGCGCTCGGCGATTGCCTATGAGGCGCTGGCGTTCGGCTGCACGGACCCCAACGAACGCGACGGCAGCGAGGACTGCACCGAATTTGATTTGCGCGTCCGCTACCGGTATGTGACGAAGTATCCCTGGCTCTCGTTCGAGCTGTGGCCTACGGCGGCGTTTCCCGAACGCAACGACTACGACTTCACCGCGCAGCTGCGCCTGCGTATGGAGGTCTGGTTCGGTCGTGGGCCGCGGGCACAGGGCTCGGGGCAACCCGATCTGGGCGAGTTCTTCAGCGATCCCGAGCGGCTGGCGTTCCAGTAACCGAAAGGCGCACGAAGCCGGGTAGCGCCGGGGCGATGCGGCGACCGCGCGCGGCCGTGTGACGAGCGCCGGGCGCCGGAGTCAATGATCGAAGGAGGAGCGACATGGGTACGCAGCTGAGATTGACCGCGAGCGATGGCCACGCCTTCGGCGCTTACCGCGCCGATTCGGGCGCTGCCGCCAAGGGCGGCGTCATTGTCATTCAGGAGATTTTCGGCGTGAACCGGCATATTCGTGAGCTGGCCGACGGTTTTGCCGCCGACGGTTACCTGGCGATAGCGCCGGCGCTGTACGACCGCTCATCAAAGCGCGACGTGGATCTCGGCTACACGCCCGAGGACATTGCGGCGGGCCGCGAGTATCGCACCGAGTTCTCCTGGGACGACAGCATGCGTGATCTACAGACCGTCGTCGATCTCATGAAGAGCGAAGGGCTCAGCGTCGGTACGACAGGCTATTGCTGGGGTGGGACGATTTCTTACCTGGCCGGCTGCCGGCTCGACATTCAGGCCGCCGTCGTCTATTACGGCGGGCAGATCATGCCCTATGTCGAAGAGCAGGCGAGGTGTCCGATGCTGATGCACTTCGGCGAGCGGGATCAGAGCATTCCGCTGGCGGACGTCGAGGCGATTCGACGCGCCCACCCCGACGCCACGGTACATCTCTACGACGCCGATCATGGCTTCAACTGCGATCACCGCAGCCAGTACGACGCCGAGGCGGCGGCCTTGGCGCGGCAGAGGACGCTGGCGTTCTTCGCCCAGCATCTGGGGTCGTAAGACCTGGGTCCGTAGGTGCGACGCGCAGCGCGCTCGACGTGCCGGCGTCGCGCGAATTCCGCTCGCGGCGGGCGTGTCCGCCTTCAGCCGATGAGCGCGCAGACGCGGCGCAGCAGGGGATCGCGTACGCCGAGCGCGTCCAACTCCTGCACCGTCGAGGTGATGTAATCGGCGTTGGGTCCACTCAGCCCGCTCGCATAGCTGACGGTTGCCGCCGCCTGCTCGGCGGTGAGTCTGCCGGCGTACTGGGGATGGTCGCGCTGGACGACAAACGTCAGGCTGCGCACCGCGCGCCCGTCGGACAGACGCACCGTCTTGAACAGCGGCGCATAGACGCCGCCGACCATCTCGCGCTCGCGCAGGTAGCCTACCGCCGACGTCTTCTCCGCTTCGGGTACGCGAAACGCGCGCCCGATGCAGGAGCCGCCGCGGTCGAGACCGAACACGAGACCGGGCTCCGCCGGTGTCCCCCGGTAGCGCCATGACCACACGCAAAGCGAACGGTGGTGACCGTGAAGACGCGCGGCGTGCACCTCGGCGTGGGCGAAGCCCGGATCCCACATGAGCGAGCCGTA
>JABAHR010002958.1_pt2 | contig 18117 bp, 17 predicted proteins | sample 7062101 | NCBI WGS metagenome assembly JABAHR01 (sample SAMN14534553, study PRJNA622989) | marine sediment metagenome | biome: marine biome [ENVO:00000428]; feature: marine pelagic biome [ENVO:01000023]; material: deep marine sediment [ENVO:00002113] | place: India: Gulf of Kutch | collected... | reverse complement strand
ATCACGCTGGACTTCGAACTGGTGGTGCGCAAGTCCACCGCGCCCTGCCCGGCGCCCGATCACTGAAATCACCGAGACCCGGAAGAGAGAGCATCGACATGTCCACCAAGCTATTCGACCTGACCGGCAAGAACGCGCTGGTCACCGGCGGCACCCACGGCATCGGCATGGCCATCGCCACGGGGCTGGCCGAGGCCGGCGCCACCCTCATCGTCAACGACGTGTTTCCGGAAAAGCTAGAGACGGCGAAGGCGGAATACGCGGCAAACGGCATCGGGGTGCACACCTACGTGCTCGACGTGACCGACGAGGCCGCGGTCGAGGAGACCATACCCCTCATCGAGGCGGAGGTCGGCCCCATCGACATCCTGGTGAACAACGCCGGGATCATCAAGCGCATACCCATCGTGGAGATGGGCAGCGAGGAATTCCGGCAGGTGCTGGATGTGAACCTCACCGGCCCGTTCATCATGGGCAAGGCCGTGGCGAAGGGCATGATCGAGCGCGGCGGCGGCAAGATCATCAACATGTGCTCGATGATGAGCGAACTGGGCCGCAACACCGTGTCGGCCTACGCGGCCTCCAAGGGCGGGCTGAAGATGCTGACCCGCAACATGGCCACCGAGTGGGCCCGGCACAACATCCAGGTCAACGGCATCGGGNNTTCAACGACTTCATCATCAACCGCACCCCGGCCGGGCGCTGGGGTGACCCGGAAGACCTCGCCGGCACCGCCGTGTTCCTGGCGTCGAAGGCATCGGATTTCGTGAACGGGCACGTGCTGTACGTGGACGGCGGCATCCTCGCCACCATCGGCAAGCCCGCAAACGAGGACTGACGGATCCGGGATCAGTCCGGAATCGGAGCGCCGACTTCCTCGAGATGATCGATCAACCAGTCGGCCCAGTCCTGCATCATCCGGCGGAACGCCAGGGTGTTGCTCACGCTGGTGTTTGCCACGTCACCCTCATGGGGATCGGTCTGCCGCTGCCAGGCCGCTGCCAGCAATTCTTCGCTCCCGGAATCGTGTATTACCAGTTCGATGGTCATTCTGCCCCTGGAGCGGGTCGAGGATTCGATCATGGATCGGTGCACGAGGCCGGTCTCCTGGATGTCCAGGTCGACGATACGCGGCGAGAAGCGCAGGACGCCGGCGCCGGGTTCACTGGTCATCTCGTAACCACCTTTTGCGGACAGCGTCTGGTACATTACCTTGCCGAACTGGCCCGACACGCCCTTCCTGATCCGCTCCAGGTCCTCTTCACGGACGGGACTGCCGGCGATTCGCTCCTGGTCGCGAACCCAGTTTTCCCGGAATTCGACCGGTGCGGTGTGCAGGATAATTTTGCTGTAGCCGCTCCAATCGACATCGCTGGCGACCTGCATTTCCTCGTGCTCGCCCCAGTGGAGCATTTCCATGCCCGGCTGGGGCTGGGGCGCGGGACCGGCGCAGGCCGCCAACAGGGCCGCGAAAATAGCTGTCATGAGCGTCACGGGCCGATACATCGTCTTTACCTCGGACTGTGTAGTTGGTGGTTCCATTCTACTCCCGAATCCGACGAATCAGCGCGTTTATTTGCTACCGGTAGCAGGGTTTCTTAAGATGTTTTTCCACCACCGTTTTCGGCAATTGAACGGCCGCATCGACATGAATAAACAGGAATCGATCCTGACCCCCCACCGCAAGCTCCCGGGCACACCCGGAGAAAACAATACGAACGAGTTCCTGAAGGGGAGCGGGCCCGTGCGCTGGGGCGCCCCGCTGGCTGCCGCCCTCCTGCTGGCCGCGTGCTCGCCGGTCACGGGTGCCGTGACGGGAACGCTGATGAACCAGGCCGGTAAGGCCCTGGCCGGGTGCGACGTCCTGCTCGGGGACGCCGCTGTCGCGAACGCGGATGACGGCTCCTTCGCCATCGACCCGGCGTCTGGCGAACTCCGTATCGAGTGCGACGGCTATGCGCCGAAGTTTGTTACCATCGGCAACGGCGGCCCGGCCCTCGGCGAGGTCACCATGCAGCGGCCCAACTTCATCCTGTTGCTGTCGGACGACCAGGGCTGGGTGCAGACCTCCACGCAGATGGATCCGGACGACCCGGAAACCAGAAGCGACTATTTCCGGACCCCCAACATCGACGCCTTCTTCAGCAGCGGCATGCGCTTCGTGCGGGGCTACTCGCCCGGCACCTACTGCATGCCCACCCGGCGCGGCATCCAGGCCTCGCAGTCGCCGCTGAAGCATGCCTTCAACGAACGGCCGGTGGAGGAGTGGACCGTCGCCTACAAGCGGCTGGCGTCCATCCCGCGGGTGCTGAAGGCCGCCGACCCCGAGTACCGGGCCGCGCATTTCGGCAAGTGGGACCTGCGCTACGACGACCCGGAGCCCGCCGAGTTTGGCTACGACGCCAGCGACGGGGCGACCGGCAACGGCGAAGGCAACGTGGGCGCCTTCGTGGACGGCAGGCTGGACAAGTTCACGGCCCGGATCGCGGAGGATCCCAAAAACATCTTCGACCTGACCCGCCGCGGCTCGGCGTTCATGGAGGAGCAGGTCGCGGCCGGCAGGCCCTTCTATCTGCAGCTGTCGCATTACGCCCTGCACCTGTCCGTCTTCTACCGCCAGCAGTCCTACGACGAGGTGGAGGGCTGGCAGAAAGGGGAGAAACATTACATCCCGTCCTTCGCGGCCATGCTGAAGGACATGGACGACGGGTTCGGCCTGCTGTTCGACAAGGTCCGGGAACTCGGTATCGAGGACCACACCTACATCATCTACATGGCGGACAACGGCGGCCGGCCGACCCTGAACCTGTCGGACGGCAAGAGCAGGACCCTGCGCAACCACCCCCTGAGCGAGGGCAAGCACAGCATCTACGAGGGCGGCATCCGGGTGCCCTTCGGCATCGCCGGGCCGGGCATCGAAGCCGGCAGCGTCACCCGCACCATGGTGTCTGGGGTCGATATCCTGCCGACCCTGGCTGACATGGTGGACTCCAGGCTGGAACTCGTGGACGTGGACGGCGGCTCGTTCAAGGACCTGGCGCATGGCAGGTCGGAGAAAGTCGAGCGGCCCCACCCCTTCCTGGTCTTCCACGACAAGACGGCAAACCCGCACTCCAGCGAGGTGAACGCGGATAGCGAAACCGCCCTCTTCCAGGGTGATTACAAGCTGATCAAGACCTGGAAAGACGGCGCCCAGCACACCGCGGAGCTGTACAACATCGCCGAGGACCCGGGCGAGGCACGGGACCTGGCGGATGACATGCCGGAACTGGCGGAACGGCTCGGCAGGCTGATGGACGAATACATCGAGCAATCCGGCGGTGACGTCACGATCACCACGGACTGACCGAAAAAAATTCGGAGCGAGACGATGATCAAAAGACGAGAACTGCTGCAGGCAACGGCCGCGATTCCCCTGGCCGGCCTGGTGCCGACCGCGTGGGCGGGGATGCTCAAAGATGGCTCGGCGCCCATGGCGTTTGCCCGGGGCGGCTCCAAGAAAATGCTGTACGACATCCGGCAGCGCCCGCAGGCGCTCTGGTGGAACGGCAAGGTCTACATCGGCTACAAGGGCGGCGGCACGGAAGCGAACAGGAGTGGCAACAGGGAGAGCGTCGCGCCGACCCACGCCTCGCTCGTGCGCTACGACCCGGAAACTCGCGAATTTTCCGGCCCGATCACCTTCGGCAAGCAGACCAGCGACCACCACGACTGCCCGGTGCTGTGGGTGGACAGGGATCAGCACCTGCATTTCCTGTACCGCTGCCACAACGAGCCGGGCATCCACCTGGTATGCAAACAACCGAACGGCATGGGCGGGAGCGAGTCCGATTGGGAAAAACTGCCGGACATCGCGCCGATGCTCTCCTACCCGACGATGTTCGAACTCCCCGGCGGCCGGAACCTGGTCTATTACCGCACCGGCGGGCACTCCAGTTCATGGAGCTACCGCATCACGCATGACAGCGGCCGGACCTGGACCGGGCCGGAAGACGACGTCACCAACCTGGATCTCTACAACCACCCCGAGTGGTCCTCCTACCAGGGGAAGATCATGAGCCCGGACCGCAGGACCCTGTACACGGTCTTCACGGACTATGACGACGTGAAGTCCAACGACCCGAAGCGCCTGTACAACCCGAAATACGGCAAGCCGGTCAGCAACGAGTGGAAGTACAACCTGTCGCTGCTGAAGGTTGACGTCGACACCCACGAGGTCCGCAACGACGCGGGCGAGGTCATGAAAACCCCGCTGGACATCGAGACCGTGCGCGAGAAATGCCGGATCTGGGATACTGAATGGCGCGGCGCAGGCGTGCCGCCCGCCCTGTGCCTGGACGGGAACGGCTACCCCGGCGCCCTGCACGTGCTGTCGGAGGATGACCTCAGGACGCACAGCTACTACTACGTGCGCAAGGTGGACGGCGAGTGGCTCAAGACGCGCATCACCTATTCCAACCACCAGTGGAACAGTACCTGCCTGCTGCGCGACAAGACGGGCCGGCTGCACGCCTACCTGATCACCGGCGACAGCTACCAGGACAAGGAAGGCATCAACTACACGCACGGCGGCGGCCGGATCGAGCACTGGATGTCGAAGGACCAGGGCAACACCTGGAAACTGCACCGCGACATCACGCCGGATGCCGCGAAATACCCGGGCTGGGCCTTCAACAACGTGCAACCGGTGGTGCGGACCGACGGCAGCGTCGTGGACGGCATGCTGGTGTTCTACGGCTGGCTGGACCGCGCGATGCCGGACGGCGTGGCCTTCCTGCTGGACGAGTCGTAGCGGCCTGACGAAAGACACACACCTGGAGAAAATCGCATGAAATTGACCTGGACGACATTGTTTGCAGCCCTTTTGATGCTTCCGGGCAGCGCGCCCGCCCAGGAGGCGACGCGCGAGGTCAGCAACATCACCGGCGACGTTTATCTCTTCCGGAACAACAGCCACAACTCCGTGTTCATCATCACCGCCGAGGGCGTGGTGGTCACGGACCCGATCAACGCCGCGGCCGCGGCCTGGCTGAAATCCGAGATCGGCAAGCTGACCGATCGGCCCATCACCCACCTGGTCTACAGCCACAGCCACGGCGACCACGCCTCGGGCGGCGCCGAATTCGGCGATGTGCCTAACGTGATCGCGCATGAAAACGCCCCGGAGGCCATCGACGGGGTGGTCATAGGCCAGCGCTTCAGCGAGGAAATGCAGTTCAGCCTGGGTGGCAAGACCTTCGAACTGACCTGGCTGGGGCCAGGGCATGGCGTGGACCTGGCCGCCATGGTCATCCGGCCCGAAAACGTCGCTTTCGTGGTGGACGCGGTCGCCTCGAGGCGGCTGTTCTACCGGGANNCCGCCCTGGTCATCCGGCCTGAAAATGTCGCGTTCGTGGTGGACGCAGTCGCTTCCCGGCGGCTGTTTTACCGGAATTTCGGGAATGCGAACGTGGACGAGTGGACCGACCAGGTGCGCAAGGTCGAGTCGCTGGACTTCGAGATCCTCGCGGGCGGGCACGGTCCGGTCGGCGTGAAGAGCCACGTCTCGGAAGGCATCGCCTACCTCGAGGAGATGCGGGCCGCGGTCCTGGAAGGCCTGAAGGCGGGCAAGTCGGTGGACGACCTGGCCGCGAGCATCACCATGGACGCGTACTCGGACTGGCTAAATTACGCGGATTGGCGTGAACTGAACGTGCGCGGCATGGCGCGCCATCTGCTGGAATCCGGGCTGGTCGAATGAAGCTCGTCACACACGCCCTGCTTGCCGCCTGCGTACTCGCGCTGGCACCCGCCCCGGGGTTGGCCGGGGCGGTCGAGTTGCGCCTGTGGGAAGGAACCGCGCCCGGCAGCGAAGGCGCCGGGGCAGTGATTGAAACGGCCGAGGAGCGCAGCACGACGGAGATGCCCGACCGGAGAATCCGCAACGTCACGGTCCCGACCATCACGGTTTACCGGCCCTCGCCCGAAACGAACACGGGCGCGGCGTTCGTCATCTGCCCCGGCGGCGGCTACGCCGGCCTGGCGATCGACAAGGAAGGCCACGACATCGCCCGTTATCTCAATAGCCTCGGGGTGACCGGCATCGTCCTGAAGAACCGCCTGCCGAGGCCGGAAGGCTTCGTCTTCAACCACGACGTTCCCATTTCCGACGCCGCGCGGGCCGTCCGCCTGGCCCGGCACCATGCCGCGGACTGGGGCCTGGATTCGGACCGCATCGGCATCATGGGCTTCAGCGCCGGGGGCCACCTCGCGTCCACCCTGGCCACGCAATTCGACGCCGGCGAGCCCGGATCCGCGGACCCGGTGGAACGCGAATCTTCGCGACCCGATTTCCAGGTGCTGGTCTATCCGGTCGTCTCGTTCAGGGAAGAGATCGGGCACGGGGGATCGCGCACCCGCCTGATCGGAAAAAACCCTTCCGCCGAACTCGTCGACCGCTACAGCAGCGAATTGAACGTCACGGCCGAAACGCCGCCGGCGTTCCTCGTCCACACCCATGATGACCACGTCAAGGTGGAGAACAGCCTGGTCTACTACCAGGCGCTGCGCGCGGCCGGCGTGCCGGCGGAAATGCATATCTACGAGGTCGGGGGGCACGGTTACGGCATCCGGCCCACCGGCAAGCCGGTCGCCACCTGGCACCACCGCATGGTCGAGTGGATGAAGCAGCGCGGCCTGCTGTAAACCAAGGAACCGCTGACATGTTAAAGAAATTGCTGATTGCCCTGGTTCTCTCAACGACGGCATTGACCGCCGGGGCAGACGACCGCCCCAACGTGCTGTTCATCGCCATCGACGACATGAACGACTGGGCCGGCTTCCTGGACACCCACCCGCAGATCCGCACGCCCGCCATGGACGCGCTGGCCGCCAGTGGCGTGTCCTTCACCAACGCCCACGTGCCGGCCCCCATCTGCGGCCCGTCGCGCACCGCGATCATGAGCGGTATGTGGCCCACCTCAACTGGCGTCTACACCAATGCCATCGACTATCGGGAGGATGTCCCACACCTGCTCAGCATGCCGGAACATTTCCGGAACAACGGTTACCGCGTGATGGGTGTGGGCAAGCTGTTCCATGCCGGATTGAACAGGATTCCGGAAAATGCGTTCGACGAGTACGGCGAGTACGGCAGTTCCAGCCAGCCCTTCGCAAAGGAAGACCTGGAACTGGCCAAGCAGGACCCCTTCCACCGCTTCACGAAGAACGGCAAGGAATTCCGCCTGCCGCTGAACGGCTTCCCCGCCGACCGCTTCTGGCGCTCCACCAACACCTTCGACTGGGGCGCGGTGGACCTGCCCGACGAGGAGTTCTCCGACTACCGGGGCGCCGAGTGGGCGGCCGGAAAGCTCCGCGAGGAACACGACAGGCCGTTCTTCCTGGCCGTAGGCTTTCATCGGCCCCACCAGCCCCTGTACAACCCGAAGCGCTTCCACGACATGTACCCCCTGGAATCCGTGGTCCTGCCGCCGACGCTGGCGGACGACCTGGGTGATGTGCCGCGCGCCGGACGGGAATACGCGCTGGCCCCGAACACCTCGGGCCTGCACAGGAGCGTCGCGCAGTACGGCGAATGGGAACACGCCGTGTCGTCCTACCTCGCCTCCATATCCTTCGTGGACGAACTCATCGGCAACATCATGAGGGCACTGGAGGAGAGCGCCTACGCCGACAACACGCTGGTCGTCATGTGGTCGGACCACGGCTGGCACCTGGGCGAGAAGGAGCACTGGGGCAAGGCGACCGGCTGGTTCCGCTCCACGCGCATTCCCATGATCATCGTGCCGCCGGGAAGCCGTTTGCCGGAGGGCTTCACGCCGGGCGCCGAAAGCACGCGGCCGGTCAACCTGCTGGACCTCGCCCCGACCATCGCCGGCATGACGGGCGTTCCGCCGGTGGACGGCTGGGAAGGCAAGGACCTGGCGCCGCTGGTGGCCGATCCCGACGGGGAGTGGCAGGGCCACACCCACACGACCTTCGGCCTCGGCAACCACACCGTCAGCACCGAGCGCTGGCAGTACATCCATTACTTCGACGGCAGCGAGGAACTCTACGACCTGCTGAGCGATCCGGACGAGTTCGTCAACCTGGCCGGTGAAGAAAAATATGCCGGCGTGAAGGAGCGCCTGTCCCGCCTGCTGCCCGAAGAGCCCCGGTGGAAGCGCTTCGTGCGCTACCACAACTTCAAGGCGGCGGTCCCGGCCGACGGCTCGCCCACTCAACTGTACGACCTGGCCTGGCGCAACGACGTCAACGAGCAGAACAGCGTGGCGAAGGACTACCCGCACATCGTGGCGAAAGTCGAGCAGTGGCTGGCCGAGACGCAGCCCGCCTCGAAGTTCCTGGTGATGGCCGAATGAGCCGGCGAATGAAATCGCTGATCATTTCAGTCGTCTTCTTCCTGCCGGGTATCGTGCAGGCCGGTGAGCACCCCGTGGGCTTCGACCTGGTGGGGATCGAAAGGCCCCGGATCCTGGACAAGGCCGCGGCCTACCTCGAAGAGGTCCCGGTCACGGTCACCGCGCACCGGGCCGAGCGGAGCACCGGGGGCCTCCACGATTTCTACTCCGAGGGGGACTACTGGTGGCCCGACCCGGAAAACCCGGACGGCCCCTACGTGCGCCGGGACGGGATGACCAATCCCGACAATTTCGTCGCGCATCGCCGCTCCATGGTCCGGCTGAGCGAAATCGTCGGCACGCTCGCCTCGGCCTATATCATCACGGGCGAGCCCCGGTACGCGTCCCATGCGCTCGACCACCTGAAGGCCTGGTTCGTGGACGAATCCACGAAGATGAACCCCAGCCTGCTGTACGGCCAGGCGATCAAAGGCCGCGTCACCGGGCGGAGCATCGGCATCATCGACACCATCCACCTCGCCGAGGTGGCGCGGGGCGCAAAAATACTGGGCGATCGCGGCGCCATCCCGGAACAGGATTACGAAAGCATCAAGGGCTGGTTCTCCGCGTACGTGGACTGGCTGACGACACATCCCTACGGACAAAGGGAGAGGATTCACCCCAACAACCACGGCGTGTGCTGGTCCATGCAGGTCGCCGCCTTCGCGGACCTGGCCGGGCGCGAAGCCGAGCTGGCGTGGATCCGCGAGCAGTTCAAGGCCGTCTACCTCGCCGAAATGATGGCCGCCGACGGCAGTTTCCCGGCGGAGTTGGCGCGCACCAAGCCCTTCGGCTATTCGCTGTTCGTGCTGGATGCCATGGCCGGCGTGGCGCAGATCGCCTCGACACCGGAGGACGACCTCTGGAACTTTGAATTGCCCGACGGGCGCGGCCTTCGCAAGGGCCTGGCCTTCCTGTACCCCTACATGGCCGACAAATCTGCCTGGCCGCATGCGCGGGACGTGCTGTACTGGGACGAGTGGCCGGTCCGGCACCCCAGCCTGCTGTTCGCCGGCCTGCGGTTCGGCAAGACCTATTACCTGGAACTGTGGGAAGGCCTCGAGCCGGATCCAGAAACCGCGGAAGTGATACGCAACCTGCCCCTGCGGCACCCGCTGTTGTGGGTGGAGCCTGAGTGATAAACAGGCGAGTGATCCAGGGGAACGATCCGGTGGAGCGCACGAGGTCTGCACCGCGCGCATCGGCTTCGACAACGATATCGACACCATCGAGTGGCAGGCCCTGACCTCCGGCAGCGCGCACCGGAACATCCGACCCGTGCTGGTCGCGGGCGACGGCTACAAGGTAGTGCTGTGGCTGAACGGGCCCTGGAACACCTACTGGGATTACGACAGCGAGGTGGCCGGGCTGATCCTGGAGCGCCCTTAATCCGGAACCGGGCCGGTGGATTCCCGCGGTTCGAACCAGGGCCGGATCATGGTCTCGAAAACTTCCCCGGAATCCTCAGCGTCGAACTGGGCCAGCATCTTCTGCGTGGCGAGCTGGGCCATCTCGTCGGCCGGGCGGATGATGGTCGACAGGGACGGCACCGCGAAGACCGAGAACGGCGTGCCGTCGAAGCTCACCAGCGACAGGTCTTCCGGGATGCGCAGGCCCAGTTCGTGCGCGACGTTGATGACGCCGAAAGCCATTTCGTCGTTGCCTGAGAAGATGACCGTGGGGCGGTTGTCACGCGACAGGAGTTCGCGCGCCGCTTTCAGGCCCGAGTCGTAAGTGTAGGCGCCCTCGATCACCATGCCCGGATCCAGTTCGATCCCGTGATCCGACAGCGCCTGCACGAAACACTCCTGGCGCTTGCGCGCGGACAGGTGGGAATATGGCCCCGAAATGTGGCCGAATTCACGGTGGCCGAGCTCCACCAGGTACCCGACCATGTCCGCGATGGCCGGCAGGTAATTGGTGACCACCAGGCGCTGCATCTCGTCACTGATTTCCGAGGTGATCCGTACGTAGCGGCAGCCGGCTGCCCGGAGCCGCTCGCCGATGCCCTCGATGTCCGAGACCGGCGGCAGGATGATGACGCCATCCAGGTGGGCACGGTTCACGAAGCGCGTGATGTTCTCCACCAGGCCCTCGGCCGGGTAATCGCAGGCGTGCACCACCAGTTCGTAGCCCGCGTCCTCGATGACGCCCAGGATCGATTTCTGGATGTCGTTGATGAACAGCGTCGGGACGTCGTATACCAGGCCGACGAGGAAGGAACGCCTGGCGGCCAGGCCACGCGCCTGGCGGTTGGGCGCAAAGTTCAGCTCCTCGATCACCTTCTGCACCCGGGCCCGGGTGCGCTCGTTGACCTTGGGCGACTGGTTGATGACGCGGGAAACCGTGCGCTTGGACACGCCGGCCCGTTCGGCAACGTCGTTGATGGTGGGTTTCCGCGTCATTTCANNTGGTGGGTTTCCGCGTCATTTCAGTAAGCTCCTCGAAAGCGCTCAGTCGATCAGGCCGAAGAAGCGCGGCAGCCACTCGCTCAGCCCCGGCAGGTAGGTCACCAGCATCAGGGCCAGGAACATGGCCGCGTACATCGGGACCATCGGCCGCACGATCTTGCTGATACTGGTCTTGGCGATCGCGCAGCCCACGAACAGTATGCTGCCGACCGGCGGCGTGCACAGCCCGATGCACAGGTTCAGCACCATCATGATGCCGAAGTGCAGCGGCGACATGCCGAGCTCCACCGCCACCGGCAGGAAGATCGGCGTGAAGATCAGCACCGCCGGCGTCATGTCCATGAACACGCCGACCATCAGCAGCACCAGGTTGATCAGCAGCAGGATCACGATCGGATTGTCGCTGAGGTTGACCAGCGCCTCGGCCACCGTGGCCGGGACGTTTTCGTAGGCCAGCAGCCAGGACATGGCCATGGACGTGCCGATCAGGAACATCACGATGGCGGTCGTCTCCGCGGACTTGAGCAGCACGGCCTTCAGCCCGGCCAGGTCGATGCCGCGGTAGGCCAGGGACAGGACCAGGGCGTACAGCACGGCGATCGCACCGGCCTCGGTCGCGGTGAAGATGCCGGCCAGGATGCCGCCGATGACCACCACGATCAGGAACAGGCTGGGCAGGGCCGCCACCGTGGCCTGCACCAGCACGCGGAACGGCACGCGCACGCCAGCCGGGAAGCCGCGGCGCCTGGCGTACACGGCGCAAACGCCCATCAGCGACAGGCCCACGAGGATACCGGGCAGGTAACCGGCGATGAACAGCGCCGCGATGGACACGCCGCCGCTGGCGACCGCGTACACGATCAGGATGTTGCTCGGCGGGATCAGCATGCCGGTGGTCGCGGCCGTGGCCGTGACCGCCGCGTTGAAGTCCCGGTCGTAGCCCTCCTTGTTCATCTCCGGGATCATGAAGCCGCCGATGGCCGAGGTCGCGGCCACCGCGGAACCGGAGATGGCGCCGAACAGCATGCAGGAGATGACGTTGACGAAGGCCAGGCCGCCGGGCAGTGAGCCGATGACCGCCTTGGAAAAATCGATCACCCGCCGCGCGATCCCGCCCCGGGCCATCAACTGGCCGGACAGGATGAACAGCGGGATCGCCAGCAGGGCGAAACTGTCGATGCCCCCGGCCATGCGCTGCGCGATGGTGGTGACGGCCGGCAGGAAATCCATGGTGAACAGCATGGTGGCCAGCGTGGACAGGCCCAGGCAGAAGGCGATGGGCACGCCCAGCACGAACAGGACGACGAAGGTGATGACGAGGATGGCGACGACCATGTCAGTTCTCCTGTTCTTCGCTATCGGTGGACTTGCCCACGTCCGCGCCCGCAGCCGCGGCGAAGGAATACAGGCAGATCAGCACGCCCGCGATCGGTATCACCGAATAGACGTAGGACATGGGCAGCCCGAGCACGGCGGAATACTGCTTGAGCTCCCAGGTCAGCGACACCAGCGCGCCGCCACCGACGATCAGCACCGTGACGGAGAAGAACACCACCACCGCCAGCGTGAAATATTTCAGGATCATCGCCGGGCGGCCCGTCAGTTTCTGCGGCAGCACGTCCAGCCCCAGGTGCACGCCGGTGCGGTAGGCGTAGGCCGCGCCCAGCACGCCGACCCAGATCAGCAGGAAGCGCGCCACCTCCTCGGTCCAGGAACTGGGGGAGGCAAACACGTAGCGGGAGATAACCTGCCAGCTCACGGCAGTCACCAGCAGGACCATCAGCAGGATCAGGGCCGGCTTGAGGATCGCGTCGAGCAAATTCGTTAGCTTTTGCATCATTCCACTGCCTCGATGGCGCGGATCAGGCGCCCGATCTCGGTGCCGTCGTAGCTCGCCTTCATCTCTTCCACAGCTTCCATGAAGGGCTGCTTGTCGGGGTAGGTCACGGTGACGCCGGCCTCGCGCACCGCGGCCAGCGCCTCCTCGGTCGACTCGTTCCACAACTCGCGCTGGTAGATCACCGAGTCGTCCACCGCCTGTTGCAGCCATTCCTGCTGCTGCGGATCGAGCGAGTCCCAGATGCGCTTGCTCATCAACAGCATGTCCGGGACCGCCGTATGCTCGTTCAGCGCGTAGTACTTGCAAACCTCGTAGTGACCCGACAGGTAGAAGCTCGGCGGGTTGTTCTCGGCGCCGTCCACCACGCCCTGCTGCAGGGCGGTGTACAGCTCGCCCCAGGAGATCGGCGTGGCGCTGCCGCCCAGCGCGTTGACCATCTTGACCGCGGTCTGGCTTTTCATGACGCGGATCTTCTGGCCGTCCAGGTCGGCCGGCGTTTCGACCGGGTCGTCGACCATGTAGAAGCTGCGGCTGCCCGAATCGTAGTAACCCATGCCCCTGAGCCGCGCGATTTCCACCGACTCGAGCAATTCCTTGCCGATCGCCGAATCCAGCGCATTGAAGTAATGCTCCCGACTGCGGAAGACGTAGGGCACGCTGAACACCTGCATGGCGGGCACGAAGGCTTCCAGCGGGGCGGCGGAAACCTTGGTCATGGCCAGCGAGCCGATCTGCACCAGCTCCACGGTGTCGCGCTCGGCGCCGAGCTGGCCGCTGGGGTAGATGTCGATGCGCATGGACCCGCCCGAGTAGTGCTCCAGGCGCTCGGCCATGTGCGCCATGCCCTTGTGCACCGCGTGGCTGGGGTCGAGGACGTGGGCGAGCTTGAGGACGACCGCCTCGTCGCGTCCCCCGCAGGCGGCCAGGAAGGCGGTCAATGCCAGTCCTCCCAGGAAGCGCCAGATATTTCCAGATATTCTCATTCGCTGTACCCCGCTCACCAATTCTTATCGGGCGGCGTGCCGGCCGAACCGGACGCCGCAGCATAACACCGAAACCGCGCCGGGCACGGTTCAGCCCCTGGCGTTGGCGGCGATCTCCACCGCTTCCCGCGCCAGGCGGGTGATCTCTCCGTAATTGCCCTCTTCGATGGCGGCTTTCGGCGTCAGCCAGCTGCCGCCGCAGGCGATCACCGCCGGCACGGCCAGGAACTCGCCGAGGTTGCCCGGGGAAACCCCGCCGGTCGGCACGAAGCGCATGGTCCGGAACACGCTGCCCAGGGCCTTGAGGGCCGGCACCCCGCCCCCTATCGAGGCCGGGAAGAACTTCACCACGTCCAGGCCGAGGTTGAACGCGCGCTGCACCTCGCTGGGCGTGATCACGCCCGGGAATACGGGCACACCGCCCTCCCTCGCGACCCCCACCACGCCCTCGTCGAGCCCGGGGGAGACGATGAATCGAGCGCCTCTCGCCAGCGCCGTTTGCGCCTGCGCGGCGGACAGGATCGTGCCGGCGCCGGCCACCACTTCCGGGACCCGTGACGCGACCGCCTCGAGGCAATCTGCGGCGCGCGGCGTGCGAAACACTACTTCCACGACCGGCAATCCGCCCTCGTACAGGGCACGCGCCGTGGCCACGGCGACGTCCGGGTCATCGGAGGAGATCAGCGGGATGACGGGTACGGTTTCGAGCAGGCTGGTGAATTCGGCGCTCACCGTTTTTCTCCTGTTTTATGCACGTTTTTCCCGGCTCGCCCGCCGGGGATGTGCTACCGGTAGCAACGCCAGTATACTAGCAACTCGCTGGAATTCACGAAAGTATCCGGAAGCCTGCAGATCCGGATTCGAAAAACGAGGTAATCAACATGTCTTACCTGGAGTCCATGTTTTCGCTCGAAGAGAAGACCGCCGTTGTTATCGGCGGGACCGGCGTGCTGTGCGGCGAAATGGCAAAGGCCCTGTCCGGGGCCGGGGCGGAAGTGGTGCTGGCTGGGCGCAGCGAGGAAAAGGGCGCCGCGCGGCTGGCGCAGATTGAGGCGGCCGGCGGCAGGGGCTATTTCGTGGCCGTGGACATCACCTCGCGGGCGAGCCTGGAAAACCTGCTGCAACAGATCCGGGACCGTTCGGGCGCCTGCCAGATCCTGGTCAACGGCGCCGGCGTCAATTCACCGACACCATTCCTGGAGGTGCCCGAGGACGAGTACGACCGGATCTTCGAGGTCAACACCAAGGCCGTGTTCTTCGCCTGCCAGGTCTTTGGCCGGTATTTTCTCGACAGCGGTATCCGGGCGTCCATCATCAATCTCGGCTCCATGTCCGGCGTCGTACCGCTGTCCAGGGTTTTCACCTATTCCATGAGCAAGGCCGCGGTACACAATATATCCAGGAACCTGGCACGCGAATGGGCCACGCAGGGCATCCGCGTCAACACGCTGGTGCCCGGTTTCTTCCCGGCTGAGCAGAACCGCAAGGTGCTGACGCCGGAGCGGATCGGGCAGATCATGGGCCATACCCCCATGAAGCGATTCGGCGAGGCCCATGAGTTGTGCGGCGCGGTGCTGCTCATGGCCTCCGAGGCCGGCTCGTTCATCACCGGCGCGGAAATCGTGGTGGACGGCGGCTACGCCGCGATGACCATCTAGGGAGACCGGTCAGAGGTACTCGAAACGGTCCCTGACCGCCCAGAGTCCCAGGGCGGGGTTGGAGATGTAGAAGAACTCCTCCCCGTCCGGCGTCGTGTGTAAACCATCCCGCAGGGTGTCCGGCCGGTACCGGGCCGTGATTTCATCGATGTCACCGTAACGGTAACCCACCCCCTCGATTTCCGCCCGCGTCAGGCTGTCTTCCGCCTTGCCGGGGCAGTAGGTGATGTTGAAACGGCCTTCCGAAGAGCCGTGGATCAAGTGCGCCGCGGCGGCCAGGTTGTTCCTCAATTCCTCGTTTTCCCGGACCGCTTTGAGCGTATGCGGCGTGCCGAAATAGCCGTACTTGCGTATGAGCTCGTCGATCCTCCGGTCTTCGCCGAACTCCACGAGACCCGGTGCCAGGACGATCAGCTCGCCGTCATCGGCCAGGGCCATGCGCGTGCGGTACACGCTCTTGTTGCCCAGCCAGGTGCTCTTGAATTCCGCCGGGTCGAGCCACACCAGCACCTTGTCCAGGGGCTTGTCGAGCAGCTGGAAATTGACCTGGATCGACAGGCGGGCAGCCTGGTCGAAGACGCTGGAGTCGTCCCCGACGAACAACCCGTAGGTCTGGTGCTCACCCGCCTCGTTCACGCCGACCACGGTCAGCACGTAGACGATGGGCAAGCGGTGCAGGAAGTGTTCCGAGGCGTAGTTGAAGATCCTCCGCACCGGCGTATCGATGCGGCCCATCATGTCCTCCATGCCATAGACGGCGCCGATGTAGTGGCTCTTGTGGATGGCTTCCGTACCGCCCGTGCCGACCAGGATGTTCTTGTTGTAGTTGGCCATGCCCACGACCTCGTGGGGCACGACCTGGCCGATGGACAGGATCAGGTCGTGACCGCCCTCCAACAGCAGTCGGTTTACCTGCGCCGGCCAGGTGTAGTCGCAGGCCCCGCCGGAGACCTCCCTGACGAATTCGGCCGGCACGGTGCCCAGGGTGAGCACGTCGTTGCGCCAGTCGTGGACCCTGAACAGGTCCCGGGGCACCTGCCCGAACATGTGGCTCATCTGCTCCCCGGTCATGGGCGTGTGGGTGCCGAGGGCCGGCAGGATGTCGGCCAGCCGATCACCGTAAAATTCCCAGCAATACCGGGTCAGCTCGCCGGAACGCGATGGCAGCCGCGTGTAATCGGGCGGGATCGCCAGGACTTTCCGCCTTTCACCGATGGCCCGCAGCGCCGCATGCAGGCCGCCCCGAAGGTCGTCTGCCGAAAGGTTCGATTCCGTGGATCCTGCCTGGAAGTAGATCATCGTGCTGGAATTCGTCCTTTGTCTGTTGGCATTGAACGGTTGATGGCACCGGGCGCCCGCCGGCCGCCATGCTGCACGCGCCGCGCCGGCAGTCGCCAACGGGCGCGGCCCGCCTTTGAACCCGCAATTCGCGCGAGACGCGAAAACCGTTGCGCCCACTTCAATGACACCGGTGGCAATTACCCCGGCCGCCGGTACAATATAGCATCAGAATTTAAGCGGAACTGACATGAATCCACTGAACATCAGAACTGACGATTGCACGCTCGATCTGCTTTCACTCGGCTCGCTGGTGCACCGCCTCGATCCGGGCATCATTCCCTTCCGCAAGGCCCGCTCGGTGGATATCCATGTCTCCGGTGGCGAGTACAACGTCGCGTCCGGCCTGTCCGACTGCTTCGGCCTGAAAACCGGCATCGCCAGCGCCATGGTCGATTACGGCATCGGCGAACTGGTGGAAACCCGGGTGCGGGAAATGGGCGTCAGGCCATATTTCAAACGATTCGAGCACAACGGGGTCGATGGCCCGAACATCGCCACCGTGTACAGCGACCGGGGCTACGGCGCACGTCCCCCGGTCGTTTTCTACAACCGCGCCAACGAGGCGGGCGCCATGTTGAAAGCTGGCGATTTCGACTGGGACGGGATCTTCGGGCAGGGCGTGCGCTGGTTCCATTCCGGCGGCATTTACGCAGCCCTGTCGGCCACCACCTCGGGCCTGATCATCGAAGGCATGCAGGCGGCCAGGAAACACGGCGTCATCACCTCCTTCGACCTCAACTACCGTCCCAAGCTGTGGGCGCCGATCGGCGGCCTCGAACAGGCGCAAAAGACCTTCCGCGCCATCGTCGAGAACGTCGACGTGCTGCTGGGCAACGAGGAAGACCTGCAACTCGGCCTCGGCATCGAGGGCCAGGACGTGGAGAAATCGTCGAAACTCGATCCCGCCGCCTTTTTCGGCATGATCGGCGACGTGACCGGCAGGTTCCCCGCGATCAAGGCAGTGGCAACGACCCTGCGCGAGGTCGAAACCAGCAACCGGCACCAGTGGGGGTCGGTGCTCTGGTGCCAGGGCGAGCAACACGTCAGTCCCGTCCGCGAACTGGGCGTGATCGACCGTATCGGCGGCGGGGACGGTTTCGCCACGGGACTTATCTTCGGGTTCCTGGATGGGCGCGATCCCGACGAGGCCCTGCGCCTGGGATGGGCGCACGGCGCCCTGCTCACGACCTTTCCCGGCGACACGACCATGGCCAGGCTGCCCGAAGTCGAAGCGTTTGCCAGCGGCGGGTCGGCGCGGGTCCAGCGATAAGACCCCGCGAGAGATCAAACAAGGCAATAAAGAATTATGAGCATCGACATCAAATCTGCCAGTTCCTGTGATTACGACATCCTCTCCCTCGGCGAGATCATGCTGCGCCTCGACCCGGGCGACGGCCGGGTGCGCACCGCGCGCCACTTCCGCGCCTGGGAGGGCGGCGGCGAGTACAACGTGGCCCGCGGGCTGCGCAAGTGCTTCGGCATGCG
>JABAHR010002964.1_pt3 | contig 18124 bp, 16 predicted proteins | sample 7062101 | NCBI WGS metagenome assembly JABAHR01 (sample SAMN14534553, study PRJNA622989) | marine sediment metagenome | biome: marine biome [ENVO:00000428]; feature: marine pelagic biome [ENVO:01000023]; material: deep marine sediment [ENVO:00002113] | place: India: Gulf of Kutch | collected... | reverse complement strand
CGGCAGACGCATGATGTCGCCCTTCGGCGTAAACACGTAGACCTTGTCCGGAAATAGATCAACCTTGACGGTCTCGAGGAACTCCTCGTAGTTCGCGGCTTTCTGCATCTCGATGAGGCCGGTCAACCACTCGCGGGCGCGAGCCTCGGCACTGTAGGTATGCTTGTCGACGGCTTTGTACTGCCAATGCGCAGCGATGCCACGCTCGGCGAGCTTGTCCATGTTCTCGGTCCGGATCTGCACCTCGAGCGGCACGCCATTCGGCCCGAACAAGGTCGTGTGCAGCGACTGATAACCGTTAACGCGAGGAATCGCGATGTAATCTTTGAAGCGACCGGGCATGGGCCTGTACAGCTGATGAATCAGACCGAGCACGCGATAGCAGGTGTCGATGTCGCCGACGACGATTCGAAGCCCATTCACGTCGGCGATCTCCGAAAGCGGTATCTTCTTGCGCCGCATCTTCGAATAGATGCTGTAGAGATGCTTCTCGCGCGCCATCATGCGCGCCTCGATTCCGTTGTTTGTGAGGTTTCGGCTGATGCTCGTTTGCAGCTTGTTCAGAAGTTGCTGCCTACTGCCGCGCGCTTTGCGCACGGCCCGCTCGAGCACACGGTAGCGAAACGGCGCAAAGGTCTTGAAGCCTAAGTCTTCGAGCTCGGTTTTGATGCTGTAGATTCCGAGCCGATTGGCGATCGGTGCGTAGATGTCCAGCGTCTCCTTCGCGATGCGCCTGCGCTTCTCCGCGGACAATGCGTCGATCGTGCGCATGTTGTGCGTTCGATCGGCGAGCTTCACGAGAATGACGCGCAGGTCTTTGACCATCGCGAGCAGCATCTTGCGGAAGCTTTCAGCCTGAGCCTCGAGCGCCGAGTCGAAGTGCAATTTATCGAGCTTGCTGACGCCGTCGACGAGCAGAGCGACATCATCGCCGAACTCCGAATCGATGTCGTCCAACGTAACGGGCGTATCCTCGACAACGTCGTGCAGTAGAGCCGCCTTGATAGACCCGGAATCGAGGTGAAGGCTCGCGAGAATCTTCGCGACGGCAACTGGGTGGCTGATATACGCCTCGCCGCTCAGGCGCTGCTGTCCTTCATGCGCCCGCGCGCTGAACTCGTAGGCAGCAATAACGCCTTCGACGTCCTCAGGACTCAGATACGACTCTAGATCGGACAGCAGCGCGCTGAAGTCGCTGCCGCGCCAGGCTGCAGGGAGACGATCCCGGATGGCCGCGGCGTAATCCATGGTTCCTTCTCATGAGCGATCCGGGTACGGCACGCCGGATCGGCCGTGGAGAACGCTACTCGTCGAGAGAGATCGGGCCCGGCATCGGCGGCTCCGCCGCAAGAGCCGTCGGAGCCTGCTCGAGATCGAGCAAGTCGTCTAGCGACTGCTGTTCCCGCTCCTCCAAGATGCTTTCGGTAACGTAACCCTCTGCGATCTCACGCAGCGCAACGACCGTGGGCTTGTCGTTCTCCCACTCCACCATCGCCTCGGCGCCATTGGCGAGCTGCCGGGCGCGCTTTGCCGCAACGAGGACGAGCTGAAACATGTTCGGGATCTTGTCGCTGCAATCTTCTACTGTGATTCGGGCCATCGCCCCACCTATTAAAATAAGCCTTAGTTGGCCGAAGTTTACTCCATGAGGGGCTACTCCGCACGCGCGGAGCCGGATTCCGAAAGCACGCCCTGAGCGCGCGCCGAGGCGCCCGGCGAGGAGACTCGGTGGGCCTCACCCGTGCCGTCGAGGATCTCTACGAGCTGGCCGACGGCCGTGTCGACGTCATCGTTGATGACGACATAATCGAAGTCGGCCCAATGACCCATGTCGCTGACCGCATCAGCGAGGCGTCGCGCGATGACTCGCTCATCGTCGGTGCCGCGCCCGCGCAAGCGGCGCTCGAGCTCGGTGCGGCTCGGCGGCAGGATGAAGACATCGATGGCGCTAGGCTCGGCCGCGCGAATCTGCTCGGCGCCCTGCCAGTCGATCTCCAGCAGCACCGAGTAACCGTCATCGAGCAGTGTTTGCGCGTCTGCACGACTCGTGCCGTACCAATGGTCGAATACTTGTGCGTACTCCAAGAACGCACCGTCGTCGCGCAGTCGCTCGAACTCGGTCTCATCGACGAAGCGATAGTCCTTGCCGTCAACCTCGGATGGGCGCTTCGGCCGCGTCGTATACGAGATCGAAAAGCGTAGTTTCGGCTCTTTCTCGATCAAGCCGTGCACGAGTGTCGTCTTGCCGGCACCGGACGGCGCCGAGATGACGACGAGCTTGCCGCGCGTTCGATTGGCCATCATTTACTCGAGATTCTGTACCTGCTCGCGCATCTGCTCGATCAGAACCTTGAGCTCGACGCCGCTACGAGATAGCGCTTCGTCCTGGACTTTTGAGGCAAACGTGTTCGCTTCGCGATTGAGCTCCTGGATGATGAAGTCCAGGCGACGGCCAATGGCTTCGTCCTTGGTCAGCGTCGTCTCGATCTCTTTTACGTGGCTGGCGAGCCGGTCGAGCTCCTCGGCGACGTCGAGGCGCTGTGCGATCAACGCAATCTCTTGCTCCAAGCGCTCCGGCTCGAGCTCGAGGTCGAGCTTGTCCATCCGCTCGAGCAGCTTGCTGCGATAGCGCTGCTCAGCCTCACCGAGTCGCGGCGCAACGGCGCCGACGATATCGATGATGCCTGTGCAACGCTGCTCCAACGCCTCGGCCAGGCGAGCACCCTCGCTCTGCCTAGCCTCCTTCAGCGCGCTGAGCGCCCTGTCGAGGCACTCGATCGCGGCACGTTCGAGATCCTCGAGCACCGGGGCAGGCTCCTCGAGAACGCCGGGCCAGCGCAAAAGCTCTCCTATCGTCAGAGGCCGCGCAGCTGGTACGCGACGCTGCACACGATCCTGAAGCGCCAACAAGCTCTCGAGCGCCGTCTCGCTGAGCTCAGCGTTGGACTGTTGCTCCTCGGCGCGTACGAGCCGAAGCGTGCCATCGACCTTGCCACGTCGAACGACGGCACCGATCCGTTCCTTACAGCTCGGCTCGAGCTTGCGCAGCTCCTCGGGCAACCTCAATCCGACATCGAGGAAGCGATGGTTGACGCTGCGCACCTCCCACACGAGACGGAACAGGCCGACCTCGACCTGCGTGCTCGCAAAGCCCGTCATACTGCTCGGCATCGCTAAACTTCGCACTGGGAACCAGACACAATGAGCCGTTAAGTCTAAGATATGCGGCAAATCGAAACGAGCCTTCGTTCATGAACATCGATGCTGCGGCACTGAGCCTACTGGGCAACCGCAAGGAGAACCAAGACCGGGTTGCGACACTAGGCAATGGCGAAGCCCTGCTCCTCGTCGTCGTCGACGGCATGGGGGGCCACTCCCAGGGCGCCAAAGCCGCCCAGGCGACCGAAGAGGTGCTGCGCAACCTGTTCGCCGAAGTTAAAAAGCCGCTCGTGGATCCCCAAGGCTTTTTGACGATGGCGTTGAGCTTCGCACACGATGAGGTGGTCGGCCTCGGCGAGGGACTCGCCCTCGATCACCGGCCGCGCGCCACCTGCGCGGCGTGCATCATTCAGGACGACAGCGCCTATTGGGCGCACGTCGGCGACAGTCGAATTTATCAGCTTCGCGATGGTGCCGTGCTCGAGCGCACGCGCGACCATAGCCACGTGGAGCTTCTACTGCGCGAAGGCGTCATCGAGGAGAGCCAGATGGCTGACCATCCGATGCGCAATCTCGTCGAGTGCTGCCTCGGCGGCGACTCGCCGCTTCCGGACGTCGCCGTGGCCGCACGACGCCGTCTGCAGCCGGGCGATGCGGTGCTGCTGTGCACCGACGGGCTCTGGTCCGGCGTGACCGACGAGCAGATTGCAACGCTCGCTACAGACACGGACGTTGCCATGGAGAGTGTGCTCGAGAAACTCGGCAACGCGGCCGTGCAGGCCAACGCGCCACACAGCGACAACACGAGTGCTTGCGGGGTGCGCTGGATCGATTCAGCCTGATCCCATCGTCGACTCATCACTAGAGAACCAGGAGCCAACTATGCGACCGAGTGGACGCGCTGCGAACGAGATGCGCCCGATCAAGCTCACGACGCAGTACACCCGCCACGCAGAGGGCTCGGTGTTGACGGAGTTTGGTGATACACGCGTGCTCGCGACGGCGAGCGTCGAGGCGCGCGTCCCGGGTTTCCTCAAAGGCAAAGGTGAGGGGTGGGTGACCGCCGAGTACGGCATGCTGCCAGGCGCCACGCACACGCGAAGCCTGCGCGAGGCAGCTCGAGGCAAGCAGTCCGGGCGGACGCTCGAGATCCAGCGCCTGATCGGCCGCAGCCTCAGAGCTGTCGTGGATCGCGCTGCACTGGGTGAACGAACCATCACGATCGACTGTGACGTCCTCCAGGCCGATGGTGGAACGCGCACGGCATCGATCACGGGTGGTTATGTCGCACTCGTGCTCGCCGTGCGTGAGCTGCTCAAGCGCCAGGAGCTCCAAACCAATCCCATACACGGCCATATCGCCGCCGTGTCCGTCGGCATCGTGAGCGGCGAGCCGATGCTCGATCTCGAGTACGTCGAGGATGCCGATGCGGAAACGGATATGAACGTCGTCATGAACGAGGCGGGTGGCTTCATCGAGATACAAGGCACGGCCGAAGGTCACGCATTTCAGCGCGGCGAGCTCGATCGACTGTTGGATCTTGCAAGCCTCGGCGTCGACGCCTGCCTTGCCGCTCAGCGCGACGCCCTGGTCCCGTGACCGGCGGCGCAACCGCGCCCCGCTGGGTCATTGCGACCGGCAATCCGGGTAAGCTCGCTGAGCTGCGCGCGATGCTCGAGCCGCTGGGATTGTCCCTCATCGCTCAGAGTGAGCTCGGCGTCGAGTCGCCACCCGAGACCGGCGCGACGTTCGTAGAGAACGCACTGATCAAGGCACGCCACGCAGCGCGTGAGACCGGACTACCGGCGATTGCCGACGACTCAGGCCTGGTCGTCGATGCGCTCGGCGGTGCGCCCGGCATCTACTCGGCTCGGTATGCCGGGGCTCGCAGCACGGACACGGAAAACGTGACCAAGCTGCTCGATGCGATACGCGATGTGCCGGACGCCGAGCGCGGGGCGCATTTTCACTGCGTCATCGTGGCACTACATAGCGCGCAAGATCCTGCACCGGCCATCGCCCAAGGTCGTTGGCCCGGACGGATCGCGCTCGAGCCCGCCGGTGTGGACGGGTTCGGTTACGACCCCGTCTTCTTCGACCCGGAGCTCGGAAGAACGGCCGCGGAGTTACCGCGCGACGTCAAAAACAGCGTGAGCCATCGAGGTCGAGCCCTCGTCGCGCTCGCCGCCGATCTGGCTCGCCATGACGCATCCGGCTAAGCGCACCGACTGACACCCGGTCTTATGCACAGTTTTCGTGCCCGAGCCAGAAAACGAGTACGTTGCAACTAATTCCTGTCCGATATTATGGAAAATTCTTATTAACTTACTGAAATATCAGTGTTTATTTAGATTGATGCTTTTTTGGCCATTCTCGGAGTTTTCTTTTCCGTTTCGGGCCTTAGCGCCACCCTAACGACACTTCTACACAGAGTTATCCACAGCTTCTGTGGATAACGCCCCGGCCCGCTGCATTTCGCCGCCGCTCGATCGCGATCGCTTGAGTTTGGCTGGCCTGCGCAGTATGCTCACGCGCCCGTTTCGAGCGGCTTCGGCGTCATGAAAGCAGAGATTCACCCACAATACGGCGAGATGAAGGTCACCTGCAGCTGTGGTAACGAGTTCACCACAGCCTCGACCCTGGGCGAGGATCTGCAGGTCGAGGTGTGCTCCGCCTGCCATCCGTTCTACACGGGTAAGCAGAAAATCGTGGATACGGGCGGGCGTGTAGACAAATTCCGCAAGCGGTACGGGATGACTGCGGCGAAGTGACTGCGTCGCGGGCGTGAGCGACGTCCGCCCGGCACCGCCCTGCCCCTGCTATAATTCGGAGTGCCTCGGCACGAGCCCGATGGGTCAGTGCAGCGCGCCGCCGGGCCTCCGGGCCATCTCCGGCAAGGGGCGGCGCCCGCGAAAATTAACGTTCTACTTTAGGTGCGACGCATGACGGACAAGCATTACACCTTGATCGACCCTGAGTCCGGAGCAGAGCTCCAACTCAATCGTTACGATCCCACCCTCGGGCCCAGCGTTCTCGACATCACCTCGCTATACGGCAAGCTCGGCGTGTTCACCCACGATCCGGGATTCGGGGCCACGAGCTGTTGCGAGAGCAACATCACGTTCATCGACGGTGAGAAGGGTGTGCTGGTCTACCGAGGCTACCCGATCGAGCAGCTCGCCGAGCAATCGAGCTTCATCGAGGTCTGTTACCTGCTCCTGCATGGTGAGCTGCCGACGCAAGCGCAGCTGGCGAGCTTCGACGAGTCGATCCGCACGCACACGATGATCAATGAGACTTTGCTGCGATTCTTCAACGGCTTCCATCACAACGCCCATCCCATGGCCATGGTCACCGGCGTCGTCGCATCGATGTCGGCCTTCTACCACGATTCGACCAACATCTCCGATCCGGCCGATCGCGAGGTGTTTGCCCACCGCATGATCGCCAAGATTCCGACGATCGCAGCCGCTGCCTACAAGCACTCGCTCGGTCAGCCGTTCGTCTATCCGCAGAACGATCTGAGCTACTGCGCAAATCTGCTCAACATGTTCTTTGCTGTGCCCTCGGAGTCCTACGAGATCCACCCGATCGCCGTGGAGGCATTGGATCTACTGTTCATCTTGCATGCTGACCACGAGCAAAACTGCAGCACCTCGACCGTCCGAATGGCGGGTAGCTCGGGCACGAACCCGTATTCCGCGATTGCTGCCGGAATCTCGGCACTATGGGGGCCGGCACATGGCGGCGCGAACGAGGCCGTCATCAACATGCTCGAGGAAATCGGCGATGCAAGCCAGATCTCCAAGTACATCGCCAAGGCCAAGGACAAGAACGACCCGTTCCGGCTCATGGGCTTCGGCCATCGCGTTTACAAGAACTACGATCCACGCGCAAAGATCATCCAGGCGATGTGCCACAAGGTTCTGCAGAACATGGGACAAGAAAATGCCGTGTTGCTGGAGCTCGCCCAGGAGCTCGAGCAGATCGCCCTCAAGGACGAGTACTTCGTCGAGAAGAAGCTCTACCCGAACGTCGATTTCTATTCGGGCATCATCTATCGCGCGCTGGGCATTCCCACCTCGATGTTCACCGTGATGTTCGCGATAGCGCGGACGGTCGGCTGGGTTGCACATTGGGCCGAGATGGTGGCTGATCCGACCTCGCGCATCGGTCGCCCGCGTCAGCTCTACAACGGCCCGGGCCTGCGAGATTACACGGCGATCAAGAAACGCGGCTGAGCCCGAGCTAAGCCTCAATCAAAGCTAACAGCGCAGCGCGGTCCGCGCGGCGCATCGGTCGCCCGTCGATAGGACTCATCGGCGCTTGACGGATCCCTTTCTCCGGGAAGGTCAGCGCATCTACGCACGCACCGTTGGCGGAGAAACGAAAGCCGGGCACGACCACGGTGTCCTGACCGTTGAAGCGATATCTGCGCTGGCAGTTACGTAGGCTGAATCGCTCGGCTTCGAGCGTATAGATCACTTCCTCCGGCGCATCGGTGAACAGATGTAGCTCGATGCACGTCGAGACCGTGATTGCTCCGGATAGGACAGGACCTGCGATGCGCGGCTGAAACGCTTCGAGAAGCCGCATGAGCTCCGCCGCTATTCGCCGCAGCTCAATAGCGCGTTCAGTGTGCTCGTCGGGCTCGAAAATCCGCTGGCGTTCGATGACGCGAGACTCGATCTCCGAATTGCTGGGAAGAGCGCCGGCGGAGCGCACACCGAATCGCTCCGCGGCCTTTCTCTTCGCAAGACCGTAATCCTGAATGCCGTGATCGTGGATCAAGCGCGCGGCCTCCTCGGCGAGCTGCTCACGCAAGATCGAGCTGGTGCCGTCACGCCTGACCATCGCACTCTACGGTCGCACTAGAATAGTGGTCGCGAGCCCCCATCCTCAGGGGGTCGATCGGAGCCGAGATCGCGAGGCTGCCACACCGATTCCTCGACATCGCGCTCCGGAACCTCATCGATCCGGAACTTTTCGAACACGCTGTTACGCGTGTCGCTCGTGACGAGACCCGTCTCAGGATTGATGCGGACATCGACGATTCCGGGTGGCCGCTGCATGGAGTGCTCGGGCACGCCGTCGAGGGCCTCTTCCATGTAGTAGATCCACATCGGTAGTGCCGTGCGACCACCTTCCTCGTAACGGCCGAGGGGTCGCTCCTGATCGAAGCCGACCCAAGCCGTAGCGACGAGATCCCCGTTGAAACCGGAGAACCACGCGTCGCGACGGTCGTTCGTCGTGCCGGTCTTCCCAGCGAGATCCTCACGGCGCAGCGTGTTATAGGCTCTGCGCCCAGTTCCGCGGCGAACGACATCACGCATCATGTCGCCGACGAGATAGGCGTTTTGTGCCGATATCACGCGCTCAGGCTGTGCAGGCTTTGCGAAAAGCTCAGAACGCTTTTTGAGAACGGGCCTTGCGGCGAAGCCCCTGCTTGCTGAGGACACCACGTCCGAGTCGTCCTCGATCGGTTCCTCGCAGACGGCACAGACGGTCTTCGGACGAGCCGTATAGATGACGTTGCCGTCGATGTCCTCGATTCTTTCAACGAGATACGGATCGACGCGGAATCCACCGTTCGCAAACGCGGCGTAGCCTCTCGCAAGATCCACGGGTGCAACGCCACCAGCGCCCAGCGCCAACGCGAGATTCTGCGGTGTCGCAGTCTCATCGAAACCGAAGTTACGGATGTGCCGAACGGTGTGCCCGACACCCGCGTCACGCACAACCCGTATCGAGACGAGATTGAGCGAGCGCACGAGCGCTTCGCGCAACCGAGTCGGACCACTGAACCTTCCGGAGTAGTTCTCCGGCCGCCAGACGTCCTCGAGCTCTTGGCTTCGCTGTACGATCGGTGCGTCGTTGACGATCGAGGCGGTCGTGAATCCGTTCTCGAGCGCAGCCGAGTAGATGAAAGGCTTGAATGACGAGCCCGGTTGGCGCTGCGACTGCAGCGCGCGATTGTAGTTGCTCAGCGCGAAATCAAAGCCGCCGGCCAGCGCGACGATACCGCCGTCGCTCGGGTCGAGCGAGACGAGCGCACCTTGCGCCTCGGGTAGCTGGGCGAGCTTGAGCGAGCCGTCCTCGCCCTCGCGAAACCGCACAACATCGCCGACGCTCAGCACGTCCGCCACAGTCTCCGGCGCCGTGCCGAACCGATTGTCATCTATATAACGCGCTGCCCACGCCACGGCCTCGAGCCCGAACGTTACCTCGCCGAGATCGGAGAAATAAACGCGCGCCTCGTGCTGTACGATGACGGGTTCTTCCTCGGTCAGCGCCTCCTCGATCGGAGCCTCATCGGAAGTCCCCTCGGGTGGGGGCACCTCTGCGACAGGCTCAGCCGGAATGACGTCCACACCGACGACGAGACCAGCACGAAACCCCGTCACGTCGGTGTAGTCGGCAAGCAAAGTGTCCCAGACCGTTTCGATCGGCTCGTCCGTATCCGGCTCAACGGCATCGATCGAAACCTGCGCGAGTGGTCCCCGGTATCCATGGCGCTCGTCGTACTCGAACACAGCTCGTCGCAGCGCGCTCGCCGCCGCTCGCTGCAGCCGGCTGTCGACGGTCGTCGTAACTTTCAGACCGGCCTCGTACGCGGCGGGCCCGAAGCGGCGGATGACCTCCGCGCGAACCATTTCGGCCACGTACGGCGCCGCGAGCTCGAGCTCCGGGCCGAACCGCGAGCCTACGATGGGCTCCGCAGCGGCTTGCCGCTGTTCGGTCTCCGAAATGTGGCCGAGCGCGCGCATGCGCCCGAGCACGTAGCCTCTACGCCGGGCAGCGGACTCCCGGCTCGTGATCGGGTTCAGCACCGACGGCGCTGGGGGAATGCCCGCGATGATTGCCGTCTCCGACAAACTCAGATCCTCGAGCTCTTTGCCGAAGTAGATCTGGGCGGCGGCAGCGACGCCGTAGGCACGCTGCCCAAAGAAATACGTGTTCAGGTAGAGCGTAAGAATCTCCTGCTTGGAGAACTCACGCTCGATTCGAATCGCCATGATGAGCTCTTTGAACTTTCTGACAAACGTTCGATCGCGCGTCAGAAAGTACATGCGCGCCAACTGCTGGGTGATCGTGCTACCGCCCTGACTCCGGCTGCCCGCTGTGGCCAAGAAATTGATGCCGGCCCGGAGTATGCCCTGGTAATCGAAACCCGGGTGCTCGAAGAAACGGTCATCCTCCGCGGCCAGGATCGCCTGGACGAGTTGCTCGGGAATCTCCTCGAACGCTACGGGCGTGCGTTGACGCTCACCGAACTGCGCGAGCAGTCGACCGTCGCGTGAGTACACCGAAAGCGGTATCTGCAGGCGGACGTCTCGCAGCGTCTCGGCCTCCGGCAGGCTTGGGGCAACGTAGTAGTAACCCCCGGCGAAAAGGGCCGCGAGTGCAACGAGCACGGCCCCCGACAGGGCGCCCCAAATCAGCAAAATTCGGCTATAGGCGTTCATGATTCAAGGTGTATTGTACTTCCTTGCCTTGGCCACTGCCTTTGTGCATAGTCGCAGAAATTGGCAAACCCGTTGAAAAACGGGGACGCAAAGCCACCGGTCTAAGGGCCCGAGAACGCAAGCGATCGGACCTAGGATAGCGGGGCTGCTTGAGGAGACGCTTGCCTGTCTGCTTCGACAGCCCACCAGTACCTATCCACCCAACCGGGGCAAACGGTGCCGCTCGACGGGCGTTACTCGGCCATTCGCCGAAGTTTCCCCAGAGCGCAGTAGTCGTGATGAGTCTACGCTTACTTGACCGTTTTGGGAGGCCCATCACAAGTATGTCTATCGCTGCTGATATATAGTTAAATTGGGCCGATTGGCCCAGGTATAGGAGTCTAACCCAACCTTCGGAGTTGGAAAGGAAAACTGGTGCTCGGGAAGCGCGCTACAAAGGCCCTAATCGGGCTTGACATAACGACCTCCTCGGTAAAGCTGATCGAACTGACCGAGAGCGGTCGTAATTATCGAGTCGAGTCCTACTCCGCGGAGCCAACACCGCCTAACGCCATCAACGAGAAGGCGATCGTCGACGCCGATGCCGTCGGTGAAGCTATCCGTCGAGCCATCAAGCGCTCCGGCAGCAAGGCCAAAGAAGTTGCAATTGCCATCAGCGGCGATGCTGCTATTACTAAGGTCATCCAGATGCCCGCGAATCTGACCGACAACGAGCTCGAAGGTCAGGTTGAGCTTCAGGCCGACCAATACATTCCCTTCCCGATGGAAGAGGTCAGCTTCGACTTCGAGGTCATCGGGCCGAGCGAGCGGGATCCGGACATGGTCGACGTGCTGCTCGTCGCAACGCGTACCGAGAATGTCGAGCAGCGCCAAGTTGCCGTGGAAGCGGCCGGCGTGAGCGCTCGCGTCGTCGACGTCGAAGCGTTCGCCGTCGAGAACGCCTGTCAACTGCTCAGCCATCAGATGGTCGACGGTGGAATCGACAAGCTCATCGCAATCGTAGATTTCGGCGCGAGCACGACCACGTTCAGCGTCCTACAGGATCTCAAAGTCGTCTACACGCGCGATTTCGCCTTCGGCGGTCAACAGCTGACCGAGGAGATCATGCGTACGTACGGTCTGTCCCTCGAGGATGCCGGACGCGCGAAGAAAGAAGGCGGCTTGCCCAGCAACTATCAGCCCGAAGTCCTCGATGCTTTCATCGACGACATGTCGCAGCAGGTCAACCGATCACTGCAGTTCTTCCTCGCCTCGGGCAGCGGCCGCGAGCAACCTGATCAAATTCTCGTCTGCGGCGGCTGCGCGAACATCGCAGGTGTCGCTGAGGTCATCGGTAGCCGCGTCGGCATTCCGACCGAGGTCGGCGACCCGCTCGGACAAATGAAGATTTCGGGCAGGGCTAAAGCGCAGGGCGTTCGCTCTGATGCCACGGCCCTGCTGACTGCGTGTGGCTTAGCGTTGAGGAGCTTCGACTGACATGCCAAGAATTAACCTCCTGCCATGGCGTGAGGAACTACGCCAGAAGCGCAAGAAGGATTTTCTGACAGCGCTCGTCGGCGCCGTGATCATCGGCGGGCTACTGGCCTATGCCACCAAGCTCGGCGTACAGGCGCAAACCCGTTCGCAGCAGGGCCGTAACGGCATCCTGCAGGACGAGATCGCGCTGCTCGATCAGCAGATCGAGGAGATTCTCGGCCTCGAGAATCAGAAAGAGCGCTTGCTCGCGCGCATGGAGATCATCGATCAGCTGCAGAGAGCGCGGCCCGAGGTCGTGCATCTGTTCGACGAGATCGTCGAATCGATGCCCGAGGGCGTCCACCTCAATGAGGTACGCCAGACGGGCACTCGCATCGAGCTGCACGGATCCGCGCAGTCGAGCACGCGCGTCTCGGCCCTCATGCGCAACGTCGACGGTTCCGAATGGCTGCGCGACCCAGGACTCGACGTTGTCGAGACCATAGACCGCGGGCCGGCGCGCGATGCCCAATTTACGGTCTTCATGCAGCAGATAGGCATGGACCAAGAGGAAGAAGAGGTGGCGATGCAATGAACGTGATCGAAGAACTACGCACTCTCGACACGAGCGATCCCGGCCGTTGGCCGCTGCTGTTCAGAGCCGTCGCTGTCGCGGCCATCTTCGTCGCCGTCATCGCGTTCTGCATATATATGTTCGTCATCAAGACCGAGGTGCCCCTACTCGAGCGCGCCCAGCGCGAGGAGCAGGAGCTGCGCGCCACGTTCGAGGACAAGCAGCGCCGTGCAGCGAATTTCGACGCCTACCGCGCCCAGCTCGACGAGATCGAGCGAGATTTCGGCGCCATGCTGCGTCAGCTTCCGGGCCGCACGGAAGTTCCGAATCTGCTCGTAGACATCTCCCAGACGGGACTCTCCGCGGGTCTCGAGGAGCAGCTCTTTCAGCCCATGGGTGAGATTCAGCGGGAGTTTTACGCGGAGCTGCCCATCAAGATCCGTCTTTCCGGCAGTTATCACGAGCTCGGTAGTTTCGTCAGCGGAATTGCCGCGCTACCGCGAATCGTCACATTGCATGACATCGCTATCGTACCCGTCGACGAGGAAGTTCCCGATGAGCTGACGCTCGACGTCACGGCCAAGACTTATCGTTATCTCGACGAGGATTCAACAGAAGGATGATCGCGAGACAACTCAAACTGACGAGCCGCATGCTGGTCGTGCTGATGGCCGCCGCAGTCTTAGGTGCCTGCAGCGGAAACACCGACGATCTGCGCGCATATATAGATGAGGTCAAGGCGCGCCCGGGTGGCCGCATTCCGCCGCTCCCGGATATCGTGCCGGCACCTTCCTACACTTACGAGGCGAGCGGCCGACGCTCGCCGTTTATGCCCGATACGCCCGCGGTTGCCGTCAACAGCAATCCGGACGCCGTCCAGGGCCCCGACCCCAATCGCCCGCGCGAGTTCCTCGAGCAGTTCCCGCTCGATACCTTGCGTATGGTCGGCACGCTCGAGATGGGCGTCGGCGATTTCGGCCTCTTGCAAACGTCCGACGGCCTGGTCCACCGGGTCACGATCGGCAATCACATCGGCCAGAACTACGGGCGGATTACGGATATTTCAGACGCACAGATTCAGTTGGTGGAGATCATTCCGGACGGCCTCGGCGGGTACTTGGAACGCCCCGCAGCGGTTGGCCTGAGCGACTAACGCCCACCTGCGCAATTGGGAGTGACTTTTATGACGACGACAGCGCTCAGCAAGCCTGAGATTGCAGCAACCAACATCGGCAGGCGCCTGGCGGGTTTTGCCGGGATCGCCGCGATGCTACTGGCTGCGCTATCCGCCATGGCCCAAGGCACGGCTCGGCAGCTCGAGGCGATCGACGTGCAGTCGCTGCCAGGGCAGGTTCTCGAGATCCGGCTGCGCCTGAGTGACACGCCGCCGGAGCCGATGAGCTTCACGATCGACAACCCGGCCCGAATCGCGCTCGACCTCACGGATACGACGATCGGTATGGACTCGCGCCGACAAGACGTGAACCAAGGTCCGCTCGCCACCGTCCTGACGGCCGAGGCCAGCGGACGCACGCGCGTCGTCTTCAACATGAACAACATGGTGCCTTACGACACGCGAGTCGTAGGCGATAGCATTTACGTTACGCTCGGCCAGCAAGGCGCCGAGCCCCCGGCGTCGTTCGCGGCACAGCCGGCGAGTCAGACAGCTCCCGCCGGCGCGGCGACGGCTGACGCAGGGCGCTCCATCAACAACATCGATTTCCGCCGCGGCCGCAGCGGCGCAGGCCAGATCGTCGTCGACCTGTCCGATCCTCGCACGACGGTAGATGTGCGCGAGGAGGGTGGGCGCATCATCGTCGACTTCCAAGACACGGCTCTACCGACGGCGCTCATGCAGCGGCTCGACGTGACCGACTTTGCAACGCCTGTCGCGACAGTCGACGCACTGCGCGCAGACAATGACGCGCGCCTCGTCGTGACGACTTCGGAGAACTACGAGCAGGTCGCCTACCAGACCGACAACATTTTCACGCTCGAGCTCACACCGCCTGTCGAGGAACCCGAGCCTGTCGGAATCTTCAACGAGACCCGGGAGTACACCGGGGAGCGACTGACGCTCAACTTCCAGGACATCGAGACACGCGCCGTCCTGCAGCTACTCGCAGACACGAGCGATCTGAACATCGTCGTCAGCGACACGGTGATGGGTAACGTCACGCTGCGCCTGCAGAACGTCCCCTGGGATCAGGCGCTCGACATCCTCATGACGACCAAGGGTCTCGACATGCGGCGCAACGGCAGCGTCATCATCGTCGCGCCGGCCGAAGAGATCGCTGCGCGCGAGCGCGCCCAGCTCGAGGCCATGCAGGAGATTCAGACACTCGAGCCGCTGCGCTCGGAGTTCATCCAGGTCAACTACGCGAAAGCGACTGATCTTGCCGTACTCATTGCCGAGAGCGGCCAGAATCCGCTGATCTCAGAACGCGGCAGCGTCGCGATCGACGAACGTACGAACACGCTCCTCATTCAAGACACGGCAGAGCGGCTCGCGAATATCCGGCGTCTCGTTACGACGCTCGACATTCCCGTTCGCCAGGTCCTCATCGAGTCACGCATCGTCATCGTCAACGACGATTACAACCGCGAGCTCGGCGTGCGCTTCGGCAGCACGATCGTCAAGGAGAACTCGAGCGACGGTCTCGTTTCTCTGACAGGCACGGGCACGGGCTCCGACGTCATCGTCGAGTCCGGCTTGAGCAACCTGAACTCGACGGGCCAACCGTTCCCGGTCTCGGTGCCGCCGATCAACCAGCGGTATAACGTCAACGTGCCTGTGGCGACGCCGGTAGGTGCCGTAGCGCTCGCGATTCTCGATTCCGACTATCTCGTCGACCTCGAGCTCTCCGCGCTCGAAGCCGAAGGCCAGGGCGACATTATCTCTGCACCGCGCATCGTCACGGCGAATCAGCGCGAAGCAACGATCGAGCAGGGTGTCGAGATTCCGTATCAGGAGTCTTCTTCGAGCGGCGCGACGACGACCCAGTTCCGTCCGGCCGTGCTGAGCCTGACGGTCACGCCGCAGGTCACACCTGACGATCGCATCATCATGGACCTGCTCGTCACGAAGGATTCGGTCGGCGAGCTCGTTGCAAGCGCCACGGGCGGCTTCGTGCCGAGTATCGACACGCGATCCGTCGCGACCCAAGTGCTCGTCAACGACGGCGAGACGGTCGTGCTCGGCGGTATCTACGAGACGGAGACACGCGAAACGGTCAACAAGGTGCCGTTCCTCGGCGACGTGCCGGGCCTGGGCGTCCTGTTCCGCTCCCGAGCACAGATCAACAACAAGGCTGAGTTGTTGATTTTCGTGACGCCGAAGATCTTGAGAGAAGGTGCGAGCTTGTACTAAGCCGCCACGGAAAAAGGAATTTCACCCGGAAGGGAACCGGCTATCAGAGGACTAGGGACATGGGCAAACTCAAACTTCTTGTGACGATCGCGGCAGCTGCCTTTCTCGCCGCTTGCAGCGGCGGCAGCGATAACTCGCTCGTCAACGCCGGCGGCGCCGGCGGTGTCGTGGCGAGCGTCGCATCGGTCACGGCGCTCACGTCACGGCCGACGATTCAATCCGACGGCTCGGAGAACGCAACGATCACAGCCCTCGTGCGTGACGAGAACAACAACGTCATGTCAGGCGTTCCCGTCTTATTCGCGGCGAGCTCGGGAAGCCTCATTCTCGGCGCGCAGATCGTCACTGACGACAACGGCGTCGTCACGGCCACACTGACACCGGGTAGCGATCCGACTAACCGTACGATCACGGTCTCGGCCACGGCCGGCACCAGTGCCCAATCGTCAGTCACGGTCGACGTCATCAACACGACGTTGCTGATCAACGGTCCCGACAGCCTCGCCGCAGGCGATACAGGACCGTACACCATCATTCTCGCCGACGCCGGCGGTAACGGCATCAGCGGCCAGCAGGTTACGATTGCGTCGTCGGCGGGTAATGGACTTTCGTCCACGCTCGAGACGACTGACGTCGACGGCCGGGCGACGTTCGATCTGACCGCAACCGCCAATGGCACCGATACACTCACGGTCTCGGCTCTCGGTTTGACATCGACACATACCGTCGATGTCTCGACCGACGTTTTCGCATTTCAACTACCGCTGGCGGCCCCTGCGGTCACACCGGCCCCGCCCGCAACGGCGCCCGAGATTCCGCTGAACCAGAACCAAACCTTGCAGGTCCTCTGGTCGGATACGAACGGGCCAGTTCAGGGCATGCAGGTCACGTTTCAGACTTCTCGCGGAACACTCGTACCGGCAAACGGTGTCGTCACGACTGACGCAGCCGGTCTCGCGACGGTAACGCTGAACTCGACGAATGCCGGTGGCGCGACAATCACGGCCACGAATCAACTCAACACGAGCACTCAACTCGGCGTCGAGTTCGTAGCGACTGTTGCCGACTCGCTGGAGCTTCAAGCGGACCCGTTCACAATCGCGACGGACGATCAGTCCACGATCACAGCCATCGTGCGCGACCCGAACGGCAACCTCGTGAAGGGCGCCGTGGTCAGTTTCAATCTGACCGACGTTACGAACGGCTCGATCGCGCCTCAGCAGGCGGTAACGAACTCGCAAGGGCGCGCGCAGACCTTCTATACCTCGAGCTCGACGACGAGCCAGGTCGATGGTGTGCAGATCGATGCAACGGTCATCGGCACGCCGACGGCTACGGACACGGTCTTCTTGACCGTCGCCCGCCGTGAGCTGTTCATTGCGCTGGGCACAGGCAATGAGATCGAGGAGCCGAATACAGCTCAGTATCGACAGGAATGGATCGTCCAGGTGACGGACGCAGACGGCAACGGTGTCGATCTCGTCGAGCTGACCGTCGGCATATTGTCCGAGCGTTATTGGGACGGCACGCGTGTCTACTACTCGCCACCGGGTGCGTGGCTCACGCAGCTCGGCGTCGAGGCCGTCCCGTTGCTCGGCTGCACGGACGAGGACCGCAACCGCAACGGCATACTTGATCCGCTGCCGCTGCCGGACGAGGATTTCAATATGAGTGGCGAGGTCGAGGCCGGCAACGTCGCTACGGTGGCGGCGCAGAATCCTGGCCCGAATGGTGAGGTCATCACCGACGCCAACGGATTTGCGATCATCGACGTGTTCTGGCCGCAGGACCACGCGCTGTGGGTCGAGGTCACGCTCGAGGCACGCGCCGCGGTTCAGGGCACTGAGACGCGCGCGTCTGCGACCTACCGGTTGCCGATCCTGGCGAGCGACGTCTCCCAGCAGAACCAAGCGCCGCCGGGCATCAACAGCCCGTTCGGCACCGACGGAAACTGCGCTACGCACGATCCGTAGGCGACGACCAACTCACCGAAGCGAGGCCGGCTTTATGCCGGCCTCGTGCTATCTGGAGCACACGCTTTGGATTCCCGGCTGCAGCGACTAGACTGCGGCTCGCGCCTTGAATTTGGACCTGTGGCGA
>JABAHR010002574.1_pt4 | contig 18126 bp, 18 predicted proteins | sample 7062101 | NCBI WGS metagenome assembly JABAHR01 (sample SAMN14534553, study PRJNA622989) | marine sediment metagenome | biome: marine biome [ENVO:00000428]; feature: marine pelagic biome [ENVO:01000023]; material: deep marine sediment [ENVO:00002113] | place: India: Gulf of Kutch | collected... | reverse complement strand
ATTAATCTTCCTTTAATTGACATTGAAGTTCCTTTATTATATACTTCAATTAGAATGAACTATAAAAAGGAGACAGTTATGTTCTACGAAAGAAAAACCAAAGACCGCAGACAATTCTTTTTCATCATCTACCCCATCACGGCTCTGGCTATATTTTTCGGTATTGCTACCACAGCCGGATTCGGGTTAGCTTTCTATGTATTGGGCGGGATTTTCATCTTGACTTCCATCATGCCCTTCATCACATTCTTTAAAACACAGAATACAGGCTATCTGATTTTAGCCCTTTATCTCACCTTTGCCGGGCTTATGTGTGTGAGCGCACCGCCGGCAATCGAAGACAAAAGCAAGGCCGGTTTGACTCCCATCTTTTTGGTCATCATGTATGTTTTGATGATTATTAGCGGTTACCACCTTCTCACCCGCAGACTTAAATGGCGCGGCCAGGAAGTTTTTGAACTGGCTGCAATGCCAATTGAAGATACCGGGAACAGCTATACCCCGAGACCTCGCCCTGCAGGTCAGACCAAAGTCAGCAAAACGGAAATGGTGCGCTTTGTCGATTTCATTACCAGAAACCTAGTGGCTTTTGCTTTCAAAGAAGAAAACCGCATCGTGTTCGTTTTAGCCTTGCCGGGTTACGATACACCCTACCTGCTTGGTTTGAAAAAGAATTACCTGGATGATACCTGGGTCTCCATCGATTACGATGGAAATGTTTCCGTCAACATCACGGAAGAAGATTATCTGCTCTTCAAGCAGGACCTAAACTTCGACCAGCTTTGCGCATCCTTGGGGAACGTGTTCATCGAGTTTCTGGAATTGAGCAAAAATGGGCAGGAGCAGCAAATCATTGATAAGATGAATGCTCTGCGGCTCTCTCCTCTGGCGTAGAAGAGAGGTGAGTTATGGATTTTAGAAAAGCATCACAAATCAGCTCGTTGCTCTCAAAAGACTATGCAGAAGATTTTCTCAAGCTGCTGGTCAATTATCAGGACATCTCAGCATCGGAAGCTGCCTCTCGACTCAATTTACACATCCGGACTGCCCAAGATTTCCTAGACGGCCTGGCAGTTTCTGGGATCGTGTCCAAGGAAGAAGTTCGAGAGAAAAAACGCCCCTATTATCGCTACACGCTGACCGTACAGAAAATAACCCTGGAAGTGAACCTGGCGGAGTTTGAAAAAGAAAATCCCGGCCAGGGACTTGAACGCCTGGTAAGAGAGAAGCCTTTTTCCGAGGTGAATTTCACCATGGCGCGCTCTGGTGATTATTTCAGTGCAGTCACCATCTGGGAAGGGAAAGGGCGGGAACGCGAGGAGCGCAAGATCAGCCTGACCACGCCGCAAGGAAAATTCCTCTTCCATCTCCCATTCCCCCAAAGCAAACCGCTGACGATCGCCGAGATTATGGAAAAGGCAGAATTAGATCCCGATTACTCATCCGAGATTCAAGACATCGTGGAAGAACTCGCCGATATGGGCGTTATTGAGTTTCTTTAACCAGCCAGTCTAAGATTCCCGATCTTCCTTGCAAGCAACCTCTATCCATCCCCGTTTTCTGAGGAAGCTGTCGGGAATCTTAACTTGATTACCAATCCCGAGTAAGCTGAGGATTCATCCCAAACTTTACATTCCATATAATTTGCGTTGATAAATCAAAAAATGAGTTTCTGTTTTGAGGGCCTAACCAGAACTTCATTCTTCAAACGGATAGGTTACACCCACCTGGTGGCGGATAGAATCCATCAGGCGCGCGTTCGCCAGTGTATCAGCATGAGACATCCGCGGGCATTCCAGCATACCAGCGCGAATGCACCGGACAGCGTCCTCAATCTGGTATTCAAAACCACCGCTGCGGAAAGGTTCTTCAAGGACATTTTTTTGCCCGTTAATTTCCACAACAGCCTCAACACCACCCCAAAAGGGTTCCATTATCGTAACGCTGCCATTGGAACCATAGATTGAGAATTGGTTTTTAGCTTTGTGGATAAAACTTGTCGTGAACTGAGATATTGCACCCGAAGCGTACTGCAGATTGGCGGCCAGCAAAACATCTACTCCAGTGAAACTCAACACCGCCTGTGCTTGCACACCTACCGGGTCAGCCCCCATCATCCATTGCGAAATAGCAATCGGGTAGATTCCCAGGTCGAGCAGCGTTCCCCCTGCCAGGTCTGGGTTCAACCAGCGATCTTTTTCACTCCCGTGCGAGACAAAACCAAAAGCGGACTGCATCGAAAGCACCTCACCGATTGCTTGCTCGTCCAAAAGTTTTCGAATTTTTTGATAGAGTGGGAGAAACCTCGTCCAAAGCGCTTCCATCAGAAAGACTTGTCTCTGGTGAGACAGCTCGATCAACCTTTCAGCCTGCGCGACATTGACGGCCAGCGGTTTTTCACATAAAACCGGTTTTCCAGCCATCAAACTCAAGCGGGCATTTTCGTAATGGAAGCTATGAGGCGTGGCGATATAAACCCCATCCACAATGGGGTCATTGACTAAGGCTTCATAAGAATCATAGGAGGTCTGGACGTTAAATTCCCGCACAAAGGCATGCGCCCCACTCCGGCTGGCGACGGCATACAATTCAGAATGTTCTGTCGCCTGAACATCCCGGGCAAATTTTTGAGCGATGCGTCCAGGACCAATCACTCCCCAGCGAAATTTCTCTGCCATCTACTCACCTCGACTCTCTAGATTGAAATCGTACACACCAATCAACAACAATACAATATCACCCAATTCAGGGATAGTTACGAAGCCTTCAGAGAAGTTCATCTTACACAATACCGTGATCGATCATACTCTCTCCCATCTCAATGATGGTTTTCTCCAATGGGTAGGGCTTCCAATTAAGAATTTCTTTGATGCGGCTGTTGTCAAATTTAGGATCATTCCCCAGGCCCTTGGTATTCTCACGCACCACCCGATCAATGAGGCCGTACAGACGCACGATCCAGGAAGGCAAAACAAGTGTCGGGATGGGGTATCCTCGTGATTTGAAATGGTTGGATAAAATGTTGGCGATTTCCGGGAGGAACATCCCTCCCGCAACACAGATGAAGCGTTTTCCGGCCGCTTCTGGGACAGTCATGGCCGCCAGATGCGCCTGAGCGACATCGCGCACATCCACGATATTGAGCTTCATTTTAGTCACGCCGGGTATACCACCGGACATCAACCTTTTGTGCAGCGCAATGGACGTGATCTCCTGGCTGTTAAGTACCGGACCCAGCACATAACCAGGGTTGATGACTACCAATTCCATCGGATGATCTGGCGGTAACGCTTCCATGAACTCCCAGGCGGCCTTTTCTGCCAGGGTTTTGCTCTTGGGATACGGTTCAATATCCCCTTCCAGGTAAGACCAATCCCTTTCTGTAAAGGTTCGGTTCTGGTCGGGGGCAGCACTGGCAATGGCTGCGACAGACGATGTCTGTACGACCCGCCGCACTTCATTGCGGGCAGCGGCGCTCAGCACACGGCGAGTGCCTTCCACTGCCGGGACGATCAGGTCTTCTTCATTTTCTGGAATCTCGAGCGGGAAAGGTGATGCCAGGTGCAGGACAGACTCGCAACCATCCATGGCTTCGTCCCATCCCTCATCGCGCTTCAGGTCTGACTCGACAAGTTCCAGGTCGTCTGCCCGGCTAGTATGTACACCAAGTGATCTTTTCAAACCCGGTTCACTAGACAAGCTGCGCACCGTCCCGCGCACCTGGTAACCTGCCTCTAAAAGTTGGATAATGCACCAGCCGGCAATGAACCCCGTCGCACCGGTGACCAATACTTTGCTATTACGTTGTGTTGTTACCATTTGATTATTATAGCTGAACTGCAATCAATTGGCAGCGATCCCCTTGGTGGGGAGATGCATTAACATAATGATCAATTTGGCCTTGTACCCACCAGAATTGCCGGATGTGAAACGCCGTCATCCAGCCGTTTGACGTCCTTAAAACCGGCATGTCTCATCAAGTCCAGCAGGTGGTTTGGGCTAATGGCGTAATACCTCGAGCGCATCACGTGGGTTTCCACGGTACCAGTTTGCTGATTTTCTTCAACAAAGTACATGGAAAAATCATACTGCTCACCCTCAAAATCCCATACCTGGAAAATCATAAAACGTCTTCCTTCTTCCTGGCGGACCCCAAAGGGATGAAATATACCAGTTCCGCGAGCCTCTTGATCATATTGACGGATGGTCAGAATACAGCCCCCGCCAGCCCGTAAACATGCGTACATCTCTTTCAACGCTACCACGATCTCATCGTCGCTCAACAGGTGGGTGATTGAGTTACCGGCACTGATAACCACATCGAAATCCCTGCCATGGTTGCATTCAAGCTGGCGCATATCACCAACTGAAAAGGAAATCGAAAGGTCGCGTATCTTTGCCTCTTTTATCGCCCGGGCGACAGCTTGCGGAGACAAATCGGAAGCAGTTACATGGTAACCGCGCCGGGCGAGTCCAATGCTCTGCGTGCCAATCCCGCAGGAAACATCAAAAACAGATTGCGCCGCCGGGCCCCATTCCTGCCGGATGATACCATCCAGCATGTTCCCTTGATTGTTGATTGACGACCCCCAATCCACGTAGACCAGATGAAAAAAAGGGGTAAGCTGGTCGTAGAACTCACTCATGAAGAACTCTCGAACATCATCAAGAATATCAACCCAATTTAATCTTTTAACTCGAAGCTGATCAGAGTGATCGGCTGGTCACCGACATTTTCGAGCGAATGCAGGGGCAGCGCATCGGACCACATGGAAGGCGGCGGATTGCGGAATTTTTCGTTCTCTCTTGAATCCACCATTAAATTCCCCTCACCATCCCGGCGGAGAAAATCGCTCCAACTCAGAATATAATAGACGCTGGGCCAGCAGTGGGTGTGCGCCGGAGTGGTCTCCCCAGGAGCGATATGAGTCTCCAGCACGCGCACGCGCTCGTTCTCAAAAAGCAGTTTGTGCTGTTTTGGTGAAGCGACCAGAGCATCAAGCTCTGGAGGCCAAAGTTCTTCGTTCGTTTCCAGAATATTTTTGTTTTTAGGCTCCATCAGGTACCCTCCAAATATTATCGCTCACATCAAAACCATGAGATCTCCCCCACGTCAAAATCTATTCCGATTCCGAGGACTGCCGTTCGAGAAGCTGATATTTCCAGCGCCTTGCCAATAGTCCATACCCCGATGTCATCGGAAAACATGAATTATTTTATCATAATTATCAACAAACTCATTTGGGGGTAGCGGAGGAAACAATATGGAGTACCCCCAGGGTTCTCAATCGGCCTCGATGAGTATGGATTATCCAATTTTTAAGACAAAAACAGGAGACCAAGCGGTCTCCTGTACTGGTACCCCCACGGGGATTCGAACCCCGGTCTTAGCCTTGAAAGGGCTACGTCCTAGTCCCCTAGACGATGGGGGCAAAAAAAGTGCTATTTCTCAATAGCCTCAGGATTTTACCAGAGGACTGTTTTGAGGTCAAGATAGTCATAAAAAAATTAAGTCCCTCCCGCCACCTCATAATGCTCCACCAATCCGATGCGTTCCAGAGGCCAATACACAAACACCGCCTTCCCAATGATATCGTCTACCGGCAACGGCCCCCAGGAGCGCGAGTCGGATGAAACATTCCGGTTATCCCCCATCACAAACACCATCTCCTCCGGCACGGTGACTGGGCGCATGCTGTTGATTGGCGGAGCGTTGATGTACGGCTCCTCAAGCGGTTGATCATTGACAAACACCACACCATCGGTCACGCTTACTTCATCCCCGGGTAAACCAACCACACGTTTGATATAATCCTCATCCGGGTTAGGCGGGGCGGGGAAAACGATCACATCCCCGCGCTGGATATCTCCAAACAGGTAGGCTACCTTCAATACCACTACCCGGTTATTATGATAATAAGAGGGTTCCATACTCGGGCCGTCCACCCGAACCCGGGCTGTAAGCGTGTTAATAATAATAAACAGGACCAGAGCCAATAATAAAGTCTCCGCCAGTTCACGAAAAAATACGCGCCACCTGGACGGCTGGGGGTCAACTATTTCTTCTTCCGGTTCTATGAGATACGAATAAGATCGATGATTTTCGGGATCGTTCAAAATATACTCCTTTGGTTCCTAGGGCATTATAAGACCCTGCGCTGATTCCTGACAAGGGTCAATATAGAACAACCCTCACAGCCATCTCTAATTGGCTTTTGTATTAAAAATTGGCTAAACCGCGTTCCCAGATCAATTCATCGACATCGGTATCCTGGAAAAGCATCAAATTTCCAAATGCTTTCCTGAAGATGTACACAGAGAGACCAATAGGCATCCATTAACGCAAAGCCATATGGTGTGCCAGTAAATCCTGGCAAGATTTTATGATAAAAGGCATCATCCCGTTCTTACCCGCCTGTTGAGTCAAGGTCCTCCCGTCTATCCCCTGGCCAAAAGTAACCCGCGGATGAGACATTGGTTCCCGATCCAGGGATTTGAATTGGGCATAGATCTGAAAAAAGCCAGCCACCCTTTGCATCGGAACCATTTCGGACTGCATGCGGGCCAATGGATGGTTGAGAAACTGAGGTTCGAGGATTCCACTCACCACAACCGGCACCAGCTGCGTCTCCGGCACACGGCGCAAGATGAGAGCAATACTATCCGACCAGTCTTCAAACCGGCGGTGAGCACCATCCATATAATCGGGATCGGGGTCTGCATGGCCCGTGGGGAAAATCAACACAGTGCCGCCAGACCGCAAATGCTGGATCACTTTTCGGAGCGCATGGATATTTTTTTCCGTACTCCGGTCAGTGTACATAATGCGCTTCTTCATATTCGGCAGATGAGAAAAGTATGGAATCCCGCCAACCAGCACTTTAAGATCTTGCCGGGGGAGCTGGGCAGCAATCGCCATGCCTTCAAAGTAGCCCGGGTGATTGGCCGCCAGCAGTACCGGACCCTCAGATGGAACCCGGTGGCCACCATTCACCAGAATGGGTAAACCGCACTTTCCAGAAATCCAATCGCAGGCAGATGTCAACGATTCATCCACAATTTTCCGGTCAAACTCAAGAGCAACATCCAAAATATTGGAGAGCCACCCACCAACCAAACGCCCGACCAGCCAGCGCGACCAGGCCGCATTGGGGATATTGAGGGAAAACAATGTGCCGTTAACGGCTGTCTGGTAAAGTTGTTCCTTAAGGAGATTATCCTGCGTATTGAGTGTGATCGATTTCAATTGATTGTTCCAGGAATGTGGCGTGCTTGTCTAAGAGCTCCTTGGCGCGCTCAACCAGCCTCTGAAGGATATCTTCAGCATCTGGTTTTCCAAAAGTGCCAAAATCTTGCAAGGAGAAAGGCCGGTCGAATGTGATAAGGGGTGTGATTCCCAATTTCTCCTGAAAGACCATCTGGCGCATCACCTGGATAAACTCCATAATACGGCGTTTTCCAACCCCATCTTTCTTCAATAGGGTCAATGGGGTGCGCGTAAAACGCTCATGGAGCACACCGCTGGCAATTGCCGGTACAAACTGGGTCTCGGGAACCTGCCGCAGCATAATGGCGATGCTCTTTGACCATTTCTCAAGCGATTTTTTCGCACCAGGAAGAACAGCCGGATCAGGATCGATCTGCCCGGAGGGAAAGATGAGCAAAGCGCCGCCTTCTCTTAGATGCCGGATCGAAGATCGCACAACGTTCGCCCTAACCACATTATCGGTGCGGTGGCTGCATATGGTGAACTGGCGGGCGACCGGGAGCTTCTGCAGAAAAGGCATTCCACCCACAATCACCTTAATATCGCTTCGAGGCGAATTGGCAATGATCGAAACACCATCGATCGTTCCCGGATGATTGGAAGCGATCAACACAGGACCGCTTTTGGGGATATGTTCTGTCCCAATCGCCTTCGATGACTCCACAAAAAACGGCAGCAGCCTTTTGGCAGCTTCCGATAACCCATAGGCCGCGCAATCCTGGTCAAATTTTGCGAAGATTTCAGAAAAGCGCTTGGCTGGCTTCCGGAACAACGGCCCGATCGTATTTTGCCAAAACTCGCCTTGGGGCAAATTAAAAGCACTCAAAATTTCTATTGTAATTTCCTTGGTGAGTGTCGAAACATTTGCAGGTTGGATATCCATTATTTCACCTCACAACTGTTTTATTTTTTCCTCGCGATTTGAACACCAATCTGATGGGTGTTCCCAAGAATCCGTATGTATCTCGAAAGCGATTTTCTAAAAATCGTTTATATGTAAAGTGTACCAGTTTATGGTCATTAACGAAAATCAGGAAAGTAGGAGGATCTGACCTAACCTGTGTGCCGTAGCGGATTTTCAATGGTCTGCCGGCTTTCGTAGGAGGAGGGTGGTGAGCAACAGCTCTCTGGAGCACACGGTTGATCTCAGACGTGGTCAAGCGGGCCAGCCTTTCTTCCTGCACCTGTAGCGCAATTGGCAACACCTGATGTACTCGCTGCCCAGAGAGAGCGGAAATATACATAATGGGCACATAATCCAAAAAGTTTAAGGCTGCCCGAACGTGCTCGGTATATTCTTCCATGGTGTAGGTATCTTTTTTTATCGCATCCCATTTATTCACCACAACCACAACGCTCTTCCAGGCATCCAAAATAAAGCCGGCAATGTGGGCATCTTGCTTGGTGATCCCTGTCGTAGCATCCACGACCAACAAGGCCACATCAGAACGCTCGATAGCCCGCATGGCCCTAAGAACCGAATATTTCTCAACCCCCGGCTCGACCTTCCCCCGCCTCCGGATTCCGGCCGTATCAATCAGGGTAATCGGGATACCATTATAGGTAAGGTACTCATCAACTGCGTCACGCGTTGTGCCGGCAATGGGGCTCACAATCGCACGTTCCTGCCCAAGCAGTTTGTTCAGCAGGCTGGATTTTCCAGCATTCGGCTTACCGACAATCGAAATCTTTACAGAATCATCCTCTTCATCATCCGCCTCATCCAAATATCCAGTGGGAGCTACTTTCAAGGCATCCACTAGTGCGTCAAGCATGTCTCCCGTCCCCCGGCCATGTTGGGCAGAGATCGGATAAATCTCTCCCAACCCCATGGCATAAAATTCTAGCGCCTGTTCCTGACGGGACGAATTATCGCATTTATTGACCACCAGCAGCACCGGTGGGAATAATTCACCGTCCAGCTCTTTCTGGTTGCGGCGCAGTATGTTGGCCACTTCTTCATCAGCAGGGGTGATCCCACTCTCAACATCCACCAGCAAGAGAACGGCATCTGCTTCCTGGATGGCAACTTCAGCCTGGGTTCGGATTTCGCGAATAAATTCTTTGGAACCGATGGAAAGCGGCTGCCTGCCTTCCCCTACTTTCACCCCAGTGGGATCAATTCCGCCGGTATCCACAACAATAAACTCCCAACCTCCCCACTCTGCCCGGGAGTGAAGGCGGTCGCGCGTGGTGCCCGGTGTATCATCGACCACAGCCAGCCGCTCACCAGTCAGCCGGTTAAACAAGGTGCTTTTGCCTACATTCGGCCGTCCAACCAGGGCAACTAAAGGAATACGTTTTACCATCTCAAATTTCCTTACGGGGCAACTGTCGGCGTCGGAGTAATGGTGGGTGTTGGTTCAACGGTTCCATCATCGATGCTGATGATCACCTCAATCGTATCCGGATTGATTGATTCAATCCGCACCCGCTCCAGCAGAACGTCTGCATCGATCTCGACGAGATAAGATCCCTGGGTGAATCCAACCAGGGAAACAAACACCACTACATCTTCAGGGGTCAGATTTTGGATGACAGGTTCAGGCCCGGCGAGAAATACATCCACAGTTGATGGAGACAGTTCGGCTCTCAGTCCTGGCCCTAGATCCACCACCTGGATGGGCACCGTGAGCAGAACACTAGTCTCAATCGGGGCGATCCCGATGCGCACTGAAACTGTCTGCACGTCTCCAACCCGGATCAGGCCCTGCTGCAGGTCCAACCCGACGGAAAGCTCAAAATCCGAATTTCGACCATCGAGGAGGATCGGGAGCGTACTGACAAACCCCTGGATTTCAGCAATCAGATCCTCATCTTCAGAAAACAATGTCACAGTTGGGGGGATTACAGCAATCGAATTGACCCGGTAGCCATTTGCCGGTTGGCCGGTAGTTTCTACTTTTACCGCCACATCTCGGTATCCACCGATCTGGGAAATATTTACCGTGACATTGGCCTGGTTAGGGGTGACAGTCACATTAGAAATCTGGCGGTCATCATCGTCCACCGGCACCAGGTTGGATATGGTGATAATATCCTGCCGGACATCCTCTACCGAGACCTTACCCAGCACTTTGGTCACCAACCGCACCCGTGATTGCGGACCATTGATGGTCACTTCATCGGGAGAAAATAACAACCCGCTCTCCTCTACCTCAAAACCAGGGGCTGGTAGGCCTACCGACTGGATTTCTACCGGCCTGGTTTCTTCAACAAGCTGGTCGATTGTCACCGATAACTCGGTCGGTTGGATTTCCAAGATTTCGGCCGGTGCCAGGTTTAGAGTAACTTCCACAGGAAGGACGTACTGACCGCTCTCGACCTCGCTAAAATCAATGATTGCACTCACCAGATCAGGGTTGGCTACCAGCGTTTCCCAAACCGATTCTGGGGCACGCATGCGTATGACCACTTCTTCTGGGAGGGTATTTAGCAAGATCAGATCGTCCTCCAGCCCGACGACCTGCAAGGGAACATTGCCTGCAATAATGTCGTCCCTGTTGGGATCATTGGCAAGAACAGCAGAAGCCCAAACCGCAGCAGACAGTAAAAATGCCAGCAGGAGGGTGTCCCGGTTCTGCCATAAAAATTTCAGTGGGTTCGGAATTCTGGAGCCAGTTTGCATTTAATCTTCTCCCAACCTGCCGGCTTGCTGGTCTGCTTGCTGGCGCCCGATGATGCGCGCCACAATCGATTCGAACCAATTGGCGTCTTCTGCTGGGCGGTAAATGGCACGCAGCACACCTTCTAACCTGCGGGCATCCAGGCGGTGAATCATCCTGCCCCCAGTGGCAATCGAAATCGACCCGGTCTCTTCTGAGACCACAACTGCCACACTGTCGCTAACCTCTGAGGAACCCAGCGCCGCCCGGTGCCTCAAGCCCATCTTGCGGTCCACAGAAAGGTTCAGCACACCGCTGGCGGAGAGCGGCATCACGCACGCTGCAGCAACCAAACGTTCCCCGGCAAGAATGACTGCGCCATCATGCAGTGGCGTGTTGGGGTAAAAAATTTGCAATAGGATTTCCGGTGTCACTCGTGCATCGATCATCACACCGGTCTCGACATATTCTTCCAGCGAATCGTATCGCTGCAAGACGATCAAGGCCCCATGCCTGCGGCTGGCAAGGCGCTCGGTGGCGTGCACCACCGCTGAGATCGTGTCCTGTGTCTGGCCGCGACCACGAGTATTGGGCAGCAGATCACTGGCGCGTCCCAGTCGTTCCAAGGCGCGTCGGATTTCCGGCGCGAACACCACCGGCACAGCCAGAAGCAGCGTTGGCAGGGCAGCAGATACCAGCCAGGAAAACGCAGGCAGGTTGAACAGGGATGTAATCAGGCTGATCACAATAATCAGCAAAATGATGCCTCGAATCAGCACAATTGCCTGAGAATTGCGTAAAAACATCAGCAAGATAAAGAAAATCAGGGTGACAAGCCCGATATCGAGCAAACTTTCCCAGGTAAATCTTTCGAAGATAAATAAAAGATTATCTATAAACTCATTCACGGGGTTGTCTCCGTGGAAACCATAATTTTTTACTCACATCTCCCCAATCAGATTTGGGGAATTAAATCGGCCGTAAAATCTGGTCGACCCTTAGTTGTTTGAAAAGAATCAACGTATCCGGCGGTTGGCTTTCTCTTGCGGCCTCCTGCCATGCGCTGATCTCAAGCTGTGGGATGGTCATAATCTGATAACCCATTGGCTGCCAGATGGTTGTATCAGCAGCCTGTTCGGGATCAACAAATGCCAATAATGCTTCAGCCTGAAGCTCTTTTGAAGATTTTTCAATCTCCTCTACTATTGCTTTTAACGCTTTCGAGAAGTCCAGGGTTCCTTCCAGCCAGATCTCATCGATGCGCGCCACCAAGTTCTCGACCTGCCAGCCTACTACTCCAGCGAGCTGATCATCTGCATACAGCAGCATATAAGCTTTTTCGCCAAAAGCAGCCATCACATCCATCCGAGAGAGTCCAGTTGTGCCGGACATAAAGTTGATAAAATCGGCAATTTCCTGGGCTTGGCGGGGTTTAGCCCGGTCTATCTCTATGGCCGCTTTAGATAAATCAAGGCCTTCTGTAACGGCAGCAGCGGCTCGCACTTTATCTGCCGGGATACGAAGTGTATCCCCGGTAGTGCCGTGTGGGAAGAGCTTCTGCCAGGCGGATTGAACCTGCTTCCAGGTATCTTCAAAACTACCGTTGTTTTCAATCACGATGTCAGCCTGGGCAACCTTAACGCCCTGGGGACTCTGATTTTCCATGCGTTGGCGCGCTTCCCTGGTGGTCATATTTCTTTTTGTTGCAAGACGCAGCAGCTGGATATCCTCAGAAGATACTGTCACCCACACCGAATCGGCTTTTTCTCGCAGCGGTGATTCGAGCAGTTTTATGGCCTCAACAACCACCACCTCCTGGCTCGCTCTGCTGATCAGATAATTTACCGCTTGCCGCACATAAGGGTGAATAATCGCTTCTAACTGTGCCAGTGCTTCCTCATCAGAAAAGACCAGCTTGGCCAGTTTCGACCTGTCAATATTCCCAGCATCGTCAAGGATAAACTTGCCAAATAAGTCGACAATCCGTGGATAACCCGGCCCGTCCTGAGCCATCACCCGATGAGTAAGTGCGTCAGCATCAATCGTGTACGCTCCCAGATGTCCCAACATCTTGCGCACGACGGTTTTTCCAGTAGCGATATTGCCTGTCAATCCGATGACAGTTTTTTTGCTTGCTGCGCCCATGGTTATCCTCTTAACTAACAAACTCGGGAACCATACAATCTTCGTTTATGCGTCCCATAATTATTGTAGCTGTGGGGGGCAAAACTGTCAAAGTTTTAGCAGGGTTTACTCCCATCCCACCCAATTGTGTTAACACCCAAACAACTGATTCCGTTCTCCTCTATTTTTAGATGAAAATTCATTCCCGCAATAATCAATCTTTAAAGCGTCAGCCCCATGAAAACATGGGGCTGACCAACCAACTCAGAAGGAGGAGAGTGGAAAATGAAATTGTCTGCATTTCACGCAGACCATGTCTTTGCTATCCGACAGTTTTTTCAACCTTGATGTTCGGCCGGTTGATGGTTTCGACAGCATACACGCAGGCCGATTTGTCTTGAAGGCTGCAGATGAAGTAGTGTGAGCAGCTTCGCTGGTAGATCCGTGGTGGTGTATCCGGCATGATATCAGCAGGGTAAATGTAAGAAGTTTTTAACTTCACGTCACAATTAGCATGCGAACAGAAATGCTCTACCTGTGTTTGGGCTACACGATCTCGATCTATCATCGCAACCTCCAATACCATAAGGTGAAATTAATAATCGCTTATCATCTTTCAATATTAGTTTAACCTTCAGCTAAATTTCTATCAGGTGTCAGATGTCCCAACTTTGTTAGACTAATGTCACATTTTCACACTATTTGGATAATGTTAGGAAATTATCCTGCTTCTTTATTTACCCGATTTGGAGAGATAAAAAGATCATCATATAGAGGTGATAAGGCTCGACACTCTGATAAACTCCAATCAAAACTTCCCCAAAACAAAAATAAACTTAAGATATATCCCTCTCTTTATCTACCCCACTGAACAGGAATTATTCTACAAGTGCATCTCCATAAATATCACCCCACGCTGGATATCTTCCGGCAGCCTGGCAATCACTTCATCAGGGATTTCAAGATCGTAATATGGCTCGATCTCCCGGAAACCCATCCCAACATATAACTTTTGTGCTGCCAACTGGCGCGGGCCAGTCTCCAGTACCATACGTTCGTATCCCAAACTACGTGCTTCTTGGATTAAAAATTCTACCATCGCCCGCCCGATGCCATGTCCCTGGAATTTCGCCGGAACGAACATGCGCTTAAGCTCACAGGTTTGCTCGCCAAAAAACATCAGAGCTCCGGTGCCAGCCGCCTTCCCGTCCACCCATGCTAACACCAGGCTGCCTCCCGGCGGGGCGTATTCACCGGGCAGGGAGGCGATATCCGTTTCAATCGCTTGATAAAAATCCTGCAGCAGATAATTTACATCGTTATAAGTGCGAGCTTGCCAATCGATAAACCCACGATACAACCTGCGCACATGGTCCAGCTCTTCTGCGGAGCGAGCCGGTCGGATTTTTACAGCCATCATTCATCTCCAAAAACCAAAACCGATAATGATAAAAACAGCCTTTAATGCTGCATTAAAGATCGTAAATTTCGCTGTATTTCTTCTGGAGGTAATCGATGTAAGGTGCGATCACCAAAGAGTTGCCGGTGATCTTCTCGACCAGTTCAGGCGCGGTATATTTGCTCCCGTGCTGGTAGATGTTCTCCTTCATCCAAGCATGCAGGGTGTCGAACTTGCCCTGTCCGATCTGGTCAGGAATATCGGGATGGGCCTGCAGGGCATGATGGTAGAAAAGCCCTCCCATGATGTTGCCGAGCGTGTATCCCTGGAACATCCCACCCACCATACCAGCGAACCAGTGTACATCCTGCATCACGCCATCAATATCGTCTGGGGCACGAATTCCGAGATCCTGCTGGTAGCGGGCATGCCAGGCTTCCGGCAGGTCTTTGACCTCCAAGGAACCCTCCAGCAAGGCCAGTTCCAGGTCAAAGCGGATCATGACGTGCAGGTTGTAAGTGACCTCGTCTGCTTCCGTCCGGATCAGGGAACGAGAGACCTTATTTATCGCTTGATAAAACTCGTCAACGGAGACCCCTTCCAGCTGATCTGGGAAATATTTTCGCGCGATGGGCAGATAATGAGACCAAAATGGCTTGCTGCGCCCGACGATATTTTCCCATAATCGCGACTGGCTCTCATGCACTCCGGCGGAGGTTCCCGTCCCAAGGGGGGAAGCTTCATAATTCGAGTCAATACCCAACTCATACATAGCATGCCCCGCTTCATGCAAAAAGCTGAACAGTCCTTCCCCGAGGTCATTCTCCTTGTATCGTACCGTAATGCGTACATCCCCAAGAGAAAACTTGGTCATAAAAGGATGATGCGTGGTGTCATAGCGGCCGCGATTAAAATCGTATCCGAAATCCTTGATGATCTCGACGCCCAGGGCCGCCTGCTTGTCAAGCGGGTAGTTCTTGAGAATCACATGGTTATCCACTGGTTCATTCTTGAGAATGGCTTCGGTTAAGGGAACCAGTTCCGTTCTAAGCTGGTAAAAAATCTCACTAACACTGGAGGCTTTCATGCCGTAATCGGCAAAATCGATTAACGGGTCCGCAATATGCTCGTAGCCGGGGAAGCAATCCGCTACCTGTCGGCTGAGATCGAGCGTCTTTTCCAGGTAAGGCTGCAAGGCCTTAAAATCGTTCTCCGGGCGGGCTTCAGTCCATTTCTGATAGGACTCGGCTGCGTGTTTGTAAAGTTCGCCCATCAAGGCCGGGGGAATTTTGACCGCTTTTTCGTACTCCCGGCGCGTCACACGGATAAAACTGGCATCATCCGAATCATACGGCAAAGTCTCACCCCAGGGCTCCAGGGCATCTAACAACCTGCCAATCTCCGGATCGACCAGCTTTTCCTGCTGCATCTGGGCGAGCATGGCACTCTGCCTGCCGCGAGCTTCGGCACCGCCAGGGGGCATATAAGTAGATTGGTCCCACCCCAAAAGCGCATTGATTAATCCAAGGTCTTCGACCACACGCAATTTCTCTTTCAGTCCAGCGAGTTTNNATCTGCATGCTGGTGGATGATCGGGCTTAAATGACACCGAGGGATTTTCCCACTTTTTCGAAGGCTGCCAAACCCTGTTCCAGGTCATCTTTGGAGTGTGCGGCAGAGATCATCACCCGGATGCGGGCCGTCCCGGGCGGCACGGTGGGGAAACCGATCGCCATCCCGAACACGCCCTCCTGATACAGCGCTTTGCTGAATTCCTGTGCCAGCTGGGCCTCACCGAGCATCACCGGCGTGATCGGCGTGACCGATTTGCCTGTATCAAAACCCAGGCTGCGCATCTCGCGCTTGAAAAGTTCGGCATTCGACCATAAACGGTCGACCAACTCGGTGGATTCTTCCAGTATATCCACTGCTGCCAGGCAGGCCGCTACATCCGGCACAGTCATGGCCGAAGAGAACAAGAACGGACGCCCGCGCTGGTGGAGCCATTCCACCACCCTGGAATCTCCAGCCGCCACACCTCCAACCACACCAAAGGCTTTCGAAAGGGTGCCGATTTCGACATCCACTTTACCGTTCAAATCAAAGTGATCGACAATCCCGCGCCCGCCTTTGCCCATCACCCCTTCTCCGTGAGCATCGTCCACCATCAGGATGACATCGTACTTTTGGGTCACCTCGTAGATCTGATCCAATGGGGCGATATCGCCGTCCATGCTGAACACGCCGTCGGTGATCACCATCGCCCGGCGGTACAGATGGCGGTGGGCTTTGAGCTGCTCCTCGAGATGCACGGGGTCGGTATGGTTGAAGCGGACAATCTTGGCGCGCGACAACCGGCACCCGTCGATGATGCTGGCGTGGTTAAGCTCATCAGAGAAAATGGCATCCTCTTTGCCAACCAGTGCCGGGATGGTGCCGAGGTTGGCCGTAAAGCCGGACTGGAAGGTGATCGCTGATTCGACTCCTTTGAACTTCGCCAGTCGTTCGTCCAGGTGGACATGCAGGTCCATTGTCCCGGCGATGGTACGCACGGCCCCAGGTCCTACACCCATTTGATCGATGGCTTTTTTGGCCGCCGAAGCAATCCGGGGATGGTTGGCCAACCCCAGATAATTGTTGGAGCAAAAGTTGAGCACCCGTTTGCCGTCCACCTCCAACCACGCCCCCTGAGGTGAACCCAGCGTGCGGATATTGTTGTACAAACCTGCATCGTGCAGTGATTGCAGTTCTTCATCAACCCATGCAAGTTTTTCGGTCATCTTAAGTTTTCTCCTTGATTTGGTGCCAGTTAAATTCTGCTATTTTGATCTAAGTATAACTGAATTTTTGTCACCGCCGGATGCACCTCGAACTGAATTAAACATTCTCCCAAAATTGTCGCTAACCTATTGAACCGGGTTTCCGCCTGTGGTACAATACCTCGCACTCGGAGGGGCCTTCTGCTTCACACGAGTACCATGGAGGGATGGCCGAGTGGACGAAGGCGGCTGTCTTGAAAACAGCTGTGGGTGATAAGCCCACCGTGGGTTCGAATCCCACTCCCTCCGCCTCAAAATCGAGATAAACACTCGATTATAAAGCAAAAAAACTGGGGAGGTCGCATAGTCTGGTTTAGTGCGCCCGCCTGCTAAGCGGGTTCCGGGGAATACTCGGACGAGGGTTCAAATCCCTCCCTCCCCGCCTGATCAAAAAATGCCGTTATGGCATTTTTTGATTCGGAGTTTGCTATGTAAACTCCACAAATGGACCGCGAACTGCGGTCATTTTCACTTAACGAATTCATCGCACTAATTGCAGGTTCCTAAGGGAATACTCGCCCAGAGGGTGATCCAAAATCAAAACAACTTTTGGATTCAAAGTTTGCTATGCAAACTCCACTCATTATTTTAGATAAATCACTGATCAACTTCGTTTATAAAGGAGAAGAATAAACCAATAAAATATCGATATTCATGATTTACTTGTCCATCACATTGGGATTCTTCCATTATCAGGAGATGGGTTGTTACTGTCCACGCATCTCCGCCAAAGCTACAATAACATCCTTCTCTGCAATTGCCAAGGCGGTTTCAGCATCTACTTCCCAATTTAAGAAAGATTGGATGCCGATATCTAGAGGTTCCCAATAAGCATCAAATTCAGGAGCAATAATGAATGGCGTTCCTCCATAGTTCAAGCCTCCTCTGAGTTATGGTCAAGGAGTAAAGTGA
>JABAHR010004922.1_pt6 | contig 18128 bp, 17 predicted proteins | sample 7062101 | NCBI WGS metagenome assembly JABAHR01 (sample SAMN14534553, study PRJNA622989) | marine sediment metagenome | biome: marine biome [ENVO:00000428]; feature: marine pelagic biome [ENVO:01000023]; material: deep marine sediment [ENVO:00002113] | place: India: Gulf of Kutch | collected... | reverse complement strand
CGGGGTCTCGAGCACCGCGCCGCTCGAATAGCGGAAGACCTCGCCGGGATCGAGATGCGGTTGTTCGCCCACCACGCCGTCGCCGCTCACCTCCTGGACCTTGCCGTTCGCGTCGGTGATCACCCAGTGACGGCTGATCAGCTGCGCCGGGATGTCGCCTTCGTTGGTGATCGTGATCGTGTACGCGAACACGTAACGGTCCTCGTCGGGTTCCGACTGTTCGTCGACGTAGTTCGTCGCGACCTGGATTCGAATTTCGCAGTTCATCTCGTCCATGGGAATCCGGTGGGTTCGAATACGCGCGCTATTCTAGCCTGAATCGCTGTCGCGTCGCGAAACGTAATTGGCCAGCGCCACGTAGTCGGATACCGGGATCGACTCGGGGCGGTCGCCGGGATCGATGCCCAGCGAACGGAGTTCCGGTTCGGTCACCATCGACTTCAGGGCATTTCGCAAGGTTTTGCGGCGCTGGCTGAACGCGGTCGCCACGAGGCGTCCGAGCAGTTTCTCGTCGTCGATCGCCGGCCGTTCGTTGCCGAGCGGCGCGAGCCTCACCACGGCCGACATGACCGCAGGCGGCGGGTCGAAGCACTGCGGGCCGACGTCGAACAAGGCCTCGACCGAGAAATGGCAGCCCAGCATGATGCCGAGCCGACCGTAGGTTTTGCTGCCAGGGCCGGCCGTCATCCGGTCGACGACTTCCTTTTGCAGCATGAAGTGCATGTCGATGATGCAATCACGGCAATCGATCAGGTGAAACAGCAGCGGCGTCGAGATGTTGTAGGGCAGGTTGCCGACGACCCGCAGGGAATCACCGAGCGCACAGAAATCGAATTCAAGTGCGTCGGCCTCGTGGATGGCCACGTTGTCCCGGCCCGCGAAACGGTGGCGCAGAACCGCCGCCAGGTCACGGTCGAGTTCGACGCAACAGAGCTTGCCGGCTTTTTTCGCGAGCGGCTCCGTGATGGCGCCCCGCCCGGGACCGATTTCCACGATCGTGTCGCCGGGTTGTGGGTCGATGGCGCGGATGATTGCGTCGATGACGCCGGGATCGGTCAGGAAATGTTGTCCGAAACGCTTGCGCGGTCGATGCGCTGTCATCGTCGTTCGGTCAGTTTCGCGGCCATATGGAGGGCCGCTACCAGGCTGCCAGGGTCGGCCTCGCCGGTGCCGGCGAGGTCGAACGCGGTGCCGTGGTCGACGGAGGTGCGTACGATCGGCAGACCGAGCGTGATGTTGACCGCGCGACCGAATCCCGCGTACTTCAGCACCGGCAAGCCCTGGTCGTGGTACATCGCGAGTATCGCATCCTTGTGGCCCGAAGCCTGGGTGAATGCCGTATCGGCTGGCAGCGGTCCGCGCACATGCTCGCCCGCGTCCAGGAACTCCGCCACCACCGGCGCAATGATCTCCGCGTCCTCACTGCCCAGGTGCCCGCCTTCCCCTGCGTGCGGATTGAGTCCGCAGACAACGACTTCGGGCGAGGCGACACCGAAATGGCGCCGCAGGTCGTGCAGCAGGATGCGGAGCACATCGCGCAGCTTGGCGGCCGTGATGGCGTTCGGCACATCGCGCAGCGGGAGGTGCGTCGTCGCGAGGGCGACGCGCATTTCACCGGCAGCCAGCAGCATCACGGGCAACGGCGCGCCGCAGCACATGGCCAGGAACTCCGTGTGCCCGCTGAACGAAATGCCGGCGTCGTTGATGACACGCTTGTGCAACGGCGCAGTAACGAGCGCCCGGTAACGCCCGTCGAGGCAACCGGCCACGGCATGCCGCAGGCCGTCCAGCAGTGTCTGTGCGTTCGCGGTCTCGGGGCGCCCGCAGTCTGCCGTCACGGGGAACGGAAACGGTGCCACGTAAAGCTCATCGCCGGTGCCGTCACGCGGCAGATCCGTTTCGACATCGACTTCGGTGATCGTTATGTCCAGCCCGAGGCGTGCCGCACGAGAGCGCAGCAACGCCGGATCGGAGATTACGACGAACCCGGGGAGATCGTTCCGCTTCGCCAGCGCGAGACACAGGTCCGGGCCCACCCCGGCCGGCTCGCCAGCCGTTACGACGAGTGGCGCCGATGCAGCCACGGCGCTGGCGGCTACATCCGCTTGACGACGAAGGCCTCGTCGCGGAGCCGGCGCATCCAGAGCTGGGTTTCGTCTTCCATCTTGCTGTTGCGGATGCGCGCGTCGCAATTGCGCCGCTTGAGGTCTTCGGTGTTGTCGTACACGCGCCGGTCCAGCACCTCGACGATGTGCCAGCCGAACGGACTGCGGAACGGTTCGCTGGTCTCGCCAATCTCCAGATCGTTCATGACCTGCTCGAACTCGGGTACGAACGACCCCGGATCGGACCATCCCAGGTCGCCGCCGACGGGCGCGGTCGGGCCGTCCGACAGCAGCTTCGCCAGTTCGCCGAAATCCTCGCCTTCCTCGATACGCTCGAGCGCATCCTCGAGCTGCTGTTTCGCCGTCGCGTCGTCGATGATCTCGTTGGGCGTGATCAGGATGTGGCGGGCCTTGGTCTGGTTGATCTCGCTGCGCTGGATGGCGCTTCTCAGCTCATTCACCCTGACGATGTGAAAACTGCTCGAGGTCCGGAACGGTTCCGACACGTCGCCGGCTTCCATGCCGGTCAGAATATCCACGAAGAACGATGGAATCTGTTGTCCTTCGATCCAGCCGAGCAAGCCGCCGCTCAGCGAGGTATCGCTTTCGGAATAACGGATGGCCATTTCCCCGAAGTCGGCGCCATCCATGATCTGCTGGTAGATGTTCTGGGCCTTCTCGCGGGTCGCGTCAATCTGGGAACCCGTAGCGCCTTCCGGCAGGTTGACCAGTATGTGCGACAGGTTCCAGCTCGAGTTGACGACGACGTTGTCCTCGAGGTCTGTGATGCATTGCTCGATCTCCCGGTCGGATACGTCGATCTCCTGGCCGACCATGATGCGGCGCAACTGTTCGAGCGTGATCTCCTCGCGCATGCCGCGACGGAAGTCCGCGTAATCGATGCCGTCGGCGGCCAGCGCCGCCGGCATCTGGTCGAAGGGAATGCCGGCCTGCTGCGCCATGCGCGCGATCGAGTCGTTCAGCATCTGGTCCGACACCGACAGTCCGATCTGGTCCGCTCGCTGCAGCTGGATCTCGGTGAGGATGAGACGTTCCAGGACCTGCTCCTGCAGCACGCTGGCCGGCGGCAACTGGAACCCCTGATCCTGCGCGCGCTTCGTGATCAGCGACATCTCGTCGCGCAGCTGGCTCTTCAGGACCACGCCTTCGTTGACGATGGCCGCCACGCCGTCGAGAAATTCACCGGTCTCGGAGAGCTCCTCGGCGATGGTCAACGGCGCTGCGGCGAGCGCGACGTATGCGCATAATCTATTGATTTTTAACACTATTTACTACCGGGGGTCTGCAGAGTAGCCAAGAATACCACGTTCCAGCAATTTGTCAGCGGCGGTACCGACGCTGGCCATGCCCTTTAATACGAGTTGCAGACCGTAGGTGGTGTCGCGAGTTCCGTCGCGCGTGGAGATGTAGCGCCGGGTGACCATCCTTAGCCCCCAGCAACAGCTCTCGTATTCGAGCCCGTAGAACTCCTCGAGGGTCTTTTCGTCGCGGAAGGAATAGTTATAGCGGCCGACGAAATTCCACGTCCGGCTCAGCGGCCAGGACCACGACACGTCGCCCTGCTCGAGCGACTCGCGCCTGAAGCGGTAGGCCAGGTTGACGATGCGGTTTTCCGCAGGGCGGTACTGCAGGCGCGCCTGCGACTGCGTCGTGCCGCGGTCGCCGGTTCCCCACTGGTGCCCGAAATCGAAGTTAACGTTCCTGAGCAGCAGGAAGCGCAATTCGGCGATGTAGTCCGATGACTCGTCCGAGAAAGTCGGCGCAGAGGGCAGCGTGACGGTACTGGTGTTGAAGTAGCGGACCTGACCGATCGTGCCCGACATCAACTCGCGCCCGGTGGCTACGTCGAGCACCCGAGAGGTGAGGCCGACGCTCAGCTGGTCGGTATCGGCAATGCGGTCCACCCCGAGGAACCGGTTCTTGCGAAACAGCTGCACCAGGTTGAGATCGGGCGTAATCGTGTCGAATACCGGCAGATCCGACTGGTCCCTGAACGGCACGTGCACGTACAGCAGGCGCGGCTCGATGGTCTGCAGCCGCTGCCTGTTCGAGTTGCTGATCAGGCGCTCCAGTACAATGCCGCTGTCGATGCTTGCAATCGGCAGCACGCGGTCGAGATTCTCGGGTTGCCCCGGTGCTGTATTGCCGAGGTCGTAGCTCGTGTAGTCGAGGGCGACGGCGGGCGTGAAGAACAGGCCCGGCCGTGTCATCGGAAGCGCGAGATCGGGTCTGACGTTGAAGCGCCAGCCAGTGACGCCGACGTCGCGATCGAAATTGACCACCTCGCCCTCGAGCCTGATCGTCGAACCCAGCCAGAGGTCCGGCCAGGATCCGCGGGCAAGCAGCTGCGGCAAGCGCCGGTACGGCTCGTCTTCGGGTACGATCGCGTCGTCGATCGTCTGGTAGTCCTGGACCTGGCCGAACAGCGACAGGTTGTCGGTGTGGAAATCGAAGCGCATCGCACGATTCAGGTGGGTGATCGTCGACGTGCTCAGGCTGCCGCCGAGATCTTCGAAATACTGGTTGTCGGAAACTTCACGAAACTCGATCTCGCCGCGCAAGCGCTTCCGAATCAGGCTCGTATGATCGATGCCGATGTAGCTGCGCGATTCGCCGCCGAGCTTGTCGTCGTCCAGGTATTCCGCATCGACAATGCCGTTGTGCGCCGTGGTCAGGTAACGGAACTGCCCCTGCATCTGCACGCCTCGATCAGTCAACACGCGAGGAGTGAGGGTCGCATCGTAGTTCGGCGCGATATTCCAGTAGAGGGGTACGACGATCTCGTTGCCGCTTCGGCTCGTGCTGCCGATCTCGGGCGTCAACACGCCGGTCTTGCGCGCATCGCTGATGGGGAACGACAGGTAGGGCGCGTAGAGTATCGGGATGCCCTGGAAACGCAGCTTGACGCCGCGCGCCGTCCCCGTGCCGCTGCGGCTGTCGAGGTCGATGTCGCTCGCCTGCAGCAACCAGTCGTTCGATCCCGGCGGGCACGTCGTGTAGTTGACGTCATCGAGCTGCAGCAGGCCGTCCTGGCTGATCTGCAGCCGATCGGCGGCACCCCTCGAATTATTGCTCCCCATCCAGAACTCGGCACCCGAGAAACCGATCCGCCCGGAGTCGTATTCGAACTCGGCGCTGTCGCTGCGGATCTGGGTGGCCGGGTCCTCGAAGCGCACGTTCCCGGTGAGATATAGCGAGCGAGTCGCGGGGTCGAAGCGGGCGCTGTCAGCGCCGGCAAGCTTGTCGGCGCGCCGCAGAACGATGCCGCCGCTCAGCGATGCCGTGGGATGTTCGCCCATCCTTGCCTCGAAGCTGCCTGCTTCGAGCTGCACGACGTCGGGATCGTCGAGCGGTTCGGCCCGTGGTGCGTCCTCGAATAGCCGGAAGTCGAGCGTGTTTTCGCAGGCGAGCGAATCGGCAGCATGGGCCGCGGGCAGGCCGAGGAGGCAGATCGACGTGATCAGGAATTTTGAGGACAAGTTCGTGCCCGAACCCAACGTTCGTGTTGCGGCTGTAATAGCAGGATGTTATCAGGCATTCTCATTTGTTACCTTTTTCGGTACCTTCGCATAATTTGTCAGGTGCTTCAACGCGTTACGGAGACAAACGATTAAGCACTCGAACGCCGGGGCGGATGCCCGTCTCGCAGCACTCATAAACTGGGTCGAGGGTATCGATGCGCTCGCTGGGTCCACCTTGACGCCGGCTTCGGGCGATGCCAGCTTCCGGCGTTACTTTCGATTGCAACGCGGCGAGGAGAGCTTCATCGTGATGGATGCGCCACCGCCGCAGGAGGACTGCCTGCCTTTCATCCGCGTGGCCGGTTATCTCGAAGCGATGGGGATCAATGCACCGCGCGTGATCGAGGCGGACACGCAGCAGGGCTTCCTGCTGTTGACCGACCTCGGCTCCATGCTGTACCTCGAGAGCCTAGAGGCGGACCGCGCACGTGCCGGCGACCTCTATGGCGATGCGTTGCGCGCACTTGCCGTCATGCAGGCCCACGGCCCCGAGTACCAGTCGTTATTGCCGCCGTATGATGAGCCGTTCCTGCGCTCCGAGCTGTCGTTGTTCCGCGACTGGCTGTGCGGTACCCACCTCGGGATGCGGTTCGACGCGGCGGCGGAGGCGGAATGGCAGTCCATCTGCGACATGCTCGTGCGTAACGCGCTGGACCAGCCGCAGGTGTTCGTGCACCGGGACTATCATTCGCGAAATCTCATGGTCACAGAGGACCACAATCCCGGAGTGCTCGATTTCCAGGACGCGATGGAGGGTCCACTGACCTACGACCTCGTGTCGTTGCTGAAGGATTGCTATATAAAGTGGCCGGCCGACCAGATAATGCAGTGGATTGGCAGCTATTATGGCCTGCTCGACGAATCCACGCGGGCGGCGATCTCGGAGCAGGACTTCATACGCGCCTTCGAGCTGATGGGCGTGCAGCGTCATCTGAAAGCTGCCGGGATCTTCTGCCGGCTCAACCACCGCGACGGCAAGCCCGGTTACCTGCCCGACATACCGCGCACGCTGTCCTACATCGTGGACCTGTCATCGCGCTACAGCGAACTCGAGTTCCTGGTGCGGCTGATCATCGAGCGTTGCCTGCCGCAGCTGGAGCGACGGAGATGATAGCCATGATCCTCGCCGCCGGCCGCGGCGAGCGGCTGCGGCCCCTCACGGAGACAACCCCGAAGGCACTCGTCGAAGTGCGCGGGCGCAGTCTGCTGGAGCGGCACCTCGACAATCTCGGCAGTTCGGGGTTCGAGACTGTCGTGATCAACCTGGGCTGGCTCGGGGAGCAGATCGCCGAACGAGTCGGCTCCGGCCGCGATTACGGACTCAACGTCGTCTACAGCCCGGAAGGCGACAACATCCTCGAGACGGGCGGCGGCATACAACGCGCTTTGCCGCTGCTCGGGAGCGAACCATTCCTGGTCATCAATGCAGACATCTACACGGATATCCCCCTGCCGCCGGCCGGCCTCGGCGGAGACGACATGGGTCATCTCGTCCTGGTGCCCAGACCCGTGCACAAGGAGCACGGGGATTTCGATTTGCGCGAGGGGCGTATTCGCAACAGTGACGATGGCCTGTATACGTTTTCCGGCGTCGGGGTCTACCGGGCGGAGTTTTTCGCGGACGCCGAACCCGGGCGATTCCCGCTCGCGCCCATGCTGAAAGCGGCGGCGCGCGCAGGGCGCCTGGCCGGCAGCCTGTACGAGGGCCTGTGGGAAGACGTCGGTACACCCGAGCGCCTGGCCGAACTCAATCGCGTGTAGCAGCGATTCTCGAACCGCGACTGCTGTTAAGCCAGCAAGCGGCCGGGTCATTCATCTCCCTCATGGCCCGCCTTGAGGCAAAGGCTGAGTCGCGGTTCGAGAAACGGTCCTAAAGCTCGGTAGGGCCGCTGATCACGTTCGCATCTTCCAGTCGGAGGTGCTTTAGGAAATGCGGCAGCAGTTTCTGTTGAACGGTGTCGAGGTTGTTGTCCCCGCCGAGCGTGGCAAGGTCGGTCATTTCGAGCCCTCTATAGCCGCAGGGGTTGATCCGCAGGAACGGCTCGAGATCCACGCGAACATTGAGCGCCATGCCGTGATAGCTGGCGCCGCGACGGATGCGCAGTCCCACGCTCGCAAACTTCGTGTCTGCCACGTATACGCCCGGCGCATCGGGTTTCGCGCGGGCCTCGATGCCGTAGACGGTGGCGAGGTCAACCACACTCTGTTCGAGGGCCGTCACCAGGTCGCGAACGCCCAGGCCCAGCCGTTTCAGGTCGATGAGCGGGTAGACCATGAGCATGCCGGGGCCGTGATAGGTGACCTGCCCGCCGCGGTCGATCTGCACGACCGGTATATCGCCCGTGTCAATCAGGTGATCGCGGCTCGCGTTCAGGCCCAACGTGAACACCGGGGGGTGTTCGGTAAACCAGATTTCGTCGGCGGTCTGGGGCGTGCGCGTGTCGGTGAATTGCTGCATCGCCCGCCAAAGGGGCTCGTAGTCCTGCAGCCCGAGACTGCGGACCTTGATGGTCGGGGACAGATCGCGTGCCGGCCTGCTCACAGGGCCATTATGACATCGTCGTGCGCCGTCGCGTCGCGGTAGATGTCGTCGAGTTGTTCGCGGCTTTCGGCGATGACCGTAATCGTGACCGACACGAAACGGCCGTTGCGGCTCAGCGAACTCTCGATGGCGTCGTCGTCGAGCGGGCCCGTGTGCTTCTCGACGAGTTCCCTCACGGTCTGCCGGAACTCGCCGGTCTCGCGCCCCATCAGCTTGATGGGGAACGAGCAGGGAAACTTCATGACGGATTCGTCGCTCATCGCCGTTACTCGAGCCAGAGCATCATGGTGTCGACCGTGCGCTGCCAGAGCGACCCGCTCGGGTTGTCCGACAATGCACGCAGCTGCTCCTGCAGGAGAATTTCGTCGTTCAGGCTGACCTTGATCTCGCCGAGCGGCTGGCCGGCGGCGACGGGCGCTTCGATCACGGCAGGCATGTTGTGGACGGAGTCGAGCGAGTCGTAAGCACCGCGCGGTACAGTGATATAGAGGTCTTCCATGACACCGAGCGACGAATATTCGTTCGCCGACTTCCACACGCGGGCGCGCGCGATTTCCTCGCCGGCCTTGTACAGCAGGCGCGTTTCGAAGAAGCGGAAGCCGTAGTTGATGAGGGCCTGGGTGCCGTCGATGCGCGCCTTGTCGCTGGCCGTGCCCAAGACGGCGGAGATCACGCGCATGCCGTCGCGTTCGGCAGACGCCACGAGACAGTAGCCGGCGGCCTCCGTGTGGCCTGTCTTGAGTCCGTCGACGGAATCGTCGCGCCACAGCAAGCGGTTCCTGTTCGGCTGCGCGATGTCAGACCAGGTGAACTCCTTGATTGCATGCCACTTGTAGTGGTCCGGAAATTCCTCGATGAGGGCACGCGCAAGGATCGCGAGGTCGCGCGCCGTCGAGTAATGGTCGTCGTGCGGCCATCCCGTCGCGTTGACGAAATGCGTGGACGTCATCCCGAGTGCCTGCGCGTACTGGTTCATCATCTCGGCGAATACCGCCTCGGAACCGGCCACGTGTTCCGCGAGCGCTACGCTCGCGTCGTTGCCCGACTGCACGATGACGCCCAGCAGCAGGTCCTTGACGCGCACCCGGTTGCCGACTTCGATGAACATCCGCGAGCCCTGCATGCGCCACGCCTTTTCGCTCACCGTGACTTCGTCTTCGAGCGAGATCTGGCCTTCCTCGATGGCGTGGAACACGACGTAGGTCGTCATCAGCTTGGTCAGGCTGGCCGGTGGGACGGGCGTATCGGGCTTCAGCGAAGCAAGTTCGCGGCCCGATTTCGCGTCGATCATCAGGTAGCTCGTGGCGCCGATGATCGGCGGGGCCGGAACCGGCCGCGACTGGGCGAAAACGGCGGTGCTGGCCAGCAACAGGCATAGAACAGGTACGAGACGCTTCATTCGATCACAAAGGGGAATCCAAACGGGGCGCTATTCTAACCCTATTGGCCCGCGCGTGTGTCGGCCGAAGCGTGGTCACGATGCAAGGGCGGATCTGGGCCCGTGAAGCGGATCGCTGTTCCAGAGTCGCTCCTGCAGTTGGGCCGTAGGGGCGGGTCTCGGCCCGCGAACCGCCCCTACGACGAGCGTCAGGCGGCGGCGAGCAGTTCGTCCCAGGTCACGTCGACCGTCTCATCGGTCGCCCCGTCGCCGTCTATGTCGATCTGCAACCGGACCGTATTGGCGTCCAGAGCAACCATGACGATCACGGCGTTTCCGGCGCCCTCGATCCGCAGTTCGCCCTCGAACGGGTATTCATCGCCCATGGACTGCAGCGTCAGAGACGTGGTGACGGTTACCTCGCCACCGATGCGCGGGCTCGAAATCGTGAAAGAGGTCTCCACGGTTACTGCGGCCGGGAACGTAGAGGCGTCCTCGGTAATTTCGATGGAAAAGCTCGTGAGGACTTCTTCCGAACCGTCCGACGTGGTCACCAGGGTCCTGGAAGAAACCACGATCTTCGTTACCGGCGGTCTCGACGTGTCGATCGTTATGTCGATCGTGCCGTCCGCCTCGGCGGTATCGCCGCCCTCGGTGACCGCAAAGGCAGTGAAACCGATCTGCATACCGAGCAGGAAGTTGCCCGATGCCAGGTCGCCATCCAGGGTCATGATCGTGATTGTCATGCCGCCGTTCACGACGACACCGGCGCCGTCATCGCAGTCACTGAATTCGAATACGTAGGTATCGTTGATCGTCGGCTGTGTCGGATCGGCGATATCGAGCTGGACATCGACGGTTCCCGAAATTGCGCAATTCGCCTGCCCGGCGCTTGTCGCGTACAGCTGTGAAGGCGCTGCTGTTTTCATCGCGGCCGACAGCACCGGCTTCACGGCGGGCGCGATCGCGGCATCGGCGCCGCTCGACGCAATGGGGATATCCGGTGTAATGATCGATGAGAAGATGCCCTGTCCCATTGCCACTTCGGCAACGGCGCCCGCAATTGCTGGCGCGTTCTCAACCGTTATCGTCGCAGCCTCGCTGGTGGGGGTAGGGCCGGTCAATCCGCCGCCGCCGTCGTCGCCGCCGCCGCATGCCGCGATCAACACGGCGCCCGCTGCGACGATGACAGGATTACGAACCAGGTTCTTCATGATGATCTCCCGTTGCGAACCATGAAGTTTCGCATGGCGGGGAATCTGAAAATGTGAACTGTGTCTACAGCGCGACCAGGTAGGGATCGCTCACGCCGAGCGCCTCGAGCTTCAGAACCAGCGCATCGTAGTCGTCGACGCCCCGGATCGGGCCAATACGTACGCGGTACATCGGGGGCGTCGCGGCTTCATCGGCAAATATGAATGCGCCGCCGATGCCGCCCGATAGCAACGCCGCGCGGCGGCGCTCCGCGTTTGCGCGGTCGCCGAACGCGCCCACCTGTACAAAGATCTCGTGCTCCTGCGTGACGGGCGCAGCCGACCGGCCTTCCGTCGCAGACGGCGATTGCGCCCCCTCCGATGCAGGGATGGGCGTGACCGAAGCAGCGGAAGCGCTGGCGGGAGCCTCAGCGGGCTCGACGATGCGCACGGGACGGTCGCCGGGCGGCAGATCGTCGAAGGAAATGGCCGTCACTTCGACGAGGCTGGTGCCGTCGCGCACCATGTCGAGTTTCAGCGCGGCGGCGTAGGACAGGTCGATGATGCGGTTGTGCACGAACGGGCCGCGATCGTTGACCCGCACGATGATGGTTCTGTCATTACGCAGGTTCCTGACTTCCACGAATGTCGGAAGCGGCAACGTCTTGTGAGCGGCCGTCATCGCGTACATGTCATAGGGTTCGCGGTTCGAGGTCAGGCGCCCGTGAAACTTCTTGCCGTACCACGAAGCGACGCCGCGCTCCCTGTAGCCGGAGCTGCTGTCCATGACGCGGTATGTCTCGCCGAGCACTTCGTAGACCGGGCCGTTGCCGTAGCGGCTGCGCGGCTCGGGGCGCGGGACAGGATCGCCGGGCAGGTCCGGTAGCGAAACGCTGCCGGACGGGGCGCTGTCGCGCACATTGCTGCTACAGGCGGTCAGCATCAGCGCGGCGAGCGCGACCGCGGTGCAGCTAAGACGCACTGCCGTTTACCTCCAGCGCGATCTCCTGGCCGAGCTGGTGTACGGCCAGCGCATACATGACGTTTCGGTTGTAGCGCGTGATGACAAAGAAATTGTGGAAGCCGACCCAGTGCTCGATGCCATCGGCGCCCTCATACGTGAGGAGTTCACTCTTGCTTTCGCCGGGAAGGTCCGTCACGAACATCACGCCCTTTCGGCTCAGCGACGCCACCGTATGGCTGGGTTTCAGCGTGTTCTCGGGCTCCGGCACCGGTCCCTCCCAGCTGCCACCCAGGGATGCCTGCGCCGCGACTTCTTCGCCCGATTTCCAGCCATGTTCCAGGAAATAGTTCGCGATGCTGCCGGCGACGTCCTTCCAGTCGTTCCAGATGTCTCGCTTGCCGTCACCGGTTGCATCGACCGCGTAGGCGCGATAGCTCGACGGCATGAACTGGGGTCGGCCCATCGCGCCCGCGTAGGAACCGGTGGCATCGGTGGGCTCCATGCCTTCTTCGCGTACGAGCAAGAGGTATTCCTCGAGTTCGCGGCGGAAGAACTTAGCGCGGGGCGGGTAAGAGAAAGCCAGAGTGGCTAGCGCGTCGATCACGCGGAAGCTGCCGGTGATACGCCCGAAGTAGGTCTCGACGCCGATAATGCCGACCAGCATTTCCACGGGGACACCGGTCGACTCGCTCACCTGGCGAAGTGCATCCTCGTTGTCGGTCCAGAACTGCGCGCCGGCGCGAATGCGCTCCGGCGTAATGAAGATCTCGCGATACTCCGCCCAGCTCTTGGTCTTCTCGGCGGGCCGCGCTATGGCATCGAGGATCGACTGTTTGACCTCGGCCGCGGCGAGCGTCTCCGTCAGGTGCTCGCGATCGAAATCGTGCTTCTCGACCATGGTGTCAATGAACGCCTGCACCTCGGGTTGGTCGAGATCGATGGCCCGTGCGCCGGCCGCGGCCAGGAGGCAGAGGATTACGCCCGCGAGTAATCGAAGCATCATTATCGAGGCAACAGTTTCCGGTGGGAGTGGATCGACATGAGAATACCGAAACCGGCCATCAGCGTCACCATCGAGGTGCCGCCGAAGGAAACGAGCGGTAATGGCACGCCGACCACGGGGACGAGCCCCGTAACCATCGCCGTGTTGACGAAGATGTAGACGAAAAAAGTCAGGCTAATGGAACCGGCGAGCAGGCGCGCGTAAGTACTATGAGCCTGGATTGCAATGAACAACCCGCGCGCCACGACGAACAGGTAAAGAGCCAATAGTGTGAGTACACCGAACAGTCCCAGTTCCTCGCCCATGACGGCGAAGATGAAATCGGTATCGCGTTCCGGCAGGAACTCGAGCTGCGCCTGTGAGCCGTTGGTCCAGCCCTTGCCGAACAGGCCGCCGGAGCCGATTGCAATCTTCGACTGGATAATATTGTAGCCGGCACCAAGCGGATCGCTGTCCGGGTTCAGCAGCGTCAGCACGCGCTGCTTCTGGTAGTCCTTCATGAAATTCCACAGCGCGTAGGCGCCGGGAACCGAGAGCACGCCGAGCGCGGCCATGAATCGAATCGGAAGGCCGGCGAGCACGACGACGATCACGCCCGAAGCGGCGATCAGCAGCGCGGTGCCGAGATCCGGCTGGCGCGCGATCAGGACTGTCGGCGCGATGATGATTGCACCAATGATCAGCATCTGGCTGAGGCGCGGTGGGATCTGCCGGTCGTGCAGGTACCAGGCGGCCATCATCGGCACCGCGAGCTTCATGATCTCCGAGGGCTGGAATCGAATGCCGAGGTCCAGCCAGCGCTGCGCGCCCTGGCCGACTTCGCCGGTGACGAGGACGAGCGCGAGCAACACCATTCCGCCGAGATAGGCCCATGGCGTCCAGCGGCGCAGGAAGTCCGGGGAGACCTGCGCCGCGACCAGCATGGCGACCAGCGCGACGCCCAGGCGGATCACCTGGTTGAGCCACAGCCGCATGTTCTCGCCGACGGCGCTGTAGAGCACGACGAGGCCGAGCGCGCAGATCAGGAGCAGTCCGGCGAGCAGCGGGCCGTCGAGGTGCAGGCGCCGCAGCACCTGTGCAAAATCCCCGAGTGGTGCGGCTTTGCCCGTGAGCAGACGCTGCGTATCAGTCAGCCGCATCGTCGTATCCGAGGTACCTGTCCATGATGGCTTTCGCAATCGGTGCGGCGACGCCGCTGCCGCTGCTGCCGTTCTCGACGATCACGGCCACCGCGATCTGCGGGTTTTCCACCGGCGCGAACGCGACAAACAGGGCGTGGTCCTTGAGCCGCTCCTCGATTTCCTCCTCGTCGTATTCCTCGTCCTGGCCGACCGAGAACACCTGCGCCGTGCCGCTCTTGCCGGCCATGCGGTACGGCGCGCCGCTGCCGACGGCGCGCGCGGTGCCGCGCGGCCCCTGCATGACGGCGTTCATCGCGCCGATGACCGCATCCCAGTTCGTGTCGTCGTTGAGTACGATATCGTCGAGTCTCGAGGGCGATGCGATCGTGCGCTCGCCCGTCAGCGGGTTTTCCCATGCGGCCACAATGTGCGGCCGGTAACGGATGCCGCGAGTCGCAAGCGCAGCAGTTGCCGTGGCGAGCTGCAATGGTGTTGCCAGCATGTAGCCCTGGCCGATCGAAGCGATAACCGTCTCGCCCTGGAACCAGCGCTGGTCGGCGCGGTTGCGGAAAGCCGAGCGTTTCCATTCCGTGGACGGCACCAGTCCCGAGCGTTCGCCGACGACGTCGATACCGGTCTCGCTGCCGAGGCCGAAGCGCGTCAGGTAGTCGTGCATGCGGTCGATGCCGATGTCGTTGCTGATCTCGTAGAAGTACACGTCGCAGGACTGCGCGATCGCGTCGTGCATGTCGACCTCGCCGTGTCCTTCCGGCTTCCAGTCGCGGTAGCGGTGCGTCGTGTTGGGCAGCATGAAGAACCCGTAACAGAAGGTCCTGCGCTGCAGGTTCGTCGCCCCGGTCTCGAGCGCCGCGAGTGCCAGCATCGGCTTGATGGTGGACCCCGGCGGATACGTTCCCCTGACGGCGCGATTGAACAGCGGGCGGTCCATGTCCTGCTGCAGCGCCGAGAACTGCGACTGGCTCATGCCGACGGCGAACAGGTTCGGGTCGAACGACGGTGCGCTGACGAGCGTGAGGATCTCGCCGCTCCAGGGATCGATCGCGACGACGGCGCCGCGCCGTCCGGCCAGCTTTTCGGTTGCGAGTGCCTGCAGGTCGAGATCGATGCTCAGGTAAAGGTTGTCGCCGGGCGTCGGGTGCTCGTCGGCGGGCAGTGTGTCCTGCAGGTCCCGGGATTCCGCCGGTACACGCCGGCCGCGCGCGTTGGTCACGATGTGGCGGAACCCGGAGTCGCCGTGCAATCGTGATTCGTAGCTGTTCTCGATGCCGGTCTTGCCGGTCTGAGTCGTACCGGCGTAGCGCGACGCGTCCAGTTTCTCGAGGTCGGCGGTGGACAGTGCACCGACGTAGCCGACGGCGTGGGCGATGTATTCGCCCTGCGGATAATGCCGCACGAGCCGCGGCCTGAAGTCGACGCCAGGGAAGCGCGGCCGCTGGATCGCGAATCTCGCGATCTGCTCGTCGTCGAGGCGCGGGTTCAGTGCCACGGGCTTGAAGCGTGGACCGCTCTGGCTGAGCTCCTTGATGCGCGAAATGTCGCTGGCCTCGATGAGCCCGAGCCGGGTCAGCCGCTGCAGTGTTGTGTCGATATCCGGTACCTGCTCCGGTATGAGCTCGAGCTGGTAGGCCGGCAGGTTTTCCGCGAGCACCCTGCCCTGGCGGTCGAAGACCAGCCCGCGAATGGGTGGCACCGCTTCGATCCGGATCCTGTTGCCCAGCGAGCGCTCGGCGAAATGTTCGTACTCGAACACCTGCAGCTGCACGAGACGGATGATCACGACGCCGAGCAGGAGGATGCCGACAACGCCGGTGAGGATCACGCGCGCGATGAAGACGCGCCGCTCGGAATGGTGGTCCTTGATCGGGGACAGCAGGTCCAACTCAGCCTCCCGTTTGCACCCGGTAACGCAGGCCTGACAACAGTATCGACAGGAAGGGCCAGACAATGGTTCCGGCAACGACCGGCCCCCAGTAATCGACCGCGGGCGCCGTTACGCCGGCGACGCCGTTGATCCAGAACAGCAGGAACTGGTAGAGGGCGAGCAGGGCGAATACCGTCGCCGTGAGCTGGGAAAGCGGGAATACGCGCATTAGCAGGTGGAACTTGACCGTGATGTAGACGATCACGCAAAGCGCCAGCGCATGCTGGCCGAGCAGGGTTCCCTGGGCGACATCGAGGACGATGCCGATCAGCCAGGCGATGCCGACGCTGTAACTGCGAGGCACGGCCATTGCCCAGAACACCAGCACCAGGGCAACCCAGTCCGGCCGGAACGGTTCGGCGGCGGCCGGCATCGGCGCGATCATCAGCATGAACGCGATGAGCAGCGTGATCAGGACCGGCAGTTGCCGGATGGCCCGCGCGTTACTCATCAGGGGCTCCGTCGTCCTGCTGCCTGGTCCAGATCAGCATCACCTCGCGAACCTGGTCGAGCGCGGCCGCCGGTGTCGCCGTGACCTCGGCGAACGGCTCCTGGGGCAGGCGCGTGACCTTATCGACGATGGCGACCGGGTATCCGGAGGGGAATGCGCCGCCGAGCCCCGAGGTCACCAGCAGATCGCCGGCCTCGATATCGGCATTGTTCGCAAGGAACGGCAGGCTGAGCCGGTTGTATTCGCCGGTGCCGAAAGCGACGGTGCGCAGCCCGTTGCGGTTCACGACGACCGGCAGTGCGTGATCCGGGTCGCTGATCAGGATCGCCTGCGAGGTTGTCAGGCCGGCGCTGATGACCTGGCCGACGACGCCCGACGCATCGACAATTGCCTGCCCGTCATAGACGCCCTCGCGGCTGCCCACGTCGAGCACGATGTTGTGTCGGTACGGATTCGCGTCGACCGCCATGATGCCGGCCACCCGGACTTCGCCGCGTACCTGCTCGCGTGCATCGAGCATCGCGCGCAGGCGATCGTTCTCCGCCTTGAGCGCGGCGAGTTCCTGCATGCGACCGCGGGTGATCAGTGCCTCGGTCCTGAGGCGGCTGTTTTCCAGCTGCAGCTGGTTCTTGCTCGCGGACAGGTCGCGCAGCCAGGACCAGATGCGTGCCGGCGTATCGACCACGATCTGCACGGGGTAGACGGCGACGCCGACGGCGTGACGCACGGCGTCGAGGTGATGCTCGCGGTTGTCGAGCCACATGAGCAGGATGCTCAGTACGACGAGGGCCAGGGCCCTGAAGCCCAGCGCCGGAATTCTTGCGGGGTTGCTGTTGCTTTGCGAACCGACCATCAGCAGTTAGCCGCCTGTTCGCACTGGGAACTCACTCCAGTCCGAAGACCGCCGGGCCGTGCTCGTCGATGAGTTCGATAACGCGGCCGCCGCCACGCGCAACGCAGGTCATGGGGTCGTCGGCAACCACGACGGGCAGCCCCGTTTCTTCCATCAGCAGCTTGTCGAGGTCGCGGAGCAGCGCGCCGCCGCCCGTGAGCACGATGCCGCGGTCCGCGACGTCCGCACCCAGTTCCGGCGGGGTCTGCTCCAGCGCTTCCTTGACGGCGCCGACGATGCCCTGCAGGGGCTCCTGCAGGGCTTCGAGAATTTCGTTGCTATTGAGCGTGAAGCTTCGCGGCACGCCCTCCGACAGATTGCGGCCCTTGACGGAGATCTCCAGTACTTCCTGGCCCGGGAACGCGGAGCCGATCTCGTGCTTGATGCGTTCTGCCGTTGCCTCACCGATCAGGATGCCGTAATTGCGGCGCACGTAGTTGGTGATCGCCTCGTCGAAGCGGTCGCCGCCGATGCGCACCGAGGCGGCGTACACGATGCCGTTCAGCGAAATGACGGCGACTTCCGAGGTGCCGCCGCCGATGTCGAGCACCATCGAGCCGCGCGCTTCGTGAACCGGCATGCCGGCGCCGATCGCCGCGGCCATCGGTTCGTCGATCAGCAGCACCTTGCGGGCGCCCGCGCCCTCGGCCGATTCGCGGATCGCACGCCGCTCCACCTGCGTGGAGCCGTAAGGGACGCAGACCAGCACGCGCGGGCTCGGCCGGAAGAAACGGTTGCCGTGTGCCTTGCGGATAAAGTGCTGCAGCATCTTCTCGGTTACCGTGAAATCCGCGATGACGCCGTCCTTGAGCGGCCGGATTGCGGTGATATTGCCGGGTGTGCGGCCCAGCATGTTCTTGGCATCGGCGCCAACGGCCTCGACGACGCGGCCGCCGCGGCCGGAATCCTCGCGAATCGCCACCACCGACGGCTCATCGAGCACGATTCCGTGGCCCCGTGAGTAAATCAGTGTATTGGCGGTTCCAAGGTCTATC
>JABAHR010002042.1_pt4 | contig 18139 bp, 13 predicted proteins | sample 7062101 | NCBI WGS metagenome assembly JABAHR01 (sample SAMN14534553, study PRJNA622989) | marine sediment metagenome | biome: marine biome [ENVO:00000428]; feature: marine pelagic biome [ENVO:01000023]; material: deep marine sediment [ENVO:00002113] | place: India: Gulf of Kutch | collected... | reverse complement strand
GGCGTCAATGTAGCCGACTTTGGTGTACTGGTCGGCGCAACGGGTGGTGGCACCTGCGGCTGGAGTTACACCCCGGGCGCCAACAGTGACACCGGCATGGCGTTTCTGAAAACCAACGGCAGCTACCAGAAGGTAAACGACATCTTCTTCTGCTCTGATTTCGCGGCACCGCCGCCCAGCATACCGCGGCTGGTGATCGAGAAGACGGTCATGCTGGCTGATGGCACTTGCGGTACGGATGATGTCGAAAATCTCAACGTGAAGGTAGGCGATGATGTGCACTATTGCTTCCTGGTCGAGAATATCGGCATCGGTGACGCGACCGATGTAACCCTGAGTGACCCGGATGTGTTTGCAACCGACCAGGTAATCGGTGCACTTGCGGCGGGTGGTGCCACGCTGGTGACCTCACCGGCCGTGACCATAGACAGCCAGGGCGAGACGGTCAACACGGCAACCGTTTCCGGTTTGTCGGCGGATCTGCCGTCATTCCCGATCGACTCTGACAGCGATACGGCAACCGTCAATGCCAGACTGGCGCTGGAACTCTGCCCGGATGACTACCAGGGTGCGGTTGACAGCTTCTTCATTGGCGAGGATGGCTTCAAGTATGCGGCGCTGCTGGATCCGACCAATCCGGACCGTCTCTCCATCTGTGTTCCAAGTGACGTCTCATCTAAAGTGGAGTGTGTTGACCAGTGCATCATGAAGGACATCTGCAAGGTCGATCCGCTTGATCCGGAATGTACCTCGCCGAAGTCGAAGTGCGTGGAGTCCGGCAACTGGACCAATGGTGACCCGCTCGATTGCCAGGTAACAGCTGGTGGCGGCGAGCTGCCGTACTGCTGGGAAGTGATCCAGGATCGTGACCAGAACTGTGAGTACCAGGCGGTCGATCCGCTGCAGGCGACAGACATCGATATCATGCTCTATCATGACAATCCGTTCTGTTACCTGAGCTGTGCCAACATTGCTGAATTTAAGAGCTGCAACTACATCTGTTTCTAGGTGTATTGCAGATCAGCGGAGCAGTACATTTTTGCACCTGGGGCATCCCTGACGGGATGCCCCTTTTTTTCGGGCGGCTGTCTGTATAATTATCCGCAATCACTCTTCACCAGGATCTCCGTGGCAGGACAGGGCCGATGAGGCGACACATCAAGGGACTCGTGCTGGGCATCCTGGCGGGCCTGATCGGTACCATCCTGGGATTGACGCCGCTCGGAGCGGATTTCGAGAAGCACATCGGCCTCGACTGGCTGTTCCTGGTGCGTGGCCCGATCGAGCCGCCGCCCGAGGTGGCGGTGGTCGCCATCAATGAACGCGATATCGCCGGCCTCGGCCTGCCCAGCCTGCCGCGCGACTGGCCGCGTTCCATTCACGGCGAGCTGATCGAGGAGCTGGTCGCGCGCGGCGCGTCCGTGATCCTGTTCGACATGGATTTCCAGCGACCGAAGGCGGCGGAACACGATGCCGCGTTTGCCCGCGCCGTCGCCGCTGCGGAACGCGTGGTGCTGTTCGAGCGCCTGAACGGCAAGCGCCAGCCGGTCTATGACATGTCTGGCCAGCAGACCGGGACCATCTGGATCGAGGAGCTGGTACCGCCGATACCGGTACTGGCCGATGCTGCCAGGGCGCTGGCACCGTTCCCGGTGCCCAAGGTACAGGTCAACGTCTACCAGTACTGGCCGTTCAAGCCCAGTGCCGGTGATGCCGCGACGCTGCCCGCCGCAGCGCTGCAGGTGCTTGCGCTGCCTTTCCAGCGGCGCTGGGTGGAGGTGCTGGAGCAGGCCGGCGCCCCGGGTACTGAATTACTGCCGCGCGATGCCGCGGGCATCGGGCGGGCACTGGATGTCAGGCAGCTGATGATGACCCAGCGCGGTATCTTTGCCACCAACCCGGGGCTGGGTGACAGGGTGCGTACGCTGCTTGACGAAGACGGGCTGGCGCTGACAGCCGGCGAGCGCCGGCTGGCCAGGGCGCTGACCGGGCTCTATGACGGGACGGATAACCGCTTCCTCAATTTCTACGGGCCGCCGGGCAGTATCCCGAACATCCCCTACAACGCCGTGCTGGGCAGCGCGCAGGCACGGGTCGCCCCGGATACGCTGGACTTCACCGGCAAGGTGGTGTTCGTCGGGCTGTCCGACCTGTATGACCCCGGTCAGCCGGATCGCTTCTACACGGTGTTCACCAACGAGGATGGCGTGGACCTGAGCGGGGTGGAAATCGCGGCGACGGCGTTTGCCAACCTGCTCACCGACCGCAGCCTGCGGCCCGCCGGCGTGCCGGACACGGTTGCCATCCTGATGCTGGCGGGGCTGGTGCTGGGTGTGGTGATCTACCTGTTGCGTGCCGGTATCGCGGTGCCGCTGGCCCTGCTGCTGTCGGGGTTCTATGTCGCGGCTGCGCAGGCAGCCTTCAATAGCGCCGACATCTGGCTGCCGCTGGCGATACCGATGCTGGTGCAGCTGCCGTTCGTGCTGTTTGTCGGGCTGCTGGCCCAGTACCTGACCGAGGCGCGCAGCCGCCGGCAGCTGAAAACGGTGTTCGGGCAGTATGTACCGCCGGAAATCGTCGACGAGATGAGCCGTAATCCGGACGAGAGCTTTTCCGTCGAGGGCGAGAGCCGGGAGATGTCCGTGCTGTTCTGCGACATCCGCAGCTTCACGACCATCTCGGAGTCGCTGGCCGCCGATGAGCTCAAGCAGCTGCTGAATTTCTTCTTCACCCCCATGACACGCATCATCTTCGAGCAGCGCGGCACCATCGACAAATATGTCGGCGACATGATCATGGCCTTCTGGGGCGCGCCGGTGCATGATCCCGCACACCGCCAGCATGCGGTCGAGGCGGCACTGGCAATGCTCGAGCAGGTGGTGGAGATGCGTTCCGCGGTGCACGAGCGCAACTGGCCGGAAATCAATATCGGCATCGGTATCAATACCGGGATGATGAATGTCGGCGACATGGGTTCCGAATACCGGCGCGCCTACACGGTGATCGGTGATGCGGTGAACCTGGGTTCCAGGCTCGAGGGGCTGACCAAGTATTACGGCGTACAGCTGATTATCAGCGAGTCAACGGCCGCTGGCCTGGAGGGCATCGAACTGCGCTGCCTTGACCGGGTCAAGGTCAAGGGCAAGAGCGAGCCGGTTACCATCTACGAGCCGGTCGGCAGCAGCGCGGCGGTCTCCGCTGAACTGGCAGATGAAATCAGGCGCAGCAACCGGGCACTGGATTACTATTTCTCGGGCGAGCTGGACAGGGCCCGGGAAGCGTTCCGGTTACTGCACGAGGCAAGGGCGGAGCACAGGCTGTACGCGCTCTACCTGGAGCGGATTGACGCACTGCAGAAAGACGGGCTGCCCGAGCACTGGGACGGCGTCTTCCAGCACACTTCAAAATAGAACCTGTCCTGGAAGGCTTCCCCGGGGCGCGGGTCCTGCGCATCATTGGACGCATGGCAGAAACGGGATGAGCAGGACCCGCGCCATGCCGGGAATGGCGACCGCAATGCCTTGTAGTGCTCAGGGTGCGACCGAGAAGGTCGCAGGCCGGTTCAGGGAGCCGTGATTGAAATCGCCCAGCAGTACGTCCTCGTTGGTATCGCGGGCATGCACGATCCAGGAATACAGGCCACCCGGTTCGAGCAGGCCTTCCGGTAACAGAAGCTCGGGTCGGTCGAGCAGTTTCGAGGTGTGTATCAGCTTGCCTTCATCCCACAGGTCGCGGATAAACACCTGGTAGAAACCGGCGCCGGGAGCGGGGTCCCAGCTGAGCGAGCGGGGCATGGGGACCTCCGACTCGTTGGCCGGGACCTGCCCGCTGATCTGCTGCATCCTCGTCAGCTTTACAAAATCACGTGCACTGTATTCGCTGCCATCGGCCAGCGTGACGCGCGCCGAGTACCAGCCGTTCCCCGCGCCTGCCGGCACATCGACCTGGTTGATGAAAACCCGTTTTTCCGGCGCGTCCTTTTTCTCGATCGTGCGGTAGCGGCCCAGGTCCAGCTCGGCCAGTGGCTCGTTTTCCGGCGTGAACACCTCGATGCGCCTGACCAGGCTGAAATCGACCGTGGAGAACAGGATCATGAAAAAGGTTGGCCGGTCGGGCCAGTTGCAGACATGGATATCGAAGAACCCGGCATCGGTGTAGTGCGGATCGCTGGCCCGCTGGTCCTGCTTTTCATCAGCCTGCAGGAGCGGCGCGCACAGCAGGCATGCCAGCAGTGACACGCTACGCAAGTTCATGGTCATTTCACGGGTTCCTCGTGCGTGCTTTCGGTGGCCGTATCCCCGCTGCCGGTCCCGGAGCCGGCAGCTGCTGCGGGCGCCCTGAGGTTGGCTTCCCGCAGGCGCATGGACAGCGAACGCAGCATGCCGATGCTGATCTCCGGGTAACTCAGTATGAGGCCGCGCAGGCGTGATTTCTCCAGCGTCAGCACCACCGCGTCCTGCAGGACGTGCGCGGTTGCCGAGCGTGGCATGTCATCGAGCAGGTTCATCTCGCCGAAACAGTCGCCCGGGCCGAAGGTCGCAATAAAGTGCCTGCTTTTCGGGTCCGGATCGATGGATATGCCCACCTTGCCGGATACCAGCAGGTAGAGGTGGTCTCCCTGGTCGTTGATTTCAAAGATACGGTCTCCGGCAAAAAACTGCACCTGCTCCAGGGAGCCGGCGACATGGCGCAGGTCGTCGGTCGACACCATGGAGAATATCTGGGAATGCTTGAGCAGCAACAGGCGCTTGAACAGGTCAGACACGGGCGCCTCCGGCATTCGCCTGCTGCACGAAATAGGCGGCGCACTGCTGCAGCCATTCGTCCGGATGCCCGGTGCACCAGTCAACGACATCCCGGACGGTCTTCATTTCCGATCCCTGAGGTACCTGCGAGCGGTCGTGCAGCCGGGATAGTATCCGTGACAGGTTCTTGATGACGCCGCTTCCCTCAAGGTTGTCGAGTGCCTCGATGGCGTTCTCGATGTGGCGCTGGTCGCCACTCGCGAATCCGGCGCGGATGATGTTCATGGTACCTTCCTCGTGCAGCGGCTCAAGAGCCAGCAGTGCCAGCTGCAGGGTCTGTTCGAGGCGTTCCCGGAGCACCAGTTTCATCAGTGAGCCGGCATCCGGGTTGCCGTCGTGTGCGGCGTCCAGCGTTGCTATCGCGTCCTGCAGCCGGGTTGCCTCCTCTGCCTTGGTTTGCGCCAGCTGCTCGCAATCTGTTTTCGACAGGCCGGATTTTACCACTGACTCGAGCAGCGCCAGCTGGCCGCGCAGCGGTGCCGCGTTTTCCAGGATCAGGGCAAGTACCGAGGCAGTGAAGTCGGTGCTGATCGCCTGCAGGGACGTGATAGCGGCCTGCCGCACCTGCGGATGGCTGTCAGAAACGGCGCGCAGGATGAGCGGCACAGGGGAGAAGTCTCCCTCGAGGTGCAGGCAGGCGGCTGCCGCGGTACGGATCTCCGGGCTGTCATCCGACAGTGCCTGCAGTAACGCCGGGTACACATCCCCGGGAAGCCTGCCCTCCCAGTGACTGAGTCCGGTCAGTGTACAGAGGCGTGCGTCGCTGGCATCGGTGGCCAGCAGGCGTGCGAAGCTTGCCCGGTAGGTGGCCTGCAGCTGTTCGCGTTGTTGCGCTGCTACCAGCGGCAGGTCGGGCACCAGGGCGAAGGCCGCCTTGCAGGCGCCGGCCTCGTCCTCGATCAGCGCGAGCCATGTCGGTACCAGGTGGTCGGTATTTAGCGCCGCCGCTGCCGGCTGATGCAGGCAGTAATGGATGCCCGCCGCACGCAGCCTCGGGTTGGGATGCTCGAGCAGTGCCAGGGCGCGGTCCAGGTAGCCCGCATCCTGCTGCCTGGCCAGCTGCCGGATGACGGTTGCCTGGAAATGCGCATCCCCCCTGCCGGCAAGGGCGTACAAGCTGTCACGCTGCCGGCCCAGGTCGATGTCGCCCAGCACCCCCAGCAGCTGGTCTGCCGTGGCAGTATCCGCCGCGTCGATCCTTGCGAGCACGTGTTCTGCTGCCTGTTCCGGGAAGGAACTGACCAGTACCCGGGCAAAGGCTATGGCAACCTCCGGATCCTCATGGTTGAGTCCCTGCAAGATCTCGTCGAGCACTTCACTGCCTGCACCGCTCAGTTCCGAGTACAGTCGCTCATCGGGCAGGAACAAGCGCTCCCGGAGTGTTCGTATCAGGGTGCCCTCGTAGGCCCGGTTCATGTTGCGGTTGAAGTGCAGGTAGAGCAGGGCGGCGCCGATTCCCGGCAGCAGGAAATATTCCGGACTGTCCATTCTCTGCATCAGCAACAGCAGCAGGCCGCAGGCAAACAGTGCGGAGGGCAGCACGATGGCGACCGAGATGGCCCGGGCGCGTCCCTGTATGTATGCAGGGACAACGTTGTAGAACAGCGTCCTGACCGGGTTCCTGAAGGCAGGCATGATGGCGTCCTTGTTGAAGCTGCCAAACAGGGCGGCGGGCAGGGTGAAACTGACGGTGAGACTCGACAATGCCGCAATGGTGGTGAGCGGGAACAGCAGGTTGATGCGACGCACACCGTAACGCCTGATCGCGCGGTTGGTGATGAATATCTGTGTCAGCAGGGCAATGCTGCTGGTCGCCGCGGTGAGTATGCCGTAGAAGGCGGCCAGCTCGGCCTCGGTCTCGAAGGTTTTTGTATACACCCGGTGCGTGCTGTAACAGAGGATGTAGAACGCCGCGACCATGAAGAACAGTGCAAACGCGCCCGACCGCAGCAGGTCGGAGGACCAGCTGTAACGGATTCCCTGCCTTATCTGGCTGGTACATTCCCGGATTATCCGGCTGCCGCGGTGGGGTGGTCGGAAATGCGTGGAGGGTCCTGTCTGCGCGTGCCAGTACACGATCAGCACAACGCCAGCCACCAGCAGGGTGCACCACACGATCAGCATGTTCTGGGCCCCCAGCACCGGTACCGCGGTGGCCAGCAGCAGTCCGCCGAGAATCACGCCGATCTGGGAGCCGGCGTACACCAGCGGGGCGAGCCGTTTTGCCTGCATGGTCGTCATGTTCTGACCCATGTAGAGCGCGGCGTGTACCAGCAGGATCTCGGAGGCGATCTCGTAGATGAGGTAGTAGACCGGGTAGATCGTCGAGTCGGTCGAGCGCGTCATCACGATCCAGCTGGCAAACACCAGCAGGGTCAGGATGCTGAAGATGACACGGAAGAATTTTTCGGCGAGCACCCGGTCTGCAAACGCCGTATAGACCAGGCTGACCACGGCCAGCATCAGGCTCTGGATCATGTACATGACCGGCAGGAACTCGATGCCGAGGCGTTTCAGGAACAGCGCATCCGCCGTACCCCTGCCGATCGCCATGCCGGCACCGATCAGCAGAAAGACGGACAGGAAGTAGGCCACCTTGGCGGTTTCCCCCTCCCGGATCAGCAACTGTTTCTGCAATCCTTCCAGCATGAATCCCTTGTTGCCGTTGCCGGCCATTGCCCCCAAATACAGAAATTATTTTTTTATATCAGCAGGATATAAGCCGACCGGGCGCGGGGTCGGGCGCGAGCGGTCTCCCGGGGCTGCCTTGCAGCAGGCTGCCTGCGATGCGACGGCCATGCAGCGACCCCGCCGTGCCCGCCACACCCGTGCACGGCAGGCGGCTGGTTGCTCCTGAAGCATTTGATTTTAATTGTTTTTACTATACCTGAGTCGCGCAGACCCGGGGGCATTTTTATCAGCTCAGGCGGTGTGTGGTCTTGAACAGCCGGCTTGCGAGGATCCGGTTCAGGTTTCTGAATACCTTCGTCGCGATGTACGGGTAGTAGCGGCTCAGGCGCTCCAGGTTCTGCTGGGTCAGGACCAGCAGGCGGCTGTCTTCCAGGGTATCGANNATCACGTCACCGCGCGTGTGTGTCGATACCTCGACCGGCCCGTGTTCGCCCTCGATGGTGGTGCCGAGCCGGCCGTCGATCACCACGTACATCTCCCGGCCCTGTTCGCCCTCCCGGATGATGCGCTGTCCGGCCGGGACATTCACCACGCGTGACATGAGGGCAACGATCCTGGCCTGTGACTTGCGCAGTCCTTTCAGCAGCGGGATCGATTGCTGCGGGTTTTCCCCCAGGTCCAGTGTCAGGACATCCCACAGGGTGGTGATGCGGACGCTCGAGCACAGCGCGGGCGTCAGCACGAAGTCACTCAGCCAGGCAACGGCCAGGGCATAGGAGGACATGATGCCGACCTGGGCCTGCATGCTGAGGTCACTGCTCGTCAGCACCAGGAAGCCGAGGCACAGCCCGATGGACGTGGTCGTGACCGGCCGGCCAACGCTCTTGAGCGCGGCAATGGTGGCCTTCTTGTCATCGGCAAAACGCTTGACCTCGCGGTTGAAGCGCGCGAAATAATGGATGGTGTCATCAATCGCGATACCCAGCACCATGGGCGCGATCAGGCTGGTGCTGGGATTCAGGCTGATGCCGAAAAAACCCAGCGATCCGAAGTAGACGACAACCGGTACGATGTTCGGAATCAGGGCGACGAACCCGATGCGCAGGGACATGAACATCAGGGACAGTATGCCGTACACGATCACCAGTGCCAGGCCGACGCTTTTTGCCTGGCCGACGATGATGTCAGACAGTGCCTCGTTGATTACCACCGGGTTCCCGGTGACCCTGGCAGTGATATGTTCCGGCAGTGCCGCCAGCCTGTCGTTGATGCGGGCGATGAGTTCCGACATGGCGCGGGAGTCGGTGGCATTCGAACGCAACACGATGTTGGTTGTCTGGAAGCGTCCGTCGACGATCCGGTCCAGTTCATCGCCGGAACCCAGGAACAGCAACTGCGTGACCACGGCCCGGCTGTCCGGGATAGTGAAGAATGCCGGGTCGTTTTCGTGCAGGGCCTGGTTGATCAGCATCAGGTAATCGGCGAGCGATGAGCTGCCGCCGATTTCAGGCTGGCTGTGCATCCAGGCCTGCAGTTCGCGGATGAGCGCTAGGTTCTCGGGTTGCTTGAAGGTCTCCGGGTAGCTTCCCTCGAGTACCACATACAGGGGGTAGCTGCCGCCGAGTTTTTCATTCACCACGTTGAAGGCGGTACGGACCTCCGAGTCCGCGGGGAAACTGGACAGGAAATCCGTACTCACCTGGATCCTGGATATGCCGAACAGGGCCAGCGCAACCAGCATGCCTGACAGGATGAAGATGGTCTTGCGCTGCTTGAGGTCAAACAGGGCAATCCGGTCCACCAGCCGGTCATAGGACTTGCTGCCCGCACCATTCTCGCCGCCGGGCCACCTCATGAAGCCATGGTCGAGAAACTTGAGCAGCGCCGGCGTGAAGGTGACAGACAGCACCGTGATCAGCAGGACACCGATGACAGACAGGATGCCGAAAGTTTTCACAGCATCAATCGGGTTGATCATCAGCGCGGCAAAGCCGGCCACGGTGGTCACGCCGGTCAGCAGCACCGGCATCATGACATGTTGCAGTGTCTGGCTGACCAGTTCGGCCCGGTCCCCGGTCTCCTGCCGGTGCCGGTGGTAGGCGGAAACCACGTGCACGGAATAGGTCAGGCCGAGGATCATCAGCAAGGGGGGCACCAGTACCGAGATCATGTTGAGCGAATAGCCCAGTACCGAAATGATGCCGAGTGTAATGGAAACACCGGCGGCAACCGTGAGCAGCGGTACCACTACACCCAGCACACTACGAAACGACAGCGCGAGGACAACGGCCAGGATGACAGTGATCAGTGGCGGCAACCAGATCAGGTCATGGATCAGTATCCTGATAATGGCGACCTTGAAATGGGGTGCGCCGGTCAGCCAGACCCTGTTTTCACCTTTCTCCTCCTCGACGATGGACACAATACGGTCGTGGACGCTGCCCTGTATCAGGGCCTGGTCGGATATGTCGCTGAAGTACACGATCAGCGCCGTTGCATCTCCGTTCGCCGATACCAGGCTGCCTGCATAAAGCGGGTTGGCCAGCACGCGCTGCCTGATATCAGCAACCTGCTCCGGGCTTCCCGTGAAGTGCTCGATAAACGGCGCGATATCGAGTGCATCGTCGACACTGCGGACATCGGGCGCATTACTCAGCGACAGCACATGGTGAACATGCCCGATATCACTGATGCGCTGTGTCATGCGCTGGATGCGCTGCAGGGTATCGGCCGTGAAGACGTCGTCCGAGGTCAGGGTAATGACCAGCGTCTCGTCGGAACCGAATAATTCGCGTACCTGATCGTAGAACTGTTTTGCCGGGCTGTCCTCGGACAGCAGGCGGTCGGTGGACGGGTCGATCTCCAGTTTCAGCCTGCCGGTGTTGAGATCGACGATGGTAGTAACCGAAAACAGCACCAGTGCCGCGACCAGCAGCAGGATGAGACCTGTAGAACGCGATATCAGGTCCGAGAATTTTTCCAGCAACCACATGGTCAGGGCGAAATATCCGGTATTTCAGCCTGCTTCAGTTGTGATGCGTCGAACAGCGATTCCGGCAGTTCCACGCCGTGTGTCACGTCGTTGATTTTCAGAGTGGTCTGCGTCTTGTCCCTGAGATCTTTCATGACCAGCTCGGATGGATACCAGATCCCGTCGTTGTGATGCAGGCTGGCGGGATCGATCGTCAGTTGCTTGCGCAGCTCGCCGTTCTTCCCGAACAGGTCGGACCTGAGGATGACGCAGGAATCCTTGTCGATATAGCTGGTAATCTTCTCGTAGCCGGACTCTTCGGCGGGGCGGCTGGTCAGGACATAGACCTGCCGCCCGTCCAGTGTCTCGTCCGGCTGCCGTTCTGCCTGCAGGTCGGCCAGCACGCCGTGCAGGCGTTCGAAATCCTCGTATGAGAAATCGGTCCCCATGACGGAACTGGATATGTTCCTGGAGGTGATGCGGCGCACCTTGAACAGCCCCGGTATGTAGATGTACATCTCGTTCTGGGGCTGGTTCTGCACGATCAGGAAACGCGCCCCGCGCACATCAACCGGCTCGCTGAAATGCATCATGACCCGGAACTTGTCATCGGCTTGGCGTTTCACGAAGACATTGGCCTGCATGACCGATTCGTAATGGCCCCGGTCCCGTGCGCGCAGTTCGATCGACTGCACCAGGCTTGCCTCGGGCAGGTTCTGCCTCATGCACTGCTCGATCTCGGCGGGGATTTCGATGGCCTGGCAGGTCAGCGTCCAGGCGAGCAGGGCGGGCAGCAGGAGAAGGCGCATAGGTCTATGGTGCAAACGAGTACCGGTGCCGCCAAGGTTAGAGCATCTCCCCGATATGTCAATGAGTTGCCAGACATTTTGGCGGCTGGCATGCCGGGTGAAGGGAACATCCGACTGCCAGGCATGGTGCCCGTGAACGGCGCGCGGATGCCGTCTCGAGGCTGCCGCGGGGGGCGGCCCGCGGGCCGGATGCCGCGCGTCTCGGGAGTTGCTGGGCAGTGACTTCAGCCTGCCAGGAAAATCCAGCCCGCGGCGACCACCACCTCGATGAGGATCTGCTTGAGCCCGATCGCTGGCGGATGTTCCGGTTCAGCCCGTGCCGTTTCCGCAGCCATTGCCGTTTGCCTTCCCCGGTCGATGATTTGTGATTCGCTGGCTAATGTATATACTAATACAGTATGAAGTATATTAATTGTATATACAGCTATAAGACAAGCAAACAGGCCATGGCTAGACCTGTTACAACGTCGGGATCCCGGTTCGATGCCTAAAGACCAGATCCTCAATGTGCGCATCGATCCCGAGCTGAAGCAGCAGGCCAGGAAACTGGCCGAGCAAGACAGTCGTACCCTGTCCAACTGGGTCATCTGGCTGATACGCCGGGAACTGCGCCGGGCGCAAGAGAAGGGCCACTGAACCGCGCGTCATGGCCAGGCCTTCAGGCCTTGCCGGCTGCGTTCACGGCGTGCCCGAGATGCAGCAGGATGCGCGCGATGTGCTGGCTGACGCGCACCATCCAGCGGATACCCTGCAGGCGACTCGTCGATTCCGGAACCGACAGCTCGCCACGCGCTGTTTCCGTTACCACCACGGTTCGCAGCGGTTCTCTCTGTGACTCGATCTCGGCGCTGGTACGGGCCGCCATCAGCTGTGCGCCATGCCAGTTGTTGGTGCTGATATCAGCCAGTATTGCGTCGATATCGCCGGTAAGCCGCTTGTGCAAGTCGGCAAGCAGCGGGGTCCTGCGCACCGTCACGGCACGCTCCTCCTCCTCCTCGCAACGCTCGTGCAGGCGCTGCATGTGGTCCAGCGCATGCAGCAGGGCCAGCAACCGTTCATGATCGCTGCCATGGCTGGTATCGAGGTGAATGCTGTCAAGATAGGCCTCGATACTGTCCAGTGCCTGCTGCAGCCTGGCGAGATCGATGCGCTGGGCGGAACTCTCGTGCAGGATGGCATAGACGTGGCCCAGCAGCACCGACAGGATCGCGGTGATGGCTGACTGTGCAGCATCCAGTGCCAGGCGCGGCGTATCCAGCAGGCTGTTGTCCAGTTCCACCGACCAGGCGGGTTCGCGACCGGGGACCATTGCAACCAGCAGGCTGGCAAACTGGCGCGTGAATGGCAGCACGATGATCACGCCCAGGATATTGAACGTCGTGTGAAAGGCCACCAGCGCTGTCTCGCCCTGTTCCGCCAGCAGGCCCGGTGCCAGTGCTTCCCATGCCGTCACATAGGGCGTGATCAGCAGCAGGGCAAACACGCCGGTGAACAGGTTGTAGACGACATGCGAAAAACCGGTACGGCGGGCGCCGGTCGTGCCACCGAGCGCGGCCAGCGCGGCGGTAACCGTGGTGCCGACATCCATGCCGATGACCAGCGCGGCAGCCTGGTGGAAGCTGATCATGTCCGCATAGAGCAGGGTCAGCGCAGTGGCGACGCCGGCACTCGAGGACTGGGTAATGACCGTTGCCAGGATGCCCAGCCCGACCAGCTGCAGGCGGCCGGCAAGCGTATCGGCCGGTAGCGACGCGGGGGAAATCACGCCCTCGAAGGCGCTCATTCCCTGCTGCAGGTATTCGATGCCGACGAAGATCAGGCCAAACCCTGCCATGGTGTAGCCCAGGGCGGCGATACGGCCGCCTGCGAACAGCTTGAGGATGGCGCCGACCAGGATCAGCGGCAGCATCAAGGTGCCGATTTTCAGCTTGAAACCGAGCAGGGCCACCAGCCAGCCCGTGATCGTGGTGCCGATATTGGCACCGAAAATGATGCCCAGTGCCGCGGGGAAGGTCAGCAGGCCGGCACCGACAAACCCGACCGCGGCGACCGTGGTCGCACTGGATGACTGCAGCAGTGCGGTCGTCATGGCACCGGTTACGGCACCGGATAGCGGGCTGCGGGTGAAGTGAATCAGCATGCGCCGCATGGCATTGCCGGCCAGTGTGCGCAGACCTTCCTGCAGGATGACCATGCCCAGCAAGAACAGCCCCAGGCCGCCGAATGACAGGATCAGCTGGTCAAGGCTGGCGTTCATGCCGGCTGTGGCAGGGTTTCCCTGAGCCAGTGGCGAAAAACTTTCGGTTTGTCACGGTAAAGCCCTGCGGCGAGGTCCAGTGCCGCGGACAGCAGTTCGGTCCTGCGACTTTCAGCCAGTGCAAGCAGCAGTTGTCTACGCCTGTGCCCGGGGCACAACTGCGGCTTATCGGTAATGGCTGTCACCAGCATGGCAATATCATGGTCGCTGCCGAGGATATCTTCCAGCTCGCAGAACCTGTCGGCGATAGGACTGATCGCGCCGGCATTCAGGCCAGAGACGAAGTTAAGCTGGTAACAGAGATATTTGGCCTGCTTGCGCAGGGCGTGTGCATTCCCGGTGTCGGGAGTTTCCTGCAGCACCGCACAGGCACTGCGTCCGCGCCGGTAACATGCGGTCAGTCCGGCAATGACCGTGTCGAGGGTTATCGAATCAGTACCGGTTTGGTCAAGCACGGTGCGGATATCGTTCATTGTTTCGGACAGGGTGACAGGGATGTCGTGTCCCGGCGCCTCAGCGCAGCCGGTCTCGATCTGTCGCAGCAGGCATTCACGCACAGGCGACATGGCGGATGCCTGCAGCAGCGGGCCGAAATGCCGGGAAATGCTGTCGAGGGTATCCAGCATGACCTTGTTGTCTCGCCGTGTGGACAGCTCACGTGCAAGCGTGCGGATGTGCTGGTCGAGTTCGCGGTATGCTGCCGCGGGGAGTCCCGGCCGGGCCATCCTCAGCATGGCACGCATCCTCTTGCAGGACTTGCGGACTTTATGGATGTTCTTGTCCGGCAGCGGGGCAGCGGTTGCCAGTTGCTCCGCGATATCCTGCAGCAATCGTTCGATGACCTGCCGTGTAGCGGTAGCCGGTGATTCAGTTGCAGGCAGGGTATATCTCATCTGTGTTTCGTTTTCTCAGGTAACTGCAGGTATGCTAGAACCTGCCTCATGATACCCCGCGGTCGCGGACGTGGCGATGTTGGCCGCTGGCACGACGCGGCGAGCAGCGCGGCACGCGCGCTATCATGGGACAGGTTCTGCCTGTGTATCAGCTACCGGATGATGCTATAACAGCTGCTGGCCGGGTTGCCATCTTGTGCCGGGAACCCGGCCGGGGGCGGAAGTGATGTCGGGACCGTAACGGGGTAGATATGTTTGAGCCTGCAGAGGTCGGCAGCAAGGTCGGCAAAAAGGAATACGCTGAGAGGGTGGACGATCTGCGGATCGAGCTGATCAATGCCCAGTACGATCTGCGCCTGGCCGATTTCTCGGTCCTTGTTCTCGTCGCGGGAGATGACCGGATTGCCGTCAACGAATCGGTCGACCTGCTGCAGAGCTGGATGGATGCGCGCTTTATCAACACCTGTGTATTCGGGCGTCCCTCGGACGAGGAGCGTGAGCGACCGCGTTTCTGGCGTTACTGGCGCAGCCTTCCGCCGCATGGGCGTATCGGTCTGTTTCTGGGTGGCTGGGCAATGAACACCCTGGCCGAGAGATTGCGTGGCAATATCGGCAAGGCCCGCTTCGAGGACCGCATTCGCCATGAACGGAGCTTCGAACAGAGCCTTGCGGTTAATGGAACGCTGATATTGAAGTACTGGCTGCACCTGCCGCCCGACAGGAGTGGGAAGCGTCTTGCGGACTATCACGACACGCCTGCCTGGAAGTGGCGACTGCAGGAGATTGACCGGGACATCTATAAAAAGCACGAACGTTTCGTCAAACATTCCGCTCACTATATCCGTGAGACGGACGGCCCCGGCTCGCAGTGGAACATCATCGAGTCAACAGATGCCCGTTACCGTAATCTTGCCCTGTGCGAATCCCTGCTGGGAGCGCTGCGCAAGCGTCTCGACAGGATGCCCGCACAGGCCGTCACCCGCGATCATTCCCCGGCGTTTTCTGTCGGCGGTGATGTGCTGGGTTCGGTCGACCTGGACAGCAGCCTTTCCTACGAAGAGTACAAGGCCCGGCAGAAGGAACTCCAGGACCGGCTGGGCCGGCTGGTTGTCACTGCACGCGAGGCTGGCCAGTCAACAGTGCTGCTGTTCGAAGGCTGGGATGCGGCCGGCAAGGGAGGCGTGATACGCCGCCTGACCCGCTCCATGGCAGCATGCGACTACCGTGTCGTTCCTGTGCTGGCTCCGACGGACGAGGAACTGGCGCATCACTACCTGTGGCGGTTCTGGCGCCAGCTGCCGCGTGCCGGCAACATGCTGATCTTCGACCGCAGCTGGTACGGGCGGGTACTGGTGGAGCGCGTGGAAGGGTTTGCCAGCGAAGAGGAATGGAGTCGTGCCTACGGTGAACTCAACGATTTCGAGGAGCAGCTCCTCGATCACGGGATACCGGTGGTCAAGTTCTGGCTGCACATCGACCAGGATGAACAGCTGCGTCGTTTCAGGGCACGCGAGACAACACCCTACAAGAAATATAAAATCACCGATGAGGACTACCGGAACCGCGGTAAATGGGGCGCCTATAACGAGGCTGTGAACGAGATGGTGGCACGTACCAGTACTGAATATGCCCCCTGGCACCTGGTGCCGGCCAATGACAAGCGCTATGCGCGGATCGCGGTCATGGAGCAGGTGTGTGAAAGCCTGGAGAAGATTCTGGAAAAACGGAGTATTGAATGAAAGACAAGATGAAGGGTCGCCGCAAGAAGGCGGCCGGGACGAGCATGGCGCAGACAGCCGACCGGCACCGGCTGTATGAACTGTCGGTGCAGGACCCGGAACACGAATGCAGCTTTATCAGCAAGACGTTCCGCAAGCTGCGCCAGCGTGAGGCACATGTCCTGCGCGAGGACTTCTGCGGCACTGCCGCGGTGTGCTGCGAGTGGGTGAAACGCGACAGTACCAATGTGGCAACCGGTGTTGACCTGGACCCGGAAGTGCTGGCCTGGAGCCGGGATCATAAACTGTCGTCACTCTCGGCAGACGAACGGATGCGCCTGCGTCTGGTGGAACAGGATGTCCGCCAGGTGAATACGGAACGGCCCGCCGACCTGGTACTGGCAATGAATTTCAGCTACCAGGTGTTCAAGACGCGTGATTTGCTGGGCAGCTACTTCCGGTCCGTACTGGACGGGCTGGCCGATGACGGCGTGTTTATCATGGATGTGCTGGGCGGCTATGAGGTGATCCAGGAAACCAGCGAAAAGACCAAGCACAAGGGTTTCCAGTATATCTGGGAGCATGCACGCTACAACCCGATCAACGGCGACCTGCTGTGCCATATCCATTTCCGCTTCCCCGATGGTTCAAAGCTGAAGAAGGCGTTTACCTATGACTGGCGACTGTGGACCCTGCCGGAGCTGCGGGAGTTGCTTGCGGAAGCCGGTTTCAGCAAGAGCACGGTCTACTGGGAAGACGTGGACGAAGAGACCGGCGAGGGCGCGGGNNTCGGTGACGCAGACCCGACCTGGATCTGTTTCCTGGTGGCAGAAAAGTGAATCATGCCGCTGGAGGTCGAACGCAAGTTCCTCGTTAACGGAACCGGCTGGCGGGAGGGCCGCGCTACCCGTATCCGGCAGGGTTACCTGACGACCGATCCGGCACGCAGCGTGCGCGTACGGCTTGCCGGCGATCGGGCCTGGCTGACCATCAAGGGTGCGGCTGATGGCGCCACGCGGGCGGAGTATGAATACCCCATCCCGGCAGGGCAGGCAGCCGAGTTGCTGGACAACTTGTGTTTAGTGCCGCTGATTGAGAAGATTCGCTACCGTGTTGAACACGCCGGCCTGCTCTGGGAGGTTGACGAGTTCCTGGGCGAGAATGAGGGCCTGGTACTCGCTGAAGTCGAACTTTCCGACCCCGGGCAGGCAGTGGAAATGCCGGACTGGGTTGGCGCGGAGGTAACCGGCGATGAGCGCTACTACAACCAGACCCTGGCAGTCCGCCCCTACCGTGCCTGGTCATCCGGCTGAGGGTGTGCCTGGTACCCTGTCACGAGCGGTATTTCCAGGGTCACGGTTGCTCGATAAACTCCTGTAAACCCGTGTTTGCGGCCTGCATGCGCCTGGCAGTCCTGCCAGGGTGGTCGGCTTCAGAAGCCGGGCGTTCAGCCGAAATCAATAGTCTCTAAAAGGGATTTTGCCATGCGTGAACTGAATACTGCGAAAATCGGCGTCATTGGCCTCGGCTATGTCGGTCTGCCGCTGGCGATCGAGCTGGGCAAGCGCTATCCAACCGTCGGCCTGGACGTGAAGCAGGAACGCATCGACGAACTGAAGGCCGGTACCGATTCCACCCTGGAGGTCAGCAGCGAGGAACTGGCCGCTTCCCCGCAGCTGTCCTATACCAGCAACCCGGACGATCTGGCTGACTGCAACACCTACATCGTGACTGTGCCGACACCGATCGACGACCACAAGCGCCCGGACCTGATGCTGCTGCAGAAGGCGAGCCGGACCGTGGGGCGGTTACTCGGCAGGGGCGACGTGGTGATCTATGAATCGACGGTCTACCCGGGCGCAACCGAGGAGGTCTGTGTGCCGCTGCTGGAGGCCGAGTCCGGGCTGACCTTCAACCGTGACTTTTTTGCCGGCTACAGCCCGGAGCGGATCAACCCGGGCGACAAGCAACACCGCATCACCAACATCCTGAAAGTGACCTCCGGTTCCACGCCGGAGGCTGCCGATTACGTGGATGCACTCTACAGCAGCATTA
>JABAHR010012097.1_pt1 | contig 18151 bp, 15 predicted proteins | sample 7062101 | NCBI WGS metagenome assembly JABAHR01 (sample SAMN14534553, study PRJNA622989) | marine sediment metagenome | biome: marine biome [ENVO:00000428]; feature: marine pelagic biome [ENVO:01000023]; material: deep marine sediment [ENVO:00002113] | place: India: Gulf of Kutch | collected... | reverse complement strand
AAGCAGATGATTGAGGAGAATCGCAGACAGAATGAACTGTTGATGCAGAAGATAGAGGCGATGGAAGCTGAGAAGGCAGCAACTCAGGTGCAAGTTGAGGAAATTGCAACCAAGCAGGAGGATACAGATCTTAAAGTCGATGGTTTCATGAGTTTCTTTGATGCCATTGATATAGGTTTCTACGTAGACACAACGTATCAGTATGTATTTGACCGTGGTTCTACCAGTGATCTGCAGTTGAGATCACTTTATCCTGACAACGAGCAGTTTGCTATTAACGCATTCACCTTGTCGGTATCCAAGACTCCGACACTTGAAGGAGGCGTTATGGACCTTATAGGATTTAGAGCTGACATTCTGTTTGGAGAACAGGCGAATCTTCTTGCTTCAAGTGGTTTAGACAGTGATGTAGTGGATCCATATCAGGCATACCTGCAGTTCTTGGCACCTGTAGGAAACGGAATCAACGTTTACGCCGGTAGGTTCGTAACACTTGCCGGATATGAGGTTATTGAGGCTAAAGACAATCCTAATATCACTCGTTCTATTCTATTTGGGTTTGCAATACCATTTACACATACAGGTGTAAGGGCAGATTATACAGCAGGTCCTATAACCTTCACAGGCGGTCTTAACAACGGATGGGACCAGGTTGATTCAGAAAACGGAAACGTTACAATCGAGAGTCAGCTTGCATTCAGCCACTCAGGTGGAATCATTAGCGATATGTGGATTGGGGTAACTGGTTACTTCGGTAGAGAGCTTGGCGATCTAGGATTTGATGAAACAAATGGTTGGCGTGAGCTTATTACCGCGGTTGGTACAGTTACTTTTAATGACTGGCTAACTTTCATTGTTGATGCTGACTTTGGTTGGCAGCAAGATGTTATTTTCAATGAGCTAGGAAGTGAAGAAGGTGTATCATGGTGGGGTATCGCGGGTTATATCGTTGCTGATGTTCATCCTGCTATCACCCTCTCTCTAAGGGGAGAGTATTTTGATGACGGGGATGGATTCAGAACCGGTCTTGCCCAGAATGTTTTCGAAATCACACCTACAATATCCGTCAAACCGTTTAAAGGTCTTATTGCTGGAAACAGATTCGTTGACAACTTTGAGGCCAGAGCGGAGTTCAGGTGGGACCACTCAGACGAGAGGTTCTTTGAGACAGAAGATGGTGGACTTGAGAAAGACCAGTACGGTGTAATGGGACAGCTGTTGTACTGGATAGATTTATAAAAACAAGATTTTAAAAACATAAAGAGGACTCTAATAGCCAGAGTCCTCATCTCTCCATATCTCCTTTGTGTGGGCGGGGGGAGGACGGCTCCAAGGGCTGAAGCTGTTCTCCCTTTTGTCTTATACAAAGGGGATTTAATACTAAATATGAAATAAGTTTTAAAGGAGGAAAGGGAGCTTAGGTATCTATCTGCCTGAGCTCCCTTTTGTTTATGTTTATTTCAAGTAATTAAGGGGTATCTACAATTGTGAAAACATCTGTATACCATCGCCATCAAAATCTTGATCCGAAACAAATACTATAGCTGAGCCGTTTAGATTAGTGCTAGCCGATCTTGTATCACTATCTACAGTGTCTGTTATCTGAGTATAGTTACACTCAAAATCTTGGGAGTAAACAGCTTCTGAAACTAGAACCACTACAAATAAAACTATTATTAGTGATCTCAATATATTTTGAATTTTGATGCTACATCTCCTTTAAAATTAGATTTTGAAAGTGAGTAACATTTCATAGGAAATAGGTTCATAAAAAGAAAGAAATAGATTTTAGTACTCTTGCGTATAATTTGTATTTAGGTAGAATAAAATCCGCTTTTTAATGCATACCTTGATACATCATTAACAAAGCATTTATTCATCCAACTTTCTTTATGCCCGGATAGCTCAGTCGGTAGAGCAGAGGACTGAAAATCCTCGTGTCGGCAGTTCGATTCTGTCTCCGGGCATACTGCTTTACTTAGATCAAAATTTTTTCTCATAACAAGCTATAATAATTCTTGTTTATTTCTCTTAATTATTATGATTTTTTTCAAAAATAGTGTTGCTATTGAGTGGAATTGTAATGTAAACTTTTCAACAATAGGATTATTTTATTTGGGGTTAGAGAATAATAATAACTGGAGGTATTAATATATGAGGTTCGGTGATTATTTAAAGAGCAAGAGGAAACAAAGAAATATTACCCAAGAAGAACTTGCTCGCAGCCTAGAAGTATCTAGTGTATTTATACATCAACTTGAGACAGGAAAAGTTGATGCTCCATGTATGGATAGGTGTCATCAGATGGCCACCATTCTAGAGATAGAAATTGAAGAGCTCTGGAATGTTGCCAAGAAGGAGCGCCTAAAAAGATTTATGGAAAAAGAGGATATCGAACAAGATAGTTTCGAAGTCCTAACGGATGCCGAGAAGGCGTTGATCAATCTTTATAGAAGCCTTGATAGTGATATGAGGCGGGATTTTGGTGGAATGATATTTATGTTGTTAAGACATACAAAAGACCAAGGAGTTCAGGAGATACTCGAAGAGTTCATGAAAAAATGCGCTTAATGAATAATTTGTCTTTTATATTAAAAGCAATCGGTGTAGAGATCTGTATTCTAGCTCTCATTGGATTGGTATTTCTTTTTCAGTTCAATAGCGCAAAAACAGAGTTTGTCTCTAAAACAAGAGCCATATCAGAGACTATTGGTGATTTGGCAATAGATTTTTATACCGAAGAGGGTATTGAGCCTACCAGTGGAGACTTCTATATGTTTTTAGATAAAACAATTGGTAGGAAGAAACTGTTCAATACCTTTGAGATATCTCCAAAGTTCTTCAGCGTAGTTTTTAACAACGAAGGTTTGATATCAGGTGAATATGATCTGGAGCAAGGCTACTCGGTTACTGATTCAAACGGGATATTATCAGTATTGGTTCCGTTCTCAGGATCAGGAAATGAGCAGAGTGAGTATTTAGGAATTGTTAAAATTGACTCTGACACCGGGGCAATTTTGAAAAAAGTATTTGCCGACAATTATCTCCTATATGCTGCTATGTTGATAGTACTAAATAACCAAGCCTTCATTTTCTATCTCTTAATGAGAAGAAAGAGAGAAGTGGTCTTTGAAAAAGGATATTTAAAAGAGCATTCAATTGGAGCACTTAAAATTATGCACAAAGTTCTGGGCGATATAATCGAAGATCATCAGAGCGAATTTGAACCGGATGATCCTAAGAAGAAAGCCCAGGAAGAAGATAAAAATGTTATCTCAATATCTGATTTAGCAGATAAGAGGAAAGGATGAAGAAATACGTTTTAATATTTCTAGCTATTATGCTATTTGCGTGGGGATGCGACTCTCCTGAAGATAACGGGTCAGTAGGTTTGGATGGCCCTATACTTGAGAGCGTAAATAGTGAGGGTTTGTTTGAGTTCAATGGTGCTGTTGTGAATAATGGCGAGAACCCTGTTGGACAGGTTTATGTTGTCATTGTTTTAGAAGATGAAAACGGTAACATTATCGAAGCTAATTCTATATCCATATTTGAAGAGGGTACTGATGCCCTTTTATACCCAGGTGAAAGAGCGTTTTTCAATGTTGTAGTAAGTGCTGATCCTAGCAGAGTTTTCTCAAAAGGTGTTGAAATCTACTACGATGATCAACTCCAATAAGTAGTACTTTCCAATTTTATAGTTTCTATCTAGAGTATATTTTCCTCCGCAAATAAGAAAAGCTTAATATAATCCTATGATTACAGATATACTTAGGTTTATATAAGCATGTACTGCATAGTGAGTTTTAGGCGGAAAACTTTAATAAAGGGAGCATCTATTGATATTGGGCAAAGAAGGGGTTCTGGGCATAGATATAGGCTCAAACTCAATTAAGATTGTAGAGCTTCAGGAAGTGGGTCCAAATTATCGGCTTAAGAATATCGGAGAAGCCCCAATTATTCAGGGCTCTATAAGAAACAAGTCTATTGTGGATTCAGACACAATTTCTCAAACACTTTCAATATTACTTGAAGACCTTGCCATTGAAGCAGATGATGCTGCAGTATCAATCTCAGGAGATCCGGTCCTATTAAAGAGGGTGAGCTTGCCTCATATGTCAGAAGCAGAGATAAAGAAGTCTATAAAATGGGAGGTTGAAAAGCTAAATTCTGGCTCAACAGGCGACTTAAGCTATGACTATGATGTTCTGTCTTCAGAAAATGGTAGGGACATGATAGATGTATTAATTGTGGCGGTAAATAAAAATGTTACTACAGATTATTTAACTATATTAAGTAATGTTGGTTTAAATCCAGTCCTTATAGACCTAGATGTGTTTTCCTTACAAACCGTATACGAAGTTAATTATCCTGAATCAGAAGGACTATTAGCATTGGTTAATATTGGTGCTTCGGTGACAAATGTACTTGTGGTAGAGAATGGAGAGTCTGTGTTTGCAAAGGATTTGCGGATAGGTGGAGATCATTATACTGATTTAATAATTAATGAGATGGACTTGAGTTACGATGAGGCAGAAGAGGTTAAGCATAATCAACGAGCTGGAATGTTCGATGCTAATGTAGAGCGGCTTACAAATGATTTTATTCAATTAATATCAAGTGAGATAACAGATACGCTCAGTAATTTCTCTACTGCTCATGGTACTGAGAATGTGAAGCGTATAATGATCAGTGGGGGTAGTTCTACTTTACCCGGCTTTAAAGATAAGCTCTCTGAGCAAGCTCAATCTTATGTAGGAATTCTAAATCCATTTAGGAATATAGACTATAGTGAAGGAGCTTTCGATCCTGAATATATTGAAGATATTTCCCCCAAAATGAATATTGCAACTGGTCTTGCTCTGAGAATATCCTAACGTAATCAATCTCGACTTGGCTTGATGAAAATTGAGATAATGATATTCTAAGTTCTCATTCTAATTTAGAAATTATTGTTTAAGGTTGAAAGGTTATGTCAAAGTGTGAGCTTTGTGATAAAAGAAAACCAAAAAGATATTGTCCCGCTAAGAGAACGTCTATTTGCCCAGTTTGCTGTGGTGAAAAAAGGGGTGTTGAGATCAACTGTCCTCTTGATTGCCAATACTATGTAGAAGGTCAAAAACAGCACCAGCAAAAAATAATGCAGCAACGCATTAAGAAAGAGGGTACTAGGAGTTACGTTCGAAAAGCGGAGCTGTACAAACATAATCCCGAGCTGTTTGCTCAGCTAGAAAAAGGTTTTGTTGCGATATTCAGGGCCGATAAAACTCTAACAAACAAAGATCTAGTTTCTGGGTTAGATTTAGCATACAAAACTCTTGAGACAGAAAAAAAGGGAATCATTTATCAGCACCAAAGTGGTAATAAGTATGCTGATGAGATATCAAATCATGTGCTTGGAATTGTTACTCAATTTAAAGATGACCCAGAGTTAGGTCCAAATAGAATTACTCTCGATTTTGGACTCTTGGTATTAAAAGAGTTCTTGGATGAAGCAAAGTTTTATATGGAAAATGATGAGAACTCAAAGAGTTATCTAATTCATCTTATGAGGTATCACCCTGAAGAAGAAGCGCCATCAGCACAGTCTTCAGATAGCAGCCTTATAATAATACCGTAGAAACTATTTCTTAGAATTACCTGAAGGAACTGTGTTTATAATGGCTGAAATTATTAAAGCTATTACTGCCACTATTCCAAGGATTTTAAAGTAGCGTTCATAGTTTATCGAAATTCCTAGATAAAATCCTACTCCGACAAATGTAAACAGTATAAGACAAACAATGATAGCGCCTGGAATATTCTTTCTTAACACTTTAAGTTCCTCCTGATAAATACCCAAATCTATAAGGCAAGGGAATTGTATCTGAATAAAGGGGAAGATTCAAATAATTAGATTAGAATAGCAATAATCCACTATATATATGCTTAGATTGAAGTTAAGTAGGAATCAATGTAAGATTGTTTATACATTGTTTTATATCCTTTTTTTGCAATCCAGCTTGCGGCTTTAATCTTCTGTGATCATTTATGAAGATCCCTAAACCTAAAGAAATTGTTAGATTACTAAAGAGCTCAAACGGTAGGCCTATGAGGTCCAAAGAGATCTCAAGGCGCCTTGGTATGCCCAAGGAAGCAAGACCTTTATTAAAGAAGATTCTCAGGAAAATGGTCTCGCAAGGAAAGTTGTCCAGACTCGATGCTGGGAAGTATGCTGTTTCGGATTATAAACCAGCGACGCCCAAATCAAAAGGAAGTCAGAACAGACAGGAAATAAAACCTACAAGCGCCAAGCTTAAAGGTGTAGCAAAAGATGGAAAAGTAATAGGAAAATTTATACGAACTGGGAAAACAGGAAAGATCATTCCACGTGACTCTTTGATCCCCCACATACTTCTTCAACCATCAGATATTAAGCAATTAAGAAACAACAGTTTAGTTGTGGCAGAACTGCAAAACAAGATTTCCAGAAGCGGTCGTCTAAAAGGCAGAGTGATAGATGTATTAGGTAAAGCGGGTGATTTAACAACTGAGAAGAAGGGGCTCTTAATAGAGTACGATCTGTCCGATGAGTTTCAGAACAGTATAAAAACAGAGTTGGATAGGATCCCTGAACAAATTTCTAAGACTGAGATAAAAAGAAGGGTTGATTTAAGAGGACATACAATTTTCACTATAGACGGTGAAGATGCAAAAGATTTTGATGATGCTGTAGGAATCAATAAAACCAAAAGCGGCTATAAATTGTGGGTATGTATTGCCGACGTTTCTTACTATGTAGGCATGGGAAGCGCGATTGATAATGAAGCATTGAGCCGTGGAACAAGTGTATACCTGCCAGATAGAGTGATACCCATGCTTCCTGAGAAACTCTCGAACAACCTTTGCAGCCTTGTGCCCCATGAGGACCGTTTAACTAAAACTGCTGAGATGGATTTTAATAAAAAGGGTGAGATGATCAGTATTAAAATATACAACAGTGTAATTAACAGCTCTGCTCGTCTTACATACACCCAAGTTGTAGAAGATCTATCTAAAAAAGGACGTATTCCTAAAGACCAAAAAGAGATTATTTCAGTTCTCAGGGATATGAGGGAGCTCTATGAGAAGATAAGGGAGTTAAGAATTAAAAGTGGAAAACTTGATTTCGACATCCCAGAGCCAAACTTGATAAGAGACGAGTTAGGAAGGGTAGTAGATGTTATCAAATCCAAGAGAAATTTTGCACATGAGATGATAGAGGAGTTTATGATAGCTGCCAACGTTGCAGTTGCAAACCATCTGTGTGACTCAAATGTTCCAGCTATATACAGGATTCATGAAACACCCGACGTGGACTCACTAATCAAACTCAAGGACGGGCTTAAAAAACTAGGCTACATGCTTTCAGCAAGTGAAAATATTGATTCTCTCGATATACAAAGAATTATAAATCAGTCCAAGGGCAAAAATGAGGAAGTTCCAGTAAATATGCTGATTCTACGATCATTAAAAAGGGCATTTTACTCGGCACTTGATGAGGAGCATTTTGGGCTTGCACTTGTTCACTATACACACTTTACATCTCCGATAAGGCGCTATCCCGATTTGATTGTACATAGATTATTGAATGCACTTTTCCAAAAGAAATCTCCTCCTTATGATGAGAAAACAGTTGAATGGATTGCTGAGCATTCCTCTAAAAGGGAAAGAATTTCAACGGAGGTTGAAAGAGAAGCTATGAGTATAGAGCGTACTCAGCTGATGAAGCCATATATTGGGGAGGAATTTGATGGAATTGTAATCAGTGTGATGCCATTTGGTATGTTTGTAGAAATTACAGAGATGTTTGTTGAAGGACTTATTCCAAAGGATTCAATTCCCAACTGGAGAAACCGTTGGTTTTATATAGGTCAACGACTTAAAGTGAAAGTCGTGGATGCGAATTTGGAAAAACGTGGAATAACTCTTAACTTAGTTCATTAATCCAGCATACAAATAAAAAGGGCCTCTCAAACTTGAGAAGCCCCTTTATGATTCTTAAATTTTCAATTACAAGTTAATTATTTCTTCTTTCTTCTAGCTCTTAGTGCAAATGCAGATGCTACTGGAATAAGAGGTATAAGCAGATTTGCCACTGCTGTTCTTATCTGAATTGGTCCATTAGCAATAGAGCATCCGCCATTGCTCGTAGCATCGCTACTTGCAGGTGTTGGTGACGGTGTTCCGTCTGGAAGAGGCGGTGTTGGTGTAGCTGTAGGACCCGGGCTTGTAGTTGGACCAGGTGTTGCCGTCGGTGGAGCAGTCGTTGGTGGCGCTGTTGGCCCTGCTGCAACTGACTCAACTGCTGCAAAGGCGTTTATCCTTCCAGCGCCAGATATGAAATCAAACCCAGGTGTATTTAAGTCCACGGCCGTGCTTGTTAGAGCATTTCTAATGGTTGCCACATTTCTTGAGGCAATTGAAGGATCAGCTGATGCTAGGGATTGTGAATCCTTGAGAGCTTCATAAACAAGTGCTGCTACTGCTGCAACATGAGGTGCTGCTGCTGATGTACCAAAAAAAGTGCCAAACCCTGGTGCTGTTGTAGAAACACCGTCTGGGCCAGCGATATCAGGTTTATTTCTTTGAATTGATATGGCATTTTTAGTTGTTATTCCTGAGCTTGATGAAACAGTGGTAGTATTTGTAGGTGAAACCAGTGATGAAGGTCCAAGTGAGCTAAAAGATTCTATAGTGTTAGGAGTCCTCCAATCAAAAGCTGCAGTTGCTATAACCCCTGCAGCTGCAGGATGCCCGTATATTGCATCATCAGGAACATTGAATTCTAAAATTGACTCATTTCCATTAAAGTGCAGTTCCAGCGTTTGGGCAGTTCCTGAGAACTTTCTAATGAGAATTTCAGCAAACTGTGTATCGAAAAGATCTGGGTTATTAAATACTATAAATTCAAAAGGATCGTCATTACCATTTTGCTCAAATACACTTGATGCCAGAGTGCCAGCGCCAAAAGAATCAATTAATAATAAGTCATAATCATTAGAGGATGCTCCAAAAGGATCACTCCACTGAAGGAATATTACAGTTGTTCCTCCACCGGGAATTGCAATAGTCATTCCTGCTTCCGTTGACTCGCCTGCTGCAGCTCCAAAATCGTGAAGATCTAATGTCGGATTAAATCCTCCATCATCTATATAGAAAGCTTGATAGTGCTTCTCTGCATCGTTCCCAGCAGCTGAGACAAAGACAATACCCATATCAACAGCTTCTTGAGCTTTTTGTGCAAGAGAACCGTCTTGGAAATATGGTTCTGATAAGAAACCCACATCATCAACAATAATGTCTGCTCCAATGCTAATGAAAAAGTCTATTGCATTAATAAATGTCATACCAGTTGGGAATGCAGTATGAAATGCTAAGTCTGCCCCAGGAGCTACGTCATGGATAATCTCTAACATCGCTGTTCCTTCGTGTCCCCCAAAAGCATTGCTTCCAACATTCACTGAAGGTAAATCGCCAGTTGCCTGTGATACAGCCAGACTATCTACACCGTCTGAAATAACACCAATTGTTAGTCCACTACCATCCACACCAAATGTGCTTCTTGCAGTGTCGGCCATCATTGCTGCATCTCCCTCGCTTGTTACTGAACCCACACGTGTGTGAGCATACCCTGGAGGTGTTACTCTTACTACGAATCCTAGTTCTGCTGACTCTTCTATACCTGATGGCGGCATCCAGCCCTGAACAATCTTTAGCTCGTCGTTCATAATTTCAACTTCTAAACCTAGATCGATAAGTTGTTCCAGATTCTCGTCACTAACTTCATTGCAATAGAGATATACTTGTATATTTCCGTCTTCATCAACCTTTACTACAGGATTTGATAGTTTGCTAATAGTGCTTTGATCGGCAGTCCGGGTGGATGCCATATTAGATATTTCATTTATCTTTCCTTCTATAATGGGACTAATTTTTGATTCTGCGTTTGATATTAGCGGCGATATAAAAACTAATGCCATTACAACAATAGCTAGTGCTGATTTATTCATTATTTCTTCCCAGGGATTTTTACTGGCTTAATATTATAACTAATCGTTTATGCCAAGCGATGATATTTTTGTTTATAAATAACTTTTATAATCTCAAAACGATTGAGCTGGCGGAGGGAGTGGGATTCGAACCCACGAGGATCTTGCGACCCCACTGGTTTTCGAGACCAGCGCCTTCGTCCACTCGGCCATCCCTCCGGGGATGTAATCCAGATAAACTACCAAAACGAATATGTTAAGGCAACAGAGCGATCTGGGAAACTTTATTAAATTATGTAGACTTCTCAGAGTGGATAAAGATTTCTTCTCCGAGAGCGTTAAATCAACTATTAAAAACATAATTTCTGATGCATCCGGGAACGAGGTTTTCTTTGTGGGTTCTTTCTCCCAAGATAATGTCATAGAGGATGTGCATGTCATTGCCAGGGGTAATGAATATTCCGTGCCTGCAGTGATAGAGTCTGCAAGCCCAGGGGATGTCGTTATCCATAATCACCCCTCTGGTGCTCTCACGCCATCTAACCAAGATTTACAAATTGCCTCTGTTTTCGGAAACCACGGGGTAGGGTTTTTAATAATCAACAACGATGCTTCCCAAGTCTATGTTGTAGTTGAGCCTTTTTTTCAGAAGGAGATCGAGCCACTCAATATTGAAGAAACTAAAAAAGCACTTCTTCCCGAAGGGAGCATTGCCGAAATAATGGGAGACAAGTACGAGCTTAGGGAAGAGCAGCTTCAAATGCTTGATACAGTATCATCTTCTTTTAACAATAATTTGATTTCTCTTGTTGAAGCTGGAACAGGGACAGGAAAAACCCTGTCTTACTTAATACCTGCTATTAACTGGGCGCTCAAAAACCAAGAGCGCATTGTAATATCAACTAACACAATCAATCTTCAAGAACAACTAATTGATAAAGACATACCGATGCTCTATCAAGCATTTGATGAGGACTTCTCTTACTCGCTAGTAAAAGGTATGAGGAATTATCTCTGCCTACTGCGCACAGAGACAATTCAAGAAGGGCTTTTTGAGATGGCGGATGATGATGAGGTGGGTTCAATTGATGACGTGCTTGAGTGGGCTAAGGTTACAGAGGACGGCTCTTTGTCTGATTTGTCGTTTACACCGCCTGAAAGTGTTTGGGATAAAGTTGCAGCCGAAAGTGACAGCTGCCTTAGGGCAAGATGCCCTTATTACTCAAATTGTTTTTTCTACAGGTCTCGAAGAGAAATAGCCTCCTCACAGCTGCTAGTTGTAAACCATCACCTTCTATTTTCAGATCTAGCTATTAAGAGTGCATCTGAGAGCAGTGATGCAGGAATACTGCCACCATTTAATCGTGTGATATTTGATGAGGCACATCATCTAAATGATGCTGCTACTTCTCATTTTGGAATGAGGGCAACTAAATTCGGCATCTTGCGAGTTCTAAGAAGACTCAAGAGAAAAAGTAAAGGGGGTCAGGGAAAAGGACTTATATACTATACTGCCTCACTTGCAGCCAAACTAGTAAAGATATCTAAGAAAGGAGTTGTGAATGACCTGTTGGGCAAAGTGGAAGACCTCCTTTCTACCAAAGTAGATACTGTTGAACAATATGTCAACGATTCGTTTGATGCACTATATACATTCTGTTTGCCTATAGTACAAGAAAAAGAAGGTGGTAAGGAAGAGATTAATCTCCGTATCACAGAAGATATCTATGAGTTTGATGGTTGGAATAATGTAGACAAGAGGTTTTCTTTATTGAGAATTAGGCTAAAAGAGCTACATGAAGAAATAAAAGCCATAACTGACATTTTGATCGACTATGAAGTAGAAAGCGATGTTGCAAAACTAATAGTCGAATTCAAGGGGGTAGGTAATAAGCTTGATTATTATTCGGATGTGGTTAGCACTTTCCTCAGCACAGAAGACGACGGGTTTGTAAGGTGGGTAGAAGGTAGAATGGGTAAGACTGGGATACTCTCAGGAATAGGGCTATCTCCGCTAGATATTTCTCCTACTTTAAAAGATCGGCTCTACTCTAAATGCGATACAGTTGTGATGACATCGGCAACTATGGCGGTGAACAAGAACTTCGATTTTCTTAAGTCTGGTCTTGGGCTTCAAGATGAAATAAGGGTAGATGAAAATATTCTCCCATCATCCTTTGATTACAAAGAACAGCTACTCCTTATGGTGCCAGATGATATACCAGAGCCTGGAAATGTCGGTTTTGCACAAGCGGTATCTGAGCTCATAAGGGACTCAGCTAAAGCTTCAAAAGGTAATGCTTTAATACTTTTTACTTCATATACACTCTTGGAAACAGTATATAGGAATATTCACAGTGAGCTAGAAGAAGAGGGGATTCTCACTCTAAAGCAAGGAGCTTTCCCACGGTCTAGATTGCTCGATAAGTTTAGAATCGAAGACAATTCAGTCCTGTTTGCGACTGACAGTTTCTGGGAAGGGGTTGATGTTCCAGGTGATGCTCTGAAGCTTGTAATTATTACCAGGCTTCCATTTAGAGTTCCCACAGAGCCAATAATTGAAGCTAGGGTTGAATATATGGAAAATCAGGGCCTAAATTCTTTCACGGATTATAGCGTTCCTGTGGCAGTACTAAAATTCAAACAGGGATTTGGCAGATTGATAAGAACCAGAACAGATAAGGGCGCCGTGCTTGTATTGGACAGGCGATTGATAAGTAAGTTTTATGGGAAGTATTTCTTAAACTCACTTCCTGAGTCTACAAGACTGGTGGACAATTCTGAAAATATAATTAATAACCTAAAGCTATTTATAGGGTAATCAATGAAATTAGCTCAAGTTTAACGCAGATGAGCTTCCTTCAGGTACGTCAACAGATCCTGAGCAGTGCACTATTCCCGGTGCAATTAGAACTACTGTAAGACTCGTAAATAGAAAAGAAATTCTAAGAGCTCTAGATATTCTTTTTGGCAGTTTCAATTTTTTCATCCTCCTACTTATTAATCTATATTAACAATCTATTTTATCTCAGATTGAGTTTTAACAGTCTCTGTAATATTTGATGAGTTGCCGATACTTCCCTCGCACTGGCAGCCATATATAAAAGCAAGTGAAGTAAGAAGCAATAATGCAAGCAATAAATTCTTTTTGTCTCTTAATGTTTTGATAATTTTCACTTTTTGATCCCCGTTTTTTATTGTTGAACTTAATGATATCATAGTAAATATTGCCGAGCAACAACTTTAAGTTTTATAAACTTCTATCTACTAGGAATTAAGTTTCTTAGCTATCTTTCTTACTAGCAAGCGTGGTGTAAAGCGGTTTAAGAAAGGCACAACTTGCTGTTTGATACCTGGAATTACAATTGTTTGCCCCTTTCTAAACCCTTCATAGCCGGCTCTTACAACTGGTTCCATATCCATTAAGCTCACCTTAAAAAGAAGTGAATCTTCAAGATCAGACTTTTCACCAAACTCTGTTCTCACTGGCCCAGGGGCAAGACATGAAACATGGATATCAGGGTTTGAAATCTCCTCAGCAAGTGCCTCAGTGAATGAAAGCACATATGCTTTTGTTGCAAAATACACTGCAAGATTAGGCCCTGGCTGAAATCCTGCTAGTGATCCCACGTTCAAAATCCCTCCGTGCCCTCTCTCTATTATTCCAGGCAAAAATAGTCTTGTAAGATGAGTGAGTGCGACCAAATTAACTTGTATCATGTCTAATTGTAGGTCCGTATCAAGATCGGCTATATGACCTTTATTGCCAAAACCGGCATTGTTTACTACAACATCAACTTGTATTTTTTCTTTATTTAAGTGGGTGAAGATTTCTTTTGGCGCTGTCTTTTTTGTAAGATCTTTTGGAAGAACATGAACCTCTATTCCGTGCTCACTTTTAAGTTCCTCAGCAAGCTCATTTAGCCTGTCTTCCCTGCGAGCTACCAATACAAGGTCAGATCCATCTGCTGCAAAAAGTTTTGCAAGCCCCATTCCTATCCCAGATGAAGCTCCGGTTACTAAAACAGTTTCGTTAGCCATTTTATTTCACCCCTGTAAAGAATTTACTTAATTGTTTTACACCTAAGGCATTCTAATGTCAATCTGGAAGCTACTCTATTTTTTTTAGATAACTAGTACCGCCAAGAATTCCTACTTGCTCTCTAATCCACAGCTCTCTTGAGAGTACATATTCAGAGGGCTTTACCGCCGACATAACTTTAGGATTGGGGAGTATTGCCGCAATGAGTGCTGAATCTACTAGATCTAAGTTTTTAGCTGATCTCCCAAAGTAAGTTTGTGCTGCCTCATCAACCCCATATATTCCGTCCCCAGTTTCAATAACATTTAAATAAACTTCAAGTGTTCTCTTTTTATCCCATATATTATCGAGTAATACTGTAAAGTATGCCTCTACTAACTTTCTGAGCCATGAACGCTCAGGCCATAGGAAAACATTTTTTGCAGTTTGCTGGGTAATAGTGCTTGCACCTCTAAGTCGACTGCCTTCTAGCCTGTCATCGATTGCATCTTCGATAGCGCGCAAATCAAATCCGTCGTGGTGTGCAAATGTTTGATCTTCTGCTGCAATAACAGCAATCTTCATATAATCTGAAATCTCATCATAGTCCTTCCAGTCACTTATCAATAAGCTTTTTTGATCTTTTCCTTCAAAGTATTGCATTACTATTAAAGGAGTAGTAGGAGGGTTTACAAACTTATAAAGTGTTACCCAGGCAATCGAGATAATGATTAATAGGAGCAATAGCTTTACAAGAAATATAGAGAATCTTTGAATCAGTCTTTTCATATGCATAATGGCCTGGTTTTCTGGGAATATTAACCTGTTTATCATTCTATAGCCATTAAATTTATATGTTTTAACCTCTTTGCGATTGACTCTTAGCATCCTCTCATATAAGTTTATTGACTAATATTTATCGCTAGTTAGGAGGCCTCTCCCCGCATGACAACACCGTCTCAGATTATACCAATCAACATCGAAGATGAAATGAAGGAGTCTTATCTTTCCTATTCGATGAGCGTTATTATTGGTCGCGCTCTTCCGGATGTTAGAGATGGACTAAAACCGGTTCATAGACGAATTCTCTTCGGTATGGATGAGGTTGGTAACCAATGGAATAGACCTTATAAAAAGTCAGCCAGAATTGTGGGAGATGTGATGGGTAAATACCACCCTCACGGGGATGCAGCCATATATGACACTCTTGTCAGAATGGCGCAGGATTTCTCCATGCGCTACACGCTTGTTGATGGCCAGGGCAATTTCGGATCAATCGACGGCGATCCTCCAGCAGCTATGAGATATACGGAGGTTCGTCTCGACAGAATTGCAACTGAGATGCTGGATGATCTCGATAAAGAAACTGTTGATTTTGTACCTAACTATGATGGTGGAGAGCATGAACCTGCGGTTCTTCCATCAAAAATACCTAACCTTCTATTAAATGGTTCTTCCGGTATCGCAGTGGGTATGTCAACAAACATTCCACCTCATAACCTAACTGAATTAATAAACGCTGTAATAGCACAAGCCAATAAGCCAGACATTACTGTCGATGAGCTAATGCAGCATATACCTGGTCCAGATTTTCCTACTGCAGGCTTTATTATGGGCAAGAACCCAATACGTGAAGCCTATGAGACTGGACGCGGAATAATAAGACTCAGAGCAAAAGCTAAGATTGAGAAGCAGAAAAAGGGTGATAGAGAAGTAATCATTGTAAATGAGATTCCTTATCAGGTTAATAAGTCAAGACTAATTGAACGTATTGCTGATTTAGTAAAAGATGACAAGATTAGTGGTATATCTGATATAAGAGATGAGTCCGATAGAGATGGTATTAGAATTGTCATAGATCTAAAGAGGGGTGAAATTGGCGAAGTTATTTTGAACCAGCTCTACAAACATACCCCAATGGATACGTCTTTTGGAATTATCATGCTTGCACTCGTTAGAAACCAGCCGCGTGTGCTCTCACTAAAAGAAGTAATAAATCACTTTATAGAACATAGAAAAGAAGTAGTAACCAGACGCACCCAGTTTGAGCTTGCTAAGGCTGAGGCAAGGCTTCATATTTTAGAGGGTCTTAAAATTGCGCTTGATCATATTGATGAAGTGATCGCGCTGATTCGTAAATCCAAGAGCCCACAGATAGCAAAAGAGGGGCTTATGAAAAAGCTTGGCCTCAGTGAAATACAGGCTCAAGCTATTTTGGATATGCGCCTGCAAAGACTTACTGCTCTTGAGCGCGATAAGATTCTTGATGAAAGAAAGGAGCTTATTGCTACTGTTAAACGTTTGAAAGAAATCCTAGATAATGAAAGCCTCATTCTTGGAATAGTGACTGATGAGCTGACCGAGATAAAAGACCGCTATGGTGATGCGAGAAAAACCGAAATCCTAGATAGTGCAGAGGAAATATCTATAGAGGATCTTATAGCTGATGAAGATATGGTGGTTACCATAACTCATGAGGGCTATATAAAGACTACATCACTTAGTGTGTATAGAAGTCAGCGCAGGGGAGGCAAGGGCAGAACAGGTATGACCACAAAGGATATGGATTTTGTGGAGAATCTATTTATTGCCTCTCAACATAATTATGTTCTGTTCTTCTCCAATCATGGTAAATGCTACTGGTTAAAAGTGCATGAGATTCCAGAGGCAGGACCTACAGCAAGGGGTAAAGCGCTTGTTAATCTTCTTAATCTTGCAGATGGAGAAAAGGTGGCTGCAGTGCTTCCAGTCGTAGAGTTCAAGGATGATCAGTTCATAATCATGGCAACTAAGGAAGGTGTAGTTAAAAAGACTAAACTAAGTGCTTACTCAAGACCTAGGGTTGGGGGTATTATAGCTCTAAACATCCGTGATGATGATGAACTTATAGAGGCTAAGATTACAAGCGGTAGCGATGAAATACTGCTGTCCTCACATTTTGGACAAGCAATTAGATTCAAAGAAGATGATGTTCGCGATATGGGCAGGACAGCCACAGGAGTTAGAGGTATTAGACTCGATAAAGGTGATGAGCTTGTAAGCCTAGAGGTAATACAGAACCCTGAGGCACAGATTCTCACAGTAACTGAAAAAGGTTATGGTAAGAGGACGCTCGTATCTGAATATAGAATCACTGGTCGCGGTGGTAAGGGTGTAATTACAATCAAAACTACTGGCAAGAACGGACGAGTTGTAGGAACGTTCCAGGTTACAAACGACACAGAGATTATAATGATTACCAATCAAGGTGGAAAAGTGATCAGAATGAACGCCTCCGAGATAAGTATTTTTGGAAGAGGTACTCAGGGTGTTAGGCTAATTGGTCTTGCTGATGACGAGATGGTTGCATCAGTTGCTAAGGTTGTTGAAAGAGAGTAGAAATAGATCTTCTAACTTACTAGAGAGAATTTCCCTTCAATGATTCGAGAGATTGAAAACATATTTCTTGATTTCCCCGATTACGGGTGTTTTGCCTGTGATCCCAGAAATCATAAAGGGCTTCGCCTTAAATTTTTTGCAGATGATGAAAAAGGAGAAGTTTTTACTACCTATAGCCCAGAGCAGCATCTAGAGGGCTTTCCTGGAATACTTCATGGCGGCATTCAATGTGCGTTAATAGATGAAGTTGCGTTTTGGACTATGTTTGATAAACATAAAAAGATTGCACTTACTTCAAAACTAGATATGGAATTTCTAAGACCTGTTAATACTCCGTGTGAGCTGACTATACGAGGAATGATTACTGAGACTGAGGGAAGAAAAGTTAGAGTTCAAGTAAATCTATTAAACGATAAAAATAAGATATGTACAAGATGTAATGTAGATTACACAATTACAACACGAGAAGTAACATATAAGTTAATTGGAAAGGAAAGGTTTACAGAGAAATTTCAGAAATATTTGAAAGACTAACTATGCTAAAACTATATGACCACCCGCTTTCGGGAAACAGCTATAAATCTAGGCTTGCACTTAGCAATCTGGGTGTTGAGTATGAAAGAATAAACGTTGATATATTTAAAGGGGAGCATAATGATCCTAAGTTTGCAGCTTTGAATCCCAATAAGAAGATACCTGTACTTGTTGATGAAGATTTTGTGATGTGGGAATCAAATGCATT
>JABAHR010000559.1_pt20 | contig 18153 bp, 16 predicted proteins | sample 7062101 | NCBI WGS metagenome assembly JABAHR01 (sample SAMN14534553, study PRJNA622989) | marine sediment metagenome | biome: marine biome [ENVO:00000428]; feature: marine pelagic biome [ENVO:01000023]; material: deep marine sediment [ENVO:00002113] | place: India: Gulf of Kutch | collected... | reverse complement strand
TTGGAAAGTTTCATCCAATATTTAGTTTCAAGTGGATTTAAATTAGTTGCATTTTGTAAGGCCCTAATAGCATTTCCGGGCAAATTGTCTTTTAGGTAGATCTGACCTAACTGAAAATGAATTTCTGGGTTGTCTCTCTCCAAAGAGCTTGCATGTTCCAGATGGTCGATGGCCTTCGAGTAACTCATTCTCTGGTTTTCTAAGTCTGCTGCTAATGCATGCCACCGAGGTTCATCAGGCCAAATTGATAAGGCTTGATTGATGGATTGTACAGCACCCTCGAGGTTACCTGACCTTTTTGCTATTAACGCATGGTTTGCCAGGTAAATTGGAGAGGGCATCATCGATTGGATGATTTCTTTTGCGATATTTTCCGCATTCTCTATTTGAGATTTTGAAAATGTGAGCGAAAGTTGGAATTTTACAACACTTTCGTCCAGCCAATCATCTTTTCCAGTGCCTGGTTTAAATTTTTCTCCTGTTCTTCTATATGAAGCAATGAGCGCAGCAAAATCCTCTGCATCCAGCAATGCAGGATTCTCAAATGGTTTGTGATTATTCAATGCGTATTTCCCGCGCTGCTCCCACTTTCCTATTACCGGGATATCTTCCGGCGAGGGAGTTATTTCGTAAATTGATTTGAGAGAAGCTTCAAAGGATTCTTGAGCATGATTATTGATTGCCACACTTCCAGGTGCGTGGTTTACGGTTTGGGTGGCATTACAAATGTGCTGGTGCTCTGCCCGCATCACATAAGTTTTCACTAGGAATAAGTGAGTGCGAGGTGCAGTAGGCATAGATTGTTCAGCCTCGCGCCCCATAAATACCGCAATATCCCAATATTTCAAGCTGAGGGCAGCTTCACCAATTGCGAGTTCAATTGAGCCTTTAATTTCCTTCTCTAGATCGTCAATAGGAAAGGATGCAAAGTTTAATAGAGCGGTTTCAAACAATTGTTCTGCTTGTTTTTTCTTGCCAAGTAAAGCATATATTCGCGCTTGAATGGCGATCGCTTTTGGATTCAAACTCTCCGGTCCAACTGCTTTCTCGATTAGAGATAGGGCAGCCTGGATATTCTCATTATTCTGCCCTTCTAACAGAATTTCCGCAATGTTCAGGAACACGTCCGGATTCTCGGGATATTCTGCAAGATCTTTTATCAGATCATATGCCTGATGATCTCTCAGACAAGCTCGGAACGCTTGGGCAGCCTGAATTTTCAAGTATGAATTTGTCGGATCGATTTCAATAGCTTTTTGAATATGATGGAGACAACCCGCAAAATTCTGATTATCCTTAAACATGGTCGCGGCTTCACTGTGCATCTCTGCAGAGTTAGGAGCTAATTCCAATGCGTGTTTGATCGAGTCGATTGCAGCTTTTGGACGGCCAATTTTAATTAAAATCTGTGATTTATTGAGCCAGAGCTCAGGTTTTTTTTCTTCAATTTGTAGGTGTTTTTGTACAGTATCTAAGGCAGCAATGTAGTGGCCTGATTGAAGATGGATATTGGTCAACTCTCCAAGCAGATCACCAGATTGATAATCGCAGAGTTCTAAAGCTTTTTCAAGATAAGGAATACTGCTTGAAATGTCTCCCAATCCGATCAGGGCTTGAGCAGCCATTTTCATATCTGTAATATCTACATTTTCTGCGGAAAAAAGTTGTCCAAATGTCTCTCTGGCCATTGTCTCTTCATCATTCTCGAGTTGGACATAACCCAGTCGGACAATGATCTCTGCATTTTGTGGGTCAATCTGGTTGGCCAGGTCAAGGGTGTCTCTTGCGAGTCTTAGCTCGCGCAAAGCAATTGCCTGATCTGCAATCCAAATCAAATTATCAAGGTTGTGTTCAGCCCCATCCTGAATTTCTTGAAGCAGCCCCATTGCTTCATGTTTTAGGTCAGCCTGAGTGAATGATTGGCATAACTTTTTCTTCAAGGACATGTTATCCGGCATTTGTCGCAGAGCTTCTTGAAGGAATGTAATAGCGACTTCAGGTTGATTGATTTTGAAAGCGGAATCGGCGATACCTGAGGCCAGCAAAGAGAAATACTCAGGCTCGCGCGATAGTTCTGTTTGCAAGGCATCCTGGAATAATTGAATGGCTGTAGTATGGTCATCTGCAGCTGCGGTTGCTCTCGCTAGTAAAATTACTGCTCGTTGATCTTCTGGATTGTCCTCTAAAACCTGGTTGATGTATTCAAGTGTAAGTTCTGGGCTTTTGGAAAGTTCTAACAGTAATTGGGCATAATCGAGCAAGACCTCGTGTGATGCCTCTTCAGATTGAACCATAATGGTCATTGGTTCAAAAGCTTCTTCGTATCTTTTTGCCTTGATAAGTGCTTTTGCATAAAGATAGGCAATATTCTTATCTGATGGGTTGCGATTGATGGATTTCTCTAGTACAGCAATCGCTTCATCAATAGATCCAGCGTGGAGTAAAGTAGAGCCAAGGTATTCATCAATCCTTAGTTTAAGTTCAAGATCTATCTCTTGCTCACTGTATAGGGCTGCTTCGCTGAATGCTTTCAGAGCTTTTTCTTGTTCATTCAAATTCAGATATAAGATCCCAAGTTTGAGATTTATTTTAGGATTGTTGGGGATAACATCTGCCGCGGAATGTAATTTTTCCAGTGCTTTATCTTGTTCATTGTTCGATATGTGAAGATCAGAAAGTTCTAACCAGGGTTCGACGGCTTGAGGATTAACGATGATTGCATTGCTCAAATGATTTTGCGCAGCAGAATAATTATGTTGTTTATGATAAATGTTCCCAAGCAATAGATTGAATTGCCAGTGATCTGGAAATGCAGTCAACCCTGATTCACAAATCATGACAGCATCACTTATCTGGTCTGTTTGAAGGTAGCAATTTGCTAACGTAGTGAAATCATCTGCTGTTGGTTCCTGAGATCCTTTGAGAAGCTTTTCGGCTTCTTTTCTAGCATCTGTCCATCTGCCACTAACAATTAGAAGCTCAATCAGTTCTTTGTGGATTTCCTTATCTTCTGGAAGCAAAGCATGTGCAATCTGTTCACACTCGATGGCATGATTGACATCCCCAATTAGGTGATTAGCCCTTGCCAATAAGTGCATGATTTCTGGATCATTTGGAAAGAGGTATTGAACGTTTTGGCCAATCTTTACTGCCTCAACAACCAAGTTTACATCTAGGAGAGACTCTAATAAAGTACGCATTAGATCAAAATTAAGGCTCCCGGCAAGTTTTGATTGCTCGATATCAGGATTTGATAGAAACTTGATTACTGTGTCGTAAACGAGTAGGGCAGAGTTTTGAGCTTTTTTCACATCTCCATTTTGTTTGGCTAATCGAGAATTTGCCAATAAGTTTGCAAAATTTGTTTCGGTTTCCAGTTGAACTTTATCAGGTGGGTTTTCGAAATTAGAAATGGGGAGACTTCCGGTATTGATATGGGCTAAGGTGATATTTGCTGATTTATGATTCTTAATGTTCTTTTCTAGTTCTGATATTTTTTCAATGGCACTTAATGCAGTTTTCTGATCTTGGCCTCTGGCTGCTGCTTGTGCAAGCTGAGCAGTCAGATCTGCCTGTATTTTGGTTGTCGTTTGACCGAGTTGATCTAAGGTTGGAAGAACCTCTTTATATCTTCCTGTTACTTTGAGTAATTCAATTTTTTCAACAAAGTGGATTAGCTGTTGGAATGCATCATTCCTGACTTTTTCGTTTAATAACAGATCATTTAATATTTCATTCCCCAGGTGTTTCGCCAGAACTGGATAATTCTGGGTGGTGAAACGCATGATTTGAGTGCGTTGGAGAGTGCTCTGTTCACCAAGAATTGAGAACAAGATTTGCACCTGATCCTCGATTGGTAAAGGTTGAGACATAACACAGTGCAAAGCCAGATGCTGATGGGATTCCTCGGGTGAGTTAAGAAGGAAATTTACCAAAACCCTAGGATTTGGAATTATCCCGTAAAGGATACTGATAACCATTTTCCAAATCTGGTTGATTTCAGGAATAAAATCAAAAAAATTTACTTCTACATGCTCAAGGAGCAACCACCGCTCGCGTATGGCCAATGCTGCCATTCCTGCGGCTGCTAATTCTTTTTCAGGTTTTATTGAAAATCCTTGGCTAAGAATTTTTTCCAGGGTCGTTGCTGCTTTATATTTTAGATCGTCATCAAGATGTGTTTTGGAACTTGATAAATCTTTTACCTGAATTATTAACCCAAGGTGTGTTCTGGTTAAGTTTGCAGGCGCCCACCTCTCTATGCCAAGGTTATTTTGTGATTTTATATTATCTAAGAGTTCTGTTTCTTCTAACGCGCGCCATAAGATTGTGTTTTGGCGTAGCGCACGAACAACAATAAAAAATTCTTCTTCTGGTAGGGATTGTTTTAAAAGATTGATGACCATTTGATTATTAATTAAGAATGTACTGAATTAAGATGACAATGGATGATGCAATAAATATCCCGCCAACCAGGATCAAGAATACACCAATGCCGCGTGCAGTTTTGACCATTTCCTGTAAGGCGTTCATTAGTGCTGAGGCATTCCCAACTAACCCTGCAATGTCATCTGTGATACCTTTTTGAGCTAATTTTGAAGTTGTGGTTGCCAAGGCCTTAACTTCATTTCCGAAGGCTTTTTTGGCTAAGATAGCTAGTCCTACCAGCACCATAAAAACGCCCAGAATGAACAGTAATCCGTCCATAAAAAAAAGTATCAATGTGAAATCTAAATCAAGTAAGTCCATGCTGCCCTCCGATAGTTTTGTGCCTGATCTAAAAATTGCAAGTTGTGTGCCATTTAATATGTTTGTTTATATGAACTGGTGAATATTATGTGACATTTGTCACAAAATTTTCAGGACAATTAGACATTGTGGGACAAATTAATTTGGAATAACATATTCATAAATATGAATATGAAATTAGAAGGTGTTAAAACAAAGATTGCAGATATCCATAAAGTTTTGGGGTCTCCTTTTAGGATTAAGTTGTTGTACACAATTGGTTATGGCGAATCGTGTGTTTGTCATTTGGAATCGATCTTAAACAAAAGGCAGGCTTATATCTCTCAACATCTCATGGTTTTGCGGGATGCGGGATTTTTGCATACTCGCAGAGATGGTAAATATATTTATTACCGCGTTTCTAGTGAGGATGTTTTTAAGTTGTTAGCAATGGCAGGGGAGGTAGGAGGGATTAAATCAGATCAGTTACCTGTTCCTTCATCCACGGTTACAGAACCAGATTGTGTTTGCCCTAATTGTAATTAACAACCAGAGTGACGTTGTGAGGAAAAATAATAAATATGGAGGATGAAATGCTAACCATCAAAGTTTTGGGTTCAGGATGTGCCAATTGCAAAAGATTAGAACAAATCGCACGAAAGGTTGTTAAGAACATGTCGGTCGTTGCGGAAGTACTTAAGGTAACAGAATATGAGGAAATATTAAGTTACGATGTCCTCAGCACCCCCGGTTTGGTTATTAATGAAAAAGTAGTCTCAACTGGTAGGATACCTTCAGAGGAAGAAATAATCACTTTTCTGGCAAATGCCCTTGAGAAGGAATAGTCTGATTTTGATGAAAGTAGATTATGGACGAGATTCTTAACTCTGTATCGGGGTTGTTACTTGGTGGACTGGGGAATTTAGCCGCATATCTTGCGGCCCATGTGCTGCTTTGCTTATTACCAGCATTCTATATTGCCGGAGCAATGACGGCGATGATTCCAAAAGAAACGGTGACACGTTTTTTGGGCAGAAGTACCCCAAAGTTTATTTCATATCCAGCCGCCGCTGCAGCCGGTTTTCTGCTGGCTGTATGCTCATGCACCGTGATTCCGCTTTTCGCTGGTATTTATAAAAAAGGTGCTGGCTTGGGACCAGCAATCACTTTCCTTTTTGTTGCCCCGGCGGTAAATATTCTCGCACTAACCTATACCGGTACTGTGATTGGACTAGATTTGGCCGTTGCGCGAATAATCCTTTCGATAACCTTCGGGATAGGGGTGGGAATCATTATGGCTTTGATTTTCCACAAAGAAGATGCACAACATGATCAGGCCACAGATGCATTGTTTGCCGGAAAGTTGTCAATGGGCAAATCATCGATCATTTTCTTGCTGGTCCTTGTTGCTCTGTTGATTGTCGGTACTTTTCAAATAAATTTACTTCAAAACACATATTTCCAGTTTGATCTTGCTATTGATTGGGTGAACCGCTTTCAGAACATTCTGTTTGGGTTGGTTCCATTTGACCCTGCCAGGGGTGAGGAAGGCGTCACTGCTCAAGGAGCTCTTCTGATAGGAATGCTTGCCCTGATCGGTATCACTGCCTGGAGAGGTCTTGAAAAGATTCATGATGGTTTCAACACCTGGACCTGGGTATCTACTGGCTTGGTGGGGTTGACATTGATAATTGCCGCGGTGGGGATTAATCCGTATCCTGGAGGTGTTGAACTTCACATAACGGGCAAATTTATCGGAGTGCTATTGAGTGTTCTATTGCTCTGCTGGATGCTTCCAACTCAACTTTCGAAAGATGAAATACGTGATTTTCTTTGGGAAACCTGGCGTTTTATCAAACAGATTTTTCCGTTATTAATCGTTGGCGTATTTGCTGTAGGAATTATCCGGGAAATTATTAAGCCAGAATGGATTGAAGCCATAGCTGGAGAAAACTCATTGGTTGGAAATTTTGTTGGTGTTGTTTTTGGTGTATTTATGTATTTCCCAACTCTAGTTGAAGTTCCGATTGCCCAGATGTTCTTGCATTTAGGTATGCATCGTGGTCCTTTGCTGGCATACCTAATCTCTGATCCAGAATTAAGCCTTCAGAGTATTCTGATCACTGCCTCGATTATCGGCCGTCTGAAGGCGTGGGTGTATGTTGGTTGGGTAGCGTTATTCAGCACAATGGCAGGGCTTTTGTATGGTGCCTGGGTAAACGGCACTAGTATTGGGTTAGTTTTTATATATTTGTTGCTGTTCTTAGCTCTGATGGCTGGAATATTATGGTTTTATAACACGCGGAATTTACGTGAAGTGTCCGTTGGGCACTAAAAGTTATTTTTCTGCGTTAACCTAATCTTTACAAAGATTAATGCGTGAATTGGTTAGAATCAAAGGTAAATCATCATTTGAAGAGGTACTAAAAGATGAAAATGGTTTTAATCCTTTGTACAGGCAATTCTTGCCGTTCACAAATGGCAGAGGCATTGATTAATGAAAAGCTATCCGACAATTGGATGGCTTTCAGTGCCGGGACAGAACCTTCAGGTTATGTCCATCCTATGGCACTCAAAGCCCTGAAGGAAATTGGAATTCAGCATTCAGGGATATCCAAACACATTGATGATCTACCAACAAAGGAATTTGATTCTGTGATTACTGTCTGCGATGACGCAGCAGAAAATTGCCCCGTATGGCTGGGAAAAGGTGTTCGCCACCATATTGGGTTCCTGGATCCGGCTAAGGTGGAGGGCACTGAAGAGGAGATTATGGCAGTTTTCCGCCAAGTCCGGGATAGCATACAGGTTCGTGTGTTGTCCTATTTGCAATCCATCTAACCTTAGAAAAACCACAAGGAGCAAGTTATGTTGAATAAAGAAGAAAAGAAAGGGCTATCGTTTTTAGACCGCTACCTGACATTATGGATTTTTCTCGCGATGGCAGTTGGTGTGGGAATTGGTTTTTTGTTCCCCGATGGTGTACACAATTTTAATACAGCGGTCTCTGTCGGCACAACCAATATCCCGATCGCTATTGGTTTGATTTTGATGATGTACCCACCTTTGGCGAAGGTACATTATGATGAATTGGGAGATGTATTCCGTAATTGGAGGATACTTGGTTTATCCCTTGTTCAGAACTGGATTGTTGGACCGATTTTGATGTTCGTTTTAGCGATCGTGTTCCTTAGAGGATATCCTGAATACATGACCGGTTTAATTCTGATTGGCTTGGCAAGATGCATTGCTATGGTCATCGTATGGAACGAATTGGCAAAAGGGGATAATGAATATGCTGCGGGTTTGGTAGCTTTCAACAGTATTTTTCAGGTGCTTTTTTACAGTGTCTATGCTTATGTATTTATCACTGTATTACCGACTTGGTTTGGACTTGCCGGAAACATCGTGGAAATCACCATTGGTGAAATCGCAAAAAGCGTTTTCATTTATCTTGGTATCCCCTTCTTAGCCGGTTTCTTAACCCGCTTCTTTTTTGTCCGATCCAAAGGCAAAGACTGGTATTATGAAAATTTTGTTCCTAAGATCAGCCCAATGACACTCATTGCACTTTTATTTACAATTGTAGTAATGTTTTCATTGAAGGGCGAATTGATATTGACCATTCCCATGGATGTTGTTCGAATCGCAATTCCGTTATTAATTTATTTTGTAGTGATGTTCCTAGTTTCGTTTTTTATGGGTCAAGCAGTTGGAGCGGATTATTCCAGAACGACCACTCTGGCCTTTACTGCAGCGAGCAATAATTTTGAATTAGCAATTGCGGTGGCGGTGGCAGTATTTGGTATTAATAGTGGAGCAGCATTTGCAGCTGTAATTGGACCATTGATCGAGGTGCCAGTTATGATCGGGTTGGTCAATGTGGCCTTTAGGTTAAATAAATATTTATTTAAAACTTCTCCAGTTTCTTCTGATTTAGTCTAGGCCGTTTTTAATTAATAAAAGCAGAACCCTAAATGCAGGGGTTCTGCTTTACTGTTCAAATGGTTGGATTTTTTATTAAAATTCTTTACGAACACCAGACACTATGTTATACTCTGTCGGCTCTGGTAAACAGAGACTAATTACACACGCTTCTTGACTGACGCGTGCGGGCAGTTGATCTCAACAGCCGCGTGTGAGGATGACGGAAGCGGAGGAAAAACGCAAAGGAGTTTTAGAATGCCAAAAGTATCTATGAAATCCCTGTTGGAAAGCGGCGTCCATTTTGGTCACCGGACACATCGTTGGCACCCCCAGATGAAACCATATATTTTTACAGAACGCAATGGGATCCATATTATTGATCTTCAGCAGACTGTAAAGGCAATGGATGGTGCGTATGACTTGATCCGTCAAAATGTTGCAGATGGCGGGACGATATTGTTCGTGGGGACTAAAAGACAGGCTGTTGAAACTATCGAGGATGAAGCAAAACGCTGTGGGATGCCTTACGTCACCGTCCGTTGGTTGGGCGGCATGCTGACAAACTGGTATACCATGCGCCAGAGGATTAATGAATTGGATCGTCTTGAGCGCATGCGGGAGAAGGGTGAATTTGAGAGATTGACCAAAAAAGAAGGTCTGATGCTCAATCGTAAGATTGATAAGCTGCAATCTCGTTTTGGCGGTATTCGTAAAATGCACAGTCTTCCGGATATGGTGTTTATTGTCGATGTTCGGCGAGAAGACACAGCAGTCCGAGAAGCAAATACGCTCGGTATCCCAATTGTCGCATTAGTAGACACCAATTGTGACCCGCGTTTAATTGACTATGTGATACCTTCCAATGATGATGCCATCCGGACGATAAAATTGATGGTTGGTTTTGTCGCTGACGCAGTCATGGAAGGCAAGGCAATGCGGAAAGAAGAAGATTTGGAAGAAATGCCTTCTGCACCAATGCCTGAACGGGATGAGGAATTGAGTGATGATGAGCTGCTTGGTGAATCAACATTGGCTAAGATGGAAGCTGCAGCTGAGGCTGAATCGGAAGAAGCAGAAGAGGGAACTGAAGGAACTGAAGAAGTTGCAGAAGCCTCAAATACCGAGGAGCCAGTGAATGAAGACGCTGCGGATGAGTCTGAAGAACCCACTGAGGAACCAGAAGAGACCCAAGAAGAAAATAAAGATACAGAAGAATAAAGGAAGAAATCAGAATGGCTATTACAACTAAACAGATCAAAGAGCTTAGAGATTCGACCGGTGCAGGTATGATGGATTGTAAAGAGGCATTGGTGAATGCGGATGGTGATTTTGATAAAGCAGTGGATTTTCTTCGTGAGAAAGGTCTTGCAAAAGCCGCAAAACGCGCTGGGCGTGAAGCCTCTGATGGTATAGTGGAATTATATTCGCATGGTGATGGTAGAATTGGTGTGATGGTTGAGGTCAACTGTGAAACTGATTTTGTCTCTCGCAGTGACGCTTTCCGCACATTTGCTCATGAAATGGCATTGCAAGTTGCTGCTACATCCCCGTTATGTGTGACAGAAGATCAGCTGACCGAGGAAGTATTGGAAAGAGAGCGCAATGTAGCAAGAAACCGAGCCAAAGAAGAAGGAAAACCTGACCATATTTTGGATAAGATTGTTGAAGGGAGAATTGAAAAATTCAAGGATGAAGTAGTTTTGCTTCGACAGCCCTACATTCGAGATACTTCAATGACAGTTCAGGATTTGCTCAACGAAAATATTTCTGCCATTGGTGAAAATGTTGTTATCAGACGTTTTGCTCGTTGGGAACTTGGTGAGCATTCTTTTGAAGACGAAGACCAGGAAGATTAAAGGATGAAAAAAAGCCAACCAAAGGGTTGGCTTTTTTCTAATTGAGTAGGCTAGTTATCTTAGATAAAACAAAAATTGATAAAATCATGTTGAGTAGTAAAAAATCAATTTGTCAGAACCCGATAAAATAAGGAGACTTATTTATGGCGGATCTAAAATTTAAGCGTGTACTGCTAAAACTTGGAGGGGAAGCGCTTTCTGGTGAGGGGGGCAAAGGGATTGATCCTATGAGGGCAGAAGCAATTGCCCAAAGGGTTGTCCATATTCATCAGATGGGTGTAGATTTAGCGATTGTGATTGGTGCTGGAAATTTGTGGCGTGGTGTACTTGGTCTGGATAGAGGAATGGACCGTGCAACTGCGGATTATATGGGTATGTTGGGTACTGTAATGAATGCTCTGGCATTGATGGATGCAATAGAACGGGCTGGGGTAGTGGTTAGAGTGCAAACCGCAATTGAAATGCGAGCAGTGGCAGAGCCTTTCATCCGCCGTCGCGCGATACGTCATTTAGAAAAAGAGCGTGTGGTCATTTTGGGGGGTGGTACAGGTAATCCGTTTTTCTCAACGGATACTGCAGCTGCATTGAGAGCGGTAGAAATGGGCGCTGATGTTTTAATTAAAGCGACCAAAGTAGATGGTGTATATGACTCAGATCCCGCTAAAAATCAAGACGCTAAGAAACTCGATCACCTAAGCTATATTGATGTCCTCAACCGCCGTTTAGAGGTGATGGATAATACCGCGATTACCCTGTGTATGGACAATAACTTACCGATACTAGTGCTTAATTTCTGGGAAGAAGAAGAACTATTGAGAGCTTTAAAAGGGGAGAAGGTTGGCACCCTGGTTTCCAAAGGGGAGGATATCTAATCTATATGAAACCTGGACGTCAACTATATCTTGCCAGATGGTGGCTTCTGGCATTGATTGTGATTCTACAATTAACAATTTTATTCATTTCTCCGGAAGAAAAAACGCTGGGTGTTGGTATCAAGCCAGTTTACCTGCATGTCTCATTGACTTGGACAGGAATGATATTATTTCTCATCAATGGTTTGCTCGGGCTAGCAAATTTAATTATTGGTAAAGAACCACTCATAAATTGGCAGAGGAGTGTGTTCCTCAGTGCTCTTTGGTTTTATGGGATTGGATTTCTTGTCAGCATGTATGCTTCCTGGCTAAATTGGGGAGGAATTCCCTATCAGGAACCGAGGATCCAGGGGGCTATTAATGTTTTTGTTTCTGCAATTGCAGTTTGGGTATTAAGCGAGTTAACCAAAATAGGCAGGGTAAATGGTATTTTGGGATGGATACCCATTGCTTTTATATTTGCAACTAGACAAAGTTCAAGTGTGGTTCTCCATCCTGATAATCCTGTTTCGACTTCACCACTAAGCATTAAGGCCACCTTTATATCGATGTGGGGATTATCAATTTTATTAGCAATTTGGTTCATTTGGGTACACAGAAAGCAAAGCCAGCATTTATCTACACAAAATTAACAGGCTTATGAATTTTCACATGGTGAAAATTTTATCCTTGCCTGCTTTCATTATGATAAAATACTTTTGATTATTAGCCCTGACTTCAGGGTAACCTTCCGACCATGAATCTGAACCAAAGAGGAGGACATCGTGATAAAAGATGCTTTAAAAGAAGCAACTGCTCGAATGAGGTCATCTTTGCAATCGCTACAAGATGATCTGGCTGGGATTCGAACCGGGCGAGCTACACCTGCATTGGTAGAAAGGTTGTCAGTAGACTATTACGGTTCACCAACGCCTTTGCAGCAATTGGCAACTTTCTCTGTGCCTGAGCCCCGCCAAATTCTGATCAAACCTTTTGATCCCTCCTCGATCAAAGATATCGAGAGGTCAATTCAAACATCAGATTTAGGGTTAACCCCTAGCAATGATGGAAAAGTAATTCGTCTCACACTTCCACCGCTTACCCAGGAGAGGCGTCAGGAATTGGTCAGAGTGGTGAATGCCAGAGTAGAGGAAGGCCGTATATCTGTGCGTAATATTCGCAGGGATGTGATTAAAGACCTGCGTGAATTTGAGGAAGAAAAATTAATTTCCGAAGATGACCTGAAACGCGCTGAAGACGATATTCAAAAAATCACCGACGATTATGTAAAGAAGCTTGATGAAGTTGGTGAAGAGAAAGAAAACGAAATAATGGAAGTTTAGGTTTCCTAGGAGTTTGTGGTTGTGGCGAAAAAAAAGGAAACGAACCTGCCTGAAAGAATTCCAGAGCATGTCGCGATTATTATGGATGGCAATGGCCGATGGGCAAGAGCCAGGGGATTGCCGCGCTTAGCAGGACATCGTGCCGGAACCGAAAACCTCCGACGCATTATTGAAGCTTGTGTTGAATTCGGTATTAAATTTCTCACGATTTACGCCTTTTCAACAGAAAATTGGGGAAGGCCAATTGATGAAGTTGAAGGATTGATGAATATCTTCGATGATGTATTTGATCGAGAGCTATATGAGCTGCATAAGCAAGGTGCTCAACTGCGGCATGTAGGCCGATTAGAGGGTGTAAGACCTTCGATGATAGAAAAAATCAAGCGCGGCGTTGAGCGAACTAAGAACAATGACCGCCTAATCTTAAACGTGGCCTTTAATTATGGGGGAAGAGATGAAATATTATCCGTCGTTCGTTCAATTGTCGATTCAGGAGTTGAACCCGAGCATGTCACGCCTGAACTAATCGAACAGTATCTGTTCACCCACGGTAGCCCAGACCCTGATCTAGTGATCCGTACATCCGGTGAAATGCGGACCAGCAATTTCCTTTTATGGCAAACAGCTTATTCTGAATGGTATTTCCCGGAGGTATATTGGCCAGATTTTGGCCGTGAACAATTACTAGAGGCAATAAAAGAATACAATCATCGGGAGCGCCGGTTTGGATTGGTCCCCTCAAAATAATTGACAATGTTCTTACAAAGATTGCTGGTTGCTTTAATTCTTTTGCCCATCGGTTTGTGGGCATTATTCTCCAGCGATATTTCATTTGCTGTTTTCATGATCCTGGTATGCCTGATTGCCGGTTGGGAATATGACAAAATGTTTCGGATCGGTGGGTACCAACCTGCCAAAACTTCCATATTGGGCGCAGTGGCCCTGTCTTTGGGTTCTGTAACGATCTTAAAGTCTGTTGTTCCACTCGAGTATTTAATTCCTTTCATATTCATCGCAGCCGCATACCACCTTTGGAAGTATGAGAATGGTCGAGATGAAGCAGTCTTAGACCTGACAATTTCTCTGGCTGGTATCTTTTATCTTGGTGTGCTGGGTAGTTACTTTATGGCAATCAGGGTGCTTACTGGAGGGGAATGGTGGGTCTTTACGGTATTGACGTGTGTCTGGTGGGCAGATGTTGGTGCATACATGATAGGCAAAAATTTTGGGCGGCATGCCCTTGCACCACGCTTGAGTCCCAAAAAAACATGGGAAGGATATTTATCTGGGATCGTGTTCACCTTGGTTGGATCACCCTTATTGTTAAAATTTTATTGGCTGATGGATTTTAATGTGCCGCAAGAAATCACGATTCCGAGGGTAATGGTACTTGCGGCCGTAATGGGGATTTTGCCCCCTCTAGGCGATTTGACAATTTCGATGTTTAAGAGATATTTTAAAATTAAAGATACAGGAAGAATATTAGCAGGCCATGGTGGGATGCTGGACCGGATTGATTCATGGCTGTGGGGTGTTTCTATTGGATATTATCTGGTAACAATTTTATTTTTAAACAGCTAGAAGAATTCTTAGGATATATAGGAGAAGGAAATGACGAGTGCAAGCACGAAACCGAGTAGAAATTTAGCTCTTGAATTGGTACGCGTAACAGAGGCAGCAGCATTGATGGCAGCACATTATATGGGGCGTGATGATAAAGAAGCGGCTGACCAGGCTGCGGTGGATGCGATGCGTTATATGTTAAATTCCGTTGAAATGGAAGCCACTGTCATTATTGGTGAGGGGGAGAAGGATGAAGCGCCTATGCTTTTTAATGGTGAGATTTTAGGAAAGGGTGGAGCCCCAAAATTGGATCTTGCGGTTGACCCAATTGATGGCACGCGTCCTTTGGCTCAGGGGAGACCTAATTCGATTGCAACCGTGTCAGCTGCACCTGCAGGAACAATGTATGATCCGGGACCATTTGTTTATATGGATAAAATTGCAGTCGGTCCTGCCGCTAAAGGTTTAATCGATATAGAGAGGCCAGTACAAGAAAATTTAGAAGCTATTGCCAAGGCAGTTGGGAAAAGACTGCGTGATGTCACCGTAATAATCTTAGATAGACCCAGGCACAAAGAGTTGGTAGCGGAAGTCCGCCGTTGCGGTCCACGTATCCGGTTTATTGATGATGGCGATGTGGCAGGGGCTTTGATGACTGCTTGGCCAGATTCGGGAATTGATGTTTTGTTGGGAGTTGGGGGTACGCCGGAAGGGGTGTTAGCTGCATGTGCTTTACGAGCAATGGGAGGAGAGATACAAGGCAAACTATTTGCTAGAAATGAAGATGAAAAACGCCGGGGAATTGAGTTGGGTTATGATTTCGATTCGGTAATTACGATGGATGATCTGGTATCGTCCGATGATGTTTTCTTCGCTGCAACTGGGATCACCGATGGGGAACTTCTTGATGGTATTCGCTACCACACCAACGGTGCTACAACAGAAAGCATTGTTGTGCGGGGCGTCACTGGTACGGTCCGTTTAGTTAAATCCAGACACAGCTTCGAACAGCTTGAGTCGATCAGCGATCTCCCTTATTAGCTGATCATATTAACGCAAAATCTGAAACCAGATCCATTTGGGATCTGGTTTTTTGCGCTTATTATTCACATTAATGGATGGTAAGAAGGAGAGAATCAATGCGTTTAATACCCGAATCATTACGTTTCGTATAGGCATAAAGGGAGTGTTATAAATCAATTTAATTTTTAAGAATTATGTCTTCAAAGTTTTAAGAATTTCTACCAGACGGGTCTTCCATGCCTTGCCTTCTCCCTGCGAAAACCAAATTGCATTTTTACCAGTTCGAACGTTGTTTCCCAGATTTGGATAATTTCTGGCTGGTGCGCCTTGCGGGATTGCCGGGAAACGGATTGTGATCATTTGGTTTTCAATGCTTACGGAGGAAACGCCTGCCTTTTCAGCGAGTGTGCGGACTTTGATCTGATAGAAGAGGTTTTGAAGCGGGTTTGGGGCTGGACCGAAACGGTCAATGAATTCGCTTTTGAGGGTGTTTAGTTCTTTCATTGTATGGGCATCTGCCAATCTTCGGTATAACCGCAAACGCAGATCTTTGTCTGGGATATACGATTCTGGAATTGAAATGACCAGCGGAAGGTCAACACTGATGATTGGGTGAAATGTAACTGCGGAGATGGGTAACGCATCTTGCTGGAGTTTACCTTCTTTTTTGATCTGGCTGACAGCCTGTGAGAGCAACCTAGTATAAAGATTGAGACCGACGGCCGCGATTTGCCCGTGCTGCCGTGTACCAAGAAAATCCCCAGCTCCTCTGATTTCCAGGTCCCGCATAGCGATCGAATATCCTGCTCCCAGTTGGGTGTTTTCAGCCAGGGTTTCCAGCCGGAGTGCACCTTCTTCGGTTGAAGAACGAGATTGGTGTTTAAAAAAGTATGCGTAGGCACGTTGGGCACCGCGTCCAACACGTCCCCGCAGTTGATAAAGTTGAGCTAATCCAAAAGTATCAGCACGATCTACGATCAGTGTATTGGCATTGGGGATATCTAAACCTGATTCAATGATTGAGGTTGAAAGCAAAACGTCAATTTCACCTTTGGTAAATTGGCGCATGCGTTTTTCAAGATCCCTTTCTGCCATTTGTCCATGGGCGATTCCAATTCGGGCTTCCGGTATTAATCTTGCGAGTTGATTTTGCACTCCCGCAATACTTTGGACTCGATTATGGACAAAAAAGACCTGACCGCCGCGTTCTAGTTCTCTAATGATTGCCTGACGCACCAGATTTGCCTGGTAAGGCCCTACATGGGTAACAATCGGGAGCCGTTCTTCGGGTGGGGTGTTGATGGTTGATATATCTCGTACCCCAGTGAGTGCCATATAAAGTGTTCGGGGGATCGGTGTTGCGGTCATGGTGAGCACATCTACTTCCGTTCGGAGTTTCCTGAGATGCTCTTTATGTGTAACGCCGAAGCGCTGTTCTTCATCAATGATCACCAGTCCTAAGTTGCTAAATTCAATATCCGGCTGGATAAGACGATGGGTGCCAATGATGATATCCAGGCTACCGTCGGATAGCTCTCGTATGATCTCATGTTGTTCAGCACGGGTACGGAAACGGGACAGCATTTCTACTTTAACTGGAAATGCTGCTAAACGGTGTCGAAACGTTCGAAAATGTTGTTGGGCAAGGATCGTGGTCGGAACCAGAATTCCGACTTGTTTTCCACTCATCACGGCTTTGAATGCTGCCCGCAAGGCAATTTCAGTCTTTCCATATCCGACATCTCCACAGATCAGCCGGTCCATGGGGGTGTTTCGTTCCATGTCCCTTTTAACTTCCTCTAAGACCTGAAGTTGATCTTCTGTCTCGATGTATGGAAAGCTGGCTTCCAGTTCTTTTTGCCATGGGGTGTCTGGGTCAAAGGCGAATCCTGAACTGAGATGGCGTTTGGCATATAGTTCAAGTAGTTCTTCTGCGACATTCTCAACAGCTTTTTGAACTTTAGTTTTTATCCTTCGCCACTCGTTCGCAGACAGACGGGTGATCGAAGGCCGGTGACCACGGGCACCTATGTATCTACTGACCCGATCTGCCTGGTGGATGGGTACAAATAACTGATCGTTTTCTGCGTACTCGATGCAAAGGTATTCTGTCAGCACCCCTTCTATTTCGCGCTCCACTAAACCTTTGAAAAAACCGATCCCATGGTCGATATGGACCACAAGGCTGTTGATTTCAAGGTCAGCATAGTTCGCTTCGGGCGGAGGCGCTTGTGGCCTTGGTCTCTGTCGGGGTTGGGGTCTTCGCCAGCCAAAAATTTCTCCATCTGTAAGTAGATGAATTGGCGGTCTATCTTCAGATTTAATCATGAACCCATCAGTCAGGCTGCCTTGTGCAAACCTTGGGGAAACTTGGTCCATTTCATAAATACTTTCTTGCCAAACATCCTGCAGTCGGGCGGCTTGCCTTGATACAATGAAGGTTTCATCTCCACTGGAAAGGGTTTTTTTGACATGTTCCACAAACAATTTTAGCTGCCCGCCGAAGCGGGGATTTGTGGAGAATGAATATGTCAGGTCCAGGTCAGGTTCGGAACTGGAAGGACCTAGCTGGATGGTCTCTTTTAACGAAATTGCATCCAGAATCTCAGCCTGGGTGAGGTATGGCAGCGGATATTCTTCATTAATTTTGCCTTCCGAGATGTAGTCCTTTCTCAATCCCATGGCTTGTTCCTCAAATTGTTCTATGATCTCGATGAAAGCCTGCCAATCATCAAACAAGATCAGTGTATTTTGTGGCAAATAATCCAAAATACTACCAGCATTAGAATGTAGTAGAGGTATATGGAATTCTGAATATGATTCCCCATCCTCTATATCTGTTTCACTTAGCAAAAATTCTCT
>JABAHR010011589.1_pt3 | contig 18155 bp, 14 predicted proteins | sample 7062101 | NCBI WGS metagenome assembly JABAHR01 (sample SAMN14534553, study PRJNA622989) | marine sediment metagenome | biome: marine biome [ENVO:00000428]; feature: marine pelagic biome [ENVO:01000023]; material: deep marine sediment [ENVO:00002113] | place: India: Gulf of Kutch | collected... | reverse complement strand
GAACATGCGCATCACCGTCGATGGTGCACTCGGGCCGGGCGTGAGCGCCAAGGACCTGGCGCTGCACATCGTCAACCGCTTGGGTGTCAATGGCGGCACCGGCCATGTGATCGAGTACGCCGGCCCGGGAATTCGCGCGCTCGACATGGAAGGCCGCATGACGGTGTGCAACATGACCATCGAGGCGGGTGCGCGCGCCGGCATGATTGCGCCGGACGCGGTCACGGTGGATTACCTCCGAGGCCGCCCGCGGGCGCCGGCGGGCGCCGCCTTCGAGCGGGCCGCGGAGCAGTGGCTGGCGCTGGCCTCGGATGCCGGCGCCGCGTTCGATCGCGAAGTCACCATCGAGGCGTCCGCGGTGCGCCCGACCATCACTTACGGCACCGACCCGGGCATGTCGGTGCCGATCGGGGAGCCGGTGCCGGCGCCGGCGGGCGCCACCGCACGGCGCGCCCTGGATTACATGGCCATCGAGCCGGGCCGCAGCCTGGTGGGTCGCAACGTGGACGTCGTGTTCGTGGGCAGTTGCACCAATGGCCGGCTGTCCGACCTGCGGGCGGCAGCGGCGGTGTTGCAGGGGCGCCAGGTGGCCGAGCACGTGCGCATGCTGGTGGTGCCAGGTTCCGAGCAGGTGCAACGCGAGGCGGAGGCCGAGGGCCTGCACGAGGTGTTCATCGCGGCCGGCGCGGAATGGCGGGAGCCGGGCTGCTCCATGTGCCTGGCCATGAACGGGGACGTGGTGCCGGCCGGCAAGACCGCCGTCACCACCTCCAACCGCAATTTCGAGGGGCGCCAGGGCATCGGGGCGCGTACCATGCTGGCGTCGCCCGCCACGGCGGCCGCCTGCGCGGTCGCCGGGCACGTCGTCGACCCGCGCGAGCTGCGGGGCATCCAGGAGGTGGCCTGATGGAAGCCTTCACGACATTGACCGGGCCGATCCTGGTGCTGCCGGAGCAGAACATCGACACCGACCAGATCATTCCCGGCCGCTACCTGACCACCACCCGCTTCGAGGGCCTGGGCGAATTCGCCTTCGCCGACTGGCGCTTCGACAGTGCGGGCGAGGCGCGGTCCGAGTGCGTGCTCAACCAGCCGCGCGGACGCCTCAGCCCGATCCTCGTGGCCGGGCGCAATTTCGGCTGCGGTTCGTCTCGCGAGCACGCGCCGCGGGCGCTGCTCGAATTCGGCTTTCGGGTGGTGATCAGCTCGGAGATCGCCGACATCTTCCGATCCAATGCGCTCAACGTCGGGCTGCTGCCGATCGTGCTGCCGGAGCCGCAGCACGGCCAGCTGCTGGAAATGGATGGCGAGGCGGTCACCGTCGACCTGGAGCGCAGCATCATCACCTTGCCCGGCAACGGCAACGGCGGCGACGTATTCCCGTTCACCATCGACCGTTTCGCGCGGCATTGCCTGCTGCAGGGCATGGACCGCCTGGATTTCCTGCTGGCGGAGGCACCCGCCATCACTGCGTATGAGGAACGAACATGAGCATGAAAGTCCTGATGTTACCTGGAGATGGCATTGGCCCGGAGGTCATGCACGAGGCCGAAGCCTTGCTCGAGGAGATCGCCGCTCAACACAGCCTGGACCTGCAGTTGGACACGGCGCTGATCGGCGGCGCGGCCATGGACGCCACCGGCGCCCCCCTGCCGGAGGAGACGCTGCAGGCCTGTCGCGAGGCGGATGCCGTGCTGCTCGGCGCGGTGGGCGGCCCCAAGTGGTCGGACCCCAATGCCCGCGTGCGGCCCGAGCAGGGCCTGCTGGAACTGCGCAAGGCGCTGGGTCTGTTCGTGAACCTGCGTCCCATTCGCGTACACCCCTCGCTGGCCCCGATCAGCCCCCTGCGGCCCGAGTTCGTGGCGGACGTGGACGTGATGGTGGTGCGGGAACTCACCGGCGGCATCTATTTCGGCGAGAAGCAGGAGGGCGACGACCATGCGGTGGACGTGTGCAGCTATACCCGCGAGGAGATCGAGCGGGTGGTGGTGCAGGCGGCGGAACTCGCCCGGCAGCGGTGCGGCGGCCTGACGCTGGTGGACAAGGCCAACGTGCTGGCGACCTCCAGGCTGTGGCGCAAGGTCACCACCGAGCTGATGACGAACCGCTACCCGGACGTGCCGTTCGAGACCATGCTGGTGGATGCGGCCTCGATGCATATCGTCGCCAACCCTTCGCGGTTCAACGTGCTGGTCACCGAGAACCTGTTCGGGGATATCCTGACCGATGAAGCTTCCATGCTGGTGGGTTCGATGGGGATGTTGCCTTCCGCCTCGCTGGGGAAGGACCGCGCCGGCCTGTACGAGCCGATTCACGGCTCGGCGCCGGACATCGCCGGGCAGGGCATCGCCAATCCCGTTGGCATGCTGGCCTCGGTGGGCATGATGTTCCGTTACTCGCTCGGCATCCGCGAGGTTGCAGGGCGCATCGAGCGTGCAATCTGGTCGGCCATCGCGGACGGGCAGTGCACGCCCGACATCGGCGGCAGTCTTACGACCCGGGCCGCGGGCGAGGCGGTGCGCGAGCGCCTGGGTGAGTACTACATACCCAAGTTCGCCTATGGCTGAATTCGCCCACGACTGCCTGCGCCGGGCGCTGGCCGCGCCGGTGTATGAACTGGCGCGGCGCACGCCGCTGGATGCGGCGCCCCGCCTGTCCGCACGCCTCGGCACCCGGTTGTGGCTGAAGCGCGAGGATCTGCAGCCGACTTTTTCTTTCAAGTTGCGCGGCGCCTACAACTTCATCCGCCAGCTGGATGCCGGCCAGCGCGCCCGCGGGGTGATCGCGGCGTCCGCCGGCAACCACGCCCAGGGGGTTGCGCTGGCGGCGCGCGAACTGGGCGTGCGCGCGGTGATCTACATGCCGCGCACCACCCCCGAGATCAAGGTGCAGGCGGTCGAGGCGCTCGGTGCCGGGGTCGAGCTGTGCGGCGACGATTACGATGCCGCCTGCGAGGCGGCCCGGAGCGCGGCGCAGGACTCGGGCGCCTGTTTCATTCATCCCTTCGACGACCCGGACGTGATCGCCGGCCAGGGCACCCTCGGCATCGAGATCACCCAGCAGCTGACGAGGCCGCCGGAAATCATTTTCGTGCCGGTCGGCGGCGGCGGGTTGGCGGCCGGTTTGGCGGCGACCGTCAAGGCGGTCTACCCGGAAGTCCGGGTGGTCGGCGTGGAACCGGTGGATGCCGCCAGCATGCGGGCCGCGCTGGAGGCCGGGGCGCCGGTCGACATCGGCGCCACGGGCATCTTCGCCGATGGCGTGGCGGTGCGCCGCGTTGGCGAGCGCACCTTCGAGATGTGCCGCGAGCTGCTGGACGACATCGTGCTGGTCAGTGTCGACCAGGTCTGCGCCGCGGTACGGTCAATCTTCGAGGAGGTGCGCGCAGTGGCCGAACCCGCGGGCGCGCTGGCGGTCGCGGGCGCGCTGCAGTATGCCACCCAACAGCGCCCGCAAGGTGACTGGGTGGCGCTGGTCAGCGGCGCCAACGTCAACTTCGACCGCCTGGGACACGTGGTGGAACGTTGCGCGCTGGGCGATGGCAGCGAGGCCCTGTTGTCGGTGACCATCCCCGAACGGCCCGGCAGCTTCCTGGAGTTTTGCCGGACGCTGGAGCACTCGTCCATTACCGAATTCAACTACCGGTTCAGCGATGATCACGAGGCGCGGGTGTTCGTCGGCATTCGCCTGCTGGAGTCGTCTGCGGACTTGCAGCGGCGTCTCCAGTCCCGTGGCTACAAGGTGATCGACCTGTCGGACAACGAGGTCGCCAAGCTGCACATGCGCCACCTGGTCGGCGGTTGCCTGCCGTCGTCCGCCCGGGAGCGCCTGTACCGCTTCGAGTTCCCGCAACGCCCGGGTGCCCTGCTCGAGTTCCTGTCCGTGTTGGCGGGGCGCTGGTCCATCAGCCTGTTCCATTACCGTAACCACGGCGCCGCGTATGCGCGCGTGCTGGCCGGCTTCCTGGTGCCGGAGTCCGATGACCAGGCGTTCCACCAGTTCCTGCTCGACACGGGCTATCGCTTCGTCGACGAGACCGACAACCCGGCCTGCCGGGAGTACCTGTCGACACCCGCTTCCATCCGCGACGATGACCGGCAGCGTTTCGCGGCCGTCGGAGGCTAGTTTCGATTGAGTCCCCCGCACCGATGGCCGCCCCGAGGGCGGCCTTTTTCCGTGCGGGTCCGCAGCAGGCCTAGGGGCTGTCCTCGGAGTCGGCCTTCCCGGGGCGTTCGAAGCCATCTTCGTCGAGCAACCGGATGGGCAGGCCCAATGCTTCCAGGCCGGGCCGAATGCTCGCGAGGTCGCCCACCACCACGATCGACAGCGTGTCCGGCCTCAGCTGGCGGGCGATGACCGCGTTGAGCGATTCCCGATCGACCGTCCGCAGCAGCTGGTTCTGACGGTTGCGGTAGTCCAGGGGGAGGTCGTACTGCAGAATGTCGGTCAGCAGTTCCAGCTTGTTGAACGGCGTCTCGTAGCGGAGCGCGTCGCGCTGGCCAATGGCATTGCGCAGGAAGTCGAATTCGGGCTCGCTCATGCCTTCGGCCGCGTAGGCCTCGAGTACCTGTAGCGTCTCGCTGACGGCGGCGGCGGTGGCATCGCGGTTGACCTCGGAGCTGACCCCGAAGCTGCCGAGTTCCGGCCCGCCGGTGAAGGCGCTGCGGACGCCGTAGGTGTAGCCCCTGGCTTCCCGCAGCTTGAGATTGAGCCGGCTGTTGAACACCCCGCCCAGGGGAAAATTGGCCAGGCCGGCCTGGTAGAAATCGCCCAGCGCATCATAGGGGATGGCCGGGTGCCCGATACGCAGCGAGGACTGGGCGGCCCCCGCCTTGTCGACCAGGTACAGCTGACGTCCGGAGGGTGTCCCGCCGTCCGCCGCCAGCGGTGGGCGCTCGCCGGCCTCGACCGGCAGGGCCGCCAGGTCCTGCAGCTCGGCCAGCAGGGCGTCGGCCTGCAGGTCGGTCGACACCAGCACGCCCGCCAGGTGGCGGGGTAGGTGGCTTCCGTAGTGGGCCTTCACGTCCTCGAGTTCGAGCGCTGCCACGGTGCCGGGCAGTCCGCCCTGGGGGTAGCTCAGCGGGTGATGCGCACCGAGCAGGGCCGCCCTGAAGGCCCGGTCGGCGAGCCCCTGGGGCGATTTGCGCACCTGCTGCAGACCCTCCAGGGTCCGTGCCTTGACGCGTTCGAAATCCGCGGCATCGAAGCGGGGCTCCCGCACGCGCTCCAGCATCAGTGCCACTGCCGGGGCGAGGTTCCGCGTGAGGGTGTTGAGCGTGACGGTGGTGAGGTACGGCCCCGGTGTCACATAGAGCTGCGCGCCGAGCAATTCGAGTGCCTCGGCGAATTCCGCCGCGCTGCGGCGTTCGGTGGCCTCCTGCAGCATGGCGGTGGTGAGCGCGGTCAGCCCTGCCTGCCCACTCGCCTCGTCGCGGGTGCCCACCTCGAACACGACCTGGAGCGTGGTGGTGGGCGTTTCACGGTTCGCGGCCGCCAGCACGCGCACCCCGTTGCCAAGACGCACGTCATCGATCGGCGGCAGCTCGACGACGGGGTTGGCGCTGGGTACCGGCCGCAGGCTGCGGTCGAAAACGTCCACCACCGGCCGGAGCGGCAGATCTCCCTCGACGTCCGCCGCGTACTCGGCAGCCGGGGGTTCCGGGGCAGTGAAATTCGGCGCAGCGGCCTGCAGGGCTTCCTGGCCGTTGGGGACGACGCTGAGAATGATGGCCGGACGCGCCGCGATGTAGCGGTCGAAAGCCCGGGTCACATCGTCGGCGGTGACGTTCAGGTAACGCTCGATGTCGTGCGCGATGCCGTTGGGTGTGCCGGTGAAGGTTTCGAAATACGCCAGCCTCGACACCTTGCCGGATACACTCTGCAGGCCGAACACCTGGCTGGCCTCGAAACGCGCCTGGAATTTCTGCAGGTCCTGGTCGTTCACGCCGCGCTCGACGAATTCCGACAGTGTGTCGCGGACGGCTGCCTCCATGTCGGCCAGCGTTTCGCCGGAGGAGGGGTTCTGGATCACGACAAAGAACATTTCGCAGGCCAGTTCGCGGCAACCGTGCGAGACATAGGTCTGCACGGCGCGACCCGTCTGCACCAGTCGCTGGTAGAGCAGGGAATCCTGGCCCTGGCCGAGGATCGCGGCTGCGGCGTCCAGCGCGGCTTCGTCCTCGTGGCCATTGAACACGGTGGGAAAGCCCAGCGCCAGTGCCGGCAGGTGGATGTTGTCCTCCATGGTGATGTAGCGGTCTGCGTCAATTTCCGCGGGTTGCCTGGGCAGGCGCTCGACCTCAGGTCCGGCGGGTATGGGACCAAAATACTTCACCACCATTTGCAACGTGGCAGCCGGTTCCAGATCCCCGCCGATGGTCAGCACGGCGTTGTTCGGGCCATACCAGCGCAGGAAGAAGCGCTTCAGGTCGTCGACGTCGGCGCGATCGAGATCCTCGATCCAGCCGATCACCGGCCAGGAATACGGATGACCGGCCGGATAGAGGCTTTTCATGACGGTCTCGGGAGCGCGGCCGTAGGGCTGGTTGTCGACCCGCTGGCCGCGTTCGTTCTTGACCGTCTCGCGCTGGATCTCGAATTTCTCCTGGGTCACCGCCTCGAGCAGCAGGCCCATGCGGTCCGCCTCCAGCCACAGGGCCGTTTCGAGCTGGTTCACGGGCAGGGTCTGGAAGTAATTGGTGCGGTCGGAGTCCGTGGTGCCATTCAAGGTGCCGCCGGCATCGGAAACGATCTTGAAGTGTTCCTCGTCCGCCACGTTGCGGGAGCCCTGGAACATCATGTGTTCGAAGAAGTGGGCGAACCCGGAGCGGCCGATCTCCTCGCGGGCGGATCCCACGTGATAGGTGACGTCCACGTGCACCAGCGGGTCCGAATGGTCCTCGTGCAGCACCACCGTCAGGCCATTGTCCAGGCGGTACTTGCGGTAGGGGATGGTGATTTCGCCCTGGCCCTGGAAATGCTCCACGAGGGTGACGCCCTCGGGCAGTGCGGCCTCGCCGGCCGCGGGTGCGGAGGGGCCGGCGGCGTCACCGCCGCAGCCCCCGGCCAGCAGCAGGCACAGGGACAACACAGCGCAGTACTTGATCATGGATGAACCCCGGGTCGGTTGCGAGGAGCGCGCCACCATAGCACAGCGGCGGGCGAATGACAGTGCCGAAGGATGGGTGCCGCGGGGCGTTCGGCCCAGCGCCCGTCGGCCCGCTGCCGATTGCCGGACAATGCGGGTAAGATGTCCGCATTCCCAGCGGAGTGGCGCTTGTGAGGGTCCTGCAGGTCGGCAAGTTTTTCACGCCGTTTAGCGGCGGCGTGGAGAATTACATGCGCGACGCCATGGTGGCGCTGAGCCGGCGGGGCGTGCACTGCATGGCGGTGGTACATTGCCACTGGCGCTCCTGGCGCTCGCTCGACGAGGTGGTCGACGCCGGGGGCAGCGCATTCCACGTGATCCGCGCCGGCACCTGGTTCCGGCTCATGTACGCGCCCATCAGTCCCATGTTCCCGGTGCTGTTGCGGCGCTTCCTGCGGCGCTACCGGCCCGACGTGCTGCACCTGCACATGCCCAACCCCTCCGCGTTCTGGGCGCTGGCGCTGCCGTCGGCCCGCGCGGTGCCGTGGGTTATCCACTGGCATGCGGACGTGGTGGCGTCGACCCACGATCGCAGGCTGCGTTGGTTCTACCGCATCTACCGGCCCCTCGAGCAGGCCTTGCTGCGCCGGGCGCGGGCGGTGGTGGTCACCTCCCAGGCCTACCTGGATTTCAGTGAACCGCTGCGCGGCCACCGACAGAAGTGCCAGGTCGTGCCGCTGGGTCTGGATCCCGGGCGCCTGGCTCCGAATGCCCGGCATGCCGCTATCGCTGCGCGCCGGGGCGGCGAATTGCGGGTGCTGGCCATCGGGCGGCTGACCTACTACAAGGGCTTCGGTTTTCTCGTCGAGGCGGCCGCCCGCGTGCCGGGCGTGCGCGTCGACCTGGTCGGCGCCGGCGACCAGTATCGCAAGCTGGCGGCGCAGGTTCAGCGCCGTGGAGTATCGGATCGCGTGGTGCTCCACGGAGCGCTGCCTGACGTCGAGCTGCGGGCCCTGCTCGAACAATGCGATTGCGTCTGCCTGCCGTCCATCGAGCGCACCGAGGCATTTGGCATGGTGCTGCTGGAGGCCATGCTGCACGGCAAGCCGGTGGTGGTCGGTGACGTACCGGGTTCCGGCATGGGCTTCGTGGTGGAGGACGGCGATGCGGGTCTGAAGGTGGAGCCGGCCAACTCCGCGGCCCTGGCCGCCGCCCTGCAGCGCTTGCGGGACGACCCCGCCGGCGCTGAAGCAATGGGCCGCCGCGGGCGGGAACGCTTCGAGCGCCTGTTCCACATCGACCGTTCTGCCGCACGCCTGGAGGACATCTACCGCCAGGTGGCGACGGCGCCGAGCGAAGTCTAGAATGCCGGCATGAAATCCGCCCCGGCCATCGGCCCATCGCGCAGGTGCCTCGTCATCATCCCGGCCCACGAGGAGGCGGCCGACATCGGCGCCGTGGTCCGGTCGGTCCGCCGCCAGACGGGCTTTCCGGTGCTGGTGGTGGATGATGCGAGCCGCGACGCGACGGTCCCCGAAGCCCGGCGGGCGGGGGCCATGGTGCTGCCGTTTGCCGTCCAGCTGGGAGCCTGGGGCGCCATTCAGGCCGGCCTGCGGTATGCCCTCAAACATGGCTTCGACTTCGCTATCACCATGGATGGCGACGGCCAGCACCGTGCGGAATCGATACCCGAGCTGTTGCGTCCCGTCGTCGCCGGCGAGGCAGGCGTGGCGATCGGCGCCTGCACCGGGCGCGGCTCGCTGTTGCGCCGCATCGCCTGGGTTTGGATGAAGCGCGTTTCGGGCCTCCGGCTGGAAGACATCACCTCCGGGTTCCGCGTGTACGACCGCGGGGCCATCGAGGTATTGGCCTCGCGCGAGGCCACGCTGCTGGAATACCAGGACGTCGGCGTGCTGGCCCTGCTGCACGCGCGCGGTATCCGGCTTGCCGACGTAGACGTTACAATGCGGCCTCGCAGCAGTGGCATTTCCCGGATTTACCATTCCTGGTTTGCGGTGCTGTATTACATGAGTTACACGCTCCTGCTCGGGTTGACCAAGAGAACCGCCGGGCGGCGCGCACCTTACTGAGAGCCGGGTCGCTGCGACCGGGCGCTGGGGGACGGAATGATTTCACTGCTCACCGCAGCCATCGGCCTGCTCGCCGCGGCGGTGATCGTGGTGCTCATCCGCAGGGACCGTCTGCACGTGCGTTACGGCCTGTGGTGGATGGCCGTTGCCGCGCTGTTCGCGCTGCTGGGGTTCCTGCCGGGCCTGTTCGACCGCTTGGCGGGTGCGCTGGGGGTGGCCTACCCGCCGGCGCTGGTCCTGACCCTGGGCCTGGTGGTAATGGTGGTAAAGATCCTGGTGATGGATATCGAGCGCTCGCGCAACATGGTGCGCCTGAACCGCCTGGTGCAGCGGGTGGCGATGCTGGAAGCGGAGCTGCGCGAACTGCAGGGCGGCGAGCCGGGTGATTCCCAGGCACCGCCCGGTGACGAGAATGCGGGTGGCTGAGGCACTCGCCCGGCCGTTTCCCATCCCTGGCGCCCTCTGAGCCGATGAGTCAAATCAGTTTCATGACGGGCCTGCTGCTGCCCTGGCTCACGGGCGCGCTGTGCCTGTGGGCGCTCGAAGCGCGGACCGTGCCCGCGGCCCCGGCGCAGGGATTGCGGCGGGCCGGGTACGGGCTGTTTCTCGGCTACGCGCTGTTATACGGGGTGATGGTTGGTTTCGAGGCATTCGCCGGCCGCGTGACGTTCGGGGGCGTCATGGCCGTGCTGGCGTTGCTGGCGGCCATCGCGGCGGGTGCACTCTGGCGGCTCGGGCCGCCGCCGGCGCGGCATGCCGCCACCCGGGCCGGTTGGCTCGATGACGCTGGTCTTGGCCGGGGCGCGCGGATGCTGCTGGCTGCGTTGCTGGCCTGGACGGCCGTGCATGTCGCGTTTGCGGCCATCGAGATCATACTGCGGCCCGTGTATCCCTGGGATGCCTGGCAGACCTGGATCTACAGGGCCAAGGCCTGGTACCTGTCGGGGGGAATGAGCCCGCTGGTCGGACCGCAGGCCTGGCTGGAAGCGACGCAAGGGGGTGTGTACACCACCAACGGGTTCGCCTACCCCGATCTTCCCTCGGCGATTCCGTACTGGGCGGCTCTGAGCCTGGGACGCTGGAGCGAAACCCTGATCAACCTGCCGGTGTTGCTGTGCGGCACAGGTATCGGTCTGGCCCTGTATGGCCAACTGCGGGCGGTGGGGGCTTCCGTGCTGCTGTCGTCAGCAGTGGTCTTCATGCTGTGGTCCACGCCGCTGTTCGGCGTGCACGCGGCGCTGGGCGGCTATGCCGACATCTGGATGGCCGGTTATGCGGGCCTGGGCTTCGTGGCCCTGCTGGCCTCGGCGATCGCGAAGCAGCGTCCGCAATGGGCACTGGGCTTGCTGATGCTGGCGCTCGGCCTGCTGGTCAAGGACGAGGGCGTGGCGTGGTTCGCGCTGGGCCTGGTATTGGTCGCGTTCACGGTTCTGCGCGCCAGGGTGCTGCTGTCAGCGCTGGGCGTGGTGGTGGTCGCGATCGCGGTCGCCGCCGTGACCGGCACCACGTACCTGGACATTCCCTGGCTGGGTGGTGTCGGCCTGCAGGACGGGCGGCTTTTCCTGCCGGTGATCGGGTCCATTGGCCTCGAGCTGCATGATGTGCGCGGCGCCTATGCCCGCAACCTGTTCGCCATGGGCAGTTGGAACCTGTTGTGGGGCCTATTGGCCATCGCGCTGGTGGCTGCCGCATGGCCGCCGGTCAAACCGGCGCGAAGGGCCGGCATGGCGTTCCTGCTGCTGTTCGCGGCCAGCCAGTTGCTCATTTTCGGATTCACGGACCGGGGAAGCTTTGCCGGCACTTACACGGCGATCAACCGGCTGCCGTTGCAGCTCCTGCCCGCGCTCCTGTTTGCCGGTGCGATGATTTTCGCGTCCCGGACCCCACGGCCGGCGCGCATCCACAGCGGCGCCATCGCGGCCGCCATGCTGGGCTCCGCACTGCTGGTGGCCGGTGGGCTGGTCCTCGCCACCTGGCGGACGTTGCCGGGGGCGGCGTCGGAGCCGCTGAGTTTCTCCCCCATGCAGCTTCGCTTCGCCATGGGGTCCGGCAGCCAGGGGCCTGATGAACTCACCATCAGTGGCTTCGCCAACGGATTCGCCCTGGTCACCACCGGCCCGGTGGAGGTGGACGCCGGGGCGCTGAGCCTGTTGCGTTATTCGACCGCCAGCGGTGAAGGGCAGCCACCAGCCGCGTTTTTCTGGCGCCCGGCGGGCAATCCCAATGACGTGGTGCGCCTCGACCTGCCAGCCGCGGAAGGACGGTTGGACCTGTCCACTGCCGCCGGCTGGGGCGGCCGGGTCATCGAGTTGGGTTTTCTGTTCCCGCAGCCCGATGGCGGGACGGCCCGGCTCGGGTCGTTCTCGCTGGAGGCGCCCGGGCTCGCTTCCTCGCTGGGCTCGATGGCCGAGGGCTGGTTCCGATTCGAGCCCTGGACCCAGAAATCGGTCAATTTCCTGCACGGCGGCGAGCGTGGCCCGGACTGGCCTTTGCCAGTCGTGCTCGCCATCTGGCTGTTGCTCGCGGCCATCTTGATGTGGCTGCCGGCCCGGCGCTTACCGGGCTTCTGGCCGATGTCGCTGGGCGTCCTGGCGCTCAGTGCCTGGATGGTGCTGGACGTGCGCTGGACGGTGAACAGTTATCGACTGGCCGCCGGCACGGTGGAAAATTTTTCAGGCCGCTCCGAGCACGAGCGCCTGCTCGCTGGCCTGGACGGTGCGCTGTACGGATACATCGACCAGATCAAGCAACAGCATCTGGGTGATGAGCCGGTGCGTATTCTGCTGGTGCATTCCGGCGAGGGCAGCATTGACTTTCTCGCCAAGCGCGCCAGGTATCACCTGCTGCCGCATAGCGTCAGCATCCTTTCGAAACTGGGTAACAGGCAGGCGGGTACATCCATCGACTTCGTACTCTTCCTTGGTAACTTCGCCGACATCGGTCAGGACGGGACCCGGGTGAGACTACCTATCGATCCGGATTGGCGCGAACGGCTGAGGCCGGTTGCCGCGAACCCTCTGGGGGTTCTGTTTGGCGTCGCCGATGCAGAAACGGGCCGGTAACCGTTTTCTGAAAAGCTCACTTCGGCATATTCAGCACTTGACCAGCTCAAAAAACCTACGGCAGAAAACATCGGCCCCAAACGATCGGGCCCGTCTCTCACAAGCGTCGCGCATATCGCTTGCGGTGGCGGCGTCCATCAACTCCAGCGCGTCGATGATCGCCTCCTCGGCAGCTAATATGCCGGTCTCGAAACGGCCATTGAAGTTATCCGGATTAATCAGAATGCCGGTTGCTCCGGGTTCAATCGTTTCCAGCAGTCCACCCTCGGCCACACCGATGACCGGTTTTCCGGCTGCCATGGATTCGACTGGAGAGATGCCGAAGTCCTCGTCCATCGGCAAGTAGATGGTGGCAATGCAGCGGCCCACCAACTCACGCAACCTCACCGCCGAACACCAGCCGGTGAACTCGATATTCTGGCACCCCTCCGCGAGGGCTTTGAGTCGACCCAGTTCGCTGCCACCCGAGGCGACGATCAATCGCTTCTCAGGGCACTCTCGAAAGGCATTGACAATCCGATCCACTCGCTTGTAAGGCTCCAGTCGGGCGGTGGAGAGGTAGTAGCCATCCTGCCCGAGCCACCGATACTCATTCGTGTTGACCGGCGGGTGGATGATGGCGTCGGTTGTGATGGCGAGGTGTGATTCAAGTCGCTTGCTGACGTTGGCGGAATTCGCGATGACAATATCCATGTGTCGCACGGCCGTCTCATACCGAGGCTGCATGTAACGGCAAAGGGCCTTCAGAACGGGGCGTTGCCAAGGTCGCGCCTGATCCAGGTAGTAGTCTCGCAGGTCATAAATGAAGCGCGGTGGCGTATGGCAATAATAGATGTTCGGCCCTTCCCGATGATGGCGAACGGCAACGGGTGCGTACACCCCGCTGTAGATGATGGTCTCGAATTCGCACAGAAAATGGCTGAGTCGTTCGAAAGCCAGCAAGGCCTTGATGCCCTGCCATCCCTTGATGGAAGACGGCGAGGTAAGCGCCCGGAACTCGTGCGCCGGGAAATGGGTTGCCGGGAAGGTCTGTCGGTCTATAAATCCGAGAACAGCCAAAAATTCTGGCCGTTCTTGCTTGAGTCGCAGCAGCATCTGCTCCGCACCGCCCGGCACGAGCAAAAAATCGTAGAGTAGAGCCGAGGGGGCCTTCATCCCTGCAGTATAAGCGCGCATGCAGCCTTAGCCGGCCCCGCCGTGATTGGCCAGCCAGCGGAAAAATTGAGCGTAGGCCCTGAATAAGGGCCTCAGCAGAAACCACTGTTTGCGCCCGATGAAAAGAATTGGCTTGATGAGCAGGCGCACGGCCAGAACGGCTGGCAGGCACCACCGGTAGTGGATGGCGGTAAATTTGAATGTGCTCAGATTCTCATGGAAAGTGCGCAATTCGAGCCCTGTTCGTGATCCGGCGGTGCTCGCGCCTTCCGCGTGTATCACCATGCTCTTCGGGCACCAGGCGATCTCGCCTTTGGTCGTCACGCGCCTGCATAAATCCAGTTCCTCGTAATACAGGAAGAATTGTTCATTGAGAAGTGCGTTACTGAACATCTCCGCTCGGACCAGCATGCTTGCCGCACAAACGAAATCGAGCCCCACTCGCACTTCCTCGTCTACCACCAGTTGCTTCTTGAGACCCGCGTAAAGGTTTGTTTGCAGGCTGAGAACCGGGTTGTAATAACCTCCGCCGGCATACTGAACGGTCTCCCCATCGGCTTCCAACAGCGTGGAACCCCACACCCTGATTTCCGGACGTTCACGAGCGGCTTCCAGTAGATGGGTTAGCGCATCCCGCGTTGGCCGGGTATCGTTGTTCAGCAGCCAAATGAAATCCGGTTGAGGGTCTCGTGCGAGGGCCCATCGAATGCCGGCATTGTTGCCCGCCGCAACACCCAGGTTGTCCGCGTTGCGAAGGAATCGGACCCTGGTGCTCGCTTGTTGGCTAACCCATGCGTCGATTCTCGCCGGGGACTCATCGGTGGATCCATTATCGATCACAACCAGCCGCATAGGGTCACTGTGCCATTCATTGAGCTGCGTAATGCAATCGAGACACCAGCGGGTTGCCGACCAATTCTCCCAATTCAGTACGCAGATTACGATATGCGGCGCGGCCATATTGCGCTTAGCGGATCGGTTGAATACATCAGCCATTCGACGTCATTGCACCGGCAGGAGATGTTGAAGATGGTCTGGAACGATTCAATTGAAGCAAGGCCAGCTAGGACCCGGACGTTCCTATTGCCTGATAGAGTTCAGCGATCTGCTTTGGGTCACCGATTTTCATGATTCGGCCCTCGTGCAACAGCAGAGCCCTGTCGCAGAGGCCTGCTATCTGTTGAGGTGAGTGGGATACCAAGACCACCGTCTGGTCGGAGGTAATTCTTCTCCGGATGGCCTCTTCCGACTTGTTTTTAAATTCTGCGTCACCGACGGCCAGCACCTCGTCGATGAGCAGCAGATCCGTTTTCATGTGCAGCGCCACCGAAAATCCCAAGCGGGAACGCATACCTGACGAATATGTTTTGACGGCGTGGTGTGCGAATTCGCCAAGACCCGCAAACTCTAGAATCTGCTCCAGCCTTTCATTCGCTTCAGCAAATGTTGCGCCGAACAGCATGGAACTCAAAATTGCGTTATCAGCCCCGGATAGCTCGGAGTCCAAGCCCAAAGCGAGTGTGAGCAGGGAGATTCTATCTACAAAGTACTCAACACGGCCGCTGTCAGGCCTGTAAATTCGGGCAAGAAGACGCAGCAGCGTCGACTTGCCGCTGCCGTTGGCGCCCATGACCCCCAAGGTTTCTCCTTTGTAAATTTCAAAATTCAGATCGTAGAGTGCTATGAAAAACCGATAGGAAAAGAATCCCGTTTTCACCCTGTAGGTGATCCCGGCATCTTCCAGTTTTACTGCAACGCGACTCAAGCTCGGTCACTCCAGCGCCAGTCGGGTAAGCCGATTGTCGAAACGATGAAAAATGATGAGCATCAAAGAGACGATGATGACCATCAGGAAGGTTATCAGTAGCAAGGACGACACCATCGGGGCTTCACCGTGCAACAGCACTCGCCGATAATTTTCAATGAGGTTAGCCATCGGATTTAGAAGAAAAATGGTCCGATGTTTTTCCAGTAGCACATCTTCATAGCTATAGAAAATTCCCGACCCAAACATGAGCAGCGTCAGCAAAGAACGAATGAGAAACTGCATATCCTCAATCAGAGGCACAATAAACGCAGCCAAGAGCGCGGCGGCGACAACGACGAGGAGTTGCGTCAGAACGAGTATCGGCAGCCAGAGCCAGGCTGTCGTCACTGGATAGCCATAAATCACCAGAAACGCAAATAGCAGTGCGAAAATAAAGACCTGCTTGACCAGGTCCTGGCCAACAAACACGAGAGGAAAGAACGCCTTCGGAATATATGTCTGGCTAAAGATTCCTCGGCCGTGTCTGATCGACAAGGTGGAGTTTGTCACGCTCTTGTTAAACCATGTCCAGGGAACCAAGCCACACAAGAGAAATGCCACGAAATCTTCTCCGCCACGCTTCAAGAGGATTTCAAAAACCACATAGAAAACCATCATTTGAAGCACTGGGTCCAGGACCCACCAGACATAATTCAGCTTTTTGGTGCTGGCTTCTGACCGCAGATTGAATCGTATCTTGAGTATCAGGAGAAGCCACAATTGATTAAGCGATTTCATGGTGTTGCAAACTCAAATAAGACAATAACATTTTCGGGTGCTCGCCCATGCCGAACGCCGATATTCGACACATGCGGTAGCGGCCGAGTCATGCATTAGGTGCGGCCATTCCCGAGCGATCGAAGAAGGGGGAGGGAGGCGTCTTTGGTCGAAAGGAGCGCATCCTCCAACGGCCACTCGATGCCCACCTCCGGGTCGTTCCAGATCAAACCGGACTCGCCTTCGGGATCGTAGTAGTCGGTGCACTTGTAGGTGACGTCCGCGGTCTCGGATAGCACCTGGAAGCCGTGCGCGTAGCCGGGCGGAATGTAAATCTGCTTCTGGTTGGCCCCGCTCAGCGTGACGCCCACCCACTGGCCAAAGGTGGGTGAGGCCGGGTCGATGTCCACGGCCACGTCGAACACTTCACCGCGCACCGCCCGCACCAGCTTTCCCTGCGGCCGCGCGGTCTGGCAGTGGAGGCCGCGCAGCACGCCACGCCGGGAATGGCTGTGGTTGTCCTGCACGAACCGGAGCCCCGGCCCGATGAGCTCCGCGTAGCGGTCCTCGCGGTAGGTTTCGAGGAAGAATCCGCGCTCGTCTGCGAACACCGGTGGCTCGATGATCACCACGCCCGCCAGGCGGGTTGCCGTGATGTTCATTCGTCGTAGTCCAGCATGCTGACCAGGTAGTCGCCGTAGCCGCTCTTGCGCAGCGGGCGCGCCAGTTCCAGCACCTGCTCGCGCGTTATCCAGCGCTGCTTGTAGGCGATTTCCTCCGGGCAGGCGACTTTCAGGCCCTGGCGCTTCTCCAGCGTCTGGATGAAATGCGCCGCCTCCAGCATGGCGTCATGGGTGCCCGTGTCGAGCCAGGCCATGCCCCGGCCCATGCGGTTGACCGCCAGTTGCCCGCGTTCGAGGTAGCTGCGGTTGACGTCGGTGATCTCCAGCTCGCCCCGGGCCGAGGGCTCGATGCCGCGCGCGATGTCCACCACCTCGGCGTCGTAGAAATATAGGCCCGTCACGGCATAGTGGCTTTTCGGCTGGAGAGGCTTTTCCTCGATGGAGGTGGCCTGGCCGTGTGCGTCGAAGGTCACCACGCCGAAGGCTTCGGGGTTGCTCACCGGGTAGGCGAACACGCTGGCGCCGGAATCAAGGGCCATGGCATCCTGCAGCAACTGGTGCAGGCCGTGGCCGAAGAACAGGTTGTCGCCCAGGATCAGCGCGCTGGGATGCCCATCGAGCCAGGCCTCGCCGATGAGGAACGCCTGGGCGATGCCCTCCGGGGCCGGTTGCACGGCATACTGGATATCGATGCCCCATTGGCCGCCGTCGCCGAGAATCTGGGCAAACCGGCCCGTGTCCGCAGGCGTCGAGATCACCAGGATCTCGCGGATGCCGGCCAGCATCAGCGTGGTCAGCGGGTAGTAGATCATCGGCTTGTCGTAGACCGGCAGCAGCTGCTTGCTGACCGCCAGGGTGACCGGGTGCAGGCGGGTGCCGCTGCCGCCGGCCAGGATGATGCCCTTGCGCGCCGGCTTGCTCATGCGCCGGTTCCGATGCGCTGCAGGCGATACGAGCCGTCCAGCACACGCTGCCACCATTGGCGGTTGTCGAGGTACCAGCGCACCGTCTTGCGCAAGCCCGACTCGAAATCCTCCGCCGGCCGCCAGCCCAGTTCGCGGTCGATCTTGCCGGCATCGATGGCGTAGCGCACGTCGTGCCCCGGCCGATCCTTCACGAACTGGATCAGGTCCTCGTAACGGGCCACGCCGCCGGGCTTGTCCGGCGCGAGTTCCTCCAGCAAGGCGCAGATTGTGCGTACCACGTCGATATTGCGCTGTTCGTTCCAGCCGCCGATGTTGTAGGTCGCACCGATTCTCCCCGCCTCCAGCACGCGACACAAGGCCTCCGCGTGGTCCCCCACGTACAGCCAGTCGCGGATTTGCAGCCCATCCCCGTATACCGGCAGCGGCTCGCCCGCCAGCGCATTGAGGATCATGTGCGGGATGAGTTTCTCGGGAAACTGGCAGGGGCCGTAATTGTTGGAGCAATTGGTGATCAGCGCCGGCAGTCCAAACGTGCGCACCCAGGCGCGCACCAGGTGGTCGGAGCCCGCCTTGCTGGCGGCATAGGGTGAGCTGGGGTCATAGGCGGTGTCCTCGCGGAACAGGCCGTCGCTGTCCGCCAGGTCGCCGTACACCTCGTCGGTGGACACGTGCAGCAACCGAAACCGGC
>JABAHR010011051.1_pt3 | contig 18178 bp, 16 predicted proteins | sample 7062101 | NCBI WGS metagenome assembly JABAHR01 (sample SAMN14534553, study PRJNA622989) | marine sediment metagenome | biome: marine biome [ENVO:00000428]; feature: marine pelagic biome [ENVO:01000023]; material: deep marine sediment [ENVO:00002113] | place: India: Gulf of Kutch | collected... | reverse complement strand
GTTATTGATGGTGATACAGTAATAATAGATGATGCAAGGAATTCCCGCGTAAGATATCTAGGAATTGATACCCCAGAAATAGCACTCCAGGATTCCCCCGGTGAGCCAATGTCTAAAGAAGCATGGGATTTTAATGCCGGTTTGGTTGAGGGAGAAGATGTTGTTCTTGAGTTTGATGAAGAGAAATATGATGTGTATGGAAGAATACTTGCATATGTCTATGTAGACGATGTTCTAGTCAACGAGGAACTTTTAAAAGAAGGACTTGCTACTGTTCTAATTATCCCGCCCAATGATATGCATTCAGAGAAGATATATTCAGCTATAGTGGATGCTAAGAGAAATAAAAAAGGATTGTGGGGTGAACTTTCAGCACTAAAGCCGCCATCTCATAATCGACAATTCGAAGTCGATTTAGATAAAGTGCCAAGATATGAAGGGAAACGGGTTGTGGCTATAGGTAGAATTACGGATACTCGTAAATCTGATAGTGTAATAGTCCTGAATATGGAAGATATGCTTGATGTAGTCGTTTTCCCATCAGATTGGGAGAACTTTGAGCATTTTGATATAGACCTCGATAAATATTATCAGGATAAGACAATAGAAGTTGTTGGACGTGTAAGAATGCGATATGGCAAGCCCAGTATTGTAGTGAATCATCCGATGCTACTCAGGAGCAAGGAGTGAGTATAAGGGAGATCCTTGCTAATGGGGCTGAGGAGTTAGGGATTGATTTATCTGACAAGCAGATAGATCTATTTTTGCAGTACTTGGATAATCTCAAAAAGTGGAATGAAAGAATTAACCTGACAGCAATTAAAGATGATAGAGAAATAATCATTAACCATTTCTTAGACTCGATATCCATTGTGCCTTTGATTGATAATACTAAGAACATGTTAGATATCGGTTCTGGTGGTGGGTTTCCAGGGATACCTCTTAAGATTGTTTGCCCGAGGCTTAGAGTAACTCTCGTTGACTCAGTGAATAAGAAGGTATCATTTTTAAAAAATGCAATTAGAAAACTCGCTCTAGAAGATATTGAAGCTGTGTGGGGTAGGGCAGAAGATTCAGAAAACAATATCCCCAGGCTTTATTTTGACTATGTAGTAAACCGGGCAGTCGGAAGCATATCTGATACAATCTTGCTAAGTTTGCCATATGTCACCCAAGAAGGACAAATAATACTTATGCGTGGTAAAAAAGGGGCTGAAGAATGGTGCCAGGAATCACAAGAGTTCAAAGACAAATATGATCTTCTAGAGATCAGAGAATTTGTGCTACCTTATACTGATTCAGAGCGAATTATTATTATTCTCCGACCAAAGCGGTAATCCATAATCTATAATTCTTGACCCGAAATAGTTTGAATGTTAGTTTAAGTGCGCAAATCTAAAGAGGTGATTATGAAAACTGTAGGAGTGATTGGGGGTAGCGGTCTTTACAATATGGAAGGACTAACAGATGTTGAATCTGTTGCAGTAGAAACCCCATGGGGAAATCCATCAGACGAGCTAGTAGTTGGCAAATTGGGGGATACAAGGATGGTGTTTCTCCCAAGACATGGTCGCGGTCACAAGATTATGCCCACTGAAATTAATTTCAGAGCTAATATCTATGCTATGAAGAAAATGGGTGTGGAATGGGTTATTTCTGTAAGTGCTGTTGGTAGCATGAAGGAGCATATAGCTCCAGGTCAGGTTGTAATTCCCTCACAATTTTATGATCATACTAAAACAAGAGCATCTACATTCTTTGGAAATGGTATAGTAGCTCACGTTTCAATGGCAGACCCAGTTTGCAGTGCTCTTTCTGATGATCTCTTTAGTGTATGTAAGAATCTCGGTGCAACAGTTCATAAAGGGGGGAATTATCTTTGTATGGAAGGGCCTCAATTTTCCTCTAGAGCTGAAAGCAATATCTATAGAAGTTGGGGAGTTGATGTGATAGGAATGACCAATGCCACTGAGGCTAAGCTGGCAAGAGAGGCTGAGATTTGTTATGCCAGTCTTTCAATGGTAACAGATTATGATTGTTGGCACGAGGGCCATGATGATGTGACTGTAGAGGACTTAATTGAAACTTTAAATAACAATGTTGATTTAGCAAAAGGCATTATTAAAAGAGTAGTTCCGGAAATCAGCGAGACTAGGGAATGTCCGTGCTGTAATGCTCTTCAAAATGCAATAATAACACCTGCTGATGTTATAACCCAAGAGACTAAGGATCGTCTTGGAATCCTAATTGAGAGGTATATAAAATGAAATTACTAGTTGTCGGCTCTATGGCCCTTGATACAATTGAAACTCCGTTTGGAAAAGAAGACGATATACTTGGAGGTTCAGCATCATATTTTTCTCTTGCTGCAAGTATGTTTACAGACGTAGGTATTGTAGCAGTAGTAGGGAGAGATTTCCCTGAGGGTCATTTGGATTTATTCCGTACTAAGAATATAGATCTACAAGGAGTTACCAGAGAACAAGGTGAAACATTTAAGTGGGAAGGTAAGTACGGTTATGATCTTGGCGATCCTGATACACTTGGTACTTACTTAAATGTATTTGAGAATTTTAATCCTGATATTCCTGAGAGCTATAGCAATGTGGACTATGTATTTCTTGCTAATATTGATCCTGAGCTTCAGCTTAGTGTTTTAAATCAGGTCAAGGACCCTAAGATAGTAGCTTGTGATACCATGAATTTCTGGATTGATAATAAGCCTGATGAGCTCAAAAAGGTTTTACAGAAAGTGGACATTCTGCTTATTAATGATTCTGAGACCCGAGCGCTTGCAGGTGAGCCGAGGATAACAACAGCCGCAAGAGCAGTACTAGATATGGGACCAAAGATCCTGATAGTTAAAAGAGGAGAATATGGTGCTCTTATGTTCTCGGGAGATGATATCTTCTGGGCACCAAGCTTTCCATTAGAAGAGGTCATTGACCCAACTGGAGCTGGGGATACATTCGCTGGAGGGTTTATGGGCTACATAGCAGGCCAAGACATTACAGATCCTGCAGGGTTTAAGACAGCAGTTGTAAATGGTAGTGTGGTTGCCTCATTTACTGTTGAGAACTTCAGCGTTAGAAGGCTCGCTGGTCTAACTAATAATGAGATCAGCACAAGGTTTGCAGAGTTCCTGAAACTTTCAAGAGTCGACTAAAAGTTGTGGTTGGTATAACTATACAACTATTCAGCTTTTGAATGCTGAACATATTTCAACCTGAGATTATAAAGGATGTCTTTAAGAAGTTTTTCCTCATTCTCATCTAAATTGCCAACTGTTTTGTCTTCTAAGATTTCAAGTATTTCTATTGTATGTTTGGCTGCTGGAAGGTTTACACTTATTTCCTTTAGCTGTGGATCATGAATTTCTCCTAGGTGAATTAGGGATGAAGCATTCAAAGATAGAATAAAAGTTGAGAAATCCATTTTTAATCCGCCTGGATCTTGGGGTGTTTGCTCTTGGCTCATATTACATCCTCCTTTTTTATTTCATATACTTGCTGAATTTTTCTCTTGGATCATAAGGACTAGTTTTCGCCAGCTTTTCATAAATTTCTTTATCGTCCTCACCTATATTATCAGGCATAACTATCTTAACCTCAACGTACTGGTCGCCTCGGTCTTTTGTTTTAAGGTTTTGTACTCCTTTTCCTTTCAATCTTAGTTTAGTTCCATTCTGTACCCCTGGGGGAATAGAAACCTTTGCACTTCCATCTATTGTTGGAACATCTACTTGTTTACCCAATGCTGCTTCATATATAGTAATGGGCACTTCAAGATATATGTCGTCCTGCCTACGTCTGAATATTGGATGGGGCTTAACCTTTATTTTGAGATATAGATCACCTTGCTCACCTCTTGCACCCGATTCTCCCTTTCCTTGAACCCGTATCTTTGATCCTGTAGATACCCCAGGTGGTATTTTAACAGACAACTTCTCTGTGTTTACATTATTAAGCTTTTGACGGTTAATTGTAATATCTCTCACGCCACCTTTAATAGCGGTGTCGAAATCTATCTCAATTTGATATTCAAGGTCTTTTCCTCTTACATACTCTTCGGTTGATCCTCGACCGAAGATATCACGAAAAGAACTCGTTCCCCCTCGGCTCCTGCTTCTCCTAGCTCTTGGTTCGCCACCGAAACCAAATATGTCTTTGAAAATATCTTCGAAACCAGGGAAGTCCTGTGAGCTATATGTATACTGGTAATTACCTCCTGTCGGGTCTCCTTGTCTTCTCCAAGTGGTTTGCCCGCCAGGTCTGAACTCAGCGCTTCCAAACATGTCATAGGTCTTTCTTTTCTCATCATCAGAAAGCACTTCGTGCGCTTCAGTAACTTCTTTGAACTTCTCCTCAGCCTCTTTGTTGTCCGGGTTATGGTCAGGATGGTACTTTCGTGCAAGGTTGCGATATGCTTTTTTTATATCATCTTTTGAAGCGCCTTTAGAAACACCGAGAATTTTATAGTAGTCTTTTACTGCTGCCATTTATTATTTATAAACCTCTCTAAATCTCCTGCATTTTTATATTATATACATATTATAAGATAGTCATTACTGCAAGAGGATCAAGAATTATCAAAAGGTGTTAATATTTGATTTAATTCTTCTCGATTGTATTAAGTATGTTCTCGGCAATAGTAGTGAACGCTTTTGCTGCAGTGCTGTCTGGATGAGACTCCACAATTGGCACACCGCTGTCTCCGCCGATTCTAATCTCAGGGTCTATGGGTATTTCACCTAGGAAAGGAACACCGAACTGCTCAGCCATTTTCTTTCCCCCACCTCTGCCGAATATATCAATTGCTTCACCAGCTGGCTGTTCAAGATAGCTCATATTTTCAACGATCCCTAGTATAGGAACATTTAGCTTCCGGAACATCTGGACACCCCTCTTCACATCTATCAGGGCAACATCTTGAGGGGTTGTGACTATTAAGCCTCCGCTTAGAGGAGCAGTCTGCACAAGCGAGAGCTGTGCGTCTCCAGTACCTGGCGGAAGGTCGATTACCAAGTGATCGGTGTCGTCCCATATTACATCTTCTATAAATTGTTTTATTGCTCCATGTACCATAGGGCCTCGCCATATAACTGTCTCATCTTCATTCACAAGAAATCCAATGGACATGAGCTTAAGTCCGAATTTGTTGAGGGGAACAATTTTGTTATCTTCTGTTGCTTTGGGTCTATCTTTTATACCCAACATGGTTGGTACACTAGGACCCCAGATGTCGGCATCCATAAGACCCACCGTGTCTCTCATCTTAGCCATTGCCACAGCTATGTTCACTGCAACTGTAGATTTTCCTACACCGCCTTTTCCACTTGCCACAGCGACATAGTATTTAATATCAGGAAGTTTGGCAGATTGCTGAGCTTGCTGTTGAGCAGGTGCTCCTTGTGGAGGGGCTTTAGGCTGCCTTGCGGATATTTGTATATCGACATCTGATACTCCAGGAGTTCCAAGAACTGCCGTTCTGACAGAGTTGTCGATTTCCTCTCTTAATTTCTCATCCGGTTTTGGAAGCACGAGAGATACACTTACCTTTGTACCGTCAATCTGTACATCCTTAACCAATCCAAAAGAAACAATATCTCTTGTAAATCCTGGGTATTTAACACCTTGAAGTGCTTGTTTTATTGTATCCGCGCTTAGTGACATGGTATTATTGNNAGATACGATATCTCTTGTAAACCCTGGGTATTTAACACTTTGCAGTGCTTGTTTTATACTATCTTCGCTCACTGACATAATTCTGTTTATGCTCCTTATTCCATTCCAAGTTTCTGTTTTGCCTCATCAGACATCATATCAGGGTTCCATGGTGGATCCCATACGATTTCTACTAGCACATTGCTAGCCCCGGCTTCTCTGATCGCGTCTTCAGCTTGTCCTGCTATCATGGCTCCCATACCACATCCTGGTGTGGTTAGGGTCATTTTTAGATTGACATTGCTTCCTGAAGAGATTGCGACGTCGTATATAAGTCCAAGATCGACTATGCTTACAGGGATCTCAGGGTCATATACGCCTTTAAGTGCATCGTATACAATCTCATCTGTTAGCTCGACATTGCCTGCGGGTTTTTCAGATTTATCAAACTTCTTAAAACTTACGCCCTTATTTTGTGATTCTGCGGGCGCATCAGGCTTAATTTGTATTATTTTTTTCATTCCCATGCTGAAAACCTCCCAATTTTCTTGCTCTTTAACATAAGCAAATTTGACTTATACAGTGTACCATTGTTTATCAGTATGCGTTAGCAAACTGACCTTGATTGCTTGGGGGCATTAGTATATCTGGGTGCCATTTAAGATCAAATTTATATTAAGATAATATTGTGCCGAGTTACTTATTCTATTTTCTTGAAACATTTATCCACTGTTGTATATTTACAGCCCATAAATTCTTGCATTAATTCGCATTAAAAAGGATACAGTTTAACAAATGGAATCGCTCCTCGGCGGAAATCTCTCACTGATTATATTTTTCCCATTAATTGGGATTCCGCTTATCGTTTTTCTTTCCTATCTATATGAAGATTCAGACGAAGCTGCCAAGATAGGAGCTTTAGTTGTATCGCTGATCCAATTTGTTCTATCTATACCACTATTTATCAACTTTGAGACGGGATCTGATGCCATGCAGTTTGTGCAGAACGTCCCGTGGATAGAAAGCCTGGGTATTAGCTTCCATGTTGGGCTAGATGGAATCAGCCTATTTCTAGTTCTACTAACTACCTTTATCATGCCTATTACTATATTAGGCTCATGGCATTCAATTCATAAGGGTATGCGTGAGTTCTTAATCATGATGCTCATTCTTGAGAGCGCATTGATTGGAACATTTGTTGCTCTAGATATGATTCTTTTCTTCATATTCTGGGAAGCAGTCTTGATACCAATGTATTTTATAATCGGTATTTGGGGTACAGAGAGAAGAATTTATGCTGCAATAAAATTTTTCATATATACAGCTTTTGGTAGTGCTTTGATGCTTATAGCCATTTTGTATCTGTTCTTCATGCATATAGAACAGTTTGGCTTTGCTTCGATGAATGTTCTTGATTTCTACAAACTGAGTATACCGTTTGATGGTATATTGAGCCCTCAGGGTCTTGCGTTTTTAGCATTCTTTTTGGCTTTTGCTATTAAAGTTCCTATGTTCCCATTCCACACATGGCTACCTGATGCTCACGTAGAAGCTCCAACCGCCGGTAGTGTAATTCTTGCTGGAGTGCTACTTAAAATGGGAACCTATGGATTCCTAAGATTTTTAATGCCGTTTTTTCCAGAAGCCTTTATGGAGTATCTGCCTATACTTATTACTATTGCGATAATTGGAGTTATTTATGGTGCTATGGTCGCCTTTGCTCAGAAAGACCTAAAAAAACTTGTCGCATACTCAAGTGTAAGCCACTTGGGCTTAGTTATGCTTGGTATTTTTGTTCTGAACATACAGGGTGTACAGGGTGGAATTTATCAAATGATTAACCATGGTATTTCCACAGGTGCTCTCTTTATTCTTGTGGGTATGGTTTATGATAGAAGACATACCAAGAAAATTGCAGACTTTGGAGGCATTACCAAAGTGATGCCGATTTTTGCAGCGTTTTTCATGATTGCCACTCTTGCATCGATTGGACTTCCCCTACTAAACGGATTTGTAGGTGAATTCCTTATTTTACTTGGAGCTTTTGAGTTCAATTGGATTTATGCAGCCCTAGGGGCAACTGGTATTATCCTAGGAGCAATATATATGCTATGGGCATACCAAAGAGTATTTTTTGGCCCGCTCAACAACGCAGCAAACAAAGTGCTTAAGGATATCAACCTAAGAGAAATAATAGTGGTCCTTCCACTTGCGATTATGATGTTTGTGATGGGAATTTACCCAAAACCATTCTTAGATAGGATAGAGCCGTCGGTTGAATCATTGCTTAATACCAAGTTCAGCGAAATGGCACCTGAGTCTACGCTTGAGCCCTCTCAGACTGATGATGGATTCCGTCTAATATTTCCTGAATAATCTGCTCAGGCTTAATGCCTTCCGCCTCAGCTCTGAAATTTAAGACAACTCTGTGTTTTAACACTGAAGGGGCTATTGCCCTAACGTCATCGATAGTTGGTGTATATCTTCCATTAAGTACAGCACGTGCTTTGCTTCCAAAAATAAGATATTGCGATGCTCTTGGGCCAACACCCCAAGCAAGTCCGTCCCTTACTGAGTCGGTAGTCATAGGATCATCAGGCCTAGTAGCTCTAGCCACTTTAACTGCGTATGAGGCTACATGTTCTGATACAGGCACTCTGTGAACCAGATCCTGAAATTCCATTATTTTTGTAGAATCTAGAACTTTTTTTAGATCAGGTTTGTATGTTCCAGTTGTGGTCTTTACTATTTTTAGCTCTTCCTCATAGGATGGATAAGAGACATCAATTTGGAACATAAATCTGTCGAGTTCAGCCTCAGGGAGAGGGTAGGTCCCTTCTTGCTCAATAGGGTTTTGAGTTGCGAAGACCAAAAACGGAGGTGCGATCATGTAGGTTTCTCCACCAACAGTAACTTTTTTCTCCTGCATAGCTTGTAGCAATGCTGCTTGAGTCTTAGGAGATGCTCTATTGATCTCATCTGCTAATAGAATATTGCAGAAGATAGGTCCATGAATGAACCTGAAGAACCTTTTGTCTGATGCATCATCTTTTTCTAGAACTTCAGAACCTGTTATATCTGAAGGCATTAGATCAGGTGTAAATTGGACACGGTTGAATTTGAGGCTTAAAACATCGGACAATGTGCTCACAAGAAGAGTCTTTGCAAGACCGGGCACTCCTACAAATAATGAATGCCCAGCAGACATAAGTGATATAAGAAGAAGTTCTATTACTTTCTCCTGCCCGACAATAACCTTGCCTATCTCTTGGATCACTCCATGTTTAATTTTTGAAAGTTCTTCGACTTTCTCTCTATCTTCTGCATTATTTTGATTGTTATCCATTTTTTATTTCCTCACCTAGTAGTAATTTCAGAAATCTTTGTTGCCTTTCTTTCAGCTCTGGCTGTTTGAGCTTATCGTACACAATAATTAAAGATGCATGAACCTCTGGATTATATGGGTTTATATAAATTGCTTCAAGATATTCATCAAGCGCTTTGTTAAAATTTCCCTCATCTAAGTATATCTTCCCAAGGATCATATGTATCTCAACATTGTTAGGGTAGAAATCAAGAACTGGGTATAAAACTTCTCTTGCTTTTTCTCTCTCACCCATCGAGTTCAAGGTATGCGCAAACCTGCTTGAAATTACAGGAGAGTACGGATCAAGAGCATGAGCTTTCTCGTATTCATAACTTGCAGGATTTAAGTGCCCTCTTTGTTTTAGAAGATCTCCTAGTCTTGTGTAGTCTCTTGCTTTATTATCCTCTATATCTATTAAATCTTCGCTGCCATCAGGTGATTTTTTGTCATTATTCTTAAGCTTAGCACCTTTAACTTTTACATCTGCTATCTTCTCCTGAAGATTTTTAGAACGTAAATCTTTCTCCCATGAGTCGTAGAAAACTGAGAACTCTAAGCCAGTAACATCTTCTATAGCTGATCTATAATTATTAGTTCTTTTCATGGTATCTATAAGTTGAACTAGAGTTGCCTGGCCCCATGTTTCAACTAAATAGTCGATCATCGTACTTGATTGAGCAAAGGCTAGCTGTGCCTGACGAGCACTGTCTAGCATTGCAAGTGAAGGGTGCATTTTATCTATTGGTACTAGTTCATTTTTGTTAAGGGCATCAGATAGTATCGTCTCGTAAAACGGGCTAATGACCTCTATGTCTTTTTCTTTCCATCTTTTCTCCTCATATTTAGCTATTCCTTCGTGAAGCCAAACTGGGACTGTGTTTTCACTCTTTACGAAAAGAAGATAGTGCACATATTCATGTGAAAGGGTGTCTGCCCATGTGTACCCTCTGGGCAGTAGTCGTGGGGATAAGATCATTATCCGATTAAATTTGCATATGCCCACAACACCTGTCTTTTCAACATTCTCTGCCGGTAGGGTTGATGCCAAAGTAAAGCTTTTCATATCAGGGTATATCTCAACAATTACTGGATCTGTTGGGTATGTCTCCAGGTCTACACCAAGCTCAAAGCGAGCTTTCTCCAGAACATCTTTTGCATATTCAGCTAAAATACGATCCTTGGGGTTAGCATAACGAAATATAAAGTTGTCCGATTTGATTTCTTTGAATTCAGGAGCTTTCTCAGAGGCTGATATCACATAGTTGATGAAGTCAGTCTTACTTGTCTCGCCATTTGTAAGAGCTTTCTCCCCATATTTTTGGGCGCTCTGGTAATCGCCTTTATGAAAATCCACCAATGCTTTTAGATAATGTGCGTGGTATATTTCTTCATCTGTACTTGCCATGTCTAGCGCCTGATCTGCTTTGTCAGAAGCATTGGATATCTGCCAAATTGCTATATCTGTTTCAATTTTCTGTAGCAGTGAATCTACTTGTGAGGAAACAGCAGAGCTTGATAAAATTGTAAAGAGCACTAGTAATAGAGTGAGTGTTGATTTTAATATCATTTTATAATCCTGTCGTAGTACTTTTTATTGAGTTCAATATACCCCTCAGGTGAGCCACCTTTCATGGCCTCCAGAATTCTTTGTTTATACTCCTTACCTATGAGTGATTCATCAACTTGAGGAATTTCAACATACCTAGTGTCTGTCCCCTGTGATCCGCCAGGCTGCATCATCCCCTGACCCATCATCATTGGAACAGGCATTCCTCCACCTCTCGCAGTCATTTGCATTTGTTTCATCATCTGTTGTGCTTGTTTTTTTGCTTCTCTTAGCGCCTCTAGCGCCTCATCTTGATTTGAAATAGCTTTTGAGACTTCCTTCTCTCTAAGGTCTCCTGAGGCATTGCCCATAAATTTCTCTGCCAGATCCAAATTTTCCCCGATTAAAGGACTCATGAACAATCCGCCTTTAGAATCTGATATCTCCTTAGTCAGATCATATGTTTCAGATTGTATTTCATCCTGTCTTTGAGCCATTTTGCCAAGCTGATTTCCTCCGGTCTTCTGTTTCTTTAGATTTTTAAGATCACGGTTTATTTCACTTGCAATATTATTGGCATTATTAATTTCCTGAGCAGCTACTCCTAGATCTGCAAAATTATGTTTGCTCATATCTCTAAGACCTTTAATATTTTCTTCAATATTTTTTGCATTATTCGATGCCTGGTCGAAGTCCATGTTCTTAAGCCAATTCTCAAGCTGCTGGGTTCTATCTAATATGTTTTTAAATAAATGATCAGTTTGAGAGTTGACTCCATTTGGGGACTTTTCAGCAGTTTTTGTTCTTGCCTCAGAAAGATTCTCTGCAAGTTCTTTAACTTTTTTGGTTTGTTGCTCTATGAACTGTCTTATATTGTTCCCCTCAGAGCCAGGATTTTCTAGCATGGAATCTTTATAACCTTGGGTATTGTCTCTAAGAAGCGATTCTTGCTTCTCAATCTCTTCAATACGAGACATAAATTCATTTAGTTCAGACATTCCTTGGCTCATCATGGAGGACCCAAAAGACTGCATGCCATTCTCTAGGGATGCTATCATGTTTTGCAGACTCTGTGTCATATTTTTCAACATCTCTAAAGCCTGATCAATCTTGCCCTCTTGAGCAAGTTTTGCGATTTCATCTAGCTGTTCCTGCATATTGTTAGCTTGAAAAGCATCCTGATTTAAGAAGCCCTCCTGTATATCTCCGCTGAGTTCTTGCATTTTTTCGGCTAGTTGGGACATCATGTCACTGATTTGATCTAACATTGCTTTAAGTTGCTCCCCAAATTCTCCCTTATTGCCTTGCTGCATTTGTTTTAAAAGCTCAGATAAATCACTGTATTTGCCAAGTAAATCATTGCTTGAATAAAGCGAATCCATTAATCTGTTTCCCTTGATTATAGAATCTAGAAAAAGTATGTCCTCTTCAAACTCAGCTATCTCTCTTTTCATAAGTCTCTGTAATCTACCTACGTCTAATTTTGCAAATGATTCTAAAAGGTGTTTTCTTTCAGATAGGAGCTGTTTAATTCTTGTTTCCATATTTGATAGCACAACAAAAGTAGTAAAATCTGAGTACTCATCTTCACTCATACTAGATATTGTCATATCTAAAGTACCTTTGGCGTGCTGTATCTTATTGGTAAGGTTTCTCTGTTCTTTCAATATTTTATCTGTATCTACTATTTTAGGACTGGATGTTGAACTTTGATTAAATACTTGATTGGTTCTTACGTCAGCAATATTTATTTCATCACCCAGAATATCTATTAATTCTTCCATTAACTGCTCAGCAAAGTTCATAGTTTCTTCATGTATGCTTCTGGCATCCTTTAGTTTTATTGTGATTGAGTTTGATGTGCCCACTTTAGGCCCTGATATATTATCGTTGTCGTATGCCAATACTTTAAGTTTAATCGTATCACCTTCTCCAGGGCTAATACCGCCTGGTCCCCATGAGAGCTTGCCGTTTAATGTGTTTTTGTGCTCACTGCTAAATTTAATTGGCTCTTCAGACTGTTCTCTTTGGTTTTCTAATAATAGAGAAAGTTTCGAAATCTCAAAATCATCTTCTACTTCATAGAAAATATCTATTTTCTCTTCGGCCCCCAGCTCAACAGTCTCACCTGACGGACTGCTTATTTTCACAACTGGCTCTTCATCTATCTCTGATACGATTTTGAAGCTTTCAGAGACTAAATTTTTTGACGTCTCTTCTATAACAAAGCTTCCGTTGCCTAAAACAGTGAATTCAGATTCTATTTTCCCATTAGCTTTTACTACAGGAACCGAAATGCCGCCTTTAACTATTAGAGAGCCTCTTTCAAAAGGGATCAACGGTTCAGCTTGAAATATTAACTTTGTTCCTTTAATAGCATTTATTTCACCTTTAGTACCTTCAATCTTTTGATAGGGAATCTTTGTGTAATCTGGATATATAAGGGTTATCTCTATATCAGCAAGTTTTAGGCCGCTCTCATTGTTAGAAGGCACAATGTTGAGACTAAATAGATAACTCTTAAAATTGCTTGGGAAAAAGATCACAGAGAGTGAGACTAGTGTTAATCCTGCAATTCCTGCATACATATGTTTTTTAAGATTACTCAGAGGATAAATGAATGAGAGGTCAAGAGATTCAAGTCTTTTTGTAGTTTTATCTATATGAGCAAGTGCTAGTTCTTTTGAGGTGCCCAGAAGAGAAGAATCCTTTATATTCTCTTTAAGTTCTAAAGCGCTTAAAGTATCTTCCCCAAGGCTATGGGATAAAAAATCTAATTGTTTATAAAGATCTTTTGCATAGGATTTTTGAATAATTGGTAAAACAACTTCTTTTACAATAGCAAAGATTGTTGTCAGCAAGACTAAGAACTTTAATAATCCGTAATAAAGAGGGTTTGAAGAAAGCAAAGATAGTATTAAAGCTATGATAGTAGCTACAAAGAAGACTATAGCTGATTTAGATAAGCCTTGTAGAAGTAAGTATTTATTCTTTCTTTGATTTAGACCGCCTAAAACATCATCCAGTCTATTTTCCGCATCGACCCTTTCCATTCATCTAAAATATTACCTCACACCCCTTAGTATTGAAAGTTGTACAGTGATCTAACTATGCTATCATATTTCGGATTTGAGGATATTATAAGCTTATGGGATTTAAGAAATTATTAACAAAAAAGATGGAGTTCTCAGCTTCACATAGATATTGGAACCCAGATTGGAGTGAAGAGAAGAACATATCAGTATTCGGCAAATCAGCAGGTCCTTATGGACATGGTCATAACTATAGTCTTGAGGTGACTGTTGAGGGAGAAGTTGATAAGGATACTGGTATGATAATAAACCTCTATGAACTCAAATCTGTAATGAGCGAAGTGCTAGAGGATTTTGATCATAAACATTTGAATGATGACAACCCACATTTTAAAGATCTAATTCCGACAACCGAAAATATTGCAAAGGTGCTTTGGGATTTGCTCGAAGATAAGTTAAGTAATAACCCAAAGTGCTTTCTTTATAGAGTAAGATTATATGAAACAAATGACTTATATGTCGATTATTGGAGAAACTAAAAATTCGAGAATACGTTAGCCTTACAAAAACTTATAGGTTCTCAGCTGGTCACAGACTTTTCATTAAAAATCTGTCAGATGAAGAGAATTTTGAAATATTTGATACATGTTCAAGCCCAAATGGTCATGGTCACGATTACTATATCCAGGTTAAAGTGGCTGGGGATATAGACCCCTCAACTGGAATGATAATTAGTCTTGAGAAACTTGACGAGGTTTTGAATCCTATAATTGATGAGCTAGATCATAAAAGACTAGACATTGAAGTTCCTTATTTTGCAAAAGAGCAACCAACTGGCGAAAACATTGCAAAATATATATGGGACAGCGTTAAACCTGAGCTTGGCAATAAATTGATACACATTAAACTTAGTGAGACGTCAAACAGCTATTTTGAATACTATGAGGAGGGTAATTATCCTTATGAGCGTTAAAAAAGCGATAAAAGAGATTCTGGAAGAGATAGGTGAGGATCCTAAGAGAGAAGGTTTAAAGGATACTCCTGATAGGATGGAAAGGATGTTTCATGAGATAACCTCAGGGTATAAGGTTAATCCAAAAGAAGTAGTAAACGAAGCAATATTTCATATTAAATATGATGAGATGGTTGTTGTAAAAGATATTGAGTTTTATAGTCTTTGTGAGCACCATATGTTGCCATTTTTTGGAAAATGCAACATAGCGTATATTCCAAATGGGAAGGTAGTAGGGCTAAGCAAAATTCCAAGAATAGTCGAGGTATTTTCTCGCAGACTCCAAGTTCAAGAGCGCATGACAGTTCAAATAGCAGATTTTCTGAAAAAAGAGCTTGATCCTCTGGGTGTGGCTGTTGTGGTAGAGGCTTATCATTTATGTATGGCAATGAGAGGGGTTAAAAAGTCAGAGGCAAACATGCTGACAAGTTCCATGAGGGGTGTATTCAAAAAAGATGAAAGAACTCGATCAGAATTTCTAAGTTTTATTGGTAGGGATTTAAAGTAATCTCCTATAACTGATGATTTTTAGACAGACCAAGATATAATAACTCCTATCTACTTAAAGGATGTTAACAAAATAAATGTTAAGAGCAGTAGTATTAGGAATCAGCCACAAAACAGCGCCCGTAGAAATAAGAGAGCTATTCTCATTCTCTAAAGAGAGTTTAGAGCTGGCTGTAGCAAGATTAAATGAAAAACCTTACGTAGAAGAATGTGTCATTCTCTCTACCTGTAATCGTATAGAAATTTATGCAGTTTCTGACAATATAGAGGCATGCTTAGAAACTATAAAAGATTTCCTGTCCGAGTTTCACGGTGTTACAAAAGAAACATTCTCGCCTCATTTATATTATTCAATTGGTCATATGGCTGTAAGACACTTGTTTAAAGTTGCTTCAAGTATAGATTCTATGGTTGTAGGTGAGCCGCAAGTCTTAGGACAAGTAAAAGATTCTTATAAAGTAGCAGCTGCCAAAGGGACAACGGGGGTAATTCTAAATAGACTTTTCCATACTTCTTTCTTTGTAGCCAAGAAAATCAGAACTGAAACAGGGATCGGCTCCCATGCCGTATCTATAAGCTATGTGGCCGTTGAGCTTGCAAAGAGGATTTTTGACGATCTATCTAGAAGATCTGTGATGTTAATTGGTACAGGTGAGATGGCTGAAATTGCTTCACAGCATTTAATACGGGCTGGTATAAGCGATCTGCTTATTGCAAGCCGTAAATTTGAGAATGCTTTGGAGTTAGCTGAGAAATTAAATGGTAAATCTATTAAGTTCGATGAAATTTTTTATCATCTCAAGGATGTAGATATAGTTATTACTGCTACAGGATCTCAGGATTTTATTCTTAAGACAAACCATATTAAAGAAGCACTTAAGCTCAGGAACAATGATCCAATGTTCTTAATTGACATTGCTGTTCCAAGAGATATTGATCCTAGAGTTGAAGATATATCCGATATTTATTTGTATGATATCGATGATCTGAAAAACGTATCTGACGAGAACATTAAAACTCGTAAGCAGAGTTTAGAAAAAGCTGAAGAGATTGTTCTTGAGGTCGAAAAATCATTCGAGGCATGGTTAAGTGGATTAAAAGCTGTGCCAGCAATTATAGATCTTAAAAACCGCTTTGAAGTGATAAAAAATTCTGAATTAACAAGAGCATTGGAGAAACTGGAGAGTCTTTCAGAAGATGATAAGTACGTTGTTGAAATTATGGCTTCGAGAATAATTGGAAAGATACTCCACCACCCACTTACCAATTTGAAGAAAGAGTCTTCCAGTTCGATGGGAGCTCTTTATGTAGATTCAATTAAAAGACTTTTTGAGCTTGAAAAAGAACTCTTAATCTTGGAAGAAGAGGAAGATGAAACAATCTTTCAGGATAGGAACTAGAGGAAGTAAGCTTGCCCTCTGGCAGGCAAATCACGTCAAAGATCTTCTTTTGGTAAAATTCCCCGAATTACAAATCGAGATAGAGGTAATTAAAACAACTGGAGACGCTTTGCTTAGCTCCCCTCTCTCAGAGATAGGTGGTAAGGGTGTATTTGTCAAAGAGATAGAAGAGGCGCTATTATCTGATAGGGTAGATATAGCTGTTCATAGCATGAAAGATGTTCCATCTGTTCTACCAGAAGGTCTCGAGATAAGTGCTGTGGCTAAAAGGCACGATCCAAGAGATGCACTTATTTCTAAGAACGGTCTTTCTTTAAAGAATCTTCTACAGGATAGTAGAGTAGGGACTGGAAGCCTAAGAAGAGCGTCACAGCTATATCACAACTATCCTGAACTTAGAATTGTATCAATAAGGGGAAATGTCGATACGAGGATAAGGAAGTTGAAAGAGGGAGACGAGTACGATGCTATTGTTCTGGCGGTAGCGGGTCTTGAGAGAATGGGGCTTGGTGGGGAGATCACCGAAATCATTCCTACAGATACAATGCTTCCTGCTCCCGGCCAGGGGATTGTAGCAATTGAGTGCAGATCTAATGATGTAAGCACTAAAATGATTTTGGCAGAAATTAATCACCTTGAAACTGAGATACAGGCTGTATCAGAGAGAGCTTTTCTTCATAGGCTTGGTGGAGATTGTAATGTGCCCGCGGGTTGTTATGCGACTTTAGATGACGATTTGTTGAATGTTCGAGCGGTTATTTCTTCTCCAGATGGAGAGGTGCTGATTAAAAAGAATGTTGTTGGTTCAAGAGACGAGGCTAAATTATTGGGTAAGAGCGTTGCAGATAAGATTATTGACGATGGCGGCAGGAAAATACTGCAAGATCTAGCAGATTCTTGATATTGTATAGGATAATTTTGCATTAAGAGATTATTCCATTACACTTCATGAAAATATTAAGCCCTAAAGGAGTGGGCCTTGTTATCAAAAAATCCTTCCGAAGTTTTTTTTGCATTTCTTGATGTAGAAACCACAGGGTTAGATCCTCTCTCCGGCGATAAAGTCTGTGAGATAGCTGTAGTTAAAACTATTGATGACCAGATTGTTGATGAATTTGTCACCTTAGTAAACCCTGGAAGAACAATTCCACAGAGGGCGGTGTCTATACACGGCATTACAGATGCTATGGTCAGAAGTGCCCCCTTATTTAGAGATATAGCTAATGACCTGCTAGATTTCTTGTCAAACACAATTATAGTTGCTCATAATGCCAAGTTTGATCTGGAGTTTCTAAGGACAGAGCTTTCCAATTTCAATTTAACTCTTCCAGATTATGAAGTTATAGATACTCTTCGGATTGCAAGGAGATATTACAATTTCCCAAGCAACTCTTTAGGTGATATTGCCAAAAATGTTGGGGTTCTTGTTGATAAGCAGCATCGCGCGCTTGCTGATGTAATGATCACGAAAGATATATTGCAATTTTTCTTGAAGGATCTAGGAGAAAGGGGTATTCGATTAAAAAGGCTAAAAGATATACTTAAACTTCAGGGGAAATCTGTTGAGTTAAGGAAGACAAATGAATTGATCCTCCCAACTGAGATAGAGCAGGCTCTTAGAGATAAGAGTAAGTTAGAGATAGAATACCTT
>JABAHR010021485.1_pt2 | contig 18190 bp, 14 predicted proteins | sample 7062101 | NCBI WGS metagenome assembly JABAHR01 (sample SAMN14534553, study PRJNA622989) | marine sediment metagenome | biome: marine biome [ENVO:00000428]; feature: marine pelagic biome [ENVO:01000023]; material: deep marine sediment [ENVO:00002113] | place: India: Gulf of Kutch | collected... | reverse complement strand
CGCGAGCTCTGCTCGATGATGCGTGCGACGGCTCCCGGCGTTAGTGGCAGAAGTTCTTCACGCTTTGCAAGCGTGGCGATGAGCCTGCCGTAGAGCTGGACGTTGTCGTCCGTTCGATCAAGTCGATTCTCGAAGTCAGCCGCGACCTTGAAGAGCTCTTGAAAATCCGGGTCGAGCTCACAGAGCAGGAAATAGAGAAAACGGCTGCCGAGGAGGATGACCTTGCAATCGAGCGGAATCGAGTCGGGCTCGAGCGAGACCGTCGAGACGAGACTGAGCTGTTGCCCGAGAGACTCCATGCGGATGGCTTTCTCGAACAACGTTCGTTTCAACGATGTCCACGCATACGGTTCGGTGAGGAGCCGATCCGCGTCTAAAATCAGGAAGCCGCCGTTCGCTCTATGCAGTGCGCCGGCTCTAATCATCGAAAAATCTGTGACGAGTGCACCCAACTGTGGCAGGTGCTCGATGCGGCCAAGCAGATTCTGGTACGTCGGATTGCCTTCGTAGACGATTGGGACGCCGGCATCCGCCGGCTGCTCGACGAGCACGTTGACCTCATAGCGCTGCAGTGAGCGAGATGGGCCGACACCCAGCATCGTTTGTCGCGTTTCCTCGGGCTGGAAATCAGGCGCGTGCACGAGCACGTCCTCACGCATGTCGTCGAGGAAGCGCAGCACCTCGGGAAACTCCGCGTAGGATGCGGTCAGCTCGACGAATGGGCTGCGTATCGCAAGCTCGGTGACCTCCCGATTGACAGCCTTGATACGTTCCCGGCGTTGCTTGTGCCACTCGGGCAACTCCTCGATATGCGCCCTGAGTTTTTCAGTCATGGCTTCCATTGCCTCGGTCGTGCGTTTTTTCTCTCTGGCCGAGAGCCTCTCGAAATCTTCGTCCGAGAGCAGCGCACCGTCTCGCGTCGGTGCGATCGCAAAGCCGTGCGGTGTCGGTACGAGGCTGACGTCGTGCTGCTGTGCTTCCTCCTGCAAAGCGTCCATCGTTGCGCGGTGCCGTTCCTCGTATTCTTGCGTTATCTCGGCGATTTGATTGCGGTAGTGCTCGCTTTCGAAGGCCGCAGGAATCGCAGTAAGTAGCTCATCGACGACGCGCGCTACATCCTGCTTCAATGTTGTCCCCTTGCCGGCCGGCAGGCGCAGCGCGATGGGCTTGCGCTCGTCACGGAAGTTGTTGACGTAGCACCAATCCCACGGTGCGGCTTCCGTCCCCAGTGTCTCGAGGTACTCTTTGACGATACGGTGCCGGTGACTGCCGTCGCGCCCGAGGACGAACAGGTTATAGCCGTCTCCGGTCATGCCAACGCCGAACTCGAGCGCCGATAACGCTCGCTGCTGGCCCACGGCGATATCTAGCTCAGCGAGCTCGGCGGTCGTGTCGAAGGAGAAAGCGCTCGCATCGCAGTGTTTATAGAGCGTCTCTGCCCCTAACGGCTGAGGTAGGTCAACGGCTAATTTTTCTATCGGCACGGCTTGGCTCGAATGGGTCATCCAGTAGTGGAGAATATTACCAGCGAGATCATGGGCTCGTTGAGCGGCTTTGACGGATAGCCCGAATCTGCTCGAGAACTGCTTGATCGTCCTCGACGGCCTGCGTATCGATACTGACTGCTCGTTGCCGCTCGGATTCGCTGAGTCTGTCGCTCGTCTCGAGCTGGTGCTCGAGCACACTGAGACCGGCTTCGGAAACGCTCGCGTTCGCGGCTTCCCGTTTAGCAATTCTGTTGCGTAGCGTCACTGGATCGGCTGAACACTCGAGAATCACGAAATCTGCCCCGACGCGACTGGCGAGACTTCTGAAGATCTCTCGCTGCTCGTGGATAAGAAATGCTGCATCGACGATGACGTTGAATCCAGCCCGTAACCCTGTCTCGGCATGGCGTCCCAGCGTCTCGTACGTTAGAGCGGACATGTCTCGAGCATAGATTCCGCCGGCGATGGGCGAGTTGCTGCGTTGCCGCTCCGAAAGGCCCGCGAGTCTCTTTCTTTCTATGTCGGACCTGATCCGGATCGCCGGTAACGTAGGAATCAGAGGCTCGCTCACCGTCGATTTTCCACTGCCCGAGAAGCCGTGCGTAGTGACGAGCAGCGGGCGACTCGTCGTGATGAGCTGCTCTGCGAGATCGAGGTACGGCTTCGCCTCCTGGGCCACGCTCACGGCGTCACTCTGAGCCGCCTTGATCGCGCGGACCTTGGCACGCACGAGCGCTCTGTGAACGAGATAGTAACGAAGCACTGCCAGGCCGTCGTAGTCACCCGTGACTTCCAGATATCGATTCAAGAACGTAAATGCGAGACCCTCGGCGCCGTGCGCCATCAGATCCATTACGACGAAAGCCGTTTCGTCGATGACGTCGATCCACCGAAGCTGCGGATCGAACTCCAACGCATCGAACGGCAGAATTCGGTCTTGCCAGCGCACGAGGTTCTCGAGGTGCAAGTCACCGTGGCCTTCTTTGATCGCATCCGCTCGTTTGCGTCGGTTCAGCGCGCCGCTCAGTTGCTCGCCTTGCTCGACGATGTAGCGGTGCACAGGGCTCTCCTGCCCGAGGTTGACCGGTACGGCGGCTGCCGTCTCGATGAGGTTTTTCTCTACGGATCTAACGACTTCCGTGACCGCGCCGCAGTCTGAATCGAGTGGCGCCGCGGGCAGTTCTGCGTGAAACTCGCCGATGAGCTCAGCGAGACCGCAGATGTCATTTGCGCTGACGGCCCCGTCTGCGACTTGCCGATCGAGTCTCGCCTCGGGTGGAAATTCACGCATTCGAACCGCGTAGTCGATCGCGGGCTCGCGATCAAGGATCGGGTCGTCTCGCGTACCGCCGATCGGAACGACGTCCAGATAGATCTCCGGAGCGAGGCGTCGGTTGAGTCGGATTTCTTCTTCGCAGTATCGCCGGCGGGCCTCGAGCGAGCTGAAATCGAGGAACGGCAGCTTCACGGGCTTTTTGATCTTGAGTGCGGTCTCGCCCGTCAATAGAACCCACGAGATGTGCGTTTCAACGAGCGTTACGGCCGAGACGTTCTTGCCGTGTCGGGCCGGGTCCAGCAGTGCCTGAATCAGCGGGTCGATGGTCTCACACGGCTCCATCGAAGCTTCTGGGGTAGCTGACCGTCACTCTCTCGAAGAGCGTTCCCGCGCGATCTGTCGTTCGCTGACCTCGCTGATGAAGCTCAGCTCTTTGGTCAGGACGCCCAGGATTTCATTCACGCTGAGTATGCCGTACAGCCCTCCGTCATCATCGAGCACGGGGATGCGGCGCACGCCCTTGATACCCATGAAACGTAACGTCTCGAACAGGTCAGCGTCATGGGGCGCCGTCACGAGTGTCGTGCTCATGACATCCCCAACGTTGACGGTATCGAGGGTGACTTCTTCGGCGACCAGCTCGATGACGATGTCGCGGTCGGTGATGATTCCGATCGGCTTCTCAACGCCGTCGGCGGACTCGCTGACGACAACATCGCCGATGTGGTGTGTGCGCATCTCTTGGGCAACCTCGAGTATCGAGGCGTCCGTCGATACCGTAATGACACTGCGGTTGCAGATTTCGCCGATTTTCATCTAATCGTTCTCCGACAACTTTGGGAGCCGAGCTTTAAGGTAACTGTACCATTCAGTCTCGCACAGGGACTCGAAGCCGCGAATCTTGGTTTCTACCTACGCCGAGCAGGGCGGTTCGCCGCGGATAGTCTCGCGAAGCGCGCGTGCTCAGCCCGGCTCGCCGCCGATCAGCTCGAGCAGTTCCTGGGTTTTCGCTTTCATGAGGTCCGGCTTGCCTCGGCTTTCGACATTGAGGCGCACGAGGGGCTCGGTGTTCGACGCTCGAAGGTTGAAGCGCCAATCCCCGAATGCCATGCTCAAGCCGTCGACGTGCTCGACGGACACCGCCGAATCTCGATACCGGCTCTCCAACGTGCTCAGCGCGACGGCCGCGTCGTCGACTTTGCGGTTGATCTCACCACTAGCCGGGAAACTCTCCATACGTTCGTCCACGAGCTGCGATAGTGGGCAGCCGCGCTCGCTCATGATCTGAGCCACGAGCAGCCATGGAATCATGCCGCTGTCGGCGTAGGAAAAGTCGCGGAAATAGTGGTGCGCACTCATTTCACCACCGTAGACGGCGTTACTGACCCGCATTGTCTCTTTGATGAAGGCATGCCCGGATTTGCTCTGGACGGCCTGACCCCCCATCCCGCCGACGATATCGAGCGTATTCCAGGTCAGTCTCGGATCATGAACGATACGTTCGTCCGCCGATTTCTGCAGAAATGCCTGCGCGAGCAGGCCCACGATGTAATAGCCCTCGATGAACCGGCCGGTTTCATCGAAGAAGAAGCAACGGTCGAAGTCGCCGTCCCATGCAAGCCCGAGGTCGGCGCCAAGACTGACAATGGGCTCCGCCGTGCTGGCACGGTTCTGCTCGAGCATTGGATTCGGCACGCCGTTCGGAAAGGAGCCGTCGGGCTCGTGATGAATCTTGATGAACTCGAACGGCAGGTGCGGCTCGAGGCGATCGATGATCGGCCCAGCGCCGCCGTTACCGGCGTTGACGACGATCTTGAGTGGCGCGAGCTTTGAGCTGTCGACGTAGCTCAGAATGTGATCGATGTACTCAGCCATGATGTCGACCGTTTCGACGTTTGCAGTTCGATCGGCGGGCGCAAAGTCATTCTTCTCTGCGAGCGCGCGTATCTCGGCCAGGCCCGTATCTTCGCTGATCGGTCGCGCTTTCTCGCGAACAAATTTCATGCCGTTGTAGTTTGGCGGATTATGACTGGCCGTCACCATGACGCCCCCATCGAGCTCGAGGTGCGCCGTGGCGAAATACACGAGCTCCGTGCCGCCTATGCCGATATCGACGACGTCGACGCCGGCGTCCGTGAGCCCTCGCTGAAATGCGAGCGTCAAAGCAGGGCTCGTGGTTCGGATGTCACGACCGACGACGATCTTGCGCGGTGAGAGAAATTCGGCGTAGGCGCGAGCGATGCGGTATGCAACGTCCTCGTTGAGGTCCTCGGGTACGCGCCCACGGACATCGTACGCTTTGAAACACGTTATTCTGCTCATGGGGTGTATGGTAGCGGAGAAAACCCGACCATACCTATACTTCAATTGCGGCTGCCGTCACGCTGATCAGCGTGTGCCAGCATGAACGCGATAGAGGAGAAACGACACCGGTGTCGAATGGCAAGTGAAAATTTATGGCTGCCGTATCGCCAAGCGCAGACTGCACCGACACCACAGATCGCTACGCGAACCGAAGGTGCAAGAATATTCTTGGACGACGGCCGTAGCTTGATAGACGGCATCTCCTCGTGGTGGACGGCTTGTCACGGCTACAATCATCCAGCGATAGCTGCTGCCGTTTCTGAACAGCTCGAATTAATGCCGCACGTGATGCTCGGTGGTCTCGTGCACGAGCAGGCGACTCGACTTGCGAATCGGCTTGCGGCTGCGCTACCCGACGGGCTCGAGCACGTCTTTTTCTCCGAATCGGGCTCTGTGGCCGTCGAGGTCGGCATGAAGATCGCCGTCCAGCACTGGCTCAATCAAGGCATCAGCGGACGAACGCGGTTCTTGAGCTTTCGTCACGGATATCACGGAGACACGTTTGCGGCCATGTCAGTCTGCGACCCGGAGGAGGGCATGCATCAGCTCTTTGGTGAGCTCGTCGCCGGTCAGCTCATCGTCGACGTGCCGCATAGCGCTGCTGAGCTCGCGGACTTCGATAAAACGGTCGAGCGACATCGCGACGAGCTTGCAGCCGTGATTCTAGAGCCGCTCGTGCAAGCTGCGGGCGGTATGAAGTTTCATTCATCTGAAACACTCGCGGCAATTGCGGCGACGGCCTCTAAACACGGTGTCTTGTTGCTGCTCGACGAAATCGCTACGGGATTCGGCCGTACCGGCAGCTTGTTTGCTTGTGAACAGGCCGGCGTTTCGCCGGACGTGATCATGCTCTCGAAGGCGCTGACCGGTGGAACGTTACCTCTGGCGGCAACGGTCGCGTCGGAGGAAGTCTACTCGGTCTTTCTATCCGACACGTTCGAGCACGCACTCATGCACGGACCGACGTTCGCGGGTAACGCCTTGGCTTGCGCTGCCGCGAATGCATCGCTGACGCTGTTCGAGACTGAACCGCGCCTGGAGCAGGTCGCCGTCATCGAGCAACGGCTCGCCGAAGGCCTCGCTCCCTGTAGCGGGCTCGAGCACGTGATCGATGTGCGGGTCAAAGGTGCGACGGGAGTCGTGCAGCTCGATCGTGTGCCGGATCTCGATGCGCTACGGGAAGCGTTTCTCGACGAAAGTGTCTGGATACGACCGTTCAACGACGTCGTCTATCTGATGCCGCCTTTCGTGGTCTCCGAGGATGAGCTCGAGCAGTTGACTCGGGCCGTCTGCCGAGTCGTCGAGCGCTGGAGTCGCGCACCGTCGTAGCCGTCTTCTTTCCGCGTCGAATCACCCCAGCGTCGAACTGCTCGCTGATCGTTCAGTAGGAGCTCGTGTGCAATGCCTCGATGGAGCGAAAATCTTCCCGCGAGGGAGAGGTATTGCGCGCGGGATTCCGTTGCTGGCGACGTGGCCTAGAACATCTCCGATGAGCCGGGCTGTGTATCGCCATCGCCGTCGTATCGATTCGGAATGAATTCGCCGGTGACCATGTCGCGATAGGAAAGACCAGGCGGGACCATCGGGTAGACGCTGGCCTCGGGATCGATGATGACCTCGAGAAACGCCGGGCCCTCGAAATCGAGAAATTCCTTGATCACGCGCGGGACGTCGTCTTTGCGCTCTAGTCGTTCCGCGTACTCGAAACCGTCCGCCTGCGCTGCCTTGATGAAGTCTTTCTTGCGCAGCGATTTCTCGCTGCCGGACAGTCGACCCTTGAAGAACATGCGCTGCCACTGCATGACCATGCCGTCGCCGTAATTGTTCAGGACGATGACCTTGACAGGCAGGTTGTAGCTCGTTGCCGTCTCGAGCTCGCCGAGATTCATGCGGATGCTCGCATCGCCGTCGACGTCGATGACGAGCTTTTCCGGATGCGCGAATTGAGCTCCGATGGCCGCCGGTAGGCCGAAGCCCATCGTGCCCATGCTGCCTGACGTGAGCCACAGGCGCGGCTGACGAAAGTCGAAGTATTGTGCTGCCCACATCTGGTGCTGACCGACGCCCGTCGTGATGATCGCCTCGCCGCGCGTGATCTCGTTGATCGTCTCGATGACGTAGTTGGGCTGGATCAACGCACTATCGCGATCGTAGTTCATCGCGTACGTCTTCTTGAGCACGGCGATCTCTTCGAGCCACTCAGTGTGCTCGAATGAGATGGAGTTTCGGCGGCCATAGGCGAGCAGCGCCTCGAGGGCATCCCGGAGCCGACCGATATGGAACCAGTCAGCCGTTTTTACCTTGTGTATCTCCGACGGATCGATGTCGAAATGCAACACGTGCTTCGCAGACGGTGCGAATTTCGGTGGGTCGCCTGCGACCCGGTCGTCGAAGCGCGCCCCGATGGAGATCAGCAGATCACAATCGTCGACCGCGTAATTGGCGAACGCCGCGCCGTGCATACCGAGCATGCTCAGAGACAGCTCATGCGTCGTGTCGAAACTGCCGAGGCCCATGAGCGTCGAGACGACGGGAATTTCGTAGTTAATCGCGAGCTCACGCATGAGATCGCTCGCCTCAGCGTTGATGACGCCGCCACCGACATAGATGAGCGGGCGCTTACTCTGAGCGAGATAATCGAAGAACTCGTTGCAGCGCTCATCGTCGAGCACGTTGCGCCGCATCACGTCCAGTCGGTGCATATGACCCGGCATGGATAACAGACCTTCGCCCTGAAACGGTCCGATCCAGTTTTGCACGTCCTTGGGCACGTCGACGACGACGGGACCGGGCCGACCCGTACGGGCGATCTCGAACGCCGAGCGCATCGTCGACTCCAAGCGCTCTGGCTCGGTGACGAGAAACACGTGCTTGGCCACCGACCCCATAAGCGCGGACACGGGCGCTTCCTGGAATGCATCGGAGCCGATCGAGCCGGTCGCGACCTGCCCGCATATCACGACGATCGGAATCGAGTCGGCCATGCAGTCGCGAACTGACGTCACACAGTTCGTTGCGCCGGGTCCGGACGTGACAATGACGACGCCGACGCGGCCTGATGCCATGAACGATGCGCCCTGCTCGTTGGCGGGCACGATCAGCGGCATCGGGTCCTCGCCGTTGGCTTTGTGATGCTCGTTGTAGCGGAAGACTGCGTCGTAGGTCGGCAGGATCGCGCCGCCGCTGTAGCCGAATATCGTCTCCACACCCTCATCCGCGAGCACCTGGACGATCGTGTCCGCCCCGCTCATCTCGGTTCCGGCGAGAGGATGGGCGCGAGCCAAGTCGGCTTGCGTTTGAGGTTCCATCGGCGTCATCGTCAACGCGTCATTTTTCCGGTTCAATGCTCCGCCGGCTTTCTCCGCGCGGCCTACTGTGCACAATATGCCACGACGAGTGTTGACGATAAATATGTGCATTGCAATAGTTGTTGTTCTAAGCCAACATTTACTGCTGCCGATTGCCGCAACGCCAGGTAGCATCGAGCGGTCAAAATGCGACACATAATTTCCATACTGCTGCAGAATGAGGCCGGCGCGCTCGCGCGCGTCGCGAACATGTTCTCCAGCCGCGGCTTCAACATCGAGAGCCTCAACGTTGCGCCGACGAACCAACCCGCCGTATCCCGGCTCACGCTAGTGACGGTCGGCTCCGACGAGGTCATCGACCAGATCTCAAAGCAGCTCGGCAAGCTCGTCGACGTCGTCAATATCGTCGACATGACCGAGGGTGATCACATCGCACGTGAGCTCGCGTTGTTCAAGCTCCATATCGAGGCGGCGAAGCGAGACGAGCTCGAGGCGTTCGTCAGCGAATCGGGCGGGCGAATTCTCGATGACCATGAAGGTCATTTCACGGTAGAGCTCATTGGCAGCGCACAGGACATTGATCGATTCATGGCTTCTGTAGGCAAGCTCGCTGAGATATTGACCGTCGTGCGCAGCGGCGCGATGGCCGTTGCACGAGGCATGCCTATCCTCTCGCCAACCTAGCCTCCGGCAGGGCTTTGTCCCATGAACGACAATACGAACACCGTCAGCGGTCAGCGCTTGAGTCAAGCGCGCCGCATCGTAGTGAAGATCGGCTCTGCGCTGCTCGTCGAGCAGCCTAGCGGCGCGCTGCATCGGGAATGGCTCGAGGGCCTATGCGCCGATGTCGCGGCGCTGCGTGAGCAGGGCAAGGAGGTCATCCTCGTGTCGTCCGGTGCGGTCGCATTGGGCGCCGAACGGCTCGACGTCGACGTTGGGCGGGCCAAGCTGCCGGACCATCAGGCCGCAGCGGCAGTCGGCCAAATCCAGCTCGCGCACGCGTATGAGGAAGTGCTCGGCCGGTTCGGCGTGTCCGCGGCGCAAGTCCTATTGACGCTGGACGACAGCGAGAGCCGGCGACGTTATCTAAACGCCGTCAACACGCTTTTCACGTTGCTCAAGCTCGGTGCAGTGCCAGTCGTCAACGAGAACGACACCGTGGCTACTCAAGAGCTGCGTTACGGAGATAACGATCGTCTTGCCGCGCACGTTGCTCAGATGGTCAGCGCCGATTGTTTGATTGTTCTGTCCGACGTCGACGGCTTGTACACGGCCGACCCGCAGGAAGACCCGGGTGCGCGGCACGTGGCTGAGGTCACGGAGCTGACTGACGAGTACTGGGCAATGGCAGGCGGACCGGGCTCGAGTCTCGCGTCTGGCGGGATGCGCACAAAGCTCGACGCTGCCCGCATCGCGCTCGACGCCGGCTGCCAGATGCTCATTGCCTCGGGCCGAGTCATGCGACCGATCGAGGCGCTTGGTAAGGGAGCCAGGGCCACGTGGTTCCTGTCGGACTCCACACCGCGTGCTGCGCGAAAGCAGTGGATTGCCGGAACGCTGCAACCGAAAGGGCGGCTCAGGGTCGATACCGGTGCCGTCGAGGCGCTTTCGAGCGGGCGCAGCCTACTGCCGGCCGGCGTCACGAGTGTCGAGGGTGACTTCGGCCGCGGTGATGCAGTCAGCCTGCTGGATCCGCAAGACAACGAGCTCGGGCGAGGGTTNNGATCTCGTCCTGGTCCGGCAGCGTACCGGAACATCGACATGACGACGGCAGAGCACGAAATCCAGACCGATCTGCGCCTTCAGATGCGGCGGCTCGGCCAGTCTGCGCGGGCGGCGGCCGCCATCCTCGCTCGCACCGGCACGGATGCGAGGAACCGCGCGCTCGAGCAAGCCGCCGAGGCACTGCGCACGCGCGCGGCCGAGGTGCTCGAGGCGAATGCCCGTGACTTGGATGCAGCGAGCGAGCTCGACTTATCCGATGCAATGCTCGACCGACTGACGTTGAATCCGGACCGTATCGCGGAGATGGCGCGCGGTCTCGAAGAGATCGTTGCGCTGCCTGATCCTGTGGGCAGCGTCATTGCTGATTGGGAAAGACCCAACGGCCTCAGAATCCAACGCGTGCGCGTGCCGCTCGGCGTAATCGGCATTATTTATGAGAGCCGCCCGAATGTGACAGCCGACGCAGGCGCACTGTGTCTAAAGAGCGGTAACGCTGTCATATTGCGCGGCGGCTCTGAGGCGACTCACTCGAACGCCGCCATACACGCTTGTCTGCTCGACGGCCTCACGGCCGCCGAGCTTCCCGAAACCGCGATTCAGCGAGTACCGACCCAGGATCGCGAGGCGGTCGGTATTCTGCTGCGCGATATGGCCGAGTTCATAGACGTCATCGTGCCGCGCGGCGGTAAGAGATTGATCGCGAGAGTTCAGGAAGATGCGCGCGTGCCCGTGATGGGTCATCTGGAAGGTATCTGTCACACATATATCCACAGTGGAGCCGACCTCGAGATGGCACGCCGCGTTACGCTGAACGCCAAGATGCGGCGTACCGGCATCTGCGGAGCCACCGAGACCCTCCTGATCGACCGCGAGGCTTCTGCCCTCCTGCCGGCCGTCCTGCAGGCCCTCGTCGAAGCCGGCTGCGCGCTGCGCGGCGACGAGGAGGCCCGAATGATCGCCGCCGACGCCGGAGTGGCGATGACCGAGGCACAGGACGAGGACTGGGACCGGGAGTACCTCGACGCCATCTTGTCGGTTCGCATCGTCGAGGACCTGGCCGAAGCCATCGATCACATCAACCACCACGGATCGCATCATACCGAGGCCATCATCACCGAGAACGCCGGGGCCGCGGCAGCCTTCATCACCCAGGTCGACGCCGGCATCGTCATGCACAACACCTCGACCCAATTCGCCGACGGTGGCGAATTCGGCATGGGCGCGGAGATCGGTATCTCGACCGGCAAGCTTCATGCCCGAGGACCGGTCGGGGCCAATCAGTTGACCAGCTACAAGTACATCGTCCGCGGCCAAGGCCAGGCGAGGCCCTAAGCGCTGGGCCCGATGCGCAAGCGCGGAAGTTTGCCGACGCCACGGGCCATCGCCGCCTGCCTCGGCGGCCACTTGCCGCCGTCCGGCGCACGTATCGGCCTTCTAGGTGGTTCCTTCAATCCGGCCCATGAGGCCCATCTGCAGATTTCGCTGAGTGCCTTGCGGCGGCTCGGGTTGGACGAGGTCTGGTGGTTGGTCTCCCCACTCAATCCGCTGAAGTCGGCAAATGACATGGCGCCGCTGCCGGCGCGCCTGGAAGAGGCCCGGCACCTCGCCCGCCATCCACGCATTCGCGTCTGCGCCCTGGAGGTGCTTTTCGGCACGCGTTACAGCCTCGACACTTTGCGCGCCCTTCGCGCGCGCTTTCCCCGCGTCAAGTTCGTCTGGCTTATCGGCGCCGATAACCTGAGAGACCTTGATAAATGGGACCGCTGGCAACAAATCCTTAATGAGAGCGCCGTTGCGGTTTTCGATCGGCCAACTTATGCTTTAAGGGCCTTGGCCGGGCGAGCGGCGCGGCGCTTCGCGGTCCATAGGATCGCGGAAAAGCAGGCGCGGCAGGTGGTTTTCCGTCGGCCACCGGCATGGGTTTTCCTGCATACGAGGCAAAACCCCCTGTCGGCGACGGCGATCCGCAGCCGAAAGCGTTCGCGCCAAGGCCGTTGAGCCGAGGTCAAGCTCATACAAGTATGAGATCAATTGTAAAGGAGAAGAAGACCATACGACAGATCGAGACGGCCGACATGGCCGACAAGCAACGTCGCTTCGTTCCGGATCCGGAGCACGTGCTTTCCGTAGTTCAGTCCTCACTCGAAGACGACAAGGCGGAAGACCTGGTCGTCATCCCACTGGCCGAGAAATCCAACATCGCGGACTACATGGTGATCGCCTCGGGGCGCTCACAGCGGCAGGTTTCGGCCATGGCCGGGCACCTGCAGGAAAAGCTCAAGGCCGCGGGGCTGAAGGGCGTGCGCGTCGAAGGGGCCGAGCGATGCGATTGGGTCCTGCTCGACGCCGGGGATGTGATCGTTCATCTCTTCCGACCGGAAGTCCGGGCCTTCTACAATCTCGAGAAGATGTGGGCGCTGGAACTGCCGGACGGGGGCGCCATGCCGCAAGCCAACGGCGGCACCGCCTGATCGTCCCGCCCGCGCGGCAGCTTTTGGTCCGGGTCCGAACTCGAGAGAGCGAACATGCGCGCAACCCTGCTCGCTGTCGGCCGCCTCAAGGCTGGCCCCTTGCACGACCTGTTCGAGACGTTCCGGGGGCGGCTGTCCTTTCCTTTGACGGTCAAGGAGATCGAAGAGAAGCGCCCTCTCCCGGCGGCCGAACTCAAACGTCGCGAGGGCGAGCTCCTGCTCTCGGCCCTTCCCACCGCCGCCAAGGTCGTCGCCCTCGACGAGCGCGGCAAGGCGTTGACCAGCGCCCAGTTCGCCGCGCGCCTGGNNAGTTCGCCGCGCGCTTGGCCGAATGGGTCGATGGCGGCGATAACGAGATCGCCTTCGTCATCGGCGGCGCCGAGGGCCTGCACGACGAGGTCCGCCGGCGCGCCGACCTGGTCCTGGCCTTGGGGCCCATGACCTGGCCGCATCTTCTGGTCCGCGTGCTTTTGGCCGAGCAGCTCTTTCGCGCCCAATCCATCTGGCGGGGCCACCCTTACCACCGTGACTGACCCTCTTCGGGCGGCCCTGCGGCGGCGTAAAGGTTTGGCACAACGTTTTGTGGGATTATGGCCGGCCAACACGAAAAATGGTGCCGTCGACCGGGAGATCCTCTATATATCCGCCATGACCGCACACCAGAGACCACGTCCCGTCGTGCTGTGTATTCTTGACGGTTGGGGCCATCGCGACGAGCGCGAACAAAACGCGATCAAGATCGCCGAGACGCCCAACTACGACAGGATGCTGGCCGAATGCCCGTCGTCGCTGCTCGACGCCTCCGAACATTTTGTCGGCTTGCCGGATGGCCAAATGGGCAATTCGGAAGTTGGCCACATGAACATCGGGGCCGGACGGCGCGTCGAGCAGGATCTGCCGCGCATCGACCGGGCCCTTGCGGACGGGTCGTTCGAGCGCAACGGCGCGATCACCAATTTCATCACGCGCCTCAAGGCAAGCGGCGGCAGCGCGCATGTCATGGGGCTCATGTCTCCCGGCGGTGTGCATTCTCATCAAGCGCACATCATCGCCTTGCTGGAGATCCTGCAGCGCGCGGGCGTGCCCACAGTCCTGCACGCCTTTCTCGACGGACGCGACACGCCGCCACGCAGCGCAGCGAAGTTCCTGTCGGACTTCCTGGATCGTCAGCCCGATGCCCACTTCGCAACGGTCACCGGGCGCTACTACGCCATGGATCGCGATAAGCGCTGGGACCGGGTGGCGAAGGCCTATGCCGCCATCGCCGAGGGCGAGGGCATGCGTGCTACGGACGCGCCGGCGGCGATCCAACAGGGTTACGACGCCGGGCTGTCGGACGAGTTCGTGGAACCAACGGTGATCGGCGACTACGCTGGGCTCAACGACGGCGACGGGGTGCTGATGGCGAACTTCCGGGCCGACCGGGTGCGCGAGCTCCTGTTGGCTCTTCTCGACCCCGATTTCGAGGCATTCGCACGCCCGCACCAAGCCACCCTCGCGGCGGCGGTCGGCATGGTGCACTATTCGGCCGAGCTGGATGCCTTCCTGGAGACCCTCTTCGCGCCGATCGAGATGACCGGCACATTGGGCGAGACCGCCGCCGATGCCGGCTTACGACAACTGCGCATCGCCGAGACCGAGAAGTACGCTCACGTGACCTTCTTTCTGAATGGCGGCCATGAAGAGACCTTCGACGGCGAGGAACGCATCCTCGTGCCGTCACCGAAGGTCGCCACCTACGACCAGCAGCCCGAGATGTCCGCGCCGGAAGTAACCGAGCGGCTGACGACGGCGATCGCCTCGGACCGGTTCGATCTCATCATCTGCAACTACGCGAATGGCGATATGGTCGGCCATTCCGGCAAGCTCGATGCCGCGGTGGCGGCCGTCGAGGCGCTCGATACCTGTCTTGGTCGCCTTCACGAGGCCGTCCTCGCCGCCGGCGGCGTCCTCATCATCACCGCCGATCACGGCAATTGCGAGCAGATGAACGACCCCGAGAACGGCGAGCCGCATACGGCCCACACGATGAACCCCGTGCCTTTCATCCTGGTCGGCGGTCCGGCCGGCATCGACCTCGACAATGGTTGCCTTGCCGACATCGCACCGACGGTGCTGGAGATCTTGGGCTTGCCGCAACCCCAATCCATGACGGGACACTCGCTGATGCACCAGCGGGCGCGCGACGCCGCGGAGTAGATTTGCCGAGCATCGATATCAAATGTTCCGCCAGGAAGGGACCGCCGAACCGGGATCTACCCTATCGCCGGTGGGCGGGTGTGGTGCTGCTCGCCCTATTGCTCGGCGTAACCGGCCCGCTCGAGGCGGAGGAGCCGGACGATCTCGAAGCGCTGGAGCGATCGATCTCGGAAGACCGTGAGAAAGTCAAGGACCTCTCCGAGAAGACGCAAGCGCTGGAGGACGAAATCCGTAGCTTGCAGGTCAGCTTTACCGGCATGCTGCGCAAGATCCGCCGCCATGAACAGGCCATCGCCTCGGCGGAGGAGACGCTGGCCAACCTCGAAAGCGAGCGGCAAGACCGTCTGGAAGAGCTGGCCAAGCGCCGGCGGGACTTCTATGGCACCCTGGCGGCAATGCAGCGGATCGCGTTTCGGCCACGGGCGGCCATGCTGGCCTCTGGCCAACCTCCCGTCGACACGCTTCGCGGCGCCTTGCTGCTGAGCGCGGCACTGCCCGAGGTCGAGGCGAGGGCCCGCACCGTGGAAGACTTCCTCAGCGAGTTGCAGGACCTGAGCCGGTCGATCGAAGTGGAGCGCAAGGCCTTGGATGCCGCCACCGCGACCTTGCAACAAGAGCGGCTGCGCCTCAGCGCCCTGATCGAACGCAAACAAGCCACTTTGTCGATCACCGAAACCGAACGGGAGGCCGCCGAAGCGCGGGCCGCCGAGATGGCCCGCAAGGCCGAGACCCTGCGTCAGCTCATGGCGCTGGCGACCAAGGCGGTGGAAACGCCGGAGCAGCCGGCCACGAACGAGCAAAACGCCTCTCTCGACGCGGCGGAACCGTCGGCGACTGTCGAGGCGTCATCCCCGCGGCAGACCGCCTCGGCCCTCACCGCACCCAGCCCGGTGCGATTCCTGAGCGAACAAAAGGCACAGCTCCTGCTCCCCATCGACGGCACGATCGTGGCCCGTTTCGGTCAGACCATCGCACGCGGACCGGACGCCGGCCGACCGGCCAAAGGCCTCACCATTCGCACCGAGACCTCGGCGCAAGTCGTCGCGCCCTTCGACGGTAAGGTGGTTTATGCGGGAGCTTTCCGTTCCTATGGGCAAATCTTGATAATCGACCATGGCGGGCGATATCATACGTTGTTGGCGGGCCTTGATGAGATCAGTGCCGCGGTTGGCCAATGGGTCTTGGCGGGCGAGCCGATCGCGACGATAAGGCGCCTGGGCGACCAGCAAGCGGAACTCTATTTGGAGCTACGCCGCACCGGAGAGGCCATCGACCCGATGCCCTGGCTGGCCGACATTGACAGCAAAGTGAGAGGCTGATGCGTAAATTCCAATTCGCGGCCGTTTTGGTCGGACTACTTATCCTGGCGCCGCTCGGCGCTCCTGCACAAGACAACAGCGCCGATACGTACCGGCAACTCAAGCTGTTCAGCGATGTCTTCGAACGCGTTCGCGCCGGCTACGTCGAGGAAGTCACCGATGAGGAGCTCATCGAGTTCGCTATCCAAGGCATGCTGAGCCAACTGGATCCGCACTCGAGCTACCTCAATGCGGACTCCTATCAGGACATGCGCGTGCAAACGCGTGGCGAGTTCGGCGGCCTCGGGATCGAGGTGACGATGGAAAACGGCTTCGTGAAGGTGGTCTCACCGATCGACGACACGCCCGCCCACCGCGCCGGCATCGAGGCTGGCGATTTGATCACCCACCTCGACGGTGAATCGGTTCTCGGCCTGACCCTGAACGAGGCGGTCGACAGGATGCGCGGCAAGGTCAACACCGACCTGACCTTGACCATTCGCCGGGAAAGCGAGGAGCCCTTCGACGTGGTGATCACCCGCGACGTCATCAAGATCCGCTCCGTGCGCAGCCGTGCCGAGGGCAACGTCGGCTACATCCGATTGACGACCTTCAATCAGCAGACGACGCCCGGCCTGCTCGACGCGGTCAACAAGCTCAATGAGGAAATCGGCGAGGACATCGAAGGTTATGTGCTTGACCTCCGCAACAATCCCGGGGGTCTCCTGGACCAGGCGGTCTCCGTGTCCGACGCCTTCCTCGATCAGGGCGAGATCGTCTCGACCCGAGGCCGGGACACCGAGAATGCCCAGCGATTCAACTCCGATGCCGGCGATGTGACGGACGGAAAGCCCTTGGTCGTGCTGATCAACGGGGGCTCGGCCTCGGCCTCGGAGATCGTCGCGGGCGCTCTGCAGGACCACCGGCGGGCTATCATCATGGGCACCCGTTCCTTTGGCAAAGGCTCGGTACAAACCATCATCCCCTTGGGGGCGCATGGTGCCATGCGCTTGACCACGGCGCGCTACTACACCCCCTCCGGCCGCTCGATCCAGGCCAAGGGCATCGAGCCCGACATCGAGGTCGAGCAGATCGCCCTCGACCAGGACGAGGACGAGGACGATCCCAGAGGACGCCGCGAGGAGGATCTGCGTGGCGCGCTGGGCAACGACGGAGGCAACGGCGGTGCCGACGACGAGGAGCAGGACGAGGGGGCGGAAACCCTGGGTCGTTCAGAGCAGGCCCAAGGCGATCTGCAGTTGACCAGAGCGCTCGACCTTCTTCACGCGCTGTCGATCTACAACGAGCAGCCGCAGACGAACTAGGCCCCCGTCCGCGGCTGTATGAGACCGTATTAAGGAGACTCTTCCTTGGTAGGGCGCGTATCCAGGGCGGGAAAGCCGCTCCTGCTGGGGACCTTGTTGCTGGTCGTCCTTGTGGCGATCGCCGCCGGCCTTTACCTCACGCTCGACTTGGGTCAAGGCACGGAACAAGGGACCGTCACCCGTATCGACATCGACGTCGATCCGGACGCGGCCGATGACACAGCGGCCACGCCCGTGCCGGAACCCGACGTTCCCCCGACGCCCGAGCCCGAGAGGAGCGACGACGCGCCGCCCCCGCCCGAGCCGGAAGTGCCCGCTTGGCAACGCTTCGCAGCGGCAGTCGATGAGATCCCCGACGCACGTCCGCGCATTGCCGTGGTCGTCACCGGCCTCGGGCTGGCGACGGACGTGACGGAGACGGCAATTCGTACTTTGCCCGCCGCGGTCTCGCTTTCCTTCACGCCCTACGCGAAGGACCTCGAAACCTGGATCTCTCTGGCCCGATCGCACGGACACGAGGTCTTGCTCGACCTGCCGATGGAGCCGACGACCTTCCCCAACGACGATCCCGGACCACGCGCGCTGATCACCTCGCTGCCGATGGAAGAGAACCTTAAACGTCTGAACTGGATCCTCGAGCAGGCCGAGGCCTACGTGGGTCTCGCCGGGTTCATGGGCTCGCGCTTTTCCGCCTCCGAAGCGCAACTGCGCCCAATTTTCCAGGTCTTGAAGGAACG
>JABAHR010003887.1_pt1 | contig 18190 bp, 18 predicted proteins | sample 7062101 | NCBI WGS metagenome assembly JABAHR01 (sample SAMN14534553, study PRJNA622989) | marine sediment metagenome | biome: marine biome [ENVO:00000428]; feature: marine pelagic biome [ENVO:01000023]; material: deep marine sediment [ENVO:00002113] | place: India: Gulf of Kutch | collected... | reverse complement strand
CCCAGGCCTGGTACCCCCGGTCCGAGGGGTGGAAGAGGTCCCGGGCCAACCCGTGCCGGGGCGACACGAGATGGGGGACGACGTCGGCGACGCGGTGGCCGCCGGTGCGGGCGGCACGACGGAGAGCCCGGTTGACGTGGCGGCCGGCCGGGCTCTTGGCGGGCGTCGGCAGCGTGGACACCACGGAGGCCTCGGGGAGTTCCTCGACCACGGCGGTGACCCGCGCCGCGACCGAGTGGGGGAGCGGGTTGCGCATCATGTCGTTGGAGCCGACGGCACAGGTGACGAGCACCGGTCGCTGCTCGAGGTGCCCGATCAGGTCGAGTTGGTCGGTCCGCACGTGGTGGCCCCGGGCGCCGCTGCGGCTGACGTTGACCACCCCGACGGCTCGACCGTCGGCCTCCAGCGCGCCGGCGATCCGGGCCACCCAGGTGCGGGCCAGGCTGGTCGCGCCGACCCCCTGGGAGATGGAGTCGCCCAGGACGACCCACAGCGGCAGGCCGCTGCGCAGCGCCGCTGCAGCGATCAGATGCCACTCCCGTTCGAGGATGTTCGTCGACCGGACCACCTCCCGGGTACCGCGGCTGACGCGGGTGAGGGCCCGGGTGAAGGGCCGGGGCCTCCACTGAGGTCGCCGCAGGACCTCGGCGACCAGGGGGTGGTGGGCCGGCTCGGATCGGGCGTTCGGGGTCATAGCCTGCGCATCGTGGTTCTCGTCGACCTCGACGCCGTGAGCATGAGCCGGCCGAACCGGCCACTGTTCAGCGACGTCTCGGTGACCGTCTCCCGGGGCGACCGCCTCGGTGTGGTCGGGATCAACGGTACGGGAAAGTCGACGCTGCTCTCGGTCATCGCGGGGACCCGCCGGCCGGAGACGGGCGAGGTCCGGCGGGGCCGCGGGGTGACCGTCGCATCGCTCGACCAGGTGACCCGCCTCGACGGAGGAACGGTTCGCGACGCGGTGGGCGCGGGCTGGCGAGGTGAAGCGGCGCTGGATCGGCTCGGTCTCGGGTCGTTGCTCGACCGGGGACTCGACGAACTGTCGGGGGGGCAGGAGAAGCGGGTGGCGTTGGCCCGGGCCCTCGTCGCCGAGGCCGACCTGCTCGTTCTCGACGAGCCGACCAACCATCTCGACGTCGATGCCATCGAGTGGCTCGAGCGGGAGCTGGCGTCGTTCAAGGGCGGGCTGGTGCTGGTCACCCACGACCGGTGGGTCCTCGACCGGGTCACGACCCGGATCCTCGAACTCGACCAGGGCCGGGCCTTCGCCCACGACGGCGGCTATCCGGGGTATCTCCGGGGGCGGGCCGGCCGGGAACTCCGGGCTGCGGCGGCGGAGGCGACGAGGCGCAACCTGGCCCGCCACGAACTGGAGTGGCTGCGCAGGGGGGCCAAGGCGAGGACCCGCAAGAGCCGGGCCCGCATCGATCGGGCCGAGGCGCTCCTGGCCGGTGGACCGGAACCCGACGCCCGCGACGGAGACCTCGACTTCGGTGCCCTGCACGGGGCCACCCCCCGGCTGGGCGACCAGGTCGTGGAGCTCCACGACGTCACGGTGGGGTTCGTCGACCAGCCACCGCTGATCACGGGACTCGACCTGCTGCTCGGCCGGCGGGAGCGATTGGGCGTGGCCGGCGTGAACGGGTCGGGCAAGTCGACGCTGCTCGAGGTGATCTGCGGGAGACGGGAGCCGCTCGCCGGGAGGCGGGTGGTGGGCCCGACCGCCGAGATCGCGCTGCACGACCAGCGGGGCCGGGACCTGCCCGAGGACGCCCGGGTGAGAAATCTCGTGGCCGGGGAGGGGGCGGAACCGGATTGGTGGGATCTCTCGCTCTTGGAACGGTTCTGGTTCGACACCGATGCGCAGCACGCTCCCGTCGAACTGCTGTCGGGAGGCGAGCGCCGCCGACTTCAGCTCGTGCTCACGCTGGCGTCGCGGCCCAACGTCCTCCTCCTCGACGAGCCGACCAACGATCTCGATCTCGACACCCTCCGGGCGCTCGAGGAGTTCCTCGAGGACTGGCCGGGGGCCCTGGTGGTCGTGAGCCACGACCGGGCCTTTCTCGATCGCACCGTCGACGACGTCCTGGTGATCGACGAGGGGCGAGCAGGACGGTGGCCGGGGGGCTACCCGGGTTGGCTCGAGCGTCGACGTCGCGACATCGGCGGCGGTGCCCGGGGCCCGGTCCCCTCCGAGCCGACCGGAGCGGACCGTCGGGCGAAGGCCACGACCCGGTCGGCGAGCACCATCCGGCACGAGCTGCGACAGGTCGAAGAGGAGCTGGCCGCGCACCAGGTTCGTCGCGACGAGCTGTCGGCGGAGCTGACCCGGGTGGGCGACGACCACGAGCATCTGGCCCGGGTGGGCGAGGATCTGGCCCGTTGCGAGGAGGAGCTGGCGACGGTCGAGGACCGCTGGCTCGAGCTCTCCGAGGAGTTGGAGCGTCGCTGACCCTGTCGAGCCGGCCCCGCGGCTCGGTACCCTGACGGCCATGACCGACACCGAGGCTCCCGCCGCCGACGACGAACGCGTGGGTGAGGTCCTGATCGTCACCGACGCGGCGCGGGCCACCGTGCTCGACATCCGGGCGAAGGAGGACGACGCCGACCAGCTCGGTCTGCGGGTGGAGGTCACCGGCGCAGCCGGGGTCGACTACACCTACGACCTGTCGCTCGAGCCGATCGGGGAGGCCGCCGACGACGACCATCTCCACGAGAACGGCGGACTCACGGTCATCGTCCCGGCCGACAGCGTCGGCCCGCTGACCGGCGCAACCCTCGACATCCCGTCCACTGCCGGTCAGGGCGGTCTGGTCATCCGCAACCCCAACCGACCGAACCCACTGGGGGACCTCGGCCAACTGGAGCTCACCGGCGACGCGGCGAACAAGGTCCGCATCCTGCTGGCCGAGCGCATCAACCCGGCGCTGGCGTCCCACGGCGGTTACGCGGAGCTGATCGGTGTCGAGGACCACAAGGCCTACGTCATCATGGGCGGCGGGTGCCAGGGATGCGCCATGAGCGCGGCCACGCTGCGCGAAGGCATCACCAAGGCGATCCTCGAGGCGATCCCGGAGATCACCGAGGTGGTCGACACCACCGACCACGACCAGGGCGTCAACCCCTACTACACCTAGCGCCGCGATTCAGTCGAGCAGCGTGCGGGTCGTCTCCGCGATGCCGACCGCGTCGAGTCCGTACGCGGCGTGGATGGCGTCGGGGTCGCCGTGGTCGATGTACTCCGTGGGCATGCCCAGCACCCGGACCCGGCACGTGGCGTCGGTGTTGCCGAGCGCGTCGCGCACGGCCGCGCCGGCCCCCCCGATGCGCAGGCCGTCCTCGATCGTGACGACCAGCCGGTGGGTCGCGGCGTCGGCGATCATCGCCGGGTCGAGCGGGGTGACCGCCCGGGGGTCGTAGACGGTGGCCTCGATGCCCTCCGCCGCGAGCAGTTCGGCCGCCCCGACGGCGGCCGGGAGCATCTGACCGAACCCGAGCAGTGCCACGGACCCGTCGCCGCTCCTGACCTTCCGGGACTCGAGGCCGCGTCCCACCTCGTCGTGGCCGACGTGGGCCGCCTTGCCCCGGGACCAACGGATGGCGACCGGCCCGCCCGTGATGTCGATGCTGTCCTCCAGCATCTGCTGGAGCTCCTGATAGCTGGACGGAGCGAGCACGGTCATGCCCGGCACCTTGGTGAGCAGCACCAGGTCGAGCAGGCCGTGGTGGGAGGCGCCGTCGGGGCCGGTGACGCCGGCGCGGTCGAGACAGAAGATGACGGGCTGGCCGTGGAGGCCGGCGTCGAGATTGACCTGATCGAAGGCTCTCGTGAGGAACGTGGAGTAGACCGCGACGAGCGGACGCAGGCCCCCCATCGCCATGCCGGTGGCGGCGGTGACCGCGTGCTGCTCGGCGATGCCGACGTCGATGCACCGGTCGGGGAACCGCTCCCGGAACGGCAACAGCCCGGTGGAGTCGGGCATGGCCGCGGTGATGGCGACCAGTTCGGGGTGCTGGTCACCGAGCTTCAGCAGCGTCTCGGAGAAGGCGGCGGTGTAGGACCCGTCCTTGATGGAGCCGGTGTCGTGCATGTACTTGACGGTGTCGTTCTCCGCCGGTGCGTAGCCCCGTCCCTTCTGGGTGAGCACGTGGACCAGGACCGGTCCCTCGAAGCCGGCCGCGTTCTCCAGCGCCTCCTCCACCGACGCGATGTCGTGGCCGTCGAAGGGCCCCATGTAGCGCACCCCGAGGTCCTCGAAGAAGGCCGGCGGCTCCCACATCTCCCGGATCGCCGCCTTCGACATCTTCACGCCCCGGCCGATCTGTTCGCCGGCCCAGGGAATCCGCTCGGCGATCTCCTCGAGCCGGGCCTGGCGCCGCATGAAGGTGGGGTTGTTGCGGATCTTGATGAGGCTCTCGCTGAGCTTCGAGACGGTGGGGGCGTAGGACCGGCCGTTGTCGTTGAGCACGATCACGACGTCGCGACCGCTGTGGCCGAGATTGTTGAGCCCCTCGAAGGCCATGCCTCCGGTCAGGGCGCCGTCGCCGATGACGGCGACCACGCGCCGCCGCTCGTCGCGGGCGTGGTAGGCCGACGCCAACCCGTGGGCGTAGGAGAGCACGGTGGACGCGTGGCTGTTCTCGATCCAGTCGTGCTCCGACTCGGCCCGCGACGGATAGCCGGAGAGGCCGCCCCCCTCCCGCAGGGTGGCGAAGTCCTTGGCCCGCCCGGTGAGCATCTTGTGGACGTAGGCCTGGTGGCCGGTGTCCCACAGGATCACGTCGTGGGGCGAACGGAAGACCCGGTGCAGTGCCACCGTCAGCTCGACCGCACCGAGATTGGAGCCGAGGTGGCCACCGTGGGTCTCGACCGCCTCGATGACCGCGTGGCGGATCTGTTCGCAGAGGTCGGCGAGCTCCTCGTGGCTGCGCCCCTGGAGGTCTTCGGGGCCGTGGATGGAGTCGAGCAGCATCGGGATCCTCAGGCCGTGGTGGGTGTCACGGGCCGTCGTCGAGCGTATCGCCCACCGGCCTCGGCGTGCGGGTACCGCCCGGGAGGAATCGGGACAGGGACTGGCCGACCGTGAGACCGAGGGCGAGGACCGCGATCCCGCCCACCGCGTCGATCCAGTAGTGGTTGGCGGTGACGATGATGGAGAACAGGGTGAGCACCGGGTAGAGGGCGATGAGGCCCTTGCTCCACCGCGTGCGCAACACCGGGTAGAGGCCCACCGTGCACCACAGGGCCCAGGCGATGTGGAGGCTCGGCATCGCCGCGTACTGGTTGGAGATCGTCTCCATCGTCCCCGACTCGAAGGACCACAGCCCACCCGGGTCGACCAGAGTGTCGAGGTACTCGTGGCCCGGCTCGCAGGCGCCGTACTCGGAGGCACAGTTCGACAGCAGCCGGGGGGGCATCAGCGGGAAGAACGCGAATCCGACGAGTGCGGTCGCCGTGGTGGCCGCCAGCGTCGAGCGCATGAAGACGTAGCGCCGGGGATGGCGCAGGAACAGCGCCACCATCACGTAGATGGTGACGATGAAGTGGAACGACCCGTAGAAGACGTTCCAGAACACGATGAACCAGTCCCAGTCGATGAACCGGGCCTGGATCCATTCCTCGTGGTAGAGGCCGATGGCCCGCTCCACGTCGATGACCTTGATCGCATTGTCGAAGGCGGCCCGCTTGACCGATTCGCCGAGGGCCGAGCCGAACTGGTTGCGGATCGCGGTGTAGACGACGTAGAAGCCGAGACACATGCCGACCTCCACCCACCATCGGAGCACCGGTTGGGGGGAGGGGTCGCGCTCGACTCGGGACGACAGCCCGGCTTCCACGGCCATCGGCGGTACGATAGCCAACCCCGACCCTGGAGGTTCCGTGCTCGACCACGAGCTCATCAATCACTCCCTCTCGGCGGCACTTCGCACCGGCGGGGAGTTCGCGGAGGTGTTCGTGGAGGACAAGCGATCGTCGTCGGCGGTCCTCGACGACGGCAGGGTCGAGGAGCTGACGAGTGGGCGCGACCGGGGGGCGGGCATCCGCGTCGTGGTCGGCGACACCACCGGGTTCGCCCACACGGCCGACCTTTCGGCGGCGGGTCTCGCCAGCGCGGCCGAGGCCGCCGCGGCCGCCGCCCGCGGCGGGGGAGGCGGCACCCGTGAGGTGGCCGTCGGGCCGGCCACCGGACGCAACACCTCGGTGGCCCGCATCCCACCCGAGGACGTGGCCAAGGCCACCAAGGTCGAACTCCTCACGCTGGCCGACGCCGCCGCCCGTGGAGAGGGCGCGGCCATCACCCAGGTGTCGGCTCGCTACGGCGACAGCCGCCGCCGGATCCTGGTGGCGAACAGCGACGGCCTGCTGGCCGAGGACGACCAGGTCCGCACCCTGTTCTCCGTCTCGTGCGTGGCCACCGGCGACACCGGTCTGCAGACGGGGCGCGACTCCACCGGTCGCACGATCGGGTTCGAGTTGTTCGACGAGACCGATGTGGAGGACATGGCGAGGCGGGCGGCCCGCCGGGCCATCACCAAGCTCGGGGCCCGGCCCGCGCCGTCGGGTGCCATGCCGGTGGTGGTCGGTCCCGGCGGCGGTGGGGTGCTCTTCCACGAGGCCTGCGGTCACGGGCTCGAAGCCGACCTGATCGCGAAGTCGGCGAGCGTCTTCGCCGGGAGGGTCGGCGAGGAGGTTGCCACACCACTGGTGACGCTGATCGACGACGGCACCATGGCGGGGGAGTGGGGGCACTTCACGATCGACGACGAGGGTCGCCCCGCCGCGCACAACGTCCTGATCGAGAAGGGTGTGCTGACCGACTACATGTGGGACGAGTTGCGGGCCCGCAAGGAGGGGCGGGTCAGTTCGGGCAACGGCCGACGGCAGAGCTACCAGCACCTGCCGATGGTGCGGATGACCAACACCTACATCGGCAACGGGACCGAGGAGCCCGACGACATCGTCGCGGGCACCGAGTCGGGGGTCTACGTCGCCCAGCTGGGCGGCGGCCAGGTGAACACCGCAACCGGCGATTTCGTGTTCGGGATGACGGAGGCCTACCTGATCGAGAACGGTGAGATCACCGCGCCGATCCGCGAGGGCAACCTGATCGGCAACGGACCCGAGACCCTCACCCGGATCGATGCGCTCGGCAACGACTTCGCCATGGGGTCGCCCGGCACCTGCGGCAAGGACGGGCAGGGTGTGCCCGTGGGCGACGGCACCCCCACGTTGCGGGTCACGAGCCTCACCGTCGGCGGGACCGCCGCCTGAGGCCGCCGTGGCGGAACTGCTCGACATCGCAACCAGGGTCGCCGGCTGGGCCGACGACGGCGAACAGGTGGAGGCGTTCGTCGTCCACGAGCGCGAGACCGAGGTCCGGGCCTACGAGGGTGAGGTGGAGTCGCTCACGTCGGCCGAGAGCCAAGGGGTCGGTGTGCGGGTGGTGCGTGACGGTCGGCAGGGGTACGCCTACGCGGGAACCCTCGACGAGGCCGCGCTGACCGAGACGCTCCAGGAGGCCCGCGACAACGCCGGCTTCGCCCAGGCCGACGAGTTCAACGGGGTGGCCGAGCCCGACGGGATGGAACCGGCCGAGCTCGCGCTCTTCGACGCCGCCCTCGAGGAGTTCTCCGTCGACGAGAAGGTGGCCCTCGCCATCGATCTGGAGCGGGCCACGCGGGCGGCCGATCCCCGGATCTCCGGGATCGAGTCGGCCGAGTACGTCGACACCGTCTTCGAGTCGGCCGTGGCGACCAACACCGGGGTCGCCGGCACCACCCGGGAGACGGGCTGCTACGTGGCGGCCTATGCCCTGGCCGAGGACGGGGGCGAGACGCAGACCGGCTTCGGGTTCTCCCTGGGCCGCGGGCCCGCCGCACTCGATCCTGCGGCCGCGGCCGCCGACGCCGCCGATCGGGCCACCCGCATGCTCGGTGCCACCAAACCGCCCACCGGCCGGGTCACCGTCGTCCTCGACCCGTGGGTGACCGCCCAGCTGTTGGGGATCATCGGCGGGACGCTCACGGGCGACGCCGTGCAGCGGGGTCGTTCGATGTTCGCCGATCGGGTCGGGGAGCAGGTCGCCACCGTCGACATCACGCTGGTCGACGACGCCACCGATCCCGCCGCCTTCAGTGCCACGGCGATCGACGGGGAAGGTCTCGCGACCCGGCCGTCGCCACTGATCTCCGACGGGGTGCTCCAGGGGTTCCTCCACAACAGCTACTCGGCCCGCCGCGGCTCGACCCGGTCGACCGCGTCGGCCGTGAGAGCCGGGTTCAAGGGCGCCCCCGGCGTCGGCGCCCAGGCGTTGGCCCTCCGGCCCGGGACACAGGACCAGGCGGCGTTGATCGCGGGGATCGACGACGGTCTCCTCGTCCAGGAGGTGGTGGGGCTGCACTCGGGGGTCAATCCCGTGTCCGGCGACTTCTCGACCGGCGCCCAGGGGCTGCGGATCCGCGGTGGTGAGCTGGCCGAACCGCTGCGGGAGATCACGATCGCGTCCACCATCCAGCGGCTCCTGCTGGACGTGCAGGCGGTGGGCCGCGACCTCCAGTGGCTCCCGATGAGCGCGGCGGGCGTGACCCTGGTGGTGGCCGACGTCACGATGTCGGGCGTGTGAGCGCCGCCGAACCGCTCGAGTTGGCCCGATCCGTCCTGACCGGCGCCGAGCCGGGGGAGGCCGTGGAGGTGTGCGTCGGGCGCAGCGTGGAGACGACCGTGCGGGTTCACGGCGGCGAGGTCGAGTCGCTCACCGTGGCCGAAGCCCGCGGGGTCGGGGTCCGGGTCGTGATCGACGGCCCCGACGGCCGTCGTGAGGGAACCGCCCACGCGGGCAGCTTCGATGCGGATGTGCTCGCGCCGTTGCTGGCCGAGGCCCGCGACAACGCCACCTTCGCGGAACCCGACGAGCGGGTGGGCCTGGCCGAGCCCGACGGAGTCGCGGTCATCGGTATGGACCAGTGGGACGAGTCCGTCGCGACGACCGACCACGACACCAAGATCTCGCTCGCCCTGGCGGTGGAGGCAGCCGTGCGGGCCGCCGATCCGAGGGTCCGTGGCGTACGGACCGCCATCTACGCCGACACCCGCAGCGAGAGCGCGATCGCCAGCACCACCGGTATCGAGGCGAGCGCGTCGGGGACCATGGCGTCGCTCTCGACGAGTGCGCTGATCGACGACCTCGACGGCGGCACCCGCACCGGGACCGCGCTCGACGCAGCGCGTGGCCCGGTGGGGCTCGACCCCGAGGAGGTCGCCCGGCTCGCGGTGGCGCGGGGGCTGCGGCTCCTGGGGGCCGGTCCGCCCCGCACCGGGCGTCCCCTCGTGGTGTTCGAGCCCCGCTTCAGCGCGACCGTGCTGTCGCTGGTGGGCGGGATGCTGTCGGGGGAGCGGGTCGTCAAGGGGCGTACGCCGTTCGCGGACCGGACCGGTGAAGGGGTGGCCGCACCGACCGTGACCCTGGTCGACGACCCCACCGACATCGAATCGTTGGGCGCCTCACCCACCGACGGCGAGGGACTGGCCTGTCGGCGGGTGCCGCTCCTGAGCGAAGGTGTGCTCGAGGGTTTCCTCCACGACAGCCGTAGCGCCCGGGGCTGCGGCACGGTCTCCACCGGCTCGGCCGTCCGTTCCGTGCGGGGTGGGCCCAGCCCCGGTCACCGGGCCCTCCACGTCGAGCCCGGTGGCGGCGATCTCGCCTCCCTCGTCGCCGGGATCGACGACGGTCTCCTGGTGGCCTCGCTCCAGGGGCTCCACAGCGGGGTCAACCCGGTCAGTGGGGACTTCTCCGTCGGCGTCGAAGGCGTCCTGATCCGCGACGGCGCGCTCGCCGAACCCATCCGGGAGGCCACGCTGGCGGGGGCCATTCCCCGGATGCTGCTCGACGTGGTGGCGGTCGGCGCCGATCTCGAGGCCCAGCCCGGCGGTGCGCTCGTTCCGACGCTCGTGGTGGAGGGGCTCACCCTCGGAGGGGGAGGCGGCTCCTAGGCTCACCCCCCGGGGCACCCCGCCGACGAGAGATCTGCCATGGAAATCCTCCACGCCATCGTGCTCGGCATCGTCCAGGGCCTGTCGGAGTTCCTGCCGATCTCGTCGAGTGGTCATCTCGAGTTGACCCGATGGCTGTTCGGGTGGGACGACCTCTCCCCGGAACTCGAGACCGCGTTCGACGTGGCCGTGCACCTCGGCACACTCCTCGGCGCCATGGCCTACCTCCGGTCCGACATCGCCAGGTACGCGGCGGCGGGCCTGGGCCCCGTTCTGCGCCGCCAACCGCTCGACACCGACGGGCGCATCGCCTGGTTCCTCGTCGCCTCCGCAGTTCCCGCCGGGCTCACCGGTGTCGTGCTCAAGGATCAGATCGAGGACCTCGACTCGATCGCGGTGATCGCGGTGATGTTGATCCTTTTCGGTCTGCTCCTGTTCGTGGCCGACCGCCTCCCGCCGCGCCGCAAGCTCGGGGAGTTCGGCCTCGCCGACGCGCTGAAGATGGGGGTGGGGCAGGCGCTCGCCCTCCAGCCGGGCGTTTCGCGGTCGGGTGCCACGCTCACGGTGGCCCGCTTCCTCGGCTTCGATCGCGATGCGTCCGCCCGCCTGGTGTTCCTGATGAGCCTGCCGATCATCGCCGGGGCCGGCATCTTCGCCCTCTCCGACGCGTCGATTCCCTCGTCGTTCTGGCCGCCGTTCCTGTGGGGAACGGCCGCGTCCGCGGTCACCGGGTGGCTCGCGGTGTGGGGGACCCTGCGGTTGGTCCGGACCCGCACCTTCCTGCCCTTCGTCGGCTACCGGGTGGTGGTCGGCCTGGCGGTGCTGGCGATCCTGGCCACCGGTTGGCGCTGAGCGGTCACGGGTTCAGCCGGTCACGACGGGCACGACCCCGCCGGTCGTGAGGGCCCGCACGACGGCTGCGATCTCGTCCCGCCGAACCGCCGCGGTGAAGCGGGTCTCGTCGACGGCCAGCACCTCGGCGGCGCGGGCCAGGCGGGATCCGGAGACCAGGCCGTAGAGGTCGACCCGGTCGTCGATCGCGAGCAGGGCCCCGTCGTGGGCCAGCGTGATGGCTGCGGTGCCGTCGGGGAGCCGGGCCGCCACCGCCCCCACCCGGGCTCCCGCGAGGCGGGCGGCATGGACGGGTTCGCCTTCGACGAGCGGGTCGCGGATCCGTCGGCCGGTGGGGTCGCGCTCCGCCACACCGGGCGGCACCATCGCGACCGGCAGTCGACGCGGCTCGATGTCACCGGGCCCGATCACGACGCCGGCGGGAAGGTCGCGACGCACCACCCAGACGGTGACCTCGCTCCCCCACGCAGCACGGGCCTGGCGGGCTTCGGCGTGGGTCGAGGCCAGCCACGAGCCGATGGCCCAGCCGGCCACGACCACGAGGACGAGTCGGGGCAGCCGGCTCCGCCGAAGGGCGCTCCTCAGCGACGTGACGCGGGCGAGTGGATCGACGACCGGTGGACGTCCGGGCTCGGGCATGGCTCCCCCCAGGGAGTCGACGGTTCCGGGGGAAGCGGTGGCGCTCAGTCGCTGCCGGAGGCGGCGCTCGACGACGCACTCGTGGTGCCCGACGAGGAACTCGAGGATTCCGACCTGGAGTCGGATGACGACTCGGAGCTGGACGAGCCTTCGGACTTCTGGCCCGAGGCGTTGGTCCCGTGGTCGTTCTTGTAGAAGCCGTCGCCCTTGAACGCGATGCCGACCTTGCTGAAGACCTTCTTCACGGGCGCACCGCAGGTCTCGCCACCGTTGTCGTCGCTCCCGTGGGCACGGGGGCAGGACGTGAGCGGCTCGTCGGAGAACGACTGCCAGATCTCGAACATCTCGCCGGTGCGTTCGCACCGGTAGTCGTACGTGGGCACGAGGGTGGAGGATACCGCTGGCCCCCCGGAGCGGCACCATACGATGATCGCGTGCAGGTGATCCTGTGGGTCGTGCTCGTGGTCGCCGCCTATGCGGTGGGCACCTTCCCCACCGCGGTGATGGTCGGACGTCGTCTCGGGGTCGACCCGACGGCCGAGGGCTCACGCAACCCGGGCGCGAGCAACGTCTACCGCCTCGGCGGCCGTCGCGCCGGCCTGATCGTCGGTGCCGTGGACATGCTGAAGGGGGCGGTTCCCGCGGTCATCGCGCTCGTGGTGGCCGGCCGGCCGGAGGCCCATGCCGTCTGGGGTGCCGCGGTGGCCGGTCACGTGTGGCCGATCACCCGGGGTCTCCGGGGTGGCAAGGGGGTCGCCACCGCCGGCGGCGGTGGCCTCGTGCTCAACGTCTGGATCGGCCTCGGCTGCGCGGCGATCTTCTTCCTGACGGTCCGGGTGGCCCGGATCGCGTCGCTCGGTTCGTTGTCGATGGCGCTCGCGTATCCCATCCTGGCCCTGATCGTGGGCCGGCCGGGTTGGGAGGTGGCCGTGTCGGGTGGCGTGGCCGCCGTCCTGGTGGTGCGCCACCAGTCGAACATCCGCCGCATGCTCCGCCGCGACGAGAGCCGCCTCGACGGCGACGACCGATCGGCTGCGTGAGTGCGCTCAGTCGACGGACCCGGCGGCCGATGGCTGGAGACGGGCTCGACGGCGGCCCGCGAACCGACGATGGGAACGCGAACGACATGACGAAGAGGGTGCGCACCGCGGTCATCCCCGCGGCAGGGCTCGGCACGCGGTTCCTGCCGGCCACCAAGGCGGTCCCCAAGGAGATGCTGACCGTCGTGGACCGGCCGGCCATCCAGTGGGTGGTCGAGGAGGCGGTCGGGGCGGGCATCGACGACGTGTTGATCGTCACCAGCCCGTCGAAGAAGCCGATCGAGGACCACTTCGACCGGGCGGCCGAACTCGAAGGGCTGCTCGAGGAGAAGGGCAAGTCCGACCTTCTGGGCGAGGTGCGCAGGATCACCGACCTGGCCACCTTCCACTTCACCCGCCAGGGGGCGCCGCTGGGCCTCGGCCACGCGGTGTCGATGGCGGCCCGCCACGTGGGCGACGAGCCGTTCGCGGTGCTCCTCCCCGACGAGTTGCTCCCCGACGGTGGCGTGATCCTGCGCCGGATGATCGAGGAGTGCGAGCGCAGCGGGTCATCGGTGATCTCGCTCTTCGAGGTCGACGGTCCCGACATCTCGAACTACGGATGTGCCGGTTTCTCCGATCGCCGGGGCGACGTGGTGGAGATCGACCGGCTCGTCGAGAAGCCCGCCTTCGAGGACGCCCCGTCGAACCTGAAGGTGACGGGCCGCTACGTGTTCACCCCGGAGATCTTCGATCGCCTCGAGCACACCCCGCCGGGCAAGGGGGGCGAGATCCAGCTCACCGACGCCATGGCCGGGCTCATCGGGGATCCGGGTCTGCGGGGCCTGGTCATCGACAATCCCGGCTTCGACGCAGGGCAGAAGCTCGACTGGATCAGGGCCAACCTCGAGCTGGCGCTCGACGATCCGGTGGCCGGGCCCGACGTGGCTGCGATGGTGCGGGACGTGCTCGACGGTCGCGACACGGTCTGAGCGGTCGTTTCCGGGCGCCGGGTCTGGCACGCTGATGCCGTGATCCCGTTCGACGAAGCCCTCGCCCACGTGCTGGCCCGGGTCGGGCCGTTGCCGGTCCGCGCCGTGGCGATCGAGGACGCCGCGGGCCTGGTCCTCGCCGCCGACGTGCGGGCCACCGAGACCGTGCCTCCCTTCGACAACACGGCCATGGACGGGTTCGCGGTGCGGGCCGCCGACACCGAAGCGGCACCCGTGACCCTGGCCGTGGTCGGCACGGTCGCCGCCGGCACCGCGGCCGACCGCCCCCTGGGGTCGGGGGAGGCCATGCGGATCATGACCGGTGCGCCGATGCCGTCCGGGTCCGATGCGGTCGTGATGGTCGAGCGGACCCGCTACGACGAGGGTGCCGGCACCGTCGCGATCGAGATCACCGTGCCGGAGGGCAACCACGTGCGGGCCGCCGGCGAGGACGTGAAGCCCGGTGACGTGCTGTTCGCAGCCGGAACGGTGCTCGGCGCCGGTCACCTGGGTGTCCTCGCCAGCGTGGGCGTCCGTGAGGTGGAGGTCCATCCCCGGCCCGTGGTCGGGGTCCTCTCGACGGGCGACGAGCTCGTCGACGACGGTCGGCCGTTGCGACCGGGGGAGATCCGCGACTCCAACCGCCGGACCCTGCTGACGATGCTCGACGAGTCGGGGATGGAGTCCGTCGATCTCGGGATCGCCCGCGACACCGAGGAGGAGATCGAGGCGGCCTTCACCGCCGGCGCCACACGGTGCGACGCGATCCTCAGCTCCGGCGGCGTGTCGATGGGCGACTTCGACTACGTGAAGGTGGTGCTCGATCGCATCGGTGACATGCGGTGGATGCAGATCGCCATCAAGCCGGCCAAGCCGTTCGCCTTCGGGCTCGTGGGCGACACCCCCGTGTTCGGGTTGCCCGGCAACCCCGTGTCGTCGATGGTCTCCTTCGAGCTGTTCGCCCGGCCCGCGCTGCGCTGCATGGCCGGCCATCGTGATCCGAACCGATTCCGCCTCCGGGCGCTCGCCGAGGACCGGATGGGCGGCCACGCCGACGGCAAGACCCACTTCCTGCGGGTCGACGGGGAAAGAGACGCAGACGGCCGCTGGCACGTCCGCCGGCTGGCCGGCCAGGGCTCCCACCAGCTGACCGACATGGCCCGGGCCCGTGCCCTGGCGGTCGTCCCCGACGGCGTGACGGTCGAGGCCGGGGATGAGGTCGAGATCATCCCGCTGGGTACTCTGGCGGGATGACCACGCCCCTCGTCGACGGTTTCGGCCGGGTCCACCGGGACCTGCGCATCTCGGTCACCGACCGGTGCAACTTCCGCTGCACCTACTGCATGCCCGAGGAGGGGATGGTGTGGCAGCGGCGGGAGAACCTGCTGACCTTCGAGGAGATCGAGCGGCTGGCCCGTCTGATGGTGGAGCGGTACGGCGTGCAGAGCATCCGCCTCACGGGTGGTGAGCCCACGGTCCGGGCCAAGCTGCCGGTGCTGGTGGAAAAGCTGGCCGCCCTCGGCGTCGACCTGGCGATGACCACCAACGGCGTGTCCCTGCCGCTGATGGGCGCCGACCTCCGGGCGGCGGGCCTCCGCCGGGTCAACATCTCGCTCGACTCGTTCCGCCCCGAGCGATTCGTCGAGCTGACCCGCCGCGACGAGCTCGACCGTGTCCTCGAGGGGATCGAGGCGGCGCTCGCCGCTGGATTCGACCCGGTGAAGGTCAACGTCGTGGTGATGAAGGGGATCAACGACGACGAGATCCTCGATTTCGCCCGATTCGGCCGCGAGCGGGGCGTGACGGTGCGGTTCATCGAGTTCATGCCCCTCGACGCCGACGAGGTCTGGAACAACGAGAAGGTGATGACCCAGGACGAGATCCTCTCCGTCCTCCAGCAGGCCCACGAGCTCGAGCCGGTCGAGCGCACGTCCGCTCCCGCCACCCGTTGGCGCTACGCCGACGGCGAGGGTGAGATCGGCGTGGTGGCGAGCGTGAGCCGGTCGTTCTGCGACTCGTGTGACCGGGTGCGGATCACCGCCGACGGGCAGTTCCGCAACTGCCTGTTCGCCACCGAGGAGACCGACATCCGGGCTCTGCTGCGCGACGGCTCGTCCGACGACGTGGTCGCTGCGGCCCTCGAGCGCACGGTGGCGGCGAAATGGGCCGGTCATCGCATCAACCAGGTGCACTTCGTCCGCCCCCGCCGCTCGATGTCCGAGATCGGCGGCTGAGTCCCGGAGTCCCGGGCGGACGGCGCGGGCGGCCGTAGAATCGGGGGATGTCCGATCACGGGTTCACCCACCTCGATCCGCTCGGCCGTGCCCGTATGGTCGACGTCACGCCGAAGGACCCGACACATCGGCGGGCCATCGCCCGGGGCCGGGTGTCGATGACGGCCGAGACGGCGTCCGCCGTGGCCCAGGGGGCCATCAAGAAGGGCGATGTGCTGGCGGTGGCCCGGATCGCGGGCATCCAGGCGGCCAAGCGCAGCGCCGATCTGCTGCCGTTGTGTCACCCGCTGCTGGTGGGTTCGGTGACGATCAACTTCGAGATCAACGACACGAGCGTCGACATCGAGGCCCAGGTCGAGACCGTCGACCGCACCGGCGTCGAGATGGAGGCGCTGACCGCGTGCAGCGTCGCGGCGCTCACCGTGTACGACATGTGCAAGTCGCGGGACCGTTCGATGGTGATCGGCGAGATCGCCCTGTGGGAGAAGACCGGTGGTCGCAGCGGCCACTACAAGCGGGAAGCACGCCAGGATTCCCTGTGACGAACGTCGCAGGTCGTTGCTCTCGTGTTTCGTTCGTAGTAGAACCGTAATCTGGAGTACGGGTCCCGCCCGGAGGCGGGGCTCTCGTGGGTGTACCGCCGTACCGCACCTGGAGGAGTCCTCAACCGATGTCGGAGTCGATCGTTCTCCTCGTGCTGGGCGCGTGCTGGGCCGGCTATCTGGTGTGGTACCTGCGCGGACACCGGCAGGCGTCGCCGGACCGGCACGACCGAACCCGCACCTTCGCGGCCGGAATGGGCACCCTCGGCGGCTCGAGCGTCCGTTCGATCAACGGCGTTGCCCGGCCCGCGGCCCTGGTGCCGCGAACCGTGCACGACGCGGCCCGTCGCCGACGCGACGTGTTGATCTCGCTCGGCGCGGTGTGCGTGTTCACCCTGTTGGCCGCCATCGCCCTGGGGCCGGTGGCGCTGCTGATCCACGTCTTCGCCGATCTGGCGTTCGCCGGCTACGGATACGCCGTGGTCCAGCGCCGGAACGAGCACGCCGAGCGGGAGATGAAGGTCCACATGCTCTATCCGGAGCGCCGACGAACCCCCGCCATGGCCCGTCGGGCCGTCAACGGCTGAGTCCCCGGATCCGCCGCCACCGCCGTGGGATCGGCGGTCGGGAGCACGTCGTGATGGCGCTACGATGACCCGTCGCACGGGGGTGTAGCTCAGTTGGTAGAGCGCCTCGGTCGCATCGAGGAGGCCAGGGGTTCAACTCCCCTCACCTCCACCCCGTGAAACCCCAGGTCGGCGGCACGTGCGCCGCGGGCCTGGGGTTTCGGCCTTCTGGCTCGAGCCCGCACTCGGCGCCCGAAGCGGGTCCGTCGAGTCGGATGTCCGTGCGGGGACACGGTGACCAGCGAGTTCTCCTCGAGCCCCTCGCGCGCCGCGAGGTGGGGGCGAAGGCCATCCAGAGCCTGCTCGTCGACGACGGGCACCGGACGCGACCAGCCGTCGCCCATCCGACCGACCCACGTCGCTGCGGTGCCCCGTTCGGCATCGACTTCTCGCCGAACCTCGTGTCGATGACGCCGTAACTTCTCACCGTGTTGGTACCCGTCGTCATCTCGATCAGAGCCGGCCACCGCCCCTCGCCGGCTCCGGCCTCCATCGGGATCCCCTACCGCCGCGTGGAACGCCGAGCTGATCTCAGCGACGGGCTCGAGCGGCGGGGCCGGGGTGAACGAGGAAGCGCCGGAGGGCGACCCCGTCGGGGACCGCCCTCCGGATCGGAAACTGCAGGATCAGTCGATGGCGCTGTTGACCTGCGAGAACTTCGCCGAAGCCGAGTCACCGAGGGCCGAGATGGCCGCGATGCACACAACCGCGATCAGCGCAACGAGGAGCGCGTACTCCACGAGGGTCGCGCCACGTTCGTCGTCGATACGAGCCGTGATCCACGCGGAGAGGAACTGGAAGGCGGTGGTCATAGTCGGGCGGACTCCCTGTGTCTGATGTACGCATCACCATTCGGCGGTGACGGGTTCCCAATACGGTGGCAGCCCTCGTCTCATTCCTCATGCGTCTCTGGGCCCAATCTTGGTTGGGGCGGAAGGCTCAGTGGCCGTGGGTCGAACGCCCTTCCGGCGTCAGTGAACTCGGCTGCGAGGATCGGGATGACTCCCGGGAAGTGACGAAGTTCTCTGTTCTCGGGGTCGGGCCATCGGCATGGTTGGGAGTGGCGGCCCTCTCCGTCGCGTCCGTCGCTCTCGAGGGTGCCCAGACGAAAGACGACCGAGCGGAGGGCGGCAGATGCATCGGCAACTTTTCACCCTGATTGTCGCCGTGGTGTCGGTGTTGGCAGTGTCGTGTGGTGACAACGATGACGTCACCGAAGGCGGCTTTCGCATCGAGACGGACCCGGCGGCCTCATGGGCCGACACCACCGGTTTCGTCGCCTCGGGAACCGCCGT
>JABAHR010001532.1_pt3 | contig 18199 bp, 17 predicted proteins | sample 7062101 | NCBI WGS metagenome assembly JABAHR01 (sample SAMN14534553, study PRJNA622989) | marine sediment metagenome | biome: marine biome [ENVO:00000428]; feature: marine pelagic biome [ENVO:01000023]; material: deep marine sediment [ENVO:00002113] | place: India: Gulf of Kutch | collected... | reverse complement strand
CGTTGCCTGCATCCGACAAGCTGTTTCCAAAGACGACGAGGCGTCCGTACGGTGTCTGACTGTGCGCAGAGTTTCCAGTCCAGCACAGAGTGAGTAAGGCTAAAATGCAGATTGCTTGCCCGACCGTGAGATTCGTCTTCATGTTCACGCTCCCCGATTCGTTCGACTGTTGCTTCGAGCCCGCCCCCGTTGGGGCCGGTCGAGTTTCAGTCTAGGAATCGAGCCCTTACACAGGGCTTACAGGCCGCTTACAGGCGGCATACAGATCGCGGAGCGATGGCCGGGGGCTTAGGCGTCAGCGTTGAGAATCGTCGGGAGGTGGGCCGCCTTGAGCTCGGCCCATTCGAGCTTGAGCCAGGGTGTGAAGTCATCGGGAGACTCAGCAAGCTCGGTATCGAGGCCGTCGACATCGATATAGCGCCAGTCGGCGATCTCGTTGAGATTCACGTCCGGTTTGCCGTCGTGTCGGCCATAGTAGACCCAACAGTACTCGCGCTCCGAGCCTTGCGCGTCGTACCGAGCGTGATACTGGAACTTATAGAGATAGGTCAGCGGCGTTCGGATGCCGAGCTCCTCGGAGAGCCGACGCCGGACGGCCTCCTCCATCGTCTCCCCTTGGCGCGGATGCGAGCAGCAGGTGTTCGACCAATAGTTCGGCCATAGTGGCTTTTGGTCGCTTCGCCTCTGTAGTAGTAGCTCGTCACGCGTATTGAAGATGAAGATGGAGAACGCTCTATGCAGTAAGCCTTCGCCCGCGTGACAGGCTTGCTTGGTTTCCGCGCCGATTTCACGATCATGCTCATCAACGAGCACGAGCGACTCGGATCGGTCGGAAACGACGGCTCTATTCGGCATGGACGTCCTCGCCCAGCATGACCGTGACGGCTTCGTAGCCGGCAGCCCGGATCGCCTCGGCGACAGGCTGGGTATCGCCGTCACACAGCGCAATGATCGAGCCACCACCGCCGCCACCGGTGAGCTTCGCGCCGAGCGCGCCGCTGGATCGGGCGATTGCGACGAGACGCTCTAGCTCGGGCGTGGAGACCTGCAGCGCGTTGAGCATGCCGTGACAGATATTCATGAGCTCACCGAGCGTCACGAGATCGTTGTCTTGAACGGCTTGCACGCCTCGCAGCACGAGCCCATCGATCTGATCGAATATACGCTCATAGAGCTTCGGATCCTGCTTCCAGGCCTCACCGACACGCGCGACTGTGCTGGCCGTCAGACCTTCGGCGCCGGTCATTCCGATGACGATCGGGATCGGCTGCTCGATATTCAGCAGCTCGACGAGCGGCGGCTTGCCCGTACGGTAGACGAGCGGCTTGCCGTAGCATGCAATCGTGTTGTCCAAGCCGCTCGGATTGCCGTGGGCGAGCCGCTCCGATTCGAACGCGAGACGATTGACCTCGGCGTCGTCGAGACCGAGCCGAAAATGCACATCCAACGCGCGTACGATCGCAACGGCCATTGCTGCCGAGCCACCGAGACCCATGCCGCGCGGCACCTCCGGAAAGACCTCGATGCGCATGCTGCGGCCGCTCAAGCCCACCTCGTCCAAGATGGCGCCCGCCGCGCGTTCGAACGACCGTCGGTCGGCTGGATTGCGAGCGAGCTCGTACTCCACACCCCAGCGCGGAATCATGATGTGGATCCCCTCTTCGCATCGCTCGATGCGAGCGCGAATCGCGAGCGGTACAGGCGCGGCGATCGCGTGACGCCCATAAACGACAGCGTGCTCACCGAGGATAACGACTTTGCCGTAACCGACACCCATCGATTCGACGTCCGCAGCGCGCGCAGGTACCCGGATCGGTCGCTCGGCTGCTTGCGCCGCGAGCTCACTGACGATCTCGCGCGCTTTCCAGACCTTGATCTCGCCACTCTGCACGAGACGGTCGAGCACTTCATCGAAAATCGTATCCGGCGCACCCGCCGCTGTTACGACGCTGCGTGCATGCAAGGTCATATGGCCCTTCTGGATGCCCTCCGTAGCGAGTGCTCGAATGGCGGCGAAGTTCTGTGCAAGGCCTGCCGCCGCCATCACCTCGGCGAGCTCGGTCGCCGATTCCGTGCCGAGCAGCTTCATGTTGAGCGCTACAGTCGGATTGGAGGCCTGCTGGGCGCCGACGACACCGACCTTGATCGGAATCTCGATACTACCCCGCAAGTTCCCGTGCTCGTCAGCGGACCACGCCGTCAATGATGTGTAACGGCCACCACGAGCTGCGTAGGCATGTGCGCCGGCTTCGATTGCACGCCAGTCATTACCCGTCGCAATCGCGATCGGATCGACGCCGTTCATGATGCCCTTGTTGTGNNGTTGTGAGTCGCGGCGCGATAGGGATCTACGGCGGCAAACTCTGCGGCGAGAATAATGCCGTCCCTTGCCTGTTCGCCCGTATAACCTCGGCCCGCCAGCGCGTCGACCGGAATGGTGCAGTGCGCGCGAACGAGTGCGCGATCGGTCAGGTTGGACAGGATGCGCAGAAAAACCTGTCCACCCGTAATGGTTTCTATCAGCGGCGCTACGCCCTCGCACATCCCGTTGACGATGTTCGCGCCCATTGCGTTGCGTGTGTCGACGAGCAGATGAACGACGAGCATCGGTGCACCCGTCGACGGGGCCGGGTGAACGAAGAACTCCAGTTCTCTTGCGCCGCCGCCGCGCGCAACCATGTTGGGATGGAAACTGTTTGCGAGATTCAGGACGTCCTGTGTCTGCGCCTTGATCGCATTCTTGGCTGCCTCGATATCGGGCAGGTTGACGACCTGTATTTGCCCGATGAGCACGGGATCCGTGGCCTCTGCGGAAAAACCTCCAGCCTCGCCAACGACCTTCGANNCCTTCGACGCCGAGCTCAGCGCTGCAACGACCGAGGGCTCTTCGACGGCCATCGGCACAATGTAGCGCTTGCCGTTGACGCGCAGGTTCATACCCAGACCCAGCGGCAGGCCCATGACGCCGACGACGTTCTCGATCATCTTGTCGGCGGCGTCGAGGTCGAGCGTGTGGCCTCCCGAGACCAGCGCCTCCAGATCATCGGCCGGCAGCAGCTCACGCTCGCGAACGGCCTCGAGCCGCTCTCGCACGCTGAGCTTGTAGAACTCCGGAATTCTTCGACGCTCCTTACTCAAGCTGTCTGTTCCTCTGTGACGAGCCCGGCCTCATCGATGGCCAGTCGCAACACCTCGCAGCCCGCCGGCACGGCCGCCGCAAACGCCTCCAACGCCTCATCGTCCGCGGTGAATCCCAAGCCGATATCGCCGCCGCCGGCCCCGCTCACCTTGTACGTGACCCCCGTACGCACTGCGACGTCGGCGATCGCCGCGTGCTCGGGCGTCACGATGTCGGCTCCGATCGCAGCCCCTAATGCCTCGAGCTCGAGCCCGTACTGTTGAACAGCGACGAGAAACTGCTCCGCATCCCCCGCGCCGGCTGCCCAAACACCGAGCTCGGCTATCTGGCGCATACGATCGAGTTGCATCGCCGCGGCCCCGGGCTTCTCACGACGCCAAGCCTCAAAACGCGCGAGCAGATTAGGCGTCGAAGCCGCTCGCGGTGTAGAAACACCGACGAATCGTACACTGTTCGGTAACGCGACTGAAACGACCTCAGGCTGATCGAGCGCGACTAATCGATAGGCCAGGACACCCCCTATTAGGCTTGCGGCGACGTCGAGACCGCTGCCGGCACCCTTCTGGACGCGGCGGTGCGCCGCGACGACTTCCGCGAGCGAAGGACGCCGATCAGCCGACTCCTCACCACGTGTGTAGGTAGACCATGCGCCTGCCCAGGCAACGAGCGCCGCAGCGCTCGACCCCAGGCCGAGCTTTCGCGCACCGACAAACAGCGCGCTGCTGTCGAGGCGCCCTTTCCAGGGCGTGCCGCTCGACATGCCCCGTTGCTCGAGCACCGTGTCGACGATTGCCGCGCCACTCGATGCACCCAGCGCAAAGGATCGCTCATTCGTCTGACCCGCAATCGTCGACAGATGGCATACGTCATCGTCGCTCGCAGCGAGATCCGCGATGCAGTAACGGTCGACAGCCATGACGAGCGCCGGACCGCCTGCGAGCACGGCGTACTCGCCGAGCACGACGAGTTTCCCGGGTGCTCTAGCGCGAACGCGCACGCATCATCCTATCTCGAGACCCGGCCCCAAACCGGTCACGAGGACATCGACGACGCCGTTGATGTCGTGCAGCTCGGCAGCAACCCGGTCGGTCACCTCCGGTAGGCATACGGCCTTGAGTTGCGGGCCCGCATCGATCGTAAAAAACACCGGAACGCCAGCGTGCTGCAATCCTCGCACGGCATCGATGCACGCAAGCGTCGCGGGATTCCAGTACAGGATCGGCGGGCGGCTCGTCATCGCCAGCGCATGCAGCTTCAGGCAGCTGTGCTCGGCGACTCGGCCCAGTGTTTCGAAATCCCGACTTGTGATTGCATTCCTAGCCGCATCGAGATCCGCGGGCGCGGACTCGACCCACGCCCGATAGAACGGCGACGTCGTCTCCGAGGATCGCATGCCCTTGGTCGAGCTCGTAGCTTTCGCCGCTGTCTGCGTGACGGCAATGACCACATGAAGTGGCCAGTCCTCGGCAGCTAGAATCGGCACGGCGTAGCTATCCTGACCGTCGGCAGCCTCACCGACCTGCATCTCGACGAAGCCACCAAACACCGAGCGCGCCGCCGAGCCCGAGCCACGTCGTGCGAGCACGCTCAAATCCTCGGGTGAGTGCTCAAGTCCGAGCGCGCTCGCGGCCGCGCCGACGAGCGCCGCAAATCCCGATGCCGACGACGCCAGCCCAGCCGCCGTGGGAAAATTGTTGTGGCTGACGACACGGGCTCGCGTATCTACGCCAGCCTCGCGCCGTAGCAGGTCGAGACACGCAGTGACTCGTCGAAGCTCGCTGACTTCCTCCGCACCGTTCAGAGAGAAGCTATCAGCTTTGATTGCCGGACCGAACTCGATTTCGGTATCCGACCACAAGTCCGCGAGCGTAATCGAGATTGATCCGACCGCCGGAACGTTGAGCGCGACGTTCGACTTGCCCCAGTACTTGACGAGCGCAATGTTGGCTCTAGCGCGCGCTCGTGCCCGGCCTTCACGGCTAAATGAGGACATGCGGCTCAGGCACGACTCGCGTCGGGCTCCTCGCGAACGAGCGGTAAGCCAACTGCAGCAATATCGAACAGCGCTCTCAGAGCCCGATCGCTGAAGCACGTCAGATTCACGAGGCCGACCGTAGCCCTGACGCTGCGCCGGGAGATCTTCAAGCGCTGTGCCGAACCTAGACCTCCGTGCTTGCGGACCTTACGCAGCGTCAGCACAGCGAGTCCGATCGCCCACAAACAGAAACGTCGAATACCCGCCTCGCGAGCAGGAATCCGCTGCGTGTACTCGAGCGCATTGCGCAAATGATGGTGCGCGATACCGATAAGCTGCTCGAGCCCATGACGATACGCAGCGGTTGTGTGTAGCTCATCGAGTCGAGCGAGATCGAAGTCCGCACCGAACACCGATTGCGGCAACCAGCACGTCTGAGCCCGTCTGTCCTCCCAGATATCCTTCAAGATGTTCGTCATCTGCAGGCCCTGACCGAACGACAACGCGAGATGCATGAGCTCCTGACGCTCATCGTCCAGCGCCGGGCAACGCTCACAGAAAAGCTCCGTCAACATTTCCCCCACGACCCCGGCGACGACGTAGCAGTAGGCGTTCATCTCGTTGAGATCGCTGAGTCCGTCGAGACTCTTGTGCCGTTGAAACTCCGGCATACCGGCGCACATTCGGCCAAGGCAGCGAATGATCGCCTGCTGCTCATTTGGCGAGAACGATTGCGTAATTCGCACGACCTTCGCAGCTTGCGTCACTAGCTCGCGCTCAGCCGTGAGCGTGCGATCGGACAGCAGCGGAGCGAGCTCGCGCGCAAACAGCTCTGCGTCCGCCTCACCGCGAACAACCGCGACGAGCCGGCTGTGAAACACAGTTTTCACGGCGTGATCCAAGCCGACGTCGTCTTCGATCGTATCGGCTAGACGACAGAGCAAGTACGCGTTCGCGACAACGTCGGCAAGACCTTCGGGTAAGACGGGGATCGTTAATGCGAACGTCCGCGACACTCCGGGAAGTATCGCTGACTGAAAATCCAAGTCGGCTTGTATGCGGCCAGCGGCTGGGCCCGATTCGAGCTTCACGTTGCGCAAGCGATGCACGCAATTTCGGTGTTAGGATGAATGGTCATGATAGCACGTGGTACCCCGCAAGCGTTTTCCGACCGCTTAGACCACTACCGCGGTCGCGTCACGGATAGAATCCGGACTGCGCTGAATTCGGATGACGGGATTCCCGCTAACCTCGTCGAAGCGATCGAATACTCGGTGCTCGGTCCAGGCAAGCGCGTACGCCCGCTACTCGCCTACGCGACCGGAGAGCTATTCGATCTCGATCCAGATCCACTCGATGCGATTGCCGCGGCCGTGGAGCTCGTGCATGCCTACTCGCTGGTTCATGACGACCTGCCAGCCATGGACGATGACGATCTGCGTCGCGGTAGGCCTACGACGCATCGGGCCTTCGGCGAAGCCCTTGCGATACTCGCCGGCGATGGTTTGCAGGCGCTCGCCTTCGAGATCCTCTGCGACGACGATCGCCTTGCCGCCTCACCCGAGGTGCAGATCAAGGTGATCACATGGCTCGCACGCGCGGCTGGCCCTGCCGGAATGGTCGGTGGCCAGACGCTCGATATTCAGGCTGAGGGCAAACCTCTCGATGAGGCCGCGTTAGAGAACATCCATCGCCTAAAAACCGGCGAGCTCATCAGAGTGTCGGTCATGATGCCCGTCGAGCTCGCACAACCGTCGGAGTCGACTGCCGGCAAATTGGATGAGCTCGCGACGGACATCGGCCTGATGTTTCAGATCAGGGATGATCTTCTCGAGATAGAGCAGGACACGGCGACTCTCGGCAAGAGCTCGACGTCCGATCAAGAGAACGAGAAATCGACTTACCCATCGGTGTTGGGTGTCGAGGGAGCTCGCGAGAGAGCCCTTGCACTGCATAGCCGAGTGCACGCGAAGCTCGACGCGCTGCCCGGTGACCCGTCCGGTCTGCGTTGGGTGGTGGATTACATCTACGGCCGCTCGAATTGAGCGAAGGGTCATTACCGACAACAGTCGCAAACCTTGACGGCGCAAGAGAACGCCGGCGCAGTAACAAAAGGGGAGAGATCTGATGAGATACGACAAGCAAATGAACGCCGCACGAAAGGCAGCCAGCGCAATCGCTCTGCTATCGATCTTCGTTAGCCCGGCTCCATTAGAGGCGCAGACGGCCGAATCGGGCCCGTGGTGGCCGTCACCGCACGGCGCCGACGATCAGGCCGGTGCGTCTAACTACGTTACGCCTGAGAAAATACTCACCGCTTTACAGATTCCGCGCACGGGTCAGACCTATGAGCTCGGCCATCTCTATGAGGAGAGCATGCCGCAATATACGTCTCGCCCCTACTATCTCAACGTCGTGCCTGCGGCACCGCAGACGAATGAGGGTCGCAACCTCGTGCACGGCGACTACTTCACCGGCTACATCGGACAGATGGGCACGCAGTTCGACGCGCTCTCACACCAAGGCCGAACGATGCGCATGCCGGATGGCTCGATCGAGCCCGTGTTCTACAACGGTTTCACGGAGCAAGATCTCACCGGCACTAACCGTGGCCGTGGCGGAGTCGAGAACCTCGGCGTCGAGCACATGAAGCCGTTCATTACGCGCGGCATCCTCATAGATATAGCAGGATTCAAGGGCGTCGATACGCTCGGGCCGCGTTACGAGGTCACGCTCGACGATGTTCGTGGAGCACTCGAGCGCCAAGGCATGAGCGAGGACACCATCGAGCAAGGAGACGCCGTGATGCTGCATTACGGCTGGTCAGTGCACTGGACCAACCCGTCGCGATACAACGATAGTCGTTTCGGAGTGGGTGACAATGAAGGCTCACCTGGGATTGGTCCCGAGGTCGCGCGGTGGCTAGCGAGTCGCAGAGTTTCGATGGTTGGCGCCGACTCCTGCTGCGTACAGATCATGCCTCCTACGAGCACGAACATCGACGACAACGTTCACCACATTCTTTTTCTAGAGGAAGGTATCGGCCTGCTCGAGAACATGGAGCTCAAGGACGTTGCCCGCGACGAGGTCTACGAGTTTCTTTTCTTGAACTTGACGCTGCGTATCAAGGGCGCGACGGGCTCGCCCGTACGTCCGATCGCCGTGCGCTGAGCGCACGGCCGGCTGCGGCCAGTCGACGATCAGGACTCGGCCGACAGCCGGTAGTCCTTGAACTGCTCTCGGAGCGTCAGCTTGGAGATCTTGCCCGTCGCGGTATGCGGTATCTCCTCTACCGTTGCAACGTCGTTCGGAATCCACCACTCGGCAACCTTTTCGTCGAACCAGCCGAGCAGTGATTCCTTGTCGATCTCCTTGCCCTGCTCGGGCACGATGATGAGCAAGGGTCGCTCACCCCATTTCTCGTGCTCGATGCCGATAACTGCCGCCTCGGCGACATCCGGATGTCCCATGGCGAGATTCTCGAGCTCGATCGAGCTGATCCACTCACCGCCCGATTTGATAACGTCTTTCGTGCGGTCGGTAATCTTCATGAATCCGTCAGCGTCGATCGTTGCCACGTCGCCGGTCGAGAACCAGCCTTCAGCGTCGATCGTCTGCGCATCGTCACCCTCCCCGAAATAGCTATCGCAGACCCAGAAACCCTTGATCTTCAAATCGCCGAACGCTTTTCCGTCCCAGGGCAACTCCGCTCCGTCATCGTCGACGATCTTGATATCGACGCCGAACAGCGCCCGGCCCTGCTTGACGCGAAACTCGTCGAGCTCGTCTTGTGTCAGTGCGTCGGTGGATCCCGCTGGCGTGTTCACGGTACCGAGCGGGCTCGTTTCGGTCATGCCCCAGCCATGGCGTGTGATCACCCCGTGCGCGTCCTCGAACTCGCGCATGACGCTCAGCGGGCAAGCTGCCCCACCGACGATCGTTCGTTCGAGACTCGGAACAGTCGTCCCGGACTCTCGCAAATACGCAAGCAGCGCAAGCCAAACAGTCGGCACACCGGCGGCGACCGTAACGCCTTCGCCGCTGATTAATTGCTGAAGCGTCTCTCCGTCTGCCATCTTCGGCCCGGGCATGACGAGCTTTGAACCGACAATCGGACACGCGTAGGGTATTCCCCAAGCGTTCACGTGAAACATCGGCACGACCGGCAGTGTGACGTCACGCTTGGACAGACACATGACATCGGGCATGACGCTGGCGTACGCATGCAGCACCGTGGAGCGATGACTGTAGAGCACCCCTTTGGGATTGCCCGTCGTGCCAGAGGTATAACAGAGCACGCTCGCGGCATTCTCATCGTTCTGAGGCCACGCGTAAGCCGTCGAACGACCGTCTATGAGATCTTCGTAGCAGATTGCAGCGTCGAGCTGCGTCTCAGGCATACCGCTTCGGCCAGCCAGGACGACGAAATGCTCGATGCGAGGGAGCTTGTCCGCGATAGCCTCGACGAGCGGCACGAACATCGAGTCGAAAAACAAAACGCGATCTTCCGCATGGTTCAAGATGTAAACGAGATGCTCGGCGAAGAGCCTAGGATTGACCGTGTGCAACACGTAACCGGCACAGGAGACGCCGTAGTAGAGCTCCAAGTGACGATGATCGTTCCAAGCTAGCGTCGCGACGCGATCGCCGTTCTTGAGCCCGAGTTCCTTCAGCGCATCGGCAAGCTGGTTGGCACGGTCGAAGATCTCGGCGTAGGTCGAGCGATGCAAGCCTTCGTCGGCCGTGATCGATACGACCTCCGAACCCCCGTGGTGGCGCGCAGAGAAATACATGATCTCGTTGATCGTCAACGGCAGCGACATCATTTGTCCGCGCATCGTCATTCCCCGGTGTAGCAACCTCACGACTATAAGCGCAACGCGCGGCAAATAGAAAACGGCTGCCCCTGAAACCAGAGGCAGCCGCTATCTGTGGCCATTAGATCAGGTCAATTGGATCTAACAGCGCCGCAGCGATCTAGTAACACCAGGGCCCGTGACGATGCGCGCGACGATGGTGGTGCCGGAACCGCGGCCGCGGATACCAGTGATCGCGAAAGGCGCGACCCCGGCGGAACGCGCGTGGCGGCGGAAAGGCGCGACCGCGACGGTAACCGCGATCGTAGATCCAATACCCATGCGCGGGGTAAACGTCCGCAGCGTAGGCGAGCTCACCCAACGCCGCACCGAGGATCGCTCCTCCGACGACGTAGCGCAGCCCTCTGTCATGATCGGCGAGCGCCAGGCTGCTGCCTAACGACAGGCAGATCGCAGTGCTAGTAATCATGATAGTTCGCAACATCGTGGTTCTCCTTCGCATGTTCGAGGCCAGATTACCGGCACACAGCTGAACCGAAGATGAACTGGCCGAGATTATGCCCGTGCGCGATGCAAGCCCCGTAACCGGTAGAAATTTCTACTAACAAACTGGATTTACGCTGCCGCGTCCTCGATAATGAGCGTCCATGCGGGCATATTCCACGCGGGAAGTCGCCGAGCTCGTCGGCGAATCTCAGCAGCGGGTGCGATCCGCCGCGCGAGCAGGGTTCGTGGCGCCGTTCAAGAACCCTCGAGGCCACTTTCGCTTCTCGTTCCAAGACCTCGTATTGCTGCGCTCGACGAAGGCACTCGAGCAGAAGAATCTCGACGTGCGGCGCACGTGGCGGGCACTGCGTGCCGTGCGGGCATTGCTTCCTGAGAACAGGCCGCTGAGCTCCGTGCGCGTCGTTGCGGCTGCCGACCGCGTGCTCGTACGAGAGAACAACACGGCCTGGGACCCCGAGTCCGGACAAACGTTCTTCGATTTCGCGCTCGATGACGTCGAGCGCTCACCGGCCTCGCCCTCCGGCCATCCGGCCACTGCAATCGTTGTCTCAGCTGACACCGCCGAGTATTGGTTCGAGCGCGGCCTGAGACTGGACCGCGCCGAGGCCCACGAGAATGCAGCGGCGGCCTACCGCCGAGCGCTCGAGCTCGACTCGGACCACGTGAACGCACGCATCAATCTAGGCCGCCTCATGCACACGGCCAGGGACTATCGCACCGCAGAATCGCTCTACCGAGAAGCACTTCAGCGGGACCCCGAGCATCCCATTGCGGCTTTCAATCTAGGCGTCGTTTTCGAGGACCAAGGCGATTTGCACGCAGCCGTAGGCTGCTATCAGCAAGCCATCCTCGGCGACCCGGATCTACCGGACGCACATTACAATCTCGCGCGCCTTCACGAGTTTCGCGGCGAGCACACGCTCGCTGCGAGACACATGTCTCGCTTCCGCGCACTGACGCGCACCGAGCAATAGCTCATCAGCTCGTTCCCACACTGTCGCATACTTGGGCGGCAGGACAATAACGGCTATGCTCTAAGCAGCGTCCGACGAAGATGCGCGTCCGCCAAGGTGGCGCATACGCTGCCGCGGCAATTCGGACGAACGAGATAGGTACGAGCATGGATAACGACTACACCGAAATTCGTGACATTCTCATCGCCAAGCGCGAGGAGCTCGCGAACCGGCTCGAGCGAATCAAAGAAAACCTGACGGCCGGCCGCAGCGCAGATTCCCAAGAGCAAGCGCAGGAACTCGAAAACGCCGAAGTCGTCGACGCACTAGGCAATGAAGCACGCCTCGAGCTCAGCCAGGTCGCGCGGGCGCTCGAGCAGATCAAGAACGAGACGTACGGCACCTGCGTAAGTTGCGGCGAAGAGATTCCACTCGCTCGGCTCAAAGCCCAACCGTTCGCCGACCGCTGCATCCGCTGCGCGACCGCCGAAGAAGCCGGCGGCAACCCTTAGACCCGCAGCCAGCCTACGGTCTCGGCAGACGCTTACGAGGCGGCCAGCAGCTCGGGGCGCTTCTGCCCTACGCGTTCCACGGCGATCACCACTTCTGCTTGCGACCTCGTCACGGATCAGGGAACGCGTTCAACGCGTCGATGTACGGGTGCAGATCGACGTTACCGCCACTGAGCACGATTCCGACGCAGTCGTAGTCCTCGGCCGCACCAGCGAGCACGGCGGCAAGCGCTACGGCGCCCGATGGCTCGAGCACGAGCTTTAAGTAACGAGTCGCAAACGCCATGGCGTGCGCTGCCTGCTCATCCGTAATCGTCAGTGCGCCGCTGAGCTGCTCACGATTGATGGCGAACGTGATTGCCCCCGGCATCGGAGCCATGAGGGCATCGCAACGCGTCTGCGGGTGGCCGATCACGACTTGTCTGCTGCCGGCCTCGAGCGAGCGCTTCGTATCATCGTACGCCTCGGGCTCGACCGCGTAGAGCTCGCAGTCTGGAAACGCTGCCTTGATTGCAAGCGCGGAGCCTGCGATGAGACCGCCTCCGCCGCACGGGACGAACACACTCTCGAGCTCGAGACGCCGCCGACGCGCGAACTCGGCGAGCTCCAGTCCGACCGTGCCTTGTCCTGCAATGACATCCGGGTGATCGAACGCGGGCGTCAATGCAGCGCCGTGTTTCGCAGCAATATCGGCGGCGATCTGCTCGCGATCTTCTCGGGCGCGATCGTACAGAACGACATCGGCGCCGAGCATCCGTGTATTGAGCTGTTTGATCTTCGGCGCGTCCTCGGGCATGACGATCGTCGCAGACACGCCGAGCCACTGCGCAGCCATCGCGACGCCCTGCGCGTGATTTCCCGAGGAAAACGCCACAACGCCGGCCTCGCGCTCGTCGTGACTGAGCATGAGCAGCCGGTTCAGCGCGCCACGAATCTTGAACGTGCCCGTGTGCTGCAGCGATTCGGTCTTGACGAGCACACGACAGCTCGCACGTCGATTGAGAACGTCGTGCTCGAGCACGGGTGTGCTGATGAGCCAATCGGAGATTCGAGCGGCTGCGTCCTCGACGTCGCGCACTGTCGGCAGACCCTCGTTCACGCTTGCTGCCCTCTCCTCCTCGGTCTATAGTCGATTGCGACGGTACCCCGTTGGGGTTTGAAAGGGAACACGGTAAACGCCCGATCGGTAAACGATAGATCGGCGAACGCCGTGGCTGTACCCGCAACTGTATACGGCTAGCTCGCCGTTCACGTTCTGCCACTGGGCTAGATCCTGGGAAGGCAAACGGTCGAGCCGGGAGCCGTGAGCCAGGAGACCTGCCGTCGCGTCGTCCTTCCGAGGGGCGGGTTACCCCAGCGGAGCGGTCGAACCGCAGCGGCGACACCGGCGGCGTCAGTCGGTGTGCGGAGCTTGCATCAACGATACGGCAGCAACGACCCGGACCGACACCGGCCTGTGCAACGAAGCGCGAGGTGTCAGCATGAATTGCGAGATCGCATTGCCGTGCGCGTACTGTCGCGGACAGTCAGCGTGGACACGGCTGCTCGGCTTGGTCGCAGGGCTGTTGATACCGATCACCCTCGCGGCAGCCCCTCCGCAGCGCATCGTCTCGATGAACGTCTGCACAGACCAGTTGTTGCTGCCCCTCGTATCACGCGAGCGCATAGCCTCTCTGTCGTACATCGCCGCTGATGAGCGCACATCGGGTGTTGCCAACGACATCCACGGCCTGCACCTCAACCACGGCAGCGCAGAAGAGATAATCTCGCTCGCGCCGGATCTCATCGTGACAGGCGAATTCGGCTTACTGCCGACCGTTACCGTTCTGAAGCGTCTCGGCTATCCAATCCTCGAGATTCCGATGGCCGAAACCCTGACGGATGTCGAGCGAAACATCATGACGCTCGGAAAAGCGCTCGGCGTGGAGACACGGGCCGATGCGCTCGTCGACGGGTTCGCGCGTAGGCTCGAGCAGCTGTCCTATCGCGGTGCTGGAGCGCGGCCGTTGTTCGTTAATTTCGACGCGAACGGATGGACGACCGGCCAGACGGGTCTGCTCGCGGATATCGTTCACCGCGCGGGGCTCTCGACACCGGGGGACGCACTCGGCTTCGAGCAGGCTAGCCGAATCAGTCTCGAGTCGCTGTTGCTCTTGCGACCCGCACTGATTGACCTCGGCTACCCTTGGGACGACCCGCCCGCACTGGCGTCCGAGCTGCGGCATCACCCCGCGCTCCAGGCCGTGATGCGCTCAGCCGAGACCGTAGAGATTCCGGACAGCGCTTGGCTCTGCGGTACGCCCCACAGCCTCGACGCGCTCGAACGGCTTCGCACCGCGCGCGATACGATCGCATCGACCGAGCGTTAGACGACATGATGCAGCGCTCCTATGTCGGACTGCTCGCGACGCTCGCGAGCCTCGTACTGCTCGGGTTTATCGCGTCTTTGGCCGTCGGTCCATCCGGTATCGGCCTCGACGAGCTCCGAGATGCGCTACGCGACGGGAGTGGTAACGAGTCGGTATCGCTGATCCTCTGGGAACTGCGGATGCCGCGCGCGCTGCTGGGCGGGCTCATCGGCGCGAGCCTCGCGCTTGCGGGCGCCTGTCTGCAGGGCTACCTGCGCAACCCGCTCGCCGAGCCCGGCATCATCGGCATCTCGAGCGCATCGGCGTTGGGAGCCGTGATCGCAATCTATACCGGGCTCGCGCTGCGCTATCCAATCGCCCTGCCGCTGCTCGCGATCGGCGGTTCCGTCGTCGCCGTGCTCGCTTTGCAGACGCTTGCGCGCGCCGGCAGCGCGCTCACGCTGATCCTGGCCGGCGTCGCGATATCGAGCTTATGCGGCGCACTGACGTCTTTAGCTCTGTCGATGTCGCCTAATCCATTCGCGTCGCTCGAGATCGTCTTCTGGTTACTTGGCTCGATCACGGACCGAAGCATGACGCACGTTTGGCTCATCACACCGTTCGTCGTCGGTGGTTGGGTGCTGTTGGCGATGACGGCAAGACCGCTCGACGCGCTGAGTCTCGGCACGGAGACCGCTGCAAGCCTCGGCATCAACATGAGTCGCTTGCGCGCGCTCGTGACACTCGGTGCAGCTTGCTGCGTCGGCGCCGCGACTGCCGTGAGCGGCGTGATCGGTTTCGTCGGCCTCGTCGTGCCGCATCTTCTGCGTCCGCTGGTCGGTTACCAGCCCAGCCGCCTGCTACCGGCCAGCGCGCTCGGCGGCGCTGCGTTGCTACTTGGCGCCGATGTGCTCGTTCGGCTCATCGCCACGGAGAACGAGCTCAGACTCGGCGTCGTGACGGCGCTCGTCGGCGTGCCGTTCTTCTTCTATCTGGTACTTCGTAGCCGTCCTTCATACGGCGCGTGACGGAGACGAGGCGATGAAGCTCACGGCGGAGCAGATCACAGTTCGCGCCCAACAGCGGACGATCCTCGACGGTGCCTCCATCACACTCCGGCCTGGTGAGCTCGTCGGCCTCATCGGACCGAACGGCGCGGGAAAATCGACGCTGTTGCGCGCGATTGTCGGCAGTCTGTCCTACTGCGCGGGCCGAGTTCTCCTCGACGACACGGCGATCGCTACGATGACTGCACGTCAGCGCGCTCGTGCCCTGGCCTACTTGCCGCAGGATCGCCATGTGGAATGGCCTCTGCCGTCCCGAGCCGTCGTCTCACTGGGGCGCTACCCGCACACGAGCGGACTAAGACCGACGCGTCAGACTGATGCGGACGCCGTCGATCGCGCCATGGCAGCCGTCGATGCAACTGCACTCGCGGATCGCAGCGCAACCGTGCTTTCGGGCGGCGAGCTCACGCGAGTTCTGCTCGCGCGCGCGCTCGCCGTCGAGGCGCCGCTACTGCTCGCCGACGAGCCGATCGCGGGGCTCGATCCGTTTCATCAGCTCGACGTCATGGAGATTCTACGCGCAACGGCTCACGCGGGCGCAGGCGTGCTTGCCGTGCTGCATGACCTACCGCTGGCGATGCGTTTCATGGACCGCGTCGTGCTCATGCACGAGGGTACCGTCATCGCGAACGGTGCTCCGGGCGACGTATTGACGGATCAGAATCTAGAGCGCGTTTATCGTGTAACGGCGCGGCGCGGCAGTGCCGAGGGTGTTGCTTACGTGTTGCCCTGGTCGCGTGTGAGCTGACCGAAACCGGGAAACGCGACTGCAAGACGGCTGCCTGGACCAACTGTAAGCGCTACGTCCCGTTCGCCCGCCCGTATAATACGCGCGATGACTGACTCGACGCGGGGCGCGCCCGCCCCGACAACGGCTGCCGACCGACCCATGATCATCCTGCACAGCGTAGACGTCGCGCTAGCGGGTCATACGGTTCTGCACGATCTGAACTGGGAGCTTCGACCCGGCGAGCACTGGGCCATCATCGGCGCGAACGGCAGTGGAAAAACGAGCTTCTTGCGACTCTTGGCAGGCGCACTCTGGCCGGCGCCGGGACGCGGAACGCGTCGATACGATTTCGGCGGCGAGCTGCAGACAGACGCGGTCCTGGCGCTCGGTAAAATCACGCTCGTCGGCCACGAGCTGCAGGATCGCTATACGCGCCTGGGCTGGAACTTCGATGCCGCCGACGTCGTCCTCTCCGGTCTCGCTCGAACTGATGTCCCGCGCCGCCTGCCGGATGCGCCCGACCGGATTCGCGCCCGTGGCTTATTGCGGCAGCTGAAACTGCTGCACCTTGCGGATCGGCCGTTTCTAGAGCTTTCGCGCGGCGAGCAACGCCGCGTGCTCATCGCTCGCGGTCTCGCGTTCAAGCCTGAAATTCTCATCCTCGATGAGCCTGTCGCAGGCCTCGACGCGAGCTCGCGCCAAGCGCTCATCGAGACGATCGACCAGATCAGCGAGCACACGACTGTGATCTGCTCCTACCATCAAGCCGCAAATTTACCGCGCTCATTGAACCGGATGCTGCGCCTGAAGGACGGCCACGTCATCGAGTCCGGGCCGATACCCGCGTCCGCCAAGGCACCGCTCGGCCCGATACCCGGCGTTGCGGGAGGTGCGCAGCCCGAGCCGGCCGCAGAGGAGAGATTAGCGGAGCGCCGCGCCGCCGGCGGCAAACCGATGATCGAGGTAGAGCATGCGAACGTTTGGCTCGACCATCGTCGCGCGCTCGCAGATATCAATTGGACGCTGTACGAAGGTGAGCACTGGCAGCTCACCGGACCGAACGGCGCGGGCAAGAGCACGTTTCTTCGGCTACTGCACGGTCAGCTGCGACCGGCGAAGGGTGGCTCGATCCAGTTTCCCGGCATCGACGACCCTGGAAACGTCTGGTCGCTGCGCAAGCAGGTCGCCTGGGTATCGCCCGAGCTGCAAGCCGGTTACTGGTATCCGACCAACGTCCGCCAATGCATCGCATCGGGCTTTGAGTCCAGCATCGGCCAGACTCGGCGGCTGAGCGCCACGGAGAACGCGCTCGTCGACGAGTTGCTCGAGCAATTCGAGCTCGAGGTCTTCGCAGACAGAAACGTCAAGGCACTCTCCTATGGTCAGTTCCGACGCGTGCTGATTGCGCGAGCCGTCGTGCATACGCCGAAAGTACTGCTGCTCGACGAGCCCTGGGAAGGGCTCGATGCCGGCAATCTCGATCTCGTGACACGCGAGCTCAATCAGATCATCGAGCGCGGAACTCAGCTCGTCTGCGCGACACATCTGGCCATCAATGGCGCGCAGTTCAATCGCGAGATGCGCATCGAGAAAGGCCATATCGTCTCGATGACGAGCTAGCTCGACTGCACGCCTCGACCCTGTGTGAGCCCGCGCGCGCGCCATTGTTCAGCCTCGAAACAGAAGCCATGCCCGGGATTCGTGTCTGCTAGAATCCGGGTGAAACGAGACTGTTACTTCCCAGGAGAATCCATGACCGTAGTCGCCAACGCGCGCTGGCTCGTGATCGCTATGTTCGCCATGCTCGCGGTGGGCGCATGCTTCGTCACAACGTCGGCTCGAGCGCAAGCCTGGCAGGATTACATCAACATGCAGGATCGGTTCGCGACGATGTTTCCAGGCGAACCGGAGGTTCGCGAGATCCGCTGGGATTCAGAGTACGGAGCCGAATATCCCGGACGCGTCCATTCGGTCGAGACAGAGGACAGCTATTACGCCGTCACCGTGATCGACTACAGGGACGCTGAGGCGATCCACTGGGCGCGCAGTAACACGACCGAGGCCGACTCTCCCCTCAATTACAACTACTGGCGGATCGACATCATCGCCTCGGTCGCCTATGCGGCGACCCAGTTCCGTCAGCGAGGCGGT
>JABAHR010006940.1_pt1 | contig 18209 bp, 18 predicted proteins | sample 7062101 | NCBI WGS metagenome assembly JABAHR01 (sample SAMN14534553, study PRJNA622989) | marine sediment metagenome | biome: marine biome [ENVO:00000428]; feature: marine pelagic biome [ENVO:01000023]; material: deep marine sediment [ENVO:00002113] | place: India: Gulf of Kutch | collected... | reverse complement strand
GGGATGTTCTCCATCGGGCCGGGGCGGTAGAGCGCGACCAGCGCGACGATGTCCTCGATGCAGTCGGGCTTCATCTGGCGCAGCGCGTCGCGCATGCCCGAGCTTTCCACCTGGAACACCGCAACCGTTTCGGCTTTCGCATAGATCCGGTAGGCGCCGGGGTCGTCCAGCGGGATGGCGCCGATATCGACCTCGACGCCGCGCGCCTTCAGCAGGTCGATGGCGTTCTGGATCACCGTCAGGGTCTTGAGGCCGAGAAAGTCGAACTTCACCAGCCCCGCCTGCTCGACCCATTTCATGTTGAACTGGGTCGCCGGCATGTCCGAGCGCGGGTCGCGGTAGAGCGGCACCAGCTCGTCCAGCGGCCGGTCGCCGATCACCACGCCCGCCGCGTGGGTGGAGGCGTTCCTGAGCAGGCCCTCGACCTTCTGCGCGTAATCTAGCATCCGCGCGACCACCTCCTCGCGCCGCGCCTCCTCGCGCAGGCGGGGCTCGTCGGTGAGCGCCTTGTGGATGCTGACGGGCTTCACGCCCTCGACCGGGATCAGCTTCGACAGCCGGTCGACCTGGCCATAGGGCATCTGCAGGACGCGGCCCACGTCGCGGACGGCGGCCTTGGAGAGCAGCGCGCCGAAGGTGATGATCTGCGCGACCCGGTCGCGGCCGTACTTCTCCTGCACGTACTGGATGACCTCCTCGCGCCGGTCCATGCAGAAGTCGATGTCGATGTCCGGCATCGAGATCCGCTCGGGGTTGAGGAAGCGCTCGAACAGCAGGTCGTAGCGCAGCGGGTCGAGGTCGGTGATCGTGAGCGCATAGGCCACCAGCGAGCCGGCGCCCGAGCCGCGCCCGGGGCCGACCGGGATGTCGTGCTCCTTGGCCCATTTGATGAAGTCGGCGACGATCAGGAAATAGCCGGGAAAGCCCATCCCCTCGATGATCTCGAGCTCGAAGGCGAGCCGCTTCTCGTACTCCTCGACCGGGGCCGCGTGCGGAATGACGGCGAGCCGCGCCGCCAGCCCTTCCTTCGCCTGCCGACGCAGCTCCTCGACCTCGTCATCGGCGAAGCGCGGCAGGATCGGATCGCGGGTGCGGGCGCGATAGGCGCAGCGGCGCGCGATCTCGACGGTATTCTCGATCGCCTCGGGCAGGTCGGAGAACAGCTCGGCCATCTCGTCGGGGGTCTTGAAATAGTGCTGGTCGGTCAGCACACGGCGGGGCTCGGCCTGGTCGACGTAAGCGCCGTCGGCGATGCAGATCAGCGCGTCATGCGCCTCGTACATTTCCTTGTCGGGAAAATAGACATCATTGGTGGCGACCAGCGGCAGGTCGAGCTCATAGGCCAGCTCGACCATCCCGGGCTCGGTCAGCGCCTCGAGCGGCGTGCGCCGGGCGCCGTCCGAGGGGTGGCGCTGGATCTCGACATAGAGCCGGTCGCCGAAGGCGTCGCGCAGCCGGGCCGCCAGGTCGCGGGCAATGCCCGGCTGGTTGTCGTGGATCAGCTGGCCCAGAGGCCCCTCGGCGCCGCCGGTGAGGCAGATCAGGCCCTCGGCATGTTCCAGCAGGTTGTCCAGCGTGACATGCGGCAGCGCGTCCGAACTGTCGAGGTAATAGGCCGAGGAGAGCCGCATCAGGTTCATGTAGCCCGCCTCGTTCTGCGCCAGCAGCACCACCGGGCGGGGCGGCGGCGGCGCGGCGCCCGGGCGGGCCGCCGGCGAATAGGCGACGGGCAGCTGGCAGCCGATGATCGGCTGCACGCCGGCCTTGGCGGCGGTCTCGGAAAACTCCAATGCGGCGAACAGGTTACCGCTGTCGGTCACCGCCACGGCAGGCATCCCGGCACCGGCGGCGAGGCCGGGCAGCGTCTTGATGGGGATTGCTCCCTCGAGCAGCGAATAGGCGGAGTGGGTGCGGAGGTGGATGAATCGGGGCTGGCTCATGGGAGGAGCCTAGAACATCGCCGCAGGAGAGGGAATCGCCAAGCTGCCGGAGGGGCGCTGTTTTTGGGAGCGTCGCCAGGGAAGGCACTGCGGCGGCTTCCCCCGGGATATTTGGAACCGGGAAATCCCTGGAAAGCCGGCAACGGGGAAGCGTCGCCCGGCGGTCGTACGCTCCCTCAGCCCGGTGCGCGGGCGGCGGCGAGGGCGCGTGTCTGGGCAGGCTCCCAGCCCTGCAACTCGACCCCGGCGCGGGACGCGGCGGCAAGCGCGAGACCCAGACCGCCGGCAGGCTCGAAGCGCGCCACATACCCCAGCCGGATCGGGCGCGCGAGCTTGCGGCGCCAGAAGCCGGCCTGGAAGTCGGACATCCCGGCCGTCAGCTCGGCGCGGTCGCGAATGCGGAAGGTGAGGCCGAAGCGGCCGCGGTGCAGATACGCGACATCGGACCAGGCCACGAAGAGCGGGCGTTTCACCGCGTCGAAGGTGTAGACCAGCCCGCCCTCGTGCAGCTCGACCTGGGCGGCGTCGCGCAGCAGGATGTCGGGAGTCACCGCCATCAGCGGCGCGATCCGGGCCAGGATGAAGGGGCTGAACATCAGCGTCAGGTGAAGCCCGGTCCCCCAGTTGATCTGGCCCTCGCCGGGAACCGTGCCGTAGGCGAAGACCTTGTAGGCCTGGGTGATCAGCACGAACAGGAAGCCCTGGGTGGCGAAGGTGACCTCGCGCACGCGGGCCCGGGCGAAGCGTTCAACTGCCATCGCGCCAGCCGTTCACGATCGGGTAGCGCCGGTCGAGCCAGAAGGCCTTCGTCGTCAGCTGCGCCCCGGGCGCCGCCTGGAAGCGCTTGTACTCCGAGACATAGAGCAGGTTCTCGACCTTCTTCACCACGTCCCGCTCATAGCCCGCCGCGACGCAATCCGCCACGCTCGCGTCGCCCTCGATCAGCATCTCGAGGATGCCGTCGAGCACCTCGTAGGGCGGCAGGCTGTCCTCGTCCTTCTGGTCCGCGCGCAGCTCGGCCGAGGGCGGCTTTTCGATCACCCGCGGCGGGATCACGACGCCCTCGGGGGCGGCCATCCAGTCGCGGTGGGTCTCGTTGCGCCAGCGGCAGGTCTCGAAGACGCGGGTCTTGTAGAGGTCCTTGATCGGGTTGTAGCCGCCGGCCATGTCGCCGTAGATCGTGGCGTAGCCCACCGCGACCTCGGACTTGTTGCCGGTGGTCAGCAGCATCTCGCCGAACTTGTTGGAGAGCGCCATCAGCAGCAGCCCGCGCAGGCGGGACTGGATGTTCTCCTCGGCGATGTCGGGCGCCCGGCCCTCGAAGAGCGGCGCCAGCGTCTCGGTGACCGCAGCCCGCGCGGCGCCGATCGGCACGCTGTCGAGCCGGCAGCCCAGCGCCTGGGCCACCCCGCGCGCGTCCTCGAGCGAATGCTCGGAAGTATATTCCGAGGGCAGCATCACGCAGCGCACGTTCTCGGGGCCGATCGCGTCGGCGGCGATGGTGGCGACCAGCGCGCTGTCGACGCCGCCGGACAGGCCCAGCAACACCTTGGAGAAACCGCTCTTGCCCAGGTAGTCGCGGGTCGCCTCGACCATCAGGCGGTATTCCTGCTCGATCTCGGGCGGATGCGGGGCACGCTCGCCGGGCAGCGCGACCCAGCCATCGGGCGTCTCCTCGAAATCGACATGGGCGATACATTCGTCGAAGACCGGCAGGCTGGTGGCCAGCGCCCCCCCGGGGTTCAGCACGAAGGAGCCGCCGTCGAACACCTGGTCGTCCTGCCCGCCGACCATGTTGAGATAGATCAGCGGCACCCCGTTCTCGACCACACGCCCGACCATGTGCGCGATGCGGGTGTCGTGCTTGCCGCGGGCATAGGGCGAGCCGTTGGGCACCAGCAGGATCTCGGCGCCGCTCTCGACCATCGTCTCGGCGACGTCCGGGTACCAGCTGTCCTCGCAGATCGGCGTGCCGATGCGCAGCGGGCCGACCGCGAAGGGCCCCGAAATCGGGCCGGCGGCGAAATACCGCTCCTCGTCGAACACCTCGTAATTCGGCAGGTGGTGCTTGCGCGCCACACCGGCGATGCGGCCGGCGCGCAGGATGTAGTAGCCGTTGTAGATGGTCCCGTCGTCGGCCATCAGCGGGCCACCGATGCCGATGACGGGCCCCTCGGCACAGCGCCGGGCGAGCTTCTCGATCCGGGCCATCACGTCGCGGACGAACGCGGGCTTCACCACAAGATCCAGTATCTGGTAGCCGGTCAGAAACATCTCGGGCAGCGCCACGAAGTCCGCTCCGGCATCGCGCGCGGCCTCCCACGCGGCGACGGCCATCTCGGCATTGCCGGCAAGATCGCCCGCTTTCGGGTTCAGCTGCGCCAGGGTGAGGCGGAATCTTTCGGCCATGTGTCTGCGCCCTTTCCAAACTGGCAAACACATATCCCATCAGCAGATGGCCGCAAGGGCACAGCCTGCCGCAGAACCGTGCCGCGCCTGCCACGACATGGACACATTCAATTATAAAAAGCGTTGTCAGCCCATGTCGGAGAACCTAACATCGGGCGAAAATCGACCCGGGCCATTTGCCTGGGCGGCAAAACGGTTCATCGGGCCGCGCGCCCGCAACCTAATAACACTGAGGATCGGCGCGTTGATTCAGAAACTGACGGCACTTAGCCTCGCGGCCAGCCTGTTGACGACCACCGCATGGGCCCAGGACGTCCAGACCAAGCAATACGACACCGGCGGCGTCTACACCGGTGAATTCAAAGACGGAAAACAGCACGGTCAGGGCAAGTACACCCTGCCCAACGGATATGAATACGAGGGCGATTGGGTCGAGGGGCGGATCGAGGGCGAAGGCGTCGCGAAATTCCCCAACGGCTCGGTCTATACCGGCGAGTTCCAGAACGGCTCGCCTTCGGGCGAGGGCAAGATCGTCTTCGCGGATGGCGGCACCTACGAGGGCGAATGGTCCGGCGGCAAGATCAACGGCGAGGGCGTCGCGGTCTATGCCAACGGGGTACGCTACGAAGGCACCTTCCAGGACGCGGTACATCACGGGCAGGGGGTGATGACCTCGCCCAACGGCTACCGCTACGAGGGCGGCTGGCAGAACGGCGTCAAGCATGGCGAGGGCGAGATCACCTATCCCGACGGCGCGACATATGTCGGCGCGCTCGAGCAGGGCGTGCGCTCGGGCCAGGGCAAGCTGGTGATGCCCGATGGTCTCACCTACCAGGGTGAATGGGCCGAGGGGCAGATCAACGGCTCGGGCGTGCTGGTGCAGGCGAACGGCGACAAGTACGAGGGCGAGCTGGTCAACGGCCAGCGCCATGGCCAGGGCACCGCGACATACGCCTCGGGCGACGTCTATGTCGGCGAATTCCAGAACGACCAGCGCCACGGCGAAGGCACCTTCACCGGCACCGATGGCTACAAGTACGAGGGCGACTGGGTCGAGGGCCGGATCGAGGGCGAGGGCACCGTCAGCTATCCCGACGGCTCGGTCTATACCGGCCAGTTCCAGGACGACGTGGCGCATGGCGAAGGCAAGATCGTCTACGCCGACGGCTCGTCCTACGAGGGCGACTGGGTCAACGGCGTGATCGAGGGCGAGGGCATCGCCAAGTACGACAACGGCCTGGTCTATGAGGGCGAGTTCAAGAACGCCCGCAACCACGGCTTCGGCACCATGACCTATGCCGACGGATTCACCTATACCGGCCAGTGGAAGGACGGGCTGCGCGACGGCGAAGGCGTGGCCACCTATGCCGACGGCACCGTCTACGAGGGCCAGTTCGTCGCCGGGCAGCGCGAGGGCGAAGGCAAGATCCGCATGACCGACGGCTTCGAGTACGACGGCGGCTGGAAGGCCGGCGAGATCGACGGCAAGGGCGTCGCGACCTATCCCAACGGCGACAAGTACGAGGGCTTCTTCTCGCGCGGGCAGCGCCAGGGCCGGGGCAAGATGATCTACGCCTCGGGCGAGGAGTATGACGGCTACTGGGCCCGTGGCGAGCAGGCCACCAAGGAAGAGGCCGAGGCCGCCGCCGCCGAGGACACCGCCGCGGCCGCCAGCGGCAACTGACGCCGCGCCGCAGGACCGACATCCAGGGGCGCCCCGCCGCGGGCGCCCTTTTCATTCGACCGCAGGCAACCGAAGGGGGAGGGGCGCATGCAGACACGAAAACTGAGCGGCAGCCAGGTGGGCGCGGTCGGACTGGGCTGCATGAGCTTTGCCGGCTTTTACGGACCCACCGACCGTGACGAGAGCTTTCGCTGCCTCGAGCGTGCGGTCGAACTGGGGATCGACCACCTGGACACTGCCGAGCGCTATGGCGACGGCCTGTCCGAAGAGGTGATCGGCGCCTTCCTGCGCCAGACCGGTGCGAAGGTTTCGCTCGCCACGAAGGGCGGCATCTATGTCGAGCCCAAGCGCCACTACGACAACTCCGAAACCGCGCTGCGCCGCTCGCTCGAGGGCTCGCTGCGGCGGCTGGGGGTGGAGCATGTCGACCTCTACTACGTCCACCGGCGCGAGGCCGCACGTCCCGTGGAAGAGGTCATGGAGACGATGGTGAAGTTCAAGGAAGAGGGCAAGATCGGCGGCATCGGCTTCTCCGAGATCGCGCCGGCGACCCTGCGCCGGGCGCATGCCGTGCACCCGGTGGCCGCGGTGCAGAGCGAGTACTCGCTGTGGACCCGCCAACCCGAACTGGGGATGATCCAGACCTGCGCCGAGCTGGGGGTGGCCTTCGTCGCCTTCTCGCCCGTCGGGCGCGGCATGCTGACCGATACGCCGCCCGAGCCCTCGCGCTTCGCCGAGAACGATTTCCGCCGCAACAACCCGCGTTTCCTGGAGCCCGAGTTCACCTACAACATGGAAGCCGTCGCCGGGCTGCGCGCCTTCGCCCGCTCTCGCGGCTGGCCGACCGCGGCGCTGGCCAACGCATGGGTTCTGGACCAGGCGCCGCACATCATCCCGATCCCCGGCACCCGCAGCGTCGCGCATCTCAACCAGTGCGCCGCCGCCACCGAGATCGCGCTGACCGACGCCGACCGGGCCGAGATTGCCCGCCTGCTGCCGCTGGGCTTCGCTCATGGCGCACGCTATTCCGACGCCCAGACCTTCGGCGTCGAACGCTACTGCTGAGGGGCGGCGCTATTCCAGCGAGGTCACCCAGAGGATCACCGCGTCGTCCTCGCTGACCGAGATCACGTTGTGCCCCATCGCCGCGTCGTAATAGGCGCTGTCGCCGCGGCGCAGCCGCACGGGGGCGTAGAACTCGGTGTAGAACTCGACGATACCGGACAGGACGTAGAGGAACTCCTCGCCGTCATGCCGTACCCAACCGTCGAACTCGCCGAAATCGCGAGCGCGGACGACGGCGCGGTATGGCAGCATCCGCTTGGCGCGCAGGTCGCCGGCCAGAATCTCGTGCTCGTAGGTTTTTGTCGGGTGCGCCACGCCCTCGCCGGCGCGGGTGATCGCGCGCCTTGCCATCACCTTGTCGCTCTTCGGTGGGGTGAAGAGTTGCGGGATCGAGATGTCCAGCCCCTTGGCCAGCTTGGTCACCGCCTCGAAGGTGGGCGACATCAGCTCGTTCTCGATCTTCGACAGCGTCGAGCGCGCCAGCCCCGCCTTCTGCGCCGCCTGTTCCAGCGTCCAGTTGCGCGCCTTGCGCAACTCGCGCACGCGGGCGCCCAGGTTCAGCGCCTCGACTGGCGCCTCCTCCTCTCCGTCGCGAGCGATCTTCAGCAGGGAAGGCATTTGCGGGCGGTCTGACATGGACGGCGCAGCCTCTTCGAGATAGGACGCCCATGTGTTTACGGCAGGACGCCACGAGATGACAACTGGACAGGCGCTCTACGACATCGGGGCGTTCCTGCGCGTGCCGGAGCGCTTCAACATCGCCCACCATACCCTCGCGCATGCCGAGACCTCGCCCGACAAGCTGGCGCTCGAGGTGATCACCGCGCCCGGAAGGATCGCCGAGGCCTGGCGCTTCGCCGATCTCGGCGCGGCAGTGCGGGGCACGATGACGGGCTTGGCGCGAGCGGGGGTGACGCCGGGCGACCGGGTGCTGCTGCGGTTGGGCAACAGCGTCGACTTCCCGCTCGCCTTCTTCGCGGCCGCGGGGATGGGCGCGCTGCCGGTGCCCAGCTCGGCCCAGTGGACGCAGCGCGAGGTGGATATCGCCGCGCGAATGATCCGCCCGGCGCTGGTGCTGGCCGACGGCAGTGGGCCGGTGCCAGAGGGCGCGCGCCCGATCGGGCCCGAGACCTACCGCCCGTGGCGCGAGCTGCCGCCGGCGGACTACGCCGACACCGCCGCCGACGACCCGGCCTATATCCTCTTCACCTCGGGCACCGGCGGGCAACCCAAGGGCGTCTTGCACGCCCATCGCGCCGCCTGGGCGCGGCGGATGATGTGGCGCGACTGGTACGAGCTGCACGCCGACGACCGGCTGCTGCATGCCGGCGCCTTCAACTGGAGCTACACGCTGGGCACCGGCATCACCGACCCCTGGGCCGCCGGGGCGACCGGGCTGATCTATGCCGGCCCGCCCGACCGCGGCGTCTGGAGCGCGCTGATCGCGCGGCACCAGGCGACGATCTTCGCCGCCGCGCCCGGCGTGTTCCGCCAGCTGCTGAGTAGCGGCGGGGCCGAGGCGGCGGATTTCGCTTCGCTGCGCCACGCGCTGACCGCGGGCGACCACATGGCCGACAGCCTGCGCGCCGAATGGCAGGCGCTGACCGGCAGGCCGGTCTACGAGGCGCTCGGGATGACCGAGGTCTCGACCTACGCCTCGCAAAGCCCCGAGCGGCCCCGCCTGACGCCGCAGCGCGGCCGCCGCGTGGCCGTCTTGTCCGACGCGGGCGCGATCGCCGCGCCAGACGAGATGGGGCAGCTCGCGGTCTCCTCGCGCGATCCGGGGCTGATGCTGGGCTATTGGCAGGGCGAGAACGCGCCGCCCGAGCTGCCGCTCGCGGGCGAATGGTTCCTGACCGGTGACATGGCGGTGATGGACGAGACCGGCGCGCTCGCGCACAAGGGTCGCGCAGACGACGTGATGAACGCGCAGGGCTACCGCGTCTCGGCGGCCGAGATCGAGGCCGTCCTGATGGCCCATCCGGGCGTCGCCGAGGCCGCGGCCCTGCCCCTGCCCGTCCGCGCCGATGTCGAGGTGATCGCGGCGTGCGTCGTCCCCGCGCCTCACGCAGATATCACCGAGGAAATCCTGGCCGAGCATTGCAAATCGCAGCTGGCCGCGTACAAACGCCCCCGCCTGTACCACATCCTGCCCGCCCTTCCCCGCACCACGACCGGCAAGGTGCTGAAACGCCAGCTGCGGCAGGAGCTCGGAAAGGAGGCCGCGTCATGACCACCGCGCTCGACATCATCTCGGACCCGATCTGCCCCTGGTGCTATATCGGCAAGGTCCGGCTGGACCGCGCGCTCGAGCAGCGCCCCGACCACCCGTTCGACATCCGCTGGCGGGTGTTCCAGCTGAACCCGGACATGCCCCGCGAGGGGATGGACCGGCAGGCCTATCTGGAGGCCAAGTTCGGCGGCCCCGAGGGTGCCGCGCGCACCTATGGCCATATCGAGCAGATGGCCCGCGAGAGCGGGCTGGACATCGACTTCTCGCGCATGATCCGCACGCCCAACACGCTCGACGCCCACCGGCTGCTGCGCTGGGCGCGGGTCGAGGGGCGGCAGACGCTGGTCGCGAACCAGCTGTTCCACCGCTATTTCAAGAAGGGCGAGGATATCGGCGACCACGCGGTGCTTGTCGACGTGGCCCGGACCGTCGGCATGGATGCCGACGTGATCGCCCGCCTCCTGGAGGGTGACGCCGACCTGGCGGAGGTGCGCGAGGAGGACGAGCAGGCCCGGCGCATGGGCGTCACCGGCGTGCCGACCTTTATCATTGGCGGAAAATACGTCGTTCAGGGCGCACAGGACACTGACCTGTGGCTCCAGGTGATCGACGAAATCGCCGAAAAGACGGCGCAGATGGCCGAAGCGGCGCCGGACGCGTGAGCCTGCGCTAGCCCTCGACGATCGTCACCGGCTCGTCCAGCCAGTGCTCTTCGAGGTTCGCTTCGCGTCCGATCCAGTCGACAACGGCGAACAGCCCCGGCTCGGCCAGCGGCGTCAGCACGCCGTGCCAGGTCTCGCGATGATAGTTCACCCCCTGCCCCGGCGCGGCGATGAAGGCGCGCGGCATGGCGGGCTTGCCGCCCGCGCTGGGCGCGACGATCACCAGGAAGGGGTTGGAGTGCATCGGGATGAAGGCCTGCGCACCCAGCGGGTGCCGCTCCAGCATGTCGCAGACATAGGGCAGGCTGCGCGGCTTGGCGTCGAAGACGCTGATGCCGGTGCGCCCGCCGGGCAGCATCTCCATCAGCGCCAGGTCGTTGTAGCGCCCGCAATTGCCCTGGTTGATGATCTTGTCGGGGCTGCCCTTTGCCTCGAGCACGTCGCCAAACTCGGCGAAGGCGCTGGCGGTCAGCGGTTCGGTGCGGATTTCCCGTGTCATCTGGCGGCTCCGGCTCCCTTGTTCCGGTCAGTGCGGTCTAAGTGCCGCAACTTTTCCTGATAACAGGAAAGCCATTCGATGACGCCCGTCAAGAGGCGGGGGCGGATGTTCCGCCCCCAGCCCCATCAATCGCAAGGCAGCTGTGCGATGGCGTTGTAGGACCCGCGAAGCGGAAACGCGGCTCTGAAGTCCTGCTCTTCGTCCTGGAAAACCACGCGGTTTCCGCGCTGGATCGCCTCGGTCGCGCGCGGGCCGGCACGCCCTTCGTAATAGCCCTCGTCCTCCTGCCACCGCAGCACACCGCGTTCGGTGGTGAAGATGATGTCGCCGCGGTACCAGACGACCACCTCGAAATCGAGGACCCGCTCGGTGAACTGGGCACGCTCTTCGTTTTCCACTTCGCGTTCGATCCGTATGACCCGACGCTTCTCCTCGAGGTTGCAGCCGATGCTGAGGCGGAGGTTGCGCCGCCCCTCCACGGTCGCGAAGGCTTCCGTCGCCCGGCGTTTGCCGACTTCCCGCCCGGCGTCGTTCAACCATTTGAACTCCCAATTGGCCTCGGACGGGTCGTAAGGCTCGTCATTCTCTGCCAGCGCGGGGCCGGCAATGACCAGCGCGGCGCCGAGCAGACAAGCTATGAAACGTTTCATCTCAATTCCTCCAATCCTGGACTGTATCGCATGCCTAACACACTTGTTGGCGTGGATGGCATCACTTGCGGTTTCAGTATCGCAACCTTTGCGGTTATGCGCTCAAGAAACTGTTTGACGGCGCCGATCAAGTGGGGACCCCTGCGGTCTCGGCCACCGCGCGGAACAGCGCGCGGGCCTCGCCATCGGCGTCTGTCAGGGTCTGGCAGCTGTCGCCACCGGCGACGCCTGGGCCGATCCGCGCCATCTGCATCAGCCTGTCCCACAGCCGGGCGCCGTCGATCCGGAGGTTCTCGCAGCGGGCGGTCATGTGCGGGGCCCATTCATGGGGCTATATCGCGTTGAGGATCGACAGCCAGACCGAGACCGAGAACACCGAGATCCCGGTCGCCAGCAGCACCGTCGAGGCCGCCGTGCCCTGCGCCCGGTCGTACATCGCCGCGAAGATGTAGGCGTTCACCCCCGGCGCCATGGCCGAGGTCAGCACCACGCCCTTCACGAAGATGTCCGGCAGATCGAAGACGACGTGCGCCAGCAGGAAGGTGATCGCCGGGTGCAGCACCAGGCTGAGGAACGAGATCATCATCGCCTCGCCCAGAGTGCTGGACAGCTTGTAGCGCGTCAGCACGCCGCCCAGCGCGATCAGCGCCGTAGGCAGGCCGGCGCTGGCCACCATGTCCACGGCCGAGCGTACCGGTTCGGGCAGCGTGATACCCATAAGGTTCGCGACGATGCCCGCGGCGATGCCAATCATCAGCGCGTTCTTGCGGACCTCGTTGACCACCACCAGCGCGGTCTCGCGCAGGCTGCGGCCATCGGCGCGGCTGACCTCCATCACCGTGATGCCGACCAGGTAGCAATAGGGCGCATGGAAGGCGATGATCAGCAGGCTGGCGGCCAGCGCGTCGGCCCCGAAGGCACGCTCGACGATCGGGATGCCGATGACCACGGTGTTCGAGAAGAAGGCGCCGAAGCCCACCGCCACCGCCTCGCCAGGGCGGCGTTTGAACAAGAAGCGTGCGCCAAGCATGCCCAGGACGAAGGTGATGGTGCTGCCGGTGTAGAAGGCGATCAGCAGCCCGGGCTCGGCGACCGTGCCGAGGTCCAGGTTCAGCATCGCGCGGAACAGCAGCACGGGGATGGCGAAGCCCTGCGTGAAGGAGTTCAGCGCATCGATATGGCTGTCCTTGAGATAGCCGAAGCGCGTCGCCAGATACCCCGCCCCCAGCACCAGGAAGACGGGGATGACGACCTGCAGGACGCTCAGCATCAGAGCAGGAACCGCAGGGTCAGGCCGTCATGGGCGGGGGTGACGTGCTCGGGCGTTTCGGAGTCGACGGTGGCGTAGTCGATGTCGATATGCATGTTGGTCAACACCGCCCGGCGCGGCGCCATCTTCTCGATCCACTCCAGCGACTTTTCCAGGTGAACGTGGGTCGGATGAGGGGTGTAGCGCAGCGCGTCGAGGATCCAGCAGTCGAGGTTCTCGAGCGCGCTCCAGCTGCTCTCCGGCATGTCCGAGACGTCCGGCAGATAGGCCAGGTCGTGGATGCGGAAGCCCAGCGCCTCGATGCCGCCATGCTGCACCGGGAAGGGCCGGAACGGGATCGGCCCGGCGGCCCCGTCGACCTCGAAGGGGCCGTCGATGGGGTTGAGCTCCAGGATCGGCGGGTAGCTGGACCATTCGGGCTGGATGAAGGCATAGCCGAAGCGCTCCAGCAGGCTGTCGCTGGTCGGCTTGTCGGCCCAGACCGGCAGCCGCGCGCGGCGGTTGTAGACGATCGGCCGCAGGTCATCGAGCCCGTGGGTGTGGTCGGCATGGGCATGCGTGAAGACCACCCCGTCGAGGTGGCCCACACCCGCCGCCAGAAGCTGCGCGCGCAGGTCGGGCGAGCTGTCGACCAGCACCCGGGTGACCGCCTCGCCTTCCTGCCGCTCGACCAGGATCGAACAGCGCTGGCGCGCGTTCCGCGGATCCTCGGGGTCGCAGGCGCCCCAATGCCCGCCCAGCCGGGGCACGCCGCCCGACGAGCCGCATCCCAGGATCGTCACGACCAGCTCAGCCATTGGCAGCCTTCGCGAACAGGCGGTCGAAATTGGCGCTGGTCCGGGCGGCGAATTCCTCCAGCGAAAGGCCGAAGAGGTCGGCCCCCACGGCGGCGGTGTGTGCGGTGTAGGCGGGCTCGTTGCGCTTGCCGCGACGGGGGACGGGGGCCAGGTAGGGGCTGTCTGTCTCGACCAGCACACGATCGAGCGGAGAGGCGGCGAAGATCGCCCGCAACTCATCCGATTTCTTGAATGTGACGATCCCCGACATCGACAGGTAGAAGCCCAGCTCCAGCGCCGCCTTTGCCAGCCCCTCGCCCGAGGAAAAGCAGTGCATCACACAGTCATAGGCGCCGTTGCGGTGCTCGGCGGTCAGGATTTCGGCCATGTCCTCGTCGGCGTCGCGGGCGTGGATGATCAGCGGCAGACCGGTCTGGCGGGCGGCCTCGATGTGAACGACGAGGCTGTCCTTCTGCAGCTCGGCGGTTTCGGCGGTATAGTGGTAATCGAGGCCGGTCTCGCCGATGCCGACGAATTTCGGGTGCGCGGCCAACGCGGTCAGGTCTTCGACCGCGACCTTCGGTTCCTCGTGCACATGCAGCGGGTGGCCGCCGGCGGCGTAGTAGACGCCCTCATGGGCCTCGGCAATGGCACGGACGCGGGGTTCGTGGCGCAGGCGGGTGCAGATGGTCACCATGCGCGTCACCCCGGCGACGCGCGCATTGGCGATGATCTGGTCCTCCTCGCCCTCGAAATCGGGGAAGTCCAGATGGCAGTGGCTATCGACGATCTGCGGGGGGGAAGTCACGAGCGGGTCCGGCTCCTTCGGTTCAGACGGTGGCGGCGCCCTGCGCCGCGCGGCGTTGAATGGCGAGGAACATATCGAGGATCACCTGTTCGGGGTCAAGGTTCACCGACCGCGCGTAATCCGCGCGCTCGGTGATCTGCTGCTGGGTCTCGGCCCAGCCGCGCGCGGTGACGATGTCGGGCGACAGCCTCGCCGCCAGCGTGGCCTCCTCGGGCAGCAGATCGGCGTCCTGCCCGCATCCCGCCCGCGCCAACCGCGCCAGCAGCAATGGTAGCAGACGGATCACCGCGTCATAGCGCGGCGCGTTGGTGGCGCCGACGCAGCGAGCGGCAAGCGCACCGATCGCGCCGATATCCATACGCGGGGCCTGACCGACGATCTCGAGGATCGACCGGTAGAGCGCCGGGCCGTCGCCCGCCAGCAGCCGCACCGCATCGCCCGGCGCGCCGTTCGAGAGGCGATGGAGGATCTCGACCTCCTCGATCGGCTGCTCGGCCTGGTGCAGCGCGCGGGCCAGATCCTCGGCCGACAGGGGCAGCAGGCGCAACTCGCGACAGCGCGAGCGGATCGTGGGCAGCAGGCGCGCGGGCTGGTGGCAGACCAGCAGCAGCACGGTGTTCTTGGGCGGCTCTTCGAGCAGCTTCAGCAGCGCGTTCTGCGCCTCGCGGTTCATCTCGTCGGCCGAGTCGATGATCGCCGCACGCCAGCCGCCATCGGCCGCCGACAGCGCAAAGGCGGATTTGAGCCGGCGGATCTCGTCGACCGAGATGCGGGTCATCAGCCGCTTGGCCTTCGGGTCCCAGGCGCGGCGGCACAGCGAGATGCGCGGCTCGGCCAGCGCCAGCGAGCGGCGCCAGACAGGGTGGTCCTCAGGCATCTCGAGGCTGGGCGGCGGCGGCGCGTCGCCGAACAGGCCGCCGCCGGCATCCGCGTCCTCGCGCGCGGCCAGATGGCGCGCGATCCGCCAGGCCAGCGTCGCCTTGCCGATGCCGCGGGGGCCGGTCAGCAGCCAGGCATGGTGCAGACGCCCGCTCTCGGCGGCTTGCAGGAAGGCCGCCTGCGCCGCGTCCTGCCCGAACAGCTCGCGGGTCTCGCGCGGATGCGGCGCGCCCTCGACGCGGTCGGCCTCGGGGAGGTGCTCGTCGCTCATGCGCTCACCGCCTGCCAGACGCGGTCGGCGACCACGTCGGTCGTGCCCTGCCCGTCGATCAGCCGGCAGCGCTCCGGCGCCTCTTGCGCCAGCGCCCGGAAGCCTTCGGAAAGGCGCTGCTGGAAGTCGGCGCCCATATCCTCGAACCGATCCTCGCCGCTGTTGCGCGCGAGGCCACGTTCCAGCGCGGCGGCCGGGTCCATGTCGATGATCAGCGTCAGGTCCGGCTCGATTCCGATCATCAGCCGGTGCAGCTTGTCCACGACGGGTCGCAGGTCGGCGCGGGCGGCGCCCTGGTAGACGCGGGTCGAGTCGGCGAAGCGGTCGCAGACCACCGTCTTGCCGGCCTTGAGCGCCGGCAGGATCACCCGCTCGATATGATCGCGCCGCGCGGCGGTGAACAGCAGGATCTCGGTCTCTGCCGACCAGCGCCCGGCATCGCCGGCCACCAGCAGCTGCCGGATCTCCTCGGCCCCCGGCGAGCCGCCGGGCTCCCGGGTCAGCACGGCGCCCAGCCGGTCGGCCAGCAGGCGCGCCTGGGTGGATTTGCCCGAGCCGTCGATCCCCTCGAAGCTGATGAACCGCCCGGCGCGGGGCGGCTCAGCCATCGCCGCCCAAGACCATTTCTTGCGCCCGCGCCGCCAGCACGCCGGCGGCAGCGGTGAAGCGGGTGACGAACCCGCCCGCGGCCACGTCTGCGGCCGCCCGCAACGGCACCCGGCGCTCGCTCAGGCCGGGGATCGAGATCACAAGTTCGGCGATCTCCTGCCCGGCGGCGATCGGCGCCTCGACCGGGCCTTCATATTCGACCCAGGTCTCGACGTTGGCACGTTCCTGCCAGGGGATCACCGCCTCGACCGGCGCCTCGGCCACCAAGCCGACGGTTTTCTTCGCGCCCAGCCAGACATCGGCGCTGGCGATGGCGGTGTCGGCGGGGAACAGCTCTTCCACGGCGAAGTCCCGGAAGGCCCAGTTCAGCAGCCGCTCGGATTCGTTCAGCCGCTCCTGACTGCTGCTCAATCCCGAGACCATGAAGGTGATGCGCCGGCCGTCCATCTCGGCAGAGCCGACCAGGCCATAGCCGGCCTCTTCGGTATGGCCGGTCTTCAGACCGTCCGCGCCCAGCCCCAGACCCAGCAGCGGGTTGCGGTTGGACTGCTCGATATCGTCCCAGGTGAAGGTCTGCTCGGCGAAATAGCCGTAGTATTCGGGGAAGCGGTCGATGATCAGCCGCGCCAGCGTCACCAGGTCGCGCGCGCTCATCCGGTGGTCCGGATGCGGCCAGCCGGTCGAGTTGGAGAAGGTGGAGTCCATCATCCCCAGCTCGCGCGCCCGCTTGGTCATCCGCTGGGCGAAGGCGGTCTCGGATCCCGCCAGTCCCTCGGCCAGCACCACGCAGGCGTCATTGCCCGAATGCACGATCACGCCGCGGATGAGATCCTCGATCCGGACCTCGTTGCCCTCGCGCAGGAACATCTTCGAGCCGCCCATCTGCCAGGCCTTGACCGAGACGCGGAAGGTGTCGTCGAGGCTCAGCCGCCCCTCCTGCAGCGCCTCGAACACCATGAACAGGGTCATCAGCTTGGACATCGAGGCCGGCGGCAGCGGCGTGTCGGCATTCTTCGCCAGCAGGTCGGTACCGGTCTCGTGGTCGACCACCAGCGCGGCCCGCGCGGCGGTGTCGAGTGCCCGCGCCGGGATGGCGGCCATCGCCAACAGCAGCATCAGGACGATCGGCCTCATCAGGATGTTGCGCGCCATGTCGGTCAGCCCCTTTCTCGCGCCGCCACGGGCGACGGTCATTGCGTTGCGAACGCGTCCTCGTAGCCCAGCTCGCGCAGTGTCGTGCGCGCGGCGTCATAGGCCGCACGGGTCTCGAAGGGGCCGGCGACGACGCGGTAGATCGGCGCCCCTTCGCTGCCCCCGGTCCGTACAGCGCTGGGCAGGTCGACGCCCTTCAGACGGCGGGCCACGGCGTCTGCGCCCTCGCGATTGCTGCCGCTGGCGACCTGAAGAAAGGGCGCGGGCGGCTTGGCACCGGCACTGGCCCCGGGCGCCGCCGCAGGTGCTGCGGCCGGCGCGTCGGCACCGGTTCCGGCGCCCGCCTCGACGCGGCTCAGCGCATCCAGGACAGTATCTTCCAGCGGCGAGGTCACGATGTCATCTGCCGCATCGGGAGCCCCGGCGGCCTCGGTCGCCGGCGCGCTCGCGTCCGGCAGGGCGGTGGCGGCGATCGCCCCGGCGGCCACGGCGCCTCCGGCCGCGGCGGCGGTCGCTGCGCCATCGGCACCGCCCTCTCCGCCCTCGGCTTCACCGTCTTCCGCGACATCCTCGGCCGGCACCGGCACCGGCGCCGGGATCTCGATCGTCTCGGTGCGCACCGCGACGACGCTGAGCTCGGCCGGCACGCCAGCCGTCATCCCCAGCGCCTGCGCGGCATCCATCGAGACCATGAAATACGGACCGGGCAGATTGGCGTCGCGCTGGAACAGGGCACCCTCGATGACGTTGCCGTTCGACTGATTGGTGATCTTGACGCGGTCGGCCTGGATATCCTCGGGGATCGCGACCCAGCGCCCGCCGAGCGAGATCCGCCCATCCCAGAGCCCGCGAGCCTCCCGCGAGAAGATTTCGGGCCGTTCGACCTCGCGCTCCTCGACGCGCAGCACGCCGGGCGCCACCTGGGCGCTGGCTTCTGGCGCCTCGCCGGCTCCGCCGACGCCGGCGAGCTCGTCGCAGCCCGACAGAAATGCGAGCGCTGCAATTGCCGAAAACGACAGGAAAATATGCCTGTTCATGCCTTTCCCCCTATGACCGCGGCGCGCGGCATCCGTCGCGGATCCGCTTGTCGGCCATCTGCCGGATGCGTTTTTGTGGCACTCTAAGGCCAAGCTTTGCAACATGAAAGCCGGCGTCTTGCAATTGAGCGCCATTCCGCGGGTTGAAACGCGCATCCGCGCGGTCTAATCCGAACGCTCAGCGGAGGTGTGGCCGAGCGGTTTAAGGCACTGGTCTTGAAAACCAGCAGGCGTGCAAGCGTCTCGTGGGTTCGAATCCCACCGC
>JABAHR010002469.1_pt23 | contig 18209 bp, 18 predicted proteins | sample 7062101 | NCBI WGS metagenome assembly JABAHR01 (sample SAMN14534553, study PRJNA622989) | marine sediment metagenome | biome: marine biome [ENVO:00000428]; feature: marine pelagic biome [ENVO:01000023]; material: deep marine sediment [ENVO:00002113] | place: India: Gulf of Kutch | collected... | reverse complement strand
TGCGCCAGCAGATCAAGACCGGGGTCAACGCCCCCCTCACCTCCAGCATGGGGCGCTTGTTCGACGCCGTTGCCGCCCTCATCGGGGTGCGCCAGCAGGTCAACTACGAAGCCCAGGCAGCCATCGAACTGGAAGCCCTCGTAGATCCGGACTGCCGGGAGCATTACCCCTTCCAGATCGATCAGGACACCATCGACCCCGCGCCGGTCTTCCGCGCCGTGGTGGACGACCTGCACAAGCGGGTGCCTGCCCCCACCATGGCCGCCAGGTTCCACAATGCGGTTGCCCAGATGGTGCTCGAGGGCAGTCTCCTGCTGCGCCAGCAGTACCATATTTCCCAGGTGGTGCTGAGCGGCGGCGTCTGGCAGAACATGGTTTTGCTCAAACGCGCCCTTGAACTTTTGCAAAAAGCCGATTTTTTCGTTTATACTCATACTAAGGTCCCCGCCAACGACGGCGGGTTGGCCCTCGGCCAGGCGGTGATCGCCCATCATTCGCTGAACGATTAACGGTAAGGAGATGTACTATGTGTTTAGGAATTCCCGGAAAGATTGTCGAAATTTACGAAACCAACAACGTCCGCATGGGCAAAATCGATTTTGGCGGTGTGGTCAAGGAGGCCTGCCTGGATTTCCTGCCGGACATTCAGGTCGGAGACTATACCATCGTGCACGTCGGTTTCGGAATCAGCCAGCTGGATGAAGAGGAAGCGCTGAAAACCTTAGACATGCTGCGCGACCTGGACATGCTGGCGGACGAAATTCCCGAACTGGGTGAGGAGTGACCTGACCACGATCGAGCTGCAGGAGATTACTGATGAAATATTTAGAAGAATACCGGGATGGAAAGCTCACCCTCAAATTATTAAAAGAAATTGAAAAAACAGTCACCCGGCCGTGGGTCCTGATGGAAGTCTGCGGCGGACAGACGCACTCCATCCTTAAAAGCGGCCTCGACCAGCTCCTCCCTCCCCAAATCGAGCTCGTCCACGGGCCGGGATGCCCGGTGTGCGTCACCCCCCTGGAACTGATCGACAAAGCCATTGCCCTCGCCTCCCGCCCGGACGTCATTTTCGCCTCCTACGGCGACATGCTGCGCGTCCCCGGCTCCGAAAAAGACCTCTTCAGCGTCAAGGCCGCCGGTGGCGATGTGCGCGTGGTCTATTCCTCCCTCGACGCCCTCAAGATCGCCAAAGACAACCCCGACAAGACCGTCGTCTTCTTCGGGATCGGCTTCGAGACCACCGCCCCGGCTAATGCCATGGCTGTGGTGCAGGCCAAAGCCCAGGGCATCGACAACTTCGCCATGCTGGTCTCGCACGTCACCGTGCCGCCCGCCATCCGCGCCATCATGGACTCCCCGGATACGCAGGTCAACGGCTTTTTGGCTGCCGGACATGTTTGCACTGTAATGGGCTATTGGGAATACGAATCGCTGGTCGAGCAGTACAACATCCCGATCGTCGTCACTGGCTTCGAACCCGTTGACCTGGCGAAAGGCATCCTGAAGTGCGTCCAGCAGCTGGAAGAAGGCCGCGCCGAGGTAGAAAACGCCTACGAGCGTTCCGTGATCCGCGAGGGAAACGTCCCCGCCCAATCCACCATCACGCGCGTCTTCGAATCCTGCGACCGCCCCTGGCGCGGGATCGGCGTCATCCCCCAGAGCGGCTACCGCTTAACCGCCGAGTACGCCGAGTACGACGCCGAAAATCGCTTCCCGGCCATCCAGGAGATTGACACCCTCGAGTCGGATATCTGCATCAGCGGGTTGGTGCTCCAGGGCCTGAAAAAGCCCAACCAATGCCCGGCATTTGGCAAGGAGTGCACCCCGCTCACCCCCCTGGGCGCTACCATGGTCTCCAGCGAAGGGGCCTGCGCCGCCTACTACCGCTACGGGCGCTACCAGGAAAGCCTGGGCGATTCTCAGCCGCAGCCAGCCCCCTAAACCCGTCTCATGCTCCCCTTGTGAGGAAGATATGCAATCCAAACCAAACTTCACCAGCTGGGTCTGCCCCATCCCCCTGCAAAACTATCCCACCATCGTCATGGGTCACGGCAGCGGCGGGAAAATGATGAGCGACCTCATCAAGCACATGTTCATGCCCATCTCCCATCATCCCGCCCTCGCCCAATTGGGCGACTCGGCCGTGCTCGATTTCACCCCGGATGGGACCAACGCCAGCCGATTCGCCTTCAGCACCGATTCCTTCGTCGTCAGCCCCCTGGTTTTCCCGGGCGGTGACATCGGGAAGCTGGCTGTGCACGGCACGGTCAACGATCTCGCCATGTCCGGCGCTAAACCGCTCTTCCTCAGCGCCGGCTTTATCTTGGAAGAAGGCTTGCCGATGGAGCTCCTCGGGCAGATCACCACCTCATTCGCGGATGCCTGCCAGCAGGCCAATGTTCAGCTGGTCACCGGGGACACCAAAGTCGTCAACAAAGGCCACGGCGACGGGGTGTACATCAACACCACCGGCATCGGCCTCATTCCGGAGGGCGTCGACATCCGCCCCGACCGGGCTGAGCCGGGAGATGTAGTGCTCGTCAGCGGCACGGTCGGCGACCACGGCATGGCGATCATGTCCGTGCGGGAGGGGCTGGAATTTGAAAGCCAGATCGAATCCGACTCGGCCAACCTCTACGAGCTGGTCGAGATCATGCTGGGGGAAACGCAGGATCTCCACTGCCTGCGCGATGCCACCCGCGGCGGGTTGGCCGCCGCCCTCAACGAACTGGCCGCCTCCTCCAATATGGGCATCGAATTCGAAGAAAAACGCGTCCCGCTCAACCCGCCCGTCGCCTCCGCCTGCGAGATGCTGGGCATCGATCCATTTTACGTCGCTAACGAGGGCAAGCTGGTCGCCATCCTTCCCGAATTGCATGCCAATGCAGTGCTGGATAAGATCAGGGCGCACCCCCTTGGGGCGCAGGCGGCCATCATCGGGCAGGTCGTGCCCGAACACCGCGGGATGGTGGTCGCTAAAACTGAGATCGGCGCCCGCCGGGTGGTCGACCTCCCCACCGGGGAAATCCTGCCCAGAATTTGCTGAACTTGGCCGGCCCAGAACAAAATTTTGATTTAAGGGTCTATCTTTATGCTGTTTACCACCCACCGCCTCCTGCCCCCTCCCAACTCATCATAAAAAATATATAAATTTCTTGCTTTTAATTTTTGTTTCCTATAAAATGATTAATAGGTTCTCTTCATTGCGCCTTTCGATTCAGCCACAATAGATCTGAAAATTTTTTAAGACCGCTTTAAGTTAGGTCAGTTTCTCTATTCCCTTTATTTCGTCAAACGAATAGATTCGAGCAAAAAAAAGTCGATATTGAACCGATTTTTTATCAACTTTGTCTATTTTGTCCATCTATCTTGGAAAGGGAGCTCACTATGGAGGAACAAACCATCAGGCAAACGGTGATAGAACGAGGAGTGGATCGAAGAGGATTCCTCAAGTTCTGTTCTATCATGGCGGGGACATTGGCACTGCCAAAAAGCCAAATCAGTCAAATTGTCAAAGCGTTAGAGTCATCTGCACGGGTGCCGTTAATCTGGCTCGAGTTTCAAGACTGCGCCGGGTGCACCGAATCCCTGCTGCGCGCCTCGAACCCGACCGTCGCCGAGCTCGTCCTTGACATACTCTCGGTGGACTATCACGAGACCATCATGGCCGCGTCCGGATATTTGGCAGAGGAGGCTAAAGCATCCACCATCGAGGCCGGCGGTTACCTGCTGGTAGTCGAAGGGTCTGTACCCAGAGGCGAAGACGGCGCGTACTGCTGCATCGGCGGGCGCACCTCGATTGATATCCTCGATGAAGCGGCCTCCAATGCCCTGGCGGTCATTTCGGTCGGGAACTGCGCCGCGTTCGGCGGCATCCCGAGGGCCAACCCCAACCCAACCGATGCAGTCTCCGTACTGGAGATGTTAGGAGAATTGGGCATCGAGAAACCGGTGGTCAACCTCTCCGGGTGTCCGTACAACGTGGTCAACCTGACGGCGCTCGTCGTGCATTTCCTCACTTTTGGCGAGCTGCCGGCCATGGACGATAAAAACCGTCCGCTGTTTGCCTACGGCGCACGCATCCATGATAACTGCGAACGCCGCGGCCACTTCGATGCGGGCGAATTTGTTAAAGCCTGGGGCGATGAAGGCCACAAAAAGGGCTGGTGCCTGTACGAAATGGGATGCAAAGGCCCCATCACCTTCCACAACTGCCCTGCCGTGCGCTACAACGACGGCACCAGTTGGCCGGTCAAATCCGGCCATGGGTGCATTGGCTGTTCCGAACCGGCCTTCTGGGAATGGGGCGCCTACAATGTTGCCCAACTGTTTGACCTGACACCGCCCGACACCTTTGCCCCGGTCACCTTGCCAGAAGCCCAGATCGATCCCACCAGCGCGGCCCTGATCGGCGGCGCCACCGGTTTGGCTGTCGGCGCGGCGGCCGCGGCCGCCTACAACCAGCTCTCCAAATCTGATGACAAAGATGATGATCAAAATGGAGAGGGTTAGGAGGCTGGCATGGCAAAAATCAACCGTAGAGATTTTCTAAAAATCAGCGGTCTGGCCCTCAGCGGTTCTCTGTTCTGTAATCAAACTGCCAGCGCGGCAGCACCAACTGGAGACCCAAGCGAGGCTTTTGCAATGCTGTACGACTCGACCATCTGTGTCGGTTGTAACGCTTGCACCAATGCCTGCCGCAGCTGGAACGGTACCGAGGACGTGGCTGACGTGCGCGAGTATTACGACGCACCGCAGGAGCTGGACGCGGATACGTTTACCATCATCCAACTGTACAAAGAAGATAACGAAAATTACGCCTTCGTCAAACGCCAGTGTATGCACTGCCTCGACCCGGGGTGCGTCAGCGGCTGCCCGGTGAGTGCCCTCGAGAAAACACCCGAAGGACCGGTCACCTACGACCCCGACCGATGCATCGGCTGCCGCTACTGCCAGTACACCTGCCCCTTCCACGTCCCGCGCTTTGAATGGGACGACCGGACACCTCTGGTCACGAAGTGCACGTTTTGCAACGACCGGCTGGCGGTGGGAGATGGTCCCCGCTGCGCCGAGGTTTGCCCAACCGGCGCTCTGGTCTGGGGCACCCGCGGGGATTTAGTCGCAGAAGCCGAAGGACGCCTTAAAAACAAACCTGACCGTTATGTCGATCATGTCTATGGCAAAGAAGATGCCGGCGGCACATCGGTCTTGTACCTCTCGGGCGTGGAATTTGAAAAGCTCGGCCTGGAAGACCTGGGAACAGAGCCTATTCCACAGCTCAGCGAGAGAAGCGGGGATGTCATTCTCCCGGCAATCCTGGTCGGAGGCCCGATTGCCCTGGCGGCGATTTGGGGTGTCTCTAAAAAGGGAGGATGGGAGAACGGAAAATGACGACCATAGATACTACCAAAAAACCCTTGCCGCGCAGCTTTTACCCGCTGCTGGCATTAACGCTGGTCGCGGTCGGCCTGGCCATTTACCGATTAGTGGTTGGCCTGGGTCCAACGACCAACCTCACCGACCATAACCCCTGGGGATTGTGGATCTCGATCGATCTCTTCCTGATCCCGGTGGCAGGCGCTGCTTTTACCATTTCACTGATCAGCTATTTCTTCGGCCGCCAGCGCTACCATACCGTCATCCGGGCGGCTGTCCTGGCTGGTTTCATCGGCTACGCAGTGGTCGGTGTGCTCGCTTTCCTGGACGTCGGCCGCTGGTACCAGATCTACAATATCTTTATTCCCAACTACATCAACTTACACTCTTTCATGGAGGAGGTCAGCCTCGGGATCACGCTCTACACCGTCATCCTGATCCTCGAGATTGCGCCCATCTTCCTTGAAAAATGGAATATCCAAAAACCAATCAGATGGATCAACCGGGGCATCGTCGTCATCGCCGGGCTGGGAATCATTATCTCGACCATGCACCAGTCTTCATTGGGCTCCATGTTCCTGATCCTGGAGTTCAAGCTGCACCCCCTGTGGTGGACGCCGGCATTACCCATCCTCTTCTTGCTCCAGGCCATGTACACCGGCCTGGGCATGACAGCCATCGCCGTCAGCCTGGTCTGGAGAGCCCTGGGGATGGAGATCGACCGCCGCCTGTTCTGGAGGCTCGGGCAGGCGATGGCCCTCACACTGGTCTTATACCTGGCGGTCAAAGTCGGGGACTGGATGGGCGCCGGAGAAATCCCGCTGCTGCTCTACCCCGACGGCTTCGGCCTGCTGGCCTGGTTTGAGCTGATCGTCGGTATTGCTGTCCCTCTATTGATCCTGTTTACAAGCCTGGGCGGGCATGCCGCAGGCCCCTTCTGGGCTGGCGTCTTCGCCCTCATCGGCACCTTCATCAACCGCCTGGTGATCAGCTGGATCGGGCTGGCAGAACCTTCCCATGTGTTCTACTCGCCCTCATGGATTGAAATCCTCATCACCATCGGGGCAATCGCGGGCGGCTTCCTGGCCTACGGGGCGGTCGTCAGGTATTTCGACCTCTTTCCCAAGGGAAAGGAGGCTCATTAATTCACGCAATGAACACCAACTTAAAAATTTTTGGTCCTAACAAATCATCAAAAAACTTGGCAAAAAAGGAGATAACAGATGGCAAAATTAGTAATTGATCCCATTACCCGAATCGAGGGACACCTGAGGATCGAGGTGCAGGTGGAAGATGGTGTCGTCACCGATGCCTGGAGTTCCAGCACCATGTTCCGCGGCATTGAACTGATCCTCAAAGACCGCGATCCCCGGGAGGCATGGACCATCACCCAACGTATTTGAGGTGTTTGAACAACTGTGCATGCACTCTGCTCCGTGCGAGCAGTCGAAAATGCCCTTGGGGTAGAAATTCCCCAAAACGCGCGAATAATGCGCAACATCATTGAAGGAATCCAGTACGTTCAGGACCATGTGATTCACTTCTATCACTTACACGCCTTAGATTGGGTGGACATCGTCAGCGCCCTGGATGCTGATCCTGCTGAGACCTCCAAGCTGGCTCAATCGATCTCCGATTGGCCGGTGTCCAGCACAGATTACTTCCAATCCGTCAAAGATACGCTGGCAAACTATGTCAGCAGCGGGCAGCTCGGCCCATTTGCCAATGCCTATTGGGGCCACTCTGCCTATAAGCTGCCGCCGGAAGCCAACCTGATGGCCGTTGCCCACTATCTGCAGGCCTTGGACTGGCAGCGCGATGTAATCCGCGCCCATGCCATCCTGGGGAGCAAGAACCCCCACCTGCAGACCTACCTGGTCGGCGGTATGGCCGCCCCTATCGATCCCTCCAGCCAGGCAGCAATCAATGCCGATTCGCTCGCCCAGATCCAGAGCATGTTCAAACGGGCGCGCCAATTTGTAGAACAGGTCTATCTGCCCGATGTCCTGGCGGTAGCGCCCTTCTACCTGGAATGGGCCGGGATTGGCGGCGGGTTAGGCAACTTCCTCTCCTACGGCGACTTCCCGGATGCGGACGGTGATTTCTGGCTGCCGCAGGGCTACATCCTCGGCAAAGACCTCAGCACGGTCTACCCGCTGGACCAGGAGAAGATTTCCGAATACGTCACCCATTCCTGGTATGAATCTGATAACCCGGACGCCGGCCTGCATCCCTGGGACGGGGAAACAAAACCCAACTACACCGGCCCCGAACCTCCCTACGATTTCCTCCAGACCGAGGACAAATACACCTGGATGAAGGCCCCGCGCCTGGAAGACAACCCCATGGAAGTCGGGCCGCTCGCCAGGATGCTGGTCGCCTATGCCAGCGGGCATGAGCGCGTCCAGGCGGTCGTCAATTCCGTGTTGGAGACCCTGGGCGTCGGCCCTGAAGTACTCTTCTCCACCCTCGGCCGCACCGCCGCCCGCTGCATCGAGACCGTCGTCACCGCCGAAAAACTGCAGGACTGGGTGGACGAACTGATCGCCAACGTCGCCGGCGGCGACCTCAAGATCCACGAATGGGCTGCCTGGGACCCAGAATCCTGGCCGGAAGACACCAAAGGCTGGGGCTTCACCGAAGCGCCGCGCGGCGCCCTGGGACACTGGATCCATATCAAGGACAAAAAGATCCACAACTACCAGGCGATCGTGCCCAGCACCTGGAACTGCTCCCCGCGCGATGCGGCAGGTAAGATCGGGGCGTATGAATCCGCCCTGATCGGGACACCGATTGCCGACATGGAAAAACCGGTCGAAATCCTGCGCACCATCCATTCCTTCGATCCCTGCATGGCCTGCGGCGTCCACCTGCTGGATGTCACCGGCGAGGAGATCGGCCAGTTTACCCTGAAACCGGCCTCCGATTTTGTCGGCCCGCTGCAAACCTTCCGCGCCCCACCGGAACAAGGAAACTGCTGCAAATGACGCAGGCTTATAAAACCTTGATTATTGGTGTTGGAAATCTCCTTTTATCGGATGAAGGCGTGGGTATCCATGTAGCGCAGCGCATGCTGAGAGATTACCGCTTACCGGAGGAGATTCTGGTCCTAGATGGGGGCACCCTGGGACTGGACCTCCTCTACTATCTCGAAGGCATCGAGAACCTGTTGTTGATCGATGCGGTGCTGATGAACAAGGAACCGGGGACACTCAAGCGCATGGCGGACGATGAAGTACCGTCCTACATGTCCTTTAAGATGTCGCCCCACCACATCGGCATTCCGGATATGCTCTTCGCCGCGAAGTTGAAGGGCCTCTACCCGCCGAATGTCGTCCTGTGGGGCGTCCAGCCCGGCGTGGTAGAGATCGGGTTAGATTTGTCCCCGCCCGTGGCGGCCCAGGTCGAACCCTTGCTCGGTCACATCCTCGAAGAGCTCCAGCTTTGGGGCTGCCAGCTGGAACCACTGCCTCTTTAACAATCACGCAAACTGTTTTAAGAGAGCCGGTGGGATGCCACCGGCTCTTTGATTATCCGCTCCTGCCCTATCATGCTGGCAGAATTTGGTATATCATTATTTAATAACTCAGCCTGATATAAAAAACCGCAACAACTTTATGAAAACCAACCGGCAGCTTAACCAAATCCAGCAGTCCTCCACCGTGGCGATCACGGACCGCATCATGGCGCTCCAGGCCAGCGGGCGGAAGATCATCCCCCTCCAGGTGGGAGACCCGGATTTTGACACCCCCCCTGCCGTGCTCGATGCCGCCGCACAGGCCATGCAGCAAGGGCTGACCCATTACGTCCCCAGCCGCGGCATTGAAGAACTGCGCTGGGCGGTGAGTACCAAGCTGACGCGGGATAACAACCTCCTCTACAACCCGGAAAGCGAAATCCTGGTAACGCATGGGGGCATCCACGCTTATTACCTGGCGATGCAGTCCATCCTGGAGCCCGGCGACGAAGTGCTGATCCCAGACCCCACCTGGCCGACGCATGCCAATATGGTCACCCTGCTGCGCGGCAAACCCGTGCGCATTCCCGCTCCCCCGGAGAATGGCTTTATCCCCCCGTTGGAAGCCTGGAGCCAGGCGCTGACTTCCAAAACCCGGGCCATTGTGCTCAATTACCCTTCAAATCCCACCGGGGCCTTTCCCTCAAGAGAGTATCTGCAGGAACTGCACAATTTTGCCGCAGCCCATCAGCTGTGGGTGGTGAGCGACGAGGTCTATGAAAACATTTATTACGGCCGGAAACCGGTATCCGCCGGCGCCTTCCCTGACGCCAAAGAAAGAACCCTGATCGTCAACAGCCTCTCCAAAACCTATGCCATGACCGGATGGCGGGTGGGCTATCTGGCCGCGCCAGAGCATCTGATTGAACAGGCCTTGAAAGCCGGGCAAAACTCGATCACCTGCATCGCCCCCTTCGTGCAGAAATCAGCTGCATTCGCCCTCTGTGATCCCAAGGTCCAGGTCAGCGCAGCAGGAATGCGCGCCGCCTACGCCCGGCGCAGGGAGCTTGTGATGCACATCGCACAGGAACATCAGGACTTGCCGCTGCGCGTCACGCCGCCGCAGGGGGCCTTTTATTTTTTCCTGGATTTCCGCTTCCTGAAATTGTCCTCTCTTGAACTCTGTGAGCTTATCCTGGACGAAGCCGGTGTGGCGTTGATTCCGGGTTCCGCATTCGGCAGCATGGGCGAGGGATTCCTGCGCATGGCGATTGCCGCATCGGACATGGAAATAGAGACCGGCTTTTACGCCGTGCTGGATTGGGTGCGCAGGCAGACAGGAGGTCGATTGAGATGAGAGTCGCATTTCAGGGTGAACCGGGGGCTTACAGCGAAGAAGCGGGAACCGCCTACTTCGAAGATGTGGAGATGGTGCCGTACCCCTCTTTTGAGGAGGTCTTTGAGGCTGTGGCGTCAAATGCCTGCCGCTCGGGTTTTATCCCCATCGAGAATTCCCTGGCGGGCAGCATCCATCAAAACTACGACCTGCTGCTGCGCCACGAACTGCACATCGTGGGAGAACACTTCCTGCGCGTCCGGCACTGCCTGATCGGCTTTCCCGAAGCCAGCCTCTCCGAGATCAAGTTCGTCATCAGCCACCCGCAGGCGCTTTCGCAGTGCGCCGAGTACCTGAGCGAGCTGGGAGTGAACGCCGATCCGGTTTACGATACCGCCGGCTCCGTCAAGATGCTCAAAGAGCGCCGCGAACCGCATACCGCTGCCATTGCCTCCAAGCGCGCCGCCCACATCTACCGCATGCAGGTGCTGGAGGAAGGCATCGAGGACAACCCGCAAAACTACACCCGCTTCCTGGAAATCTCGACGATGCCGGTCTCCCCAGAAAAGAATGCCAAGACCTCAATCGTTTTTTCGCTCGAAAACCAGCCCGGAGCCTTGTTCAAGGCGCTCAGCGTCTTTGCCCTCCGCGACCTGGACCTGACCAAAATCGAGTCGCGCCCGCTGGTCGGCAAGCCCTGGGAATATTTGTTTTATATCGATTTCCTCGGCACCACAGAGGAAGCGCACACCCAGCGCGCCCTCGACCACCTGCGCGAGTACGCCGTCATGCTGCGGGTGTTAGGCTCCTACCCGCGCCATCTGCTTGACGCATCGAAAGGATTGGTATAGAATTCGTTCCAATATGTCACACAACACCCGCTCCTTTTTTGCTTTTTATTATTTTTACGGCTCCCAATCACGGTTGCCGTTGGCAGTGCTTAAAAGGTAGATAGGTCAGGACTGAATCTCAAACCCCAAAAGCGAGCCAAGCGGCTCGCTTTTTTTGTTGTCTCGAACCAGTATCGAGCCAATCAAAGGAGGCATGATGACCACTCGCGGCATTCGCGGCGCAACCACCATCGAAACGGACTCCAAAGCAGAAGTCCTGGGGGCGACGCGCGAACTGTTATCGGCCATGCTGGAGGCCAACCCCGGGTTGAAGCCCGAAGCGATCGCCAGCGTCCTCTTTACCACCACCGAGGACATCACCTCCGCCTACCCGGCGCTCGCCGCCCGGGAGATAGGCTGGGACCTGGTCCCCCTGATGTGCGCCCGGGAAATCCCGGTGCCGGGCAGCCTGGCGCGCTGCATCCGGGTGCTCGTCCACTGGAATACCGGTAAACACCAATCCGAAATCAACCATATATATTTACACAAGGCCGCCAGTCTGCGTCCAGACCTTGCCCCAGGCAAGGCAAACAAACCAAAGGAGGAAGCAATATGATGATCATTATGAAAGCCAATGCCACACCCCAGGAGGTGGATGCAGTCATCGAAAAAATCAATTCCATCGGGCTCTCCGTCCACCTCTCCCAGGGAATTGAGCGCACCATCATCGGTGCCATCGGGGAGGCCCACAACCTGCCCAAAGACCAGTTCGAGGTGCTGAGCGGTGTTGAAACCGTGCGGCGCATCACCCAGCCCTTCAAACTGGCCTCGCGCCAGTTCCACCCCGAAAACTCGGTCTTTCCCATCGACGGGTTCAGGATCGGCGGACAGGAACTGACCCTCATCGCCGGGCCGTGTTCGGTCGAATCCCGCTCCCAAATCCTGGAGACCGCCCACGCCGTCAAAGAAGCGGGCGCCAACGCCCTGCGCGGCGGGGTCTTCAAACCCCGCACCTCCCCCTACTCCTTCCAGGGATTGGGAGAGGAAGGTCTCGAATATCTGGCTGAAGCCCGCCAGCAGACCGGACTACCAATCGTCGTGGAAATTATGTCCCAGGTGCAGATCGACCTCATGCTGGAGTATGTAGATGTACTGCAGGTTGGCACCCGCAACATGCAGAATTACAACCTGCTGAGCGTCATCGGCAGCACGCAAAAACCCGTCCTGCTCAAGCGCGGCTTTTCTGCCTCGGTTCAGGAACTGCTTATGTCAGCCGAATACATCCTTTCCGGCGGCAACAAACAGGTCATCCTGTGCGAGCGCGGCATCCGCACCTTTGAAACCGCCACCCGGAACACCACTGACATCAACGCCGTCCCGGTGCTCAAATCGCTCACCCACCTGCCGGTAGTCCTCGATCCCAGCCATTCCACCGGGAACGCTGATTTTGTCTCGCCAATTGCCAGGGCTGGAATCGCGGCCGGGGCAGACGGATTGATTATCGAAGTCCATCCCGACCCGGCACACGCCCTCTCGGACGGCAGGCAGTCCCTCACGCCAGAAGCGTATGCCTCCCTCGTGCGCCAGACCAAGGCGATTGCAGAGGCCGTGGACCGCCGCGTGCTGACCTCCAGCGTGATGGAACATGGATAACCCCGACTTTTCCCTCAAAGATGCCCGTATCGCCATCATCGGATTAGGGCTGATGGGAGGCTCCCTGGCGCTCTCTCTTAAAGGACACTGCAGGCGGTTGAGCGCCTATGACCCGCACCAACCCTCCCTCAAGCTGGCGCTGCGCCAGGAGATCGTCCACACCGCCAGCAGCAGCCCGGCCGAGGTCCTGGCGGATGCCGACCTGGTGATCCTCTCCTGCCCGGTGCCTGCCATCCTGGACTGGATCAATCGCCTGCCCGGCGAAATCGGCCACCCGTGCATCGTGCTCGACATCGGCTCGACCAAGCGCGCCATCGTCAAAGCCCTCGAAACCCTGCCCCCCAACTTCGACCCCCTCGGCGGGCACCCGATCTGCGGCCGCGAGCGGCTCTCCTTAGAGAACGCCGAACGATTCCTCTACCGCGATGCGCCCTTTGTGCTCACCCCGCTCCCCCGCACCAGCCCGCGGGCACGGTCTGCCGCCTTGCAGCTCTTAACCGCCCTCAGCGCCCGACCGGTCTGGCTGGACGCCGGCGACCACGACCGCATCCTGGCCGCCACCAGCCACCTGCCTTTCTTGCTCTCCGCCGCCCTGTCCCTCGCCACCCCTGAGGATGCCGCCCCTCTGATCGGCCCGGGGTTCCGCTCCACTTCACGGCTGGCGGGCACCCCCTCCAGCATGATGCTCGGCGTGCTCATCTCGAATCAGGACAATGTACTCAGCTCAATCTCCCGCTACCGCCAGTCGCTCGACCGCATCGAATCCGCCATCCGGGAGCGAGATCAATCCGCCCTGCAAGCCGTGCTTGACCAATCGCGCAGGCAGGTTCAAAGCCTGGTGGAATAAGGATGCCCTCAATCGAGATCACACCCGTGAGTCACCCGCTCGATGCCCGTGTGCGCGTCCCCGGCTCCAAGTCCCTCACCAACCGCGCTCTGATGATCGCCGCCCTGGCAGAGGGCACCACCACCCTGAAAAACGCCCTTTTCTCCGCCGACTCCAAATATTTCGCCCGCGCCCTCCAGCAGCTCGGGTTTGAGGTCGACCTTGACCCCCACGCGCTGGAGATGAAAATCACCGGGCTGGGAGGGCGCATTCCTGCCTCTCAGGCCGAGCTGTATATCGGCAACGCGGGCACCGCCGCCCGCTTCCTCTCCGCCTTCCTCACCCTCGGGGATGGAGAGTACCGCCTGGACGGCGATCCCCGCATGCGCCAGCGCCCGATCGGCGACTTGATCGACGCCCTCTCCCAGCTGGGTGCAAAGATCGAGTCTAGCGGCGGGTGTCCCCCGGTCACGGTCTCCGGCGCAGGACTGCCGGGCGGTAAAACGCAGGTCTCGGGGAACATCTCTTCCCAGTACATCTCCGCCCTGCTGATGGCCGCACCTTACGCCAAGTCACCGGTCGAGATCAAGGTCATCACCGAACTTGTGTCCAGGCCTTACGTGGAGATGACGATCCGCATCATGGCTGAATTCAATCTCCGGGTAGACCGCAAAGACGAGGGGACGTTCACCATCCAGCCTGCTGTCTATTCCCGGCAGGAGTCTTACACCATCGAATCCGACGCCTCGGCGGCCTCTTACTTTTTCGCCGCCCCGGCGGTGTGCGGAGGAACGGTGCAGGTGGAAAACATTTCGCGCACATCCCTGCAGGGGGATATCGCCTTTTTAGAGGTCCTGGCGCAAATGGGATGTACAATTACAGAGACGGACAGCGGAATCTCAGTCACCGGAGCGGCCAAACTGGATGGAATCGAGGTTGACATGCGCGATATCCCCGATACCGCCCAGACGCTGGCAGCGATTGCCCCCTTCGCCGCCGCGCCCACCCGCATCCAGGGCATCGCCTCCGCCCGCGTCAAAGAGACCGACCGCGTCTCCGCCACCTGCCGCGAGCTCGCCCGCTTGGGCGTGCGCGTCGAGGAATACCATGACGGCATGACCATTTATCCATGCACCCAGATTCAACCGGCCGTCATCCACACCTACAACGACCACCGCATGGCGATGGCTTTTTCCCTCATCGGCCTGCGGTCACCCGGGATCCGGATCGAGAATCCCGACTGCGTCTCGAAAACTTTTCCCAATTATTTTGAGGTCCTGGAAAAGCTGCGATGATTCAACTTGGCTTAATCGGCTACCCGCTGGGACACAGCCTCTCCCCCCATATTCACCAGGCAGCGCTCACAGCCTGCCGCCTCGAGGGGGAGTATTCACTGTTCCCGGTCCCCCCAGGTGATAACAACCGCCTGCAGGCACTTCTCCAACAGGTGCGCAGTGGTGAAATTCTCGGCCTCAATGTCACCATCCCCCATAAAGAAAACGTGATTCCGCACCTGGATCAGCTCACCCCAACCGCGCAGGCGATTGGCGCGGTGAATACAATTGTTTCGAAAAATGGAGCCCTGACTGGCGATAACACCGACGCCCCGGGCTTTTTACACGACCTGGAACGCCTGATCGGTGAGGAAGACCAGGGGGATGGGCACGCCCTGATCCTGGGCGCCGGGGGCTCGGCAAAAGCGGTCGCCTACGCCCTATACAATGCTGGATGGGAAGTGACAGTTGCCGCCCGCCGCATCGAGCAAGCTCAAGCGTTGGCCAGGCGGTACGCCTTCTCAACCGCCGCTTTCGAGCTCCCAGAGGCCGGCCCATTCACCCTGATCATCAATACCACCCCCTTGGGGATGACCCCCAACGAACACACCTCCCCCTGGCCGATCGGGCGCCCTTTGCCCCCCAACGCGGCAGTCTATGACCTGGTGTACAACCCCTCCGAGACCAAACTGGTCAGGGAGGCGCGCGCCGCCGGCCTCCGGGCCGCCACCGGGGCTGGAATGCTCATCGAACAGGCTGCCCTGTCCTTCGAAACCTGGACGGGCTGCAGCCCGCCCAGAGCGGCAATAATGGACGCGATGAGGCAAAGATGACCATGCAAATCCACCGCAACCACGCACGAAAGGAGAACCAATGCTGCGATTTCTAACTGCTGGAGAATCCCACGGCCCGGCGCTGACCGCCATCCTGGAGGGTATCCCGGCCGGCCTCCCGCTCGACCCCTCCGTCATCGACCCTGAGCTGGCGCGCCGCCAAAAAGGCTACGGTGCCGGCGGGCGGATGAAGATCGAGAAAGATTCCGTCCGCATCCTGGGCGGCGTGATGGCCGGGAGGACCACCGGCGGGCCGATCGCCTTCCTGGTGGACAACCTCGACCACCGCAAATGGAAAGGGAAAGCGGTGGACCCAATGACCGCCCCGCGCCCGGGCCACGCAGACCTGACCGGTGCGGTTAAATACGGCTTCGATGACCTGCGCCCTTCCCTGGAAAGGGCCTCCGCCCGTGAGACCACCATGCGGGTGGCGGTCGGGGCGGTCTGCAAGCATTTCCTGGCGCAGTTTGGCATCCTTATTGGGGGATTTGTGCGCTCGATCGGGGAGATCGAGGCCGACATTGACACCCAAGACTACCCCGGCCTGTTTGCTGCCGCGGAGGAAAACGACGTGCGCTGCCCAGACCCGGCAGCCGCGCAGAAAATCAGGGCGCGCATTGAGGAAATCATTCACGGCAAGGACACCCTGGGCGGGGTCATCGAGCTGGCCGCCCTGAATGTGCCCATCGGCCTGGGATCCTTCTCCCAATGGGAGACCCGGCTGGAAGCGCGCTTGGCGCAGGCCGTCATGTCTGTGCAGGCCATGAAAGGGGTAGAAATTGGCGGCGGTTTCCGAACCACCCGCCTGCCCGGCACCCTGGCCCACGATGGTATTAAGTTGGTTGATAACCCGGAAAATGAGGAAAACCTCCTGGAACGCTCCACCAACCGGGCTGGCGGCATTGAAGGCGGCATCTCCAATGGGGAGCCGATTATCATCAAAGTCGCCATGAAACCGATCGCCACCACCCTCACCCCGCAGGCCACCGTGGATCTGGCAAGCGGTGAGAATGTCCCCACGCGCTACGAGCGCTCCGATTTTTGCCCGGTGCCGCGCGCCGTCCCCATCCTGGAAGCGATGGTCGCCATCGTGCTGGCCGGAGCCCTGATCGAGAAACTCGGCGGAGACTCTCTGGCCGAGATGAAATCCCGTTTTGAGCAGTTACGCAAGGCCAGGCTGGAAGACCTGCCGATGAAGAACCAACCGATCGTGTGGTGGGCGTGAAAATGCATATTTTTCTCTACGGGATGCCGGGAAGCGGGAAGTCCACCGTGGGGGCCGCCCTGGCGCAGGCCCTTGAAAGGCCGTTCCTCGACCTGGACGCACAGATTGAAGCCAACGGTACCTCGATCACCGAATTGATCACCGGACAGGGCGAAACCGTTTTCCGGGACATCGAGACCAGCGCATTGATGGAAGCGGTCGCCGGGGAGGCCAAAGTCATCTCCCTGGGCGGCGGCGCCCTCCTGCGGGAGGAAAACCGCTCCCTGGCCGACTCCTCCGGGCAGGTGGTGGTGCTGGATGCCGATCTGCCCACCCTGCTTTCCAGGCTGTCGGCGGACTCGAACACGCGCCCCCTGCTGGCCGGCGACCCGGAAGCCCAATTAGAAGCCTTAAAACAGGCCAGGCAGGCGCATTATGATGCCTATACGCATCAAATCGACGCTTCCCACCCCCCGCAAGCCGTCGTTTGGGAGATTCAGCGCCGCCTCGGGGTCTACCGCGTGGGCGGGATGGGGGCCGGGTACGATGCCCGCGTTCAAAACACCGGCCTGGACCATCTCGGCGAGATGCTGGCCGGGCGCGGCCTCGGCGCCACCATGATGGTCGTCAGCGATTCCAATGTCGCCCCCCTATACCTGCAGCAAACGACTAAGTCTTTACAGGCCTCCGGGTTCCGCGCCCATTCGCTGGTCATCCCGGCCGGGGAGGGGCACAAAACCCTGGAAACCGTTTCTTCTCTCTGGCAGGGCTTCCTCGAAGCGGGCCTGGACCGCTCCAGCACGGTGATCGCCCTGGGGGGCGGTGTGGTCGGCGACCTGGCCGGGTTTGCCGCCGCCACCTTTATGCGCGGCATCCCCTGGGTCAACCTGCCGACCACCCTGCTGGCGATGATCGACGCCTCCATCGGGGGCAAAACGGGCTTCGACCTGCCCGAAGGGAAAAACCTGGTCGGGGCGTTCCACCCGCCGCGCCTGGTGTTGGCCGACCTCGACACACTGCACACCCTGCCGGATGCCGAACTGCGCTCCGGCATGGCGGAAGTCGTCAAGCACGGCGTGATCGCCGACCCCGGGCTGTTTGAGCTGTGCGCACGGGGGATGGAAGCGGTACAGGAAAACCTGGGCCGCATCGTCCGCCAGGGCCTGGCAGTGAAAGTCAAAATCATTCAGGATGACCCCTACGAAAAAGGCATCCGGGGGGCGCTCAACCTCGGTCACACCGTCGGGCATGCGGTGGAACTGGTGTCAGGCTTCGACCTCCGGCACGGGGAGGCGGTCGCCATCGGGATGGTGGCCGAAGCCCGCCTGGCGGAGCGCCTGTCCCTGGCAGAAGCAGGACTATCGGAAACCATTTCGAACGCCCTGCAAGGCCTGGGGCTGCCGGTTGCAATCCCTGA
>JABAHR010018728.1_pt1 | contig 18218 bp, 17 predicted proteins | sample 7062101 | NCBI WGS metagenome assembly JABAHR01 (sample SAMN14534553, study PRJNA622989) | marine sediment metagenome | biome: marine biome [ENVO:00000428]; feature: marine pelagic biome [ENVO:01000023]; material: deep marine sediment [ENVO:00002113] | place: India: Gulf of Kutch | collected... | reverse complement strand
AGGCAGGCCGGTGGAAAACCCCGAGGCGCGCTACAACGCCGACGCCATGGCGTTCGTGATGCCGGGGCCCGGCGGTGCGCATAACTGGCAGCCCATGGCATTCAGCCCCGCAAGCGGCCTGGTGTACATCCCGGCCATTGAAGCCGGCTTCCCCTATTTCTCCGACGCGCAGTTCGTCCAGCGCCGAAAGGCGTTCAACTCCGGCGTCGATTTCAACGCGGCCGCCATGCCCGACATTCCCGAGGTGCAGGAGGAAGTCCTCGCCTCGGTCAAGGGACACTTGGCCGCCTGGGACCCGGTTGGGCAGAAGGAGATGTGGCGAGTGCAGCATGAAGGCCCCTGGAATGGCGGCCTGCTGGCGACGGCCGGCAACCTGGTTGTCCAGGGCATCGCCAATGGCGAATTCAGCATCTACCGCGCCGACACCGGCGACAGGCTGTGGTCCACGGACGCCCAGACGGGCATCATCGCAACGCCGATGAGCTACACGGCAGGGGGTGAACAGCACATCGCCATCGTTGTAGGCTGGGGCGGGATCATGGCCCTGGCGCCGGGCAAAATTGCACTGAAGGGCGATCCCCAGACCAATCTCAGCCGCGTGCTGGCCTTCAAATTGAACGGAACCGCAGCCCTGCCTCAGCGCCCGGCGGAACCCGAGCGACAGTTGGCCCTGGTGGAGCGTGATATCGACGACGCGGTCGCGGAGCAGGGCAAGGCCCTGTTNNTTGCACCACCTGCCATGGCGATACTGCGGTGGGCGGCGGTGTGCTTTCCGACCTGCGTTACAGCAGCCTCGTGGGCACCGAAGTCTGGCTGTCCGTGGTGCGGGATGGCGCCCTGCACAAGCAGGGAATGGTTTCCTACGGCGATGTCCTGACCGACGAGGAAGTCACCGCTATCGAGTCCTACGTGATCACGCGCGCGCGCCTCGCGGCGCAGGCGCCCGAGTAGGGCATGCGGGGATGTCCGGCATGAGGACCCTGGACCAGTTCGACATCCGGGGGCGCAGCGCGATCGTGACCGGGGCCGCTTCCGGTATCGGCCTGGCCTACGCGGAGGCCATGGCCGAAGCGGGCGCCAGCGTGACCCTGACGGATATCGATGCCGAGGGCCTTGCAAGGGAATCGGGGCGGTTGTCATCGGAGGGATACGAAGTGCGCAGCGCCGAGCTGGATGCGGCGGACCTGGAGGCGACGAGGCGTGTCTTCGGCGAACATGCCGACGCCTGCGGCGGTCTCGACATCGCATTCGCCAACGCCGGCGTGGATCCGGGCGCGGGCTTCTGGAACCCGGCCGGGCACCGCAACGACGACGGCCAGATCGACACCCTGGACCCGGAGGCCTGGCACCGCGCGATGGCGGTCAATTTCACCGGCATCTTCAATACCATCCGCGAGGCGGCGCGGCTCATGAAGCCGGCGCGCAGGGGCTCCATCATCGCCACCACCTCCATTGCCGCGTTGCGCAACGAGGCTTTCGTCGGCACGGCCTACATGCCGGCCAAGGCGGGAGCGGCGCACCTGGTGCGCCAGGTGGCCCTGGAACTGGCCGACTACGGGATCCGGGTCAACGCCATCGCGCCGGGGCCCTTCGTCACCAATATCGGCGATGGCTGGGTCAAGAAGAACCCGGCAGCGAAGAAGGCATGGGACGAGCTGGTGCCGGTCGGGCGGATGGCGGAGACATATCAGATCAAGCCTCTCGCGCTGCTGCTGGCGAGCGATGCGGGCAGCTACATGACCGGCGCGCACGTGATGATCGACGGGGGCATGCAGCTGGGACCGATCAAGCCGTTGAACGATTGAGGCACCCGCGCTAAAAGGATTTTTACAGAACGTAAAAATCAAAAATGGAGGATGCTGGAGATGTCGGCAAACCGGATGCTCGCCTTGGCGGCTGCTTGCGCCCTGTCCTTTGGCGCTGCGCCCGTCGCGGCGCAGGAAGAAGAAGCACCACCGCTGACGGTCGAAGTGCTGCGCACCAGTGCCGGTTCGCTGCATGTCAATTCGGCGCTGATCATAGGCGAGCACGATGCCGTGCTGGTCGATCCGCCCTTTACCCTTGCCGATGCCCACAGGGTGGCCGCGATGGTGCTCGACAGCGGCCGCAACCTCACCCACGTCTTCGTCACCCACGACCATCCCGATCACTTCTTCGCCATGGAAGTGCTGCAGGATGCCTTCCCCGATGCGCGGATCGTCGCCCACCCTACGGTGGTGGCGGACATCTGGCGCTCGCTGCCGTTCAAAGTCGTGCGCTGGAGCCCCGGCCTTGGCGACAACGGCCCCGTCCACCCTTCCGCCCCGCATGCGCTGGAAAGCGATACGATCATGCTCGAGGGACATGCGTTGCGCGTGCTCGGGCCGATGCAGGGCGATCATGTCCATTCCACCGCCCTGTGGGTGCCGGATATCTCCGCCCTGCTGCCGGGAGACCTGGTGTTCAACGAAGTCCACCTGTGGCTCGGAGAGCATGATGCAGCGGCAGTAGAGGCCTGGGGCGAGTCCATCGACCGGCTGCAGCAGCTGGAGCCCGAGATCGTCGTGGCAGGCCACGCCCGTCCCGGCCTGCCGGATGACGCCTCCGGCCTCGCCTTTACCGAGAGCTATCTCGAAGCCTGGCCCGAGATGGTCGCGCAGTCGGCCGACTCCGAGGAAATGCGCGCACTGGTGCAGGAACGCTTCCCCACCACGATCGACGTGCTGGGCGATTTCATCCTCGGCAATTCCACCGAAGTGGCCAAGGGCGAACAGCCGATCTGGACCGAGTGATGGCCAGCGCCGCACTCGACCTGCCGCGTTTGGATATTGACCTCCACTGCGACAAGACCCTGCTCGATCCCTACCCCGCCTATCGCGCCTTGCGCGACCTCGGCGCGGCGGTGCGGCTGGAGCGCATCGATGCCGTATTCATCGGACGTTTCGAGGATGTCCGCAGCGCGCTCAACGACTGGGAGGTGTTCAGCTCGGCTGACGGCATCGGCCTCAACCCTATCATCAACGAGGCCTGGGACGAGGCGCTGATCTGCCAGGACCCGCCGATCCATGCCGAGCGGCGCAAGGTCATGACCGACGTGCTCAGCCCCAGGGCGCTGCGCCCGCAGGCCGAGACCATCGACGCCCGTGCCAATGCGCTGGCAGACAGGTTGGCGCAGATGGACAGCTTCGATGCCGTCACCGATTTTGCCCATGACCTGCCCATCGGCGTGGTGATGGACCTGGTTGGCTGGCCCCACGAGGTCCGCCCGCGCCTGCTGGAAATGGCCGATGGATCGTGGAATGCCGCCGGGCCCGACAATGCGCGCATGCGTTCGGGCCTGGTGCAACTGCAGGCGATGATGGGCCTGATCGCGGAGATCTATGATGCCCGCAGCGTGATCCCCGGCGGGTTGGCCGACCAGCTGATTGGCGTATCCGATGCTGGACATATCACCCGCGAGACCGCCATCGGCATGCTGGCCGGCTATATCGTTGCCGCTTTCGAGACGACCATCAGCTCGATGGCTTTCGGCCTCAATTTGTTTGGCGAGAACCCCGGCGAATGGGACAAGTTGCGCGCCAATCCGAAGCTCGCGACAGCCGCCGCCAATGAAATCGTGCGCATCGAATCGCCGATCCAGAATTTCGCCCGCCACACCACGAGCGATGCCACGATGAGCGATGGCAGCGTGGTTCCAGCTGGCAGCTGGGCGATTGTCTCCTATGGCAGCGCCAACCGGGACGAACGGCAGTTTGCCGATCCCGACCGCTTCGTGATCGACCGCAAGGAAAAGCAGAACATGGGCTTTGGCCACGGCCCGCATGGCTGCGCCGGGCAGGGCCTGGCGCGGATGGAGATGACCGCGGTGTTTTCCGCCCTTGCCCGCAAGGTAAAGGGGTTTGAACTCATCGGCGCGCCGGAATACGCTCTCAACAATGTCACCCGGAGCCTGCGCAGCCTGCCGGTGCGCGCCATTCCGGCCTGATCGAACATGCAAGGATTCCCGCAATGAAAGCCGTCACCTTCCAGGCCCTGCACACGCCGCTCGCATTCGAGGAGATCCCCGATCCCACGCCCGGCGAGGGCGAGCTGGTGGTCAAGGTCGGCCGTTGCGGCATTTGCGGCAGCGACCTGCACATGACCGAGGATGCCGCCTATGGCTGCCAGCATGGCGATGTGCTGGGCCATGAGTTCGCCGGCGAGATCGTGGCGCTGGGCAAAAACGTTGCCGACCACAGGATCGGCGAGCTGGTCTCTGTCATCCCGCTCAAGAGCTGCGGACAATGCGAACATTGCCGCAAGGGCGAAGTGCAGTGGTGCGAGAACTTCAGCCTTCAGGGCGGCGGCTATGCCGAATATGCGGTGACCCGGCCCAACCAGTGCGTGAAGCTGCCGAGCGACCTCAGCCTGGCCGACGGGGCGATCATCGAACCGCTGGCAGTGGCGCTGCACGGCATCAACCTTTCCGGCATCAAGGCAGGCGACAAGGTGCTCGTGCTGGGCGCCGGGCCGATCGGCCTGGCCGTCGCCTTCTGGGCCAAGCGTTATGGCGCCGCACGCGTGGCGGTGCAGGACATCGCCAATTTCCAGAAGGATCGCGCGCTGGGCATGGGCGCGGACGTCTTCGTGGTCGATCCGCAGCATCCGATCGAGAGTGCCGAGCAGGGACTGGGCGGCAAGGCCGATATCGTCTTCGAATGCGTCGGGGTGCCCGGCCTGATCGACCAGGCCGTGAGCCAGGTGAAGCCGCGCGGCACGATCCTGCTGCTGGGCCTGTGCACCAGGCCCGACACGCTGCACACCTTCCCCATGTTGAGCAAGGAGGTGAAGCTGGTCACCAGCGCCTTCTTCACCGTGCCCGAATACGAGGCTGCACTGGCCGCGCTCGACGAAGGCGCGATCGAGCCGCGCCTGCTGGTGACCGACACGATCGGGCTGACCGACACGCCGGACGTCTTCGAGAGCCTGAAAAAGCGCACCGAACAGTGCAAGGTGCTGATCGCGCCCTAGGGTCTAGCGGGGCCGCTTGCGGATCGCCGCCTGCAGCCTGTCATGCGCCTCGCCCCCTGCAGCCGAGGCGACCTCCTGTGACAAGGCGCGATAGGCAGCGAGCGCCTGTTCGCCTGCATCTGTCAGCCGCGCGCCCGCCTTTCCTCCGCCACCGGGACGGGTCTCAACCAGCGGCTGGGCGAAGCATCGGTTCATGACATCAACGAGCATCCAGCCCCGGCGATAGCTCATCCCCAGCGCTCGTGCCGCCGCGGAGATCGAGCCTTCCCGGGCAATCGCCTCGAGCAGGTCAGCCTTGCCCGGCCCCATGGCGATCTCCTCGCCGCACATCAGCTGGATCTTGAGCTTGAGCCGGGCCATGGCTTGTTCCTGGAAGCCCCTGCCCGCTTAGCCGAGCGGCCGGCTGGAGCCGAAGAACAGCGCCTGGCTGATCGCCGCACGCACCGTGTCTTCCTGGAAAGGCTTGGTGATGAGGTAGGTCGGCTCGGGCNNGCCGTGCGCACCGTGTCTTCCTTGAACGGCTTGGTCACCAGATAGGTCGGCTCGGGCCGGTCGCCGGTCAGCAGCCGTTCGGGATAGGCGGTGATGAAGATCACCGGCACGCTGTCGATGGCAAGGATATCGTCGACCGCATCGAGGCCGGAGGAACCGTCGGCCAGCTGGATGTCGGCAAGCACCAGGCCGGGCGTCTTGCGCGCGACCACTTCCTGCGCCTGCGTGCGCGTGGCCGCGGTGCCGCAAATGTCGTGGCCAAGCGAGCGGACAAGGTCCTCCAGCTGCATCGAGATCAGCGGCTCGTCCTCGATGATGAGCACGCTGGTGCTGGTCTCGCGATCGATTTCCTGCACCGCCTCATCGACATGGGCCTGCACTTCCTCGGCAGGAATTTCCATGATCGCGGCGGTCTGGGCGATGGAGAAATCCTCCACCGTGGTCAGCAGCAGGGCCTGCCGGTTGAGCGGCGTGACCTTGTTCAGCTGGTTGCGCGCGGCGGCCTCATGCAGTGACGTTCCTTCGCCTGCCCCATCGGCATCCGGGTGAGCGCCTGCCCATATCCTGCTGAAGGCACGATAGAGCGGCACCCGGCCGCCCTTCAGACTGTCTGCCAGTTGCTGATCCGCAAGGGCCGCTTCCAGCGTCGCCTTGACGAGGGCATCGCCCGTTCTTTGCGAACCGGTGAGGGCGCGGGCATAGNNGCGGCAACTTCGGCCCCGATCGACATACAATCCCTTCCCGTGACTGTTTGCGCTTGGAACGCGCCGGCGGGCAGCTGGTTCCACCCTTCAGACTATGCTGGACCGCGTATCCAGCCAGACAAAACTGGCAGTGCGGCAGCAAATTGGCAATCAGGCGTGCAAAATCGCGAAAAAATACATGCCAAGCGAGGAACTATTGCCTCGCAGGTTCATTTTAACAGTGTCATCATCGAGACCCCCCCTCCCGTCCAAACGATGGTGACACGATCCCGAAAGGCCTCCGCTCCAACGAGCGGAGGCCATTTTTTCTGCTTTTCAAGTGGCTTGCGGAGACAAGGAAGCCCGCCATTCGCGGGCGATCGAAAACCTAGCGCAGACGATCGCGAATGCGGGCAAAGATACCGGATCTGCGATTACTCAGCAGCGCTTCAACCAGTTCCGACGGATCGTAGGGCTTGACGAACACCGGCCCGAGTTCCTTGACCTCCTCGGGAATCTCCTCGGGAGATCCGGTCGAAAAGGCGATGCGCGGCTTCTTCGGCCCCAGCAGGCCGACCAGTTCTGCGAGCGCCCAGCCATCGTTGCGGTCGGCCAGGTGAACATCGAGGACGATGGAATCGGGCCGCGCCCTCTCCAAATCGGCAAGGGTTGCGGCCATGCTGGGGCAAACCACGACCTCGCCGGCGCCGCCATCGAGCAGGGCGCTTTCCAGCGACAGGCCGATGACGGGATCGTCCTCCACCACCAGCACGCGCCGGAGCGGCCCCTTCTTCATCTTGTCCGGCTTCGCGCTAGCCATTCCCATTCCCAACAGGTTTCGCGTTGGCACCTGCTACTGCCAACGTGGAATGGACCAGAAATGTTCCCGCGAACAGCGCCGCGCAAGTTCAAAGCGCTTTTTCGTAGATCCGGTATTCGCGGTTCTTCTTGGCGTTGATGGCGTCGGCGATCGCCACCATTCCCTGATTGTCCTCCAGGATCCAGCCGATCTCGGCCCGCGTCCCGCCATAGCGGTCTACCGAATAGAGGCGGATCGATTCGATCATCATGAAGGCGAGTTGGCTGGCCATGCGCGAACTCTGGTGCTTGCGCACCACGCCCATCAGCGGAACCCGCCAGTTGTCGCCGCGCGGGTTGCGCAGCCACAGCAGCAACCTGGCCCAGTTGAAGGGAAACAACTTGCCCTTCATGTTGATCAGCTTCTGGTTGAGGTCGGGCAGGGTCAGCATGAAGGCGACCGGCTGTCCGTCCAGCTCGGCGATCTTGTTGGCTCCTTCGAGGATGATCGGCTTGAGCTTGGTTGCGGCGTAGTGCTTTTCGGATTCGGAAAAGGGCACGAAACCCCAGTTCCCCGACCAGGCATCGTTGAGGATATCGATGACGATGGCGGTGTCGCGCCGGTAGTTCTTCTTGTCGACATTGCGGATCCTGATCCGCTCGTTGCGCTCGCCGGATTCAACGATCCGCTGGACGATAGGCGGAAAGCCCGCCGCGACATCGACATCGAAGGTGAACAGCTTCTTGGCCACCACGTAGCCGGCGTTCTCGATCCAGCCCTCGTATTGCGGCAGGTCATGGCCCATCATAACCATCGGCGGATGGTCGTGGCCGAACGTGAGCAGGCCCGGTTCTTCCCAGATCGACAGGCTGATGGGGGCGAGGACACGGGTCATACCCTCCGCGCGGAGCCATTCCTCGGCGCGGGCGATCAGTGCATACGCCACCTCCTCGCTTTCCGCCTCGAGCAGGCCCCAGTTGCCGGTGCCCGGCCCCATGCCCTGCTCGACTGGCTGGGCAAGGGCCAGTTCGTCGATATGAGCGGAGATACGGCCGACATCGCGGCCACCGCTGCGGGCGATGAACAATTGCATCCGCGCATGTTCGTGGAAGGGATTGCGACCCGGTGTCAGCAATTCGACCATGTCGGCCCGCAGGGGCGGGACCCAGTTGGGATCGCCCTCGTTGATCCGGTAGGCAATGTCGATGAAGGCAGAGAGGTCCTTCTTGCCGGAGACCGGCACGATATCTATCTTTTCGGCTGACACGTTTGCTGGCCCCTGTTCATTTGCGGTTCGCACTGATGATGCTTTGCAGGTGATGTCAAGCTGCCCAACCCGAATGCAAAGGCCACTGCGCCACTTGATCTGCGACAATGGACCTTGCGCAAAAGGCAATCTAAAGAGCGATCCCATGACCGCCCACCAATCCGCGAGCCCGGAACCGACGGGCGCTGCTGCGCATCCCCGTAGTGCGAAGTCCGAGATTCCGGACGACAAGGACATGCTGCGTGCTGCGGCAGAGCTGACGCGCGACATCAATACGGCCAGGCCGGAGATCTACTGGCCGGACATGCTCGCCTCCACGATTATCGCCTATGCTGCCATCGCCGGGGCAATCCTGCTCGAGGCGCCGTGGATGGCGGTGCTGAGCGGCGCCGTGGGCGTGCTGGCGGTCTACCGGGCGGTGCTGTTCATTCACGAGATATCGCACCTGCACCGCGACGCCCTGCCCGGCTTTCGCCTGGTGTGGAACCTGATCGTCGGCATCCCTTCGCTGACTCCAAGCCTTATGTACGAGCACGTCCATACGCTGCACCACGCACGCACGCGTTACGGTACGGTGGAGGATCCGGAATATCTTCCGCTGGCGCTGATGAAGCCCTGGTCGCTGCCGCTGTTCCTGTTGATCGCGGCACTCGCGCCTCCTGCCCTGTTGGTCCGCTGGGCCGTGCTGACCCCGCTGGGCGCCATCATCCCGCCTGTGCGTAAATTCGTGTGGGAGCGTTTCTCCGCTCTCGCCATCAATCCCGATTTCCGTCGCCGCCCGCCGGAAGGCAATGCCCGCCGCCGCTTCTTCTGGCAGGAGGTGGGCGCCTGCCTGTGGTCGTGGTTCCTCGTCTCGACGATTTTCTGGCTCGGCTGGAAGCCCCTGCTGGTCGGCATCGGGATCATATCGGTGGCGGCGGTCTTCAACCAGCTGCGCACGCTCGTCGCCCATCTGTGGGAGAATGACGGCGAGGCTATGACGGTCACCGCGCAATATCTCGATTCGGTCAACGTCCCGAGCTTCATTGCCGGCCTTTGGGCACCGGTGGGCCTGCGTTACCACGCCGTACACCACCTGATCCCATCCATGCCCTATCACTCGCTGCACGAGGCGCACCGGCGCATCAGCGCGCAGCTGGGCAGCTCATCGACTTTCGCAGCAGCAGACCACGGCGGCATGATCCCGCTGATCTGGCGGATCGGCCGCTCGACGATGGGCAGATTTGGCTAAGGCCTATTCCTCGGTCCGGATGAGGACCGTCTCTCCCACGAAGAAGAACAGGAACAGTGGCGCCCAGGCCGCCAGCAGCGGCGGGTAGCCGCCGAAGGACCCCATGGCGAGCGCCGCGTTCTCGACCACGAAATAGGCGAAGCCCAGCGCCATGCCGATCACCGCGCGGGCGAACAAATGGCCCGAGCGGGCAAGGCCGAAACCGGCCACCGCGCCAAGCAGCGGCATGAGCACGGCCGACAGCGGCCCGGACATCTTGTGCCACCAGCGCCCCTTGAGCTCCGATGTGCGCCGCCCGGCCTCGTCGAGCGCCGCAATCGAGCCTGCCAGTTCGAACAATGTCTCGGCATCCGGATCGACGTTGCGCAAGGCCACCTGGTCCAGCGTGGTCCCTTCGGCCACCAGCAGCGGTTCTGTGGCGGTAACGCTCTCGGCAGTTGCCACATCGAAGATCACGGCGTCCTCGACCAGCCAGCCCGGTGCTGCATAGACGGCCCGCGAACCGGTGACCTGGCGGGCGATCATCCCGGCCTCGTCGCGTTGGTAGAAGGTGACGTCGTTGAGCACGGTATTCTCACCGCTGCCATCAAGCTGCCGTGCCATCAGCACATCCATCCCGTCGTTGAGATAGACATTGGTACGGATCGCCGGATCCTCCGGAATCGAGCCATAATCGACGCTCTGCCAGGCCTTGAGGGTCGAGGTCGCCCGGGTGACGATGCGCTCGTTGAAGCTGAAGCTGGCGATGGCGATGACCATGGCGGTCAGCAGCAGGGGCGCGAGGATCTGGTGTGCGGAAAGGCCCGCCGCCTTCATCGCCACCACTTCGCTGTTCTGGTTGAGGCCGGCCAGCGTGATGATGGTGGCGAGCAGGACCGAATAGGGCAGGAAGCGCTGCACCAGTTGCGGAATGCGCAGCGAGACATAGGTCAGCAGCTCTTCCTCGCCATTGCCGGGATAGGCCAGGATGTCGCCCGTGCGGCTGAGCAGGTCGAGCATCATCAACACCATCACCAGCATGCCGAGCACCGCGATGATGCGCACGGCAAACATCTTGGCTAGGTAAAGCGTCAGCGTTCGCGAAGGGAAGAAATCAAACAGCAAGGATCTGCTCGTCCTGCTCGGATTCAGTGGGGATTTCGATACGGCGCTGGCGGCCGAACAGCTTTTTCAGGCGCTTGGCCAGCTTGGCATAGATATTCTCCAACGCGCCGATCGGCTGGCCGCCCGGCACGATTGCCACCTGGTAATACATCCAGGCGATGAGGCAGAAAAGCACCGCGAAGGGTCCCCACAAGGCAAGGTAGGGATCGACCCTGCCGAGCTCGGCCACGCTTTCCCCATACTGGTTGATCTTGTGATAGGCGACGACGATCACTATCGACAGGAATATGCCCAGCGCCGAGGTCGATCGCTTGGGCGGGATGGCCAGGGCCACCGACAGCAGCGGCAGCATGATCATCATCACCACCTCGACCATGCGGTAGTTGAAATTGGCCTGGATGCCCTGGCGCTCCTGCACGGTGGCCTGTTCGCTCCAGCCGATTTCGAGCAACTCGGGAAGGATATATTCGCGCTCCGCCTCGCCGCGCTGGCGGAACCTCTCGATGGCGGGAAGGTCGATCGGCAGGTCGTGCTGGCTGAAGCTGAGGACACGCGGGTTGCCGAAAGGCACGTCATGGATGATCGTGCCCTCAGTGAGGCGCAGGATGATGGTGTTGCGATCCTCGCGATTGGCGAGGAAGCGCCCCTCGCGTGCCGAGATCGACAGAACCTGCCCTTCACTGTCGGACAGGCGGGCAAAGATGCCGCGCAACTCGCGCCCGTCATCGCGGCTTTCCTCGATCCTGAGGGCCATGCGGTCCTCGATGGCGTTGAACTCGCCGACCTTGATCGAGGCGCCAAGCGCGCCGGAGCGAAGCTCGAACTCCATCTCCTCATAGGCATAGCGCGCCAGCGGCTGGAGATAGCCAACAATGGCGAAGTTCAGCCCCATCAGCAGGAAGGTGAGGATATAGGGCACGCGCAGCAGGCGATGGTAGGATAGGCCGACAGCGCGCATCACATCGAGCTCGCTGGAGATCGCCAGCTTGCGGAATGCCATGAGGATACCGAGCATCAGGCCCAAAGGGATGGCGAGGCCGGCATATTCAGGGATCAGATTGACCAGCATGCGGAACACGACATTAATCGGCCCGCCTTCGGTCGAAACGAACTCGAACAGGCGCAACATCTTTTCCAGCAGCAGCAGGCTCGCCGCGAGCACGAACACGCCGATCATCGGCACGAGGACGAGCCGGAAGATATATCGGTCCGTGGCGGTGAAGAAACGGGACAAAGAGGCTCGCCTGACTACGCCGATCTGCTGCGGTTAACGCTGGCCTTAGCGAAGAATGGCAGCGCGGTCATGCCCTGATATTATACAGATGCTACGGGCGCCTCATGCCTTTTCGAGCGTGCATTGCAACGGGTGCTGGTTCTCACGCGCGCAATCCATCACCTGGTTCACCTTGGTCTCGGCAACCTCGTAGGGGAAAATGCCGCACACGCCGACGCCGCGCTGATGGACATGCAGCATCACCCGCGTCGCCTGCTCCAGGTCCATGCGGAAGAAGCGCTTGAGCACGATCACGACGAATTCCATCGGCGTGTAGTCGTCATTCAGCATCAGCACCTTGTACTGGCTGGGCCGCTTGGGCTTGGCACGGGTCTTGGTCGCCAGGCCGACCTGCTCGTCGTCATCGGCGTCCCCATCCTTGTCGCCATCGCCGGCAGCACGCGTGATCGGCGGTGCGCCCGGGGGCAGCCTGTGTTCGACAATGCGGCTCATAGCGGGGCAAATATCGTATCGAACCGAGAGGGTGCAAGATGCTCGGTGAAATTCATGGCTAACGCCGATGGAAAACGGACACCAGAAAACGGGCCCAAAGGAAAACGGGCCAGGCAGTTTCCTGCCCGGCCCGTTCTTATCGCCGAATGGGGAGAGGAGTACTCGGCGAAGGGAAGGTCGTCAGGCGACCTTCGAGAGCTTTTCGACAGCCAGGTTCACGCGGCCGGAGATCGGCGCGAAAGCGTCGTTGGCGAGCTTCATGGCAGCTTCGCTGTTCTTCGAGGTCGCGGCAACCGCAGCGTCGAAGTTGCGACGAAGGATCTTGCCCTGCAGCTGGAACAGCTCGGTCGGGCTCTTGACGGCAGCCACTTCCTTCATGTCGGCGGTCAGCGTCTCGTAAGCGGTCTTGGCTTCGGCAGCGTAGGACTTGCCGAATTCCTGGACACCGCCGGCAACGATCTTGCTGCTCTCGACGAAAGCTTCGACATTGCCCTTGGCAACTTCGGTCGCCTCGGCAACCAGGCCGGAAGTCTTGTCATAGGCTTCCTGCGCCTTCGTCTGCATGTCGGCGACGGCGTCGGTCACGGTCTTGTTCACGGTCTCGGTGAAATCCTTGGTCTTGGTAGCCATAATCAGTTCCTTCAATTCGCTAACAGTTGAGTTCTTGGTCTTGCTGTTGGCGCGCTTGGCAGGTGCCTTTCTTGCGGTCACAGCGGTCTTCTTCGCAACTGCCGGCTTGCGCCTGGCAGCGACGGACTTCTTCCTTGCGGGCGCCTTTGCCTTCTTCACCGGAGCCTTCCTGGCAACCGGCTTGGCCGCGCTCACAGTCTTTTCCGCGTTCGCTTCGGAGGCTGCTGCGGCATAGGCCTGTTCGGCGCTGCCTACGGTCTCCTTGGGTTCGGTCATGTTTCCTCGCTTCGCGTGCACTAAAATCCACACAGCACTTTTGCTGCGATGCACAAAATAGATATTGCACGTGCGAAGTCAAGCGATTTTTGTGCAGTGCACAATAATCCGCGTTTTGCAACTTTCTGTCGTGAAGGGGCGCCTCAGCGCATCTTTACGTAACGCCCCGGCGCATCTTCGATTACGGGATTACCCTTGCTGCCGGGCTTGCGCACTCCCTTGGCCGGTACGCGCGCCGAATCAACCGATTCAAGCCAGGCAATCCAGTCTCCCCACCAGCTGCCCGGATGCTCCTCCGCAACCTCAAGGAAGGCCTCCACCGATTCGCAATCGGAAGGGCCGGTCCAGTACTGGTACTTGTTGGCCGAAGGCGGATTGACGACACCGGCAATATGGCCGCTGCCGGCGAGCAGGAAGCGCACCGGCCCCTTGAAGTGCGACAGCGCGCGGAACACGCTCTCGGGCGGGGCGATATGGTCCTCGCGACCGGCCTGGAGGTAGACCGGTGTCTCGATCCGCGTGAGGTCGATCGGCGTGCCGTCCGCTTCCATCGCATCGGGCTGCACCAGCAGGTTGTCGCGATAAAGGTCGCGCAGATAGGCGGTGTGCCACTTGGCCGGCAGGTTGGTGACGTCGCCATTCCAGAACAGCAGGTCGAAGGCAGGATAGTCCTCGCCCAGCAGGTAGTGATTGACCACGTAGTTCCAGATCAGGTCCGATCCACGCAGTAGGTTGAAGGTCGCCGCCATGTAGCGTCCATCGAGATAGCCGCCCTGGCTCGCCTGCTTGACCAGCTCCATCTGCATGTCGTCGATGAACATCTTGAGGTCACCGGCACGCTCGAAATCCACCTGGGCGGTGAAGAAGGTGGCGCTGGCTACCTTGTCCGCCTCGCCGCGGCGGGCGAGGATCGCCAGCGTCGCCGCCAACGTTGTGCCGGCGACACAATAGCCGATCGTGTGCACTGCCGGCACTTTCAGCCGCTCGCGCACGAAGTCGGTCACCTCGATCTGCGCGCGTACGTAATCGTCCATGGTGACATCAGCGAGGCTCTCGTCAGCAGACTTCCAGCTGACCATCACCACCGTCACACCCTGTTCCACCGCCCAGCGCACGAAGCTTTTCTTGGGGTTGAGGTCGAGAATGTAGAAGCGGTTGATCCACGGCGGGAAGATCACCAGCGGCGTTTCCAGCACCTCCTCGGTCGTCGGCGAATACTGGATCAGCTGGAACAGCCTGGTCTCGTGGATGACCTTGCCCGGCGTGCAGGCGATGTTTTCACCCACAATGAACTGGCTGGTGTCGGTATGGGTCAGCTGGCCCTTTTCCAGATCGGCCGCCAGCTTTGCCATCCCGCTGGCCAGGTTTTCGCCCTTTGTCTCCAGCGTCCGTTCGAGCACGACCGGATTCATCATCGGGAAATTGGCGGGGCTCATGGCATCAAGCACCGAACGGGTGGCGAAACGCAATTGCTCGCGTTCCTCGTCCTTCAGCCCCTCGACCTCATCGACCGCTTCCTCGATGCGCTCGGCCAGCAGCAGGTAGGTCTGGTGGATGAGCGCGAACACCGGCTGTTCGCGCCACGCGGGATCGGCAAAGCGGCGGTCCTTGCGCGGCAATGCGACCTCGCCTGCATCCTCGCCACTGTCGTCGTACTGCTGCAGCAGTGACTGCCACAGCGCCATGCCCTCGTCCCAGATCTTCTGCTGGCGCGACCGGTCGAGAGCCGGGATGTGCTCGTACCAGGCCTGCATCATGTCCATCCACTGCGCCGGATCGGCGAACAGCGGCGCGGCCACGCCCTCCTCCGCGTCATTGCCGAGGCTCTGCCTGAACCATTGTTCCTGGAACTGCCGATAGGCCTCGCCCATTTGCTCGAAATCCATGCCGGCGGGCATCGAATCGGCGGCATTGGCCGCGATGCTTTCCATCGCCTTTTGCGCTGCCTCACCCTGGATCCGCAGCGTTTCGGTGAACATGTCGGCGGCCTTGTGGGGCCCATCATCTTTGTCGGTCATGACGCTCTCTTAAGCCGCATTGATGGAAATTGGGAGACTATGCGCCATTTCCCGCACGTGCTGCGTTGCGCAAGCCATTTCTTTGGGCCACAATTATGCGGTTACGACAATGCTTTCGAAAAGCGAGCCAATGGACAGTGAATTCTACCGCATCAAGCGCCTGCCGCCTTACGTCATCGCCGAAGTCAACGCGATGCGAGCGGCCGCACGCGCCGAAGGGCGGGACATCATCGACCTTGGCATGGGCAATCCGGACCAGCCGCCGCCCCAGCATGTGATCGACAAATTGTGCGAAGTTGCACAGAAGCCCGACGCGCACGGCTATTCTCAGTCCAAGGGCATTCCCGGCCTGCGCCGCGCCCAGGCGAATTACTACGAGCGCCGCTTCGGCGTCGAACTCGACCCGGAAAGCGAAGTCGTCGTCACGCTCGGCTCGAAGGAAGGGCTGGCCAGCCTCGCCACCGCGATCACCGCGCCGGGCGACACCATCCTGGCGCCCAATCCGAGCTACCCGATCCACACTTTCGGCTTCATCATCGCCGGAGCCTCGATCCGCTCGGTGCCGACAACGCCGGACGAGAAATACTGGGAAGCGCTGGAAGCGGCGATGAACTTCACGGTTCCGCGGCCGACCATTCTTGTCGTCAACTTCCCCTCCAACCCGACAGCCGAGGTGGTCGACCTCGCCTTCTACGAAAGGTTGGTGGACTGGGCCAAGTTCCACCAGGTGTGGCTGCTCAGCGACCTTGCCTATTCCGAGCTCTATTACGACGNNGGTGGAATTCACAAGCCTGTCCAAGACCTATGGCATGGCCGGTTGGCGGATGGGCTTTGCGGTTGGCAACAAGACGCTGATCTCTGCCGTCACAAGGGTGAAGTCCTATATCGATTACGGCGCCTTCACGCCGATCCAGGCCGCTGCCTGCGCCGCGCTCAACGGCCCGCAGGACTATGTCGAGAGGAACCGCAAGATGTATCACAAGCGGCGCGACGTGCTGGTCGAGGCATTCGGCCGGGCCGGCTGGGATATCCCGCCGCCGCCAGCCTCTATGTTCGCATGGGCGCCCCTGCCCGCAGCGCTGAAGGACATGGGCAGCATGGAATTCTCCAAGCAATTGCTCACCCATGCCGATGTCGCGGTGGCGCCCGGCGTGGGCTATGGCGAGGATGGTGAAGGTTTCGTGCGCATCGGCCTCGTCGAGAACGAGCAGCGCATCCGGCAGGCCGCGCGCAACGTGAAGCGTTATCTCCAGAGCATGGGCGTGAATTCCTCGGCTGCCTGACCGGGTGGCTACCGGCAGGTACCGCGCTTGCCGGAAAACATGCGTCAGAATACCGACTTGCGTCGGCGCGTTTTTGCCTATGCCATGGGCGAGGTGATGCAAACGGGAGTCGCAATGTGAACTTTTTCGGCTGGATCGGCGGAACACCCGAACCACCGCCGGAATGGGACTTGCGCCAACGCGGCTGGGAACTGTGTAACGGGAAGGATGGCTGCCGTGCCGATTGCCGGCATGTGCTGGTCTGCGACGTGCGGTTGCTGGACAGCCTGCGGCGCGCGGGACTGGCGGAAGCGGATCGCCCCGCATGGCGGCTGATCATGCTCGGCGTTGAGGAAGCCGCCGAACGCGCAAACCTGCTGACCATGGGCTGTGCCGAAGCGCTGTCCGCCACCACCAACCTGCGTGAGCTGACGGCCAGGGCCGGGCGCGTGGCGGAAATGTTCGGCCTGCTCCCGCGCTGGCGCATGCTCGGTCCGCTGACGCTCGACCTGTTCCACCGCGATGCCCGCAAGGGCGCACGCTGGCTCGGCCTGCACCCGCGCGAGTTTGGCCTGATCTGGCGGCTGGCGGATAATCCGGGGGAAACGGTCAGCCGCCGGCAACTGCTGAAGGACGTGTGGCGGATCAATCACGAGCCGGAGACCAACAGCGTTGAAGTGCATGTCTCGCGGTTGCGGACCAAGCTGTCAGGCGCCGGATGCGACGACCTGCTGCTGACCGCACCCGAAGGCGGATACCGGCTCGCCACCAGCACCCCGTTCCTGGCCGCTCGCGCCCCGACCCAGGCCGATGCGCTCGACACATACCTGCGCAAGCTCCAATGGGACGTGCCGATCCTCGAGTGAGAACTCGCCCCACAAGCCGCTGGCACCGGGCGGGCGAGGTGGTTACAACACGCGCAAACGATAGACGGGAGAGTATCGTTCATGGCCACCAGCCCGGGCAGATCGCTCGACGTAGCAGCATTCCTCGAACAGCGGGGAATGACCCGCTTCCACATCTACCTGCTGGTCATTTCCTGCTGCGTCACCTTTTTCGACGGGCTCGACTTCTCGCTCATCTCCTTCACCCTGCCCTATCTGCGCGAGGAGATGGCGCTCACCGACACCATGACCGGGCTGATCGCCTCGGCAGCCTTCCTGGGGCAGATGATAGGATCGCTGATCGGCTCCTATATCGCCGATATCGTCGGACGGCGGCCGGTGATCATCTGGTCGACCGTGCTCAGCGCGGTACTGACCTTCGTCACCGGTTTTGCCGAGGGGCCGGAGATGCTGATCGTGCTGCGCCTGCTTGGCGGGCTCGCCATCGGCGGGCTGCTGGCGCCGGCATGGTCGATCAATATCGAGAGCATGCCGAGCGGCAAGAAGGCGCTGGCGGTGACGATCATCATGCTCGGCTTCAGCTTCGGCGGNNGCTGGGAGGGCGTGTTCTTTGTCTGCGGCGCAGCCACCGGCGCGCTGGCCGTGTTGCTTGTCTTCACCATGCCCGAATCGGTTCGTTGGCTAACCGCCAAAAGCCATCCGCGCGAACGCATCCTGCCGCTGCTCCAGCGGTTTGATCCTGCCGGCGATCTTTCCGCCTATGACAGCTTCCATCTTTCCGACGAGCGCAGCTTCACCTCGAAGGCAGAACAGGACGCCAGCGCGATCGCGCGGGGGTTCACCAATTTCATCGAGACCATGGGGCGGCTGTTCAAGGGCTGGCTCGCCTTCATCAC